>Ga0114129_10001088_pt1 | contig 35659 bp, 24 predicted proteins | sample RhiMetdeltSRZDD1_FD_80071 | JGI IMG/M metagenome (GOLD analysis project Ga0114129, IMG submission 80071) | Populus rhizosphere microbial communities from Tennessee, USA - Rhizosphere MetaG P. deltoides SRZDD1 (version 2) (version 2) | ecosystem: Host-associated > Plants > Roots > Rhizosphere >...
CACCTCCCGCAACACGCGCGTGAGGACGTCGTCGACGATCCGCGCGGCGGCCTCCGGATTCGTGTGCGCGCCGCCGACCGGCTCGCGGACGATCTCGTCGATGATGCGCGCCTCGAGGAGGTCCGGTGCCGTGAGCTTGAGCGCCTCCGCCGCCTCGACCTTCTTCCCTGCGTCGCGCCACAGGATGGCCGCGCACCCTTCCGGCGGGATCACGCTGTAGATCGCGAACTCGTGCATCAGGATCCGATCGCCGATCGCGATGCCGAGCGCGCCGCCGCTGCCCCCTTCGCCGGTGACGAGCACGACAATCGGCGTGTCGAGCATCATCATGTCGCGCAGGTTGACGGCAATGGCTTCCGCGACGCCGCGCTCCTCCGAGTCGATGCCGGGGTACGCGGCGGGCGTGTCGACGAACACGACGATCGGCCGGCGGAACTTCTCCGCCATCCGCATCACCCGCAGCGCCTTCCGGTAGCCCTCGGGCCGCGCGTAACCGAAGTTGCGGAAGATCTTGTCCTTGGTGTCGGTGCCCTTGACGTGCCCGACGATCAGCACCGGCTGCCCGTGGTAGTCGGCGAATCCGGTCATGATCGCGTGGTCGTCCGCGAAGCGGCGGTCGCCGTGGATCTCCGTGAAGCCGGTGAAGAGGTGCTGGATGTACTGATCGAGCGTCGGCCGGTTCGGATGCCGCGCGACCAGCACGCGCTGCCACGGCGTCAGCGACCGGTACAGGTCCGCGCGCACGGATTCGATCCGCCGGCGCAGCTGCTCGATCTCGCGATCGCGCGCGTCGGTGTGCGGCAGCGCCTCGAGGGTCTCGATCTCCTTCAGCAGGACGGCGATCGGCTCCTCGAACTCGAGCAGCGTTTCAGTGGGCATACAAGCGCCACCGCTCGTTTATCACGAAGTCACGAAGATCACGAAGAACACGAAGGCCGTGTTGTGCAAAAAATTGTGAAAAAAGAGCACTTCGTGAGTTTCGTGTTCTTCGTGGCTTCGTGATGAACAGGCGGTGGTCGATGCTCACCGCAGCTCCACGGACCCGGCGCCCACCAGCTCCTCGACCTCGGCGATGAGCGTGGGCGACGGCCGCACCCGAATCTGCGCGCTCACGTCGACCTTGACCCGCAGGCGGTTCGGCGGCTGCCCGGTCTCGACCTCGAACGAGACCTTCCGGTCGCCGCGGTGGCGCGAGAAGATCTCGCCGAGCGTTTCGAGCGTGCTCCGATCCGCCGGCTTGCGCAGGCAGATCGCCACTTCGCGCGCCAGGCGCTCGCGGACCGATTCGATCGGCAGGATCTCGGATGCGAGGATGCGCGACGTCTCCTCGTCGCGTTCGAGCTTGCCGCGGACGAGGACCATCGTCCCGACCTCGATGAGGCCGGCGCTCCGCTGATACGCCTCCGGAAACGCGATGATCTCCACGGATCCCTGCGCGTCCTCGAGCGTGAACACGGCCATCCGATCGCCCTTCTTCGTCTTGAGCTGCCGCACGGCGGCGATGATGCCGCCGAGGCTCGTGTCGGGGTCGATCGGCTTCGGTCCGCCCGGTCCCCAGCCCGCCTCGCGTGCGGTCGGCTGGACGTCGGCCAGGTCGCCGATCGTCTTCGCACCGAAGTCGCGCAACGCCGCCGTGTAACGATCGATCGGGTGGCCGCTCCAGTACAGGCCCAGCGTTTCTTTCTCGAACGCGAGCTGCTCGGCCTCGGTCCAGCCGGGCGCGTCAGGCAGCGGCATGCCGCTGCCGTTCGTTCCCGTCCCATGCGCAGCATCTTCGTCGGCGAAGGCGCCGAACAGCTGCGCCTGGCCCTGATCGCGGTCGCGCTGCAGGCGCGCGCCGGCTTCGCACGCGGAGTCGATCACGGCGATCAGGCGCGGCCGCAGGGCCGTCGTCGGGAGGATCTCGTGCGGCGTGCCGCGCGCGAGCGAATCGAACGCCCCCGCCTTGACGAGGCTGTCGAACACGCGCTTGTTGACGAGGCGCATGTCGAGATCTTCGCAAAGGCCCGTCAGCGACGTGATGCGTCCCTGCTTCGTTCGGACCGCGAGCAGCGCGTCGATCGCGCCTTCGCCCACGTTCTTGATCGCCGTGAGCCCGAAGCGGACGCCGCGATCGGGTTCGACGGTGAAGCGGAGCTGGCTTTCGTTGATGTCCGGCGGCAGCACCGGCACGCCGCGATCGCGCGCCTCGCCGAGGTACATCGCGAGCTTCTCGGTGTTCTGCGCCTCGATCGTGAACAGCGCGGCGGCGAAGTGCCACGGATAGTTCGCCTTCAAATAGGCCGTCTGGTACGCGAGGAACGCGTAGGCCGTCGAATGGGCCTTCGGGAAGCCGTATCCCGCAAAGTGCTCCATCAGGTCGAAAATCGGCCCGGCCTTCTTTTCGGCAACCCCGTTCTTCTTCGCGCCGTCGACGAACTTCCCGCGCTGCTTCGCCATCACCTCGGGGTTCTTCTTCCCCATCGCTTTGCGCAGGATGTCGGCCTCGCCGAGCGTGAATCCGCCGAGCTCGCGCGCGATCCGCATCACCTGTTCCTGATAGGCGATGACGCCGTAGGTCTCCTGCAGGATCGGCTCGAGCTGCGGCAGCTCGTATTTGACCTCGGTCCGTCCCTGCTTCCGCGCGATGAAGTCGTCGACCATGCCGCTGCGCAGCGGTCCGGGCCGATAGAGCGCGTTCAGCGCGATGAGGTCGTCCAGTCGCTGCGGCTTCGCCTTGCGCAGGATGTCGCGCATGCCGCTCGATTCGAACTGGAACACGCCGTAGGTCAGCCCCTCCTGAAAGAGCTGATACGTCTTCGGGTCGTCGAGCGGGATGCGATGGATGTCGAGCGCCTCGCCGGTCGTGCGCTTGATCTCCTCGAGCGCGTCGAAAATCAACGTGAGCGTCGACAATCCCAGGAAGTCCATCTTCAGGAGACCGACGCGCTCGATCTCCTTCATCGACCACTGGGTGACGATTTCATCGCGCGCCCCCTTGTAGAGCGGCGCGTACTCCGTGATCGCCTTCGGCGCGATCACGACGCCGGCGGCGTGGACGGACGCGTGGCGCGTCATCCCCTCGAGCCGCCGCGCGACGGAGAGCAGCTCCCTGACCTTCGGATCGCCCTGCTCCATCTGGCGCAGCGTTTCGCTTTCGTCGAGCGCCTTCTCGAGCGTCATGTCGAGCGCGGCTGGAATCTGCTTGGCCACCTTGTCGACGTCGGCGAACGGCATCTCGAGCACGCGGCCGACGTCGCGGACGACCGCCTTCGCCTTCATCGTGCCGAACGTGATGATCTGCGCGACGTTCTCGCGCCCGTACTTCCGCGTGACGTAATCGATGACCTCGCCGCGCCGCCGTTCGCAGAAGTCGATGTCGATGTCGGGCATCGACACGCGCTCCGGGTTGAGGAACCGCTCGAAGATCAGGCTGAAGGCGAGCGGATCGACGTCGGTGATGCGGAGGCAATACGCGACGAGGCTGCCCGCGGCCGACCCGCGGCCCGGGCCGACGGGAATGCCCTGCTCGCGCGCGTAGCGGATGAAGTCCCAGACGACCAGGAAGTACCCGGGGTACTTCATCTTCTTGATCATCTCGATCTCGTACGTCAGCCGCCGCTCGTACTCGTCGATCGTGTGCTGCAGCGCGCCGGACGCGGCCAGCTGCTGCAGCCGCGGCAGCCGGGTCTTGAACCCTTCGCGCGTGACGTGCTCGAAGTACTCGTCGAGCGTGAAGCCGGCGGGCACGTCGAAGTTCGGCAGGTAGTTCTCGCCGGCCGCGAGCGTGACGTCGCAGCGCTCGCCGATGCGGACGGTGTTCGCCAGCGCGTCGGGGAAATCGCGGAACGTCGCGGCCATCTCGTCGGCCGTCTTCAGGAAGAACTGCTTGCTGTCGTACCGGAGGCGCTTCGGATCGTTGTACCCCTTCCCCGTCCCGATGCAGAGCAGGATGTCGTGCGGATGTGCGTCGCTGTCGCGGAGGTAATGGACGTCGTTCGTGCACACGAGCCCCAGGCCCAGATCTTTGGCGATCCCGGGGATTCCGCTGTTGACGATCCGCTGTTCGTCGATGCCGTGCCACTGCATCTCGAGGAAGAAGTTCCGCGCCCCGAGAATGTCCCGGTAGGCCGCCGCCGCATCGCGCGCCTTCTTGTCCTGCGCGTGCGACAGTCCTTCGGCGACTTCTCCTTTGAGGCAGCTGCTCAACCCGATCAAACCCTTCGAGTGCTGCGCGAGGATGTCCCGATCGATGCGCGGCTTGTAGTAGAACCCCTCGGTATAGCCGAACGACACGAGCTTGATCAGGTTGTGGTAGCCCTCGTTCGTCTCGGCCAGGAGCACGAGATGATTCGCCGTCTCGCCCGGGTTGCCGGTCTTGTTGCGACGGTCGCCCGGCGCCACGTACACCTCACACCCGAGGATCGGCTTCACGCCGCGCTGGCGCGCGTGATCGTGGAAGGTGACCGACGAGAACATGTTCCCGTGTTCGGTCACCGCAATCGCCGGCATCTTCAGCTTCGCCGCCTGGTCGAGCACTTCGTCGATGCGGCACGCGCCGTCCAGAAGGGAGAACTCTGTGTGGAGGTGAAGATGGACGAACTCCGACATTTGGTTAACCGAAATTGGTGAGTTGGTGAATGGGTGAATTGGTGAGTTGAGACGGCTCAGGCCTGATCATGATTCACCAATTCACCAATTCACCAACTCGCGAACTCACCAACTATTCCCATTCTATGGTCGACGGAGGCTTGGAGCTGATGTCGTAGACGACGCGATTGATGCCCTTCACTTCGTTGACGATGCGGGAGGAGATGCGCGCGAGGAGGTCGTGCGGCAGCCGCGCCCAGTCGGCGGTCATGCCGTCCCTGCTCTCCACCGCGCGGATCGCGACCGTGTACTCGTACGTCCGCTCGTCCCCCATCACGCCGACGCTTTGCACCGGCAGGAGGACGGCGAAGCTTTGCCACAGCTTCGCGTACCAGCCGTCGCGGCGAACTTCCTCCGCGACGACCGCGTCGGCGCGGCGCAGCAGGCTCAACCGATCCGGCGTGACCTCGCCGAGAATCCGGACGGCCAGTCCCGGACCCGGGAACGGCTGGCGGACGACGAACTCTTCGTCCAGCCCCAGCTTGCGGCCCACGACCCGCACTTCGTCCTTGAACAGCTCGCGCAGCGGCTCGACGAGCTTCATGCGCATCCGCTCGGGCAGGCCGCCGACGTTGTGATGGCTCTTGATCAGCGCCGCCTGGCCGACGATCGAAACTGACTCGATGACGTCGGGATACAGCGTCCCCTGCGCGAGAAAATCGACGCGTCCGAGCTTGGCGGCCTCCGCCTCGAATACCTCGATGAACGTCGCGCCGATGATTTTTCGCTTCTGCTCGGGATCGACGACGCCGCGCAGCCGATCGAGGAAGAGCGCCGACGCATCGACGAAGACGAGCGGCAGGTGCAGACGCTCGAACCGCTTGCGGATCTGCGACGCTTCGTTCAGCCGCAGCACGCCGTTGTCGACGAAAATGCACGTCAGGTTGTCGCCGACGGCGCGATGGATGATCAGCGCGGCCACCGTCGAGTCGACGCCGCCGCTCAGCGCGCAGACGACGCGGCCGGCGCCCACCTGCGAGCGGACCTTCGCCGTCGATTCCTCGACGAACGACGCCATCGTCCAGTCGCCGGTGCAGCCGCAGATGTTGTAAGCGAAGTTGCGAAGGATCTCGAGGCCGCGGTCGGTGTGGACGACCTCGGGATGAAACAGCAGCGCGTACAACGCGCGCGACGGATCGGCCATCGCGGCGATCGGCGCGTTCGCACTCGTCGCGACGACGGCGAATCCGGACGGCGCGGCGGCCACGAAGTCGCCGTGGCTCGCCCAGACGCGGATCTCGCTCGGGACGTGCGAGAAGAGCGCGGCCGACTCGCCGTTGCCGACGACGGTCACCGTTGCGTGGCCGAACTCGCGCTGCGGCGCGGGCGCCACGGTGCCGCCCAGCGTGTCGGCCATCAGCTGCATGCCGTAGCAGATGCCGAGCACCGGCGTCCCCGCCGAAAACAGCTGCGGATCGCATTTCGGCGCGCCCTGGGCCGAGACGCTCTTCGGTCCGCCGGAGAGGATGATGCCGACCGGTTTGCGCGCGGCAATCTGATCCGCGGGCGTCTCCGGCGACCACACTTCGGAATAGATCGATAGCTCACGCAGACGCCGCGCGATCAGCTGCGTGTACTGCGAGCCGAAATCCAGAACGATGATGGTTTGATGGGCCACCGCGGGAGAAAGCTATTATAAGTTGTCGTGACGCGCGGCACCACTATATGTTGTAGTGCACTTGCCCTTTTCGCCGCGTTCGCGCGTCCGAAACAGGCGGATCCGCTTGCCCTCGTGCCGGTGCGCACGGTGTGGACGCTTGCGCTCAACAACCAGCTGACCTTCGCGCCCGCGTTCGACGCGGAACGCGCGTACTTTTCCATCGAACACGACCGTCTCGTCGCATACGAGCTCCTCGACGGCGCGCAATGCTGGATCACAGACGCGCGTCCCGTTGTCGATCCCGCGGTCGGGAACGAACTCGTTTTCGTCGCCGAGGCCGAGTCGCTGGTCGCGCTGCACGCCGCCGACGGCTCGGTCGCGTGGCGCGTCGACCTCGCGGAGCCGCTTGCGATGCGGCCGGTGTTCGACAACGGCTGGCTGGTTGGGGCGACAGCGGACGGTGTGGTGCTCGCATTTCGCGCCGCCGATGGACACCTCGTCTGGAAGCAGGCGCTCGGAGCACCCGCCCACGCGCCGCCGGCGCTCGCGGCGGATCGCGTCTATCTGTCGGCGACGAACGGCCGCGTCGTGTCGCTTCGTGTCGAGACGGGCGAGCCGGTGTGGGAACGGCGCGTCGGCGGCTCGCCGAACGAGATACTCGCGCTGGACGACCGCCTCTACGTCGGATCCACCGACAACTTCCTCTACTGCCTGATGACGAAAGACGGCCGCATCGACTGGCGCTGGCGGACCGGGGCCGACATCGTCGCCGCGCCGATTGCCGACGAACGAGCGGTGTACTTCGTGTCCTACGACAACGTCCTTCGCGCGCTCGACCGGACGAGCGGAGGCCAGAAATGGATGCAGGCGCTGCCGCTGCGGCCGACCGCCGCGCCCGCGATTGCCGGCAGCACGCTCCTGGTCGGCGGCCAGTCGCCGACGATCCGCACCTACAACGTGAAGGACGGCGCGCCGACGACGGAGATCAACGCCGGCGCCGAGGTCGGCGCGCCGCCGCACGTGCTGTCCCAGCCGGTGACCGGCCTGCCGATGGTGCTTGTCGTGACGCGCGACATCGCGAAGGGCGCGACCGCCACGCTCAGCGTGCGCAGCATCGATCCCATTCCCACACCGGTGGGGCCGCTTGGCAACCCGGTCATGCCCGGACCGACGCCGCCGATACGCCCGTAGACACGACGACCGTCCGGCCGCTCCTCGCCGCGTAGCCGACGTACAAGGCGACATAGGCGCCGAGCGCCGTCAGGCCGAGGTACTGAAACACCAGACCGCGCACGGCCAGCGCGGCGAGCTGGAGGGGAAACACCGCCAGGCCGACGAGCGGAACGAACGCAATCAGGCCGACGCCCGACCACGCCAGTGCCGACGCGAGCATGGCGGCGACGACGAGCCCGAACACAATCAGGAAGACCGATGCGAGCTCGCGGAACTCGGCGCGAACGAAGCGCGCCACCGCGCGCGGCGCGGCCGTGACGCCGACGCCCTCCACCGCAATCGCAACCTGCATGAGCAGGTAGAGAAAATTGACGAGCGTGATCGCGGCGACGAGAACGGCGGCCGACAGCGCCGCAATCACCGTCCAGCCGAGAATGAGCGCGCGCCCTTCGACCACCTGGTAGCCGTAGTAGACGAACGCGATGTACGCAAGCGTGGTCGCGCCGTACACGACCATCAGCGCCAGTCCGAGGATCAGGTAAGGGCGATGCAGCCGCCAGCACCCGCCCATGAACCGCTCGAGCGTGAATCTTCCCGCCTGCCGCAGGACGTTGAGCGTCAGCGGCTCGCGCTCGATCGCGCCCGTGTCGCGGTGCGCGGCGAGCAGCACCTCGACGGTTCCGCCCTTCACGATGAACATGAGCGCGGAGCCGCCGAACAGCACGACGCTGAACGCGGTCACGAACGCGACGAGCGCGACCGGCTCCGACAGCAGCGCGCTCGCCACGGTCGTGAAGACGTCGCGCAGGCTGCCGCGCAGCAGATCCGCCAGGTCGGCGCCGAGCAGGATCGCGACGAGGACCGCGGCGCCGATCACCGGGACGGCGAGCAGCACCTGAAACGTCGTCTCGGCGATGAACTGAATCGCGACGACCGGCCAGTTCGCCGCGGCGAGCAGCGCGCCGCGCTTCAGGACGTGCTTGAGGTCCAATCGATTTCCACTATAGCACCCGTGTATTCTTCCTCCAGGTCCGCCTGAAGGCGGAGACTACGTACGACATCGTGACTTCCCTGGTACGCATCGTCCGCGCCGGCCTTGCCGCGACGCTCGCCGCGCTCGTCGTCGGCTGGGCGATCGAGCGGGCGCGGTTCGGCGGGTCCGACACGGCCGCCCTCGAGCGCGTCCAGAACGAGCTGCGCGATCGACTCGATGGGGCCTCCGATACGCTGGCCGCCCTGGCCGCGCGCGTCCGGGCGACGCCGGAATCGATCCGCGCGGCGCCGCGCGGTCCCGGAACGGCGCGCGCGCTGTTCGACGAAGTCTCGGCCGCCCTGCGCGATCAGGCGATCGGCCTCACCGGAATCACGGTGTACGGCGTCGACGGATCGCCGATCGCGTGGGCCGGCCGCGTGTTCGACCTGCCGAAGGAACGGCTCGACGGCCCGGCGTCGGTGTTCGTCGCGCCCGGCGCGTTCGGGCCCCGGCTCGTGCGGACGCAGCGCATCGTCGATCGCGACGGCTCGGGCCGGGGCGGTTCGATCACGGCCGGAACGATCGTCGTCGAGCAGTCGCTCGGCGCCGATACGGCGGCGGCGCCCGACGGCTTCGTCCTCTCGACCTCGCTGGCGCCGATCACCGTGCGCGCGCGCGTCGAAGGCGCGCCGCCGCCATCCAATCCGTCCGCCTTCCGGGTCTCGAGCCGCCGCGGCGGCCTCGTCGTCGAAGCCGAGATCTCCACCGAGGATCTGCACGCGGCGCGACTGCGCTGGCGCCGCGGCGTCCGGGCGGTCGCGATTTCGATTCTGGCGTTCACCGTTCTCCTCTGCGCCGGACCCGTCGCCGAGATGCGACGGCGCGCGTGGCGAGGCCGCCTCGACGCGAGCGGCTTCCTGACGTACACGCTGCTGCTGGCCGCGCTCGCGATTGCGGCGCTGGCGCTCGCGCTGTATGCGGCGAGGAACTCCGGCGCATCCGCCTCGCCGACGTCGCCGCCGGCGCTCCTCCTCCTGTCGACCGCGGCGCTCTCGGTCGTCGCGCTCGCGCTCGACGTGATCGAACGCCGTCGCGCCGTGCGCCGACGGCGCCGGCTCCTCCCGGGCACGATCTCGCCGCACCGGCTGGTGCTGTGGTATCTGGCGGCGGGCGCCGCCGGCGCGCTGGCTCTGGCCGCCTATGAGCGGCTGCTGCGCGGCATCGTGGCGAACACGAGCCTCGACGTCCTGCACTTCTCCCTGCACCCGCTGGGTGCCGGCCGCCTGGCGGTCGCGTTCGGTCTCGTGCTGCTGCATGCCGCGGCGATCTGGACCGCGGTCGCGATCGCGAGAGTCGCGGCGACGTTCGTGCGCGTTCCGCGATCGGCTGCCGCACGAACGCTCGCCATCGCGGGCTGGGTCGCCGGCGCGCTCGTGGCCATCGCGATCGCCAGCCGCTGGCGCGTGATCCCGATCGGTCCGCTGACCGTCGCAGTGGCCGCCGCCGGCCTGTGCGCGATTGCGGTGTCGCGCGTCGAGCGGACGCTGCGACACGCGTCGCAGGCCGCCCGGCTCGGCGTGTTCTTCGGCGCGATGCTCGTGCCGGCGCTCGCGATGTATCCGTCGCTGTTCGCCTTCGCGATCAGCGCCAAGGAGCAGCTGGTCGCCGAAGGCTACGGGCCCGAGGCCAGCAGTCAGCGCGAAGACCTGCAGCGGCGGCTGCAGCAGGCGATCGAGCAGATCGACAACCTGCCATCGCTCGCGGACCTGGTCGCCGAATCGGAGGAGCCACCGACCGCGGACCGTGCGTTCCTCGTCTGGTCCCGGACGGATCTGGCCAAGTACCGTCTCACGTCGGCGGTCGAGTTGTACGGCGCGAACGGCGGGCTCGTGAGCCGGTTCGCGCTGCACCTGCCCGAGTACAACCCGACGCGCGCCGGCGCGCGCTCGTGCGCGTGGGAAGATTTGTTCGACGAAGTGTCGCCGTTCGGGTCGAGCGAGCGCCACGTCCTGCGGACCAGCCGCGCCATCTGCGAGCGCTCTCGCGTGGTGGGCTCGATCGTGGTGCGCGCGATGCTCGACTACCGGACGCTGCCGTTCATCTCGCGGCAGAGCCCGTACCTCGGATCGCTGCAGCGCGAGCGCCAGCCGCTCGCCGAGGGCGCCTCGGGCAGCGACGTCGAGTTCGCGATGTACGGATGGAGCCGTGCGCCGATCATCGAATCGGGTTCGACGGTGTGGCGCCTGCCCGACGTCATCTTCAATCGCCTGGTCCAGTCGCGCGATCCGTTCTGGGCGACGCTGGACCGCGACGACGATACGTTCCGCGTCTACTTTCTGAGCGATCGCGGCGCCATCTACGCGCTCGGCTACCCCGTCGTCAGCTGGCTCGGCCACGTCATCAACCTCGCGGAGCTCGCGCTGCTGACCGGCGTGCTCTATGTCATCGTGCTGATCGCCGCGACGATCTTCAGCGCGCTCACCGCCAGAACGCCGGCCACCGGCCGCGCGCTGCTGCGGGAAGTGCGATCGAGCTTCTACCGGAAGCTGTTTCTCGCCTACGTGGCGGGCGCCGTCGTGCCGGTCGTCGTGCTCGCGTTCGCCATCCGCACCTACTTCACCGCGCGGCTGATTGCCGGCGGCGAAGAACAGGCGCAGCGGACGGTCACGACGGCGCAGCGGCTCGTGGAAGACTACGCGGCCATCCAGCAGGCGGGCTCGACGGGGCTGAACGCGCTCGACGACCAGAGCATGGTGCTCGTCTGGCGCGCCGTCGACGAGGACGTCAATCTGTTCCAGCGGGCGCGGCTGCAGGCGACGAGCGCGCGCGACCTGTTCGCCTCGTCGCTGCTGTCGACGCGGACGCCCGGCGACGTGTACAAGAACATCCTGATCGATCGCGCGCCAACGTTCGTCGGCGATGAGACGGTCGGCGACGTCGCCTATCGCCTCGCCGCCGCGCCTGTCCGCGCCGGCGGCCGCGACGGCATCGTCACCGTGCCGCTCACGAACCGGCAGAACGAGATCGAGGAGCAGATCGACGAGCTCGATCGCCGCGTGCGGTCCGCGTCGGTGCTCTTCATCCTCCTCGGCGCGGCGATCGGGTACTGGATGGCGGAGCGGATCGCCGACCCGGTCAACCGGCTGACGCGCGCGACGCGGCGAATCGCACGCGGCGATCTCGACGCACGAATCGCGACGACGTCGTCGGACGAACTGCGGCGTCTCGTCGAGGACTTCAACCAGATGGCGGCCGACCTGCAGCGCCAGCGGCGCGAGCTCGAGCGCACGCAGCGCCTCGAGGCGTGGGCGGAGATGGCGCGCCAGGTCGCGCACGATATCAAGAACCCGCTGACGCCCATCCAGCTCTCGGCCGAGCACGCGCTGCGGGTGAACGAGGACCGCGGCCGCCCGCTCTCGCCGGTCCTCGACGACTGCGTGAACGCGATCCTCGCGCAGGTCCGGCTGCTCCGGCAGATCTCGGCCGAGTTCTCGAGCTTCGCGTCGTCGCCGAAGCCTCGTCCGGAGCCGACGTCCGTTCCGGCGCTCGTCGAAGAGGTCGTCGAGCCGTATCGCCTCGGTCTCGCCGGGCGAATCGCGATCGACGTGCAATCGGCCGCCGACGGCGCGGTCGCCGTCATCGATCGCACGCTGTTCTCGCGTGCGCTCACCAACATCATCGAGAACGCGCTGCACGCCATGCCGGGCTCCGGGCGCCTCTCGATCCGCACGCGCCTGCACCGCGCGACGAGCGGCAACGGCGGACCGAGCGAAATCGTCGTCGAGATCACCGACACCGGGATCGGCATGGACCGCGAGGCGCTCGCGAAAATCTTCGAGCCGTATTTTTCGACGAAGGCCACGGGGACCGGCCTCGGCCTCACGATCGCGAAACGCAACATCGAACTGAACGGCGGGCGTGTGGATGTTCGAAGCGAGCGCGGCGTCGGCACGACTGTTACCGTGACGGTTCCGATCGCTGGCTAATCGCTAATTGCAGATTGCTGCTTGCAAATTGCTGACTATCGCGCCGCGGAGTCGCGAGAGGCCGGCGGTTCGACGGCAGCATCGGTCGCCGGCACGCCGCGGCCGCCGCGGTGCCTGATGCGCGCGATCGCCATCCCGATGAACGCCGACAGCAGGTAGGTGTACGCCATCACGACGAGCACGCCGCGCGGATGCGACCAGACGGCGACGATTCCCGCGGCAATGAAGATCAGGACCGTGTACGGCCGGCGGCTCTGGAGGTCGAACGTCTTGAAGCTGCGGAAGCGGATCGTGCTGACCATCAGCGCCGCCGGGATCAGCACGACGAAGAGCGCCGGCAGCGCGGCGCGGTAATCGAACAGGCCCCACGGGTACGCGAAGACCGTCGCGGCCGGGACCGCGGCGGCCGCGGGGCTCGGCATGCCGACGAAGTAGCGCTTGTCGAGCCCCGTTCCGGTCTGGATGTTGAACCGCGCGAGGCGCATCGCGGCGGCGCTGACGAACAGGAAGCCGGCGGCCAGACCGAGGCGTCCGAGCGGCGCCAGCCCCCACGCGTAGGCGAGGATCGCCGGCGCGACGCCGAACGAGATCACGTCGGCCAGCGAATCGAACTCGACGCCGAACGCGCTCGCGCTGCCGGTCATGCGCGCGATGCGGCCGTCGAGGATGTCGAGCACAATCGCGTAGCCGATGAAGGGCGCCGCCGACTCGAAGTCCCCGCGCAGCGCGTACACGATGCAGATGTAGCCGCAGAACATGTTCCCCATCGTGAACAGACTGGGGAGGAGGTAGACCCCGCGCCGGAAGCGCGGACGGCGTCGGTCGTTCGCGCGACGCAGGAACCTCAGCGGGCTGTCGGGGCGCTGCGCCATCCGCACCTTATTATCGTCCGATTGACGCCTCCGCTGAAAACGGTCCGCCTGAAGGCGGACACTACGTACGCAGGAGCGCGATCACCGTTTCGCCGGCGCGGACGCTGTCGCCCACCTTCACGGTGATGGTGGCCGTCTCGGGCAGAAACACGTCCATGCGGGATCCGAACTTCATGATGCCGAATCGATCGCCGGCAGCGACCTGATCGCCCGTCTTCGCGCGGCAGACCACGCGCCGCGCCAGGATGCCGACGACCTGGCGCGCGACGATCGCCTGGCCGCCGTGATCGATCCAGATCTCGCTGCGCTCGTTCGTCGCGCCGGCATCGTGACGGTACGCCGGCAGAAATTTTCCCGGCGTGTACGTCACGCGCGTGATGCGGCCGCTCGCCGGCATGCGATTGACGTGGACGTCCATCGGCGAGAGGAAGATGCTGACCTGCTGCCACAGCCCAGGGGGCGCGGCGTCCGCGACGGCGGGGCCGGCGACGAGCACGCGGCCGTCGGCCGGCGCCAGCACGGCACGCTCGCCGTCATGCGTGGGAATCGTGCGTTCGGGATCGCGGAAGAAGAACGCGAAGAACAGCGCGAGCGCCGCGAACGGCAGGCCGGCCGCCCAGCCGATCGCGACGCTCGACACCAGGGCCAGTGCCAGCGCACCGCCGATGAAAGGCAGCCCCGAAGGATCGAGGCGCAATCAGGCGCGCGCCTGCTCCTGCCGGCGCCGACGCAGGATGTCTTCCATCCGATCTTTGAGCTGCAGCTTGCGTTTCTTCAGGGTGACTTCTTCGATTTGCTCGGGTTCTGAGAGGTAGGACTTTGCGGTGAGCTCGTGCAGTCGACCTTCGAGTTGCTGATGCTTCTGGGCGAGACCGTGAAACTCTTCATCAGTCCTCATCAGCAACTCTTTCAGGTCGGACGTCTCAGCGTTCATACGCCACCTCCTTGGACATCATTGGGCCCGAACGTAACACAACGTCGGCGGCGATTCAAGGTTGTCATTCCTTATGGTTCGCGCCGCACGAGCTGCTCGAGGCCATCGCGCCAGAGGATGAGGGCATCCTCGACTGGATTTGTGTAGTAAGCGCGCCGGATGCCCGCGATGGCAAAGCCGAAGCGCTCGTAGAGCAGCCGCGCGGCGGTGTTCGAGCGCCGGACTTCGAGCGTTGCGCGGCGGGCTCCCATGATTGCACCTTCCTGCAACACGCGCGTCAGCAGCGCCAACCCGATGCCGGCGCGGCGCATCGCCGGCAGCACCGCGAGGTTGTTGATGTGCAGCTCGTCGAGGACGCGCCAGAACGAGCAGAAGCCGACAATCCGCTGCGCATCGTCGCGCGCGAGGAAGCAGAACGAGACGCCGCGGTTCTCGAGCTCGGAGAGGTACATGTCGCGCGTCCACGGATTGCTGAACGACGACTCCTCGACGGCGAGCACGTCGTCGATCTGGTCGGGCGAAGTGAGGGGCTCGATGTTCCAGGACATGGCTCACGGTCCGCCTGAAGGCGGACACTACGTACGGCGAGCTTCCCTCGCCAGCTCCGCGTCCGGCCGGCGTACATATAACGGTTGGATCGCCGCGGGATGCCCGGCCTGGCCCTGTCGAAACCGGTCGATGCCGATGCGCGCGAGGGCCGCGGCCAGCGGCGGCGCGCCGAGGACGCGCGTCGCCGGCGCAGTGCGCGCGATCGCATCCGCATATCGCGCGGCGCCGTCGCCGATGATGATCGGCACGGGACCATGCTGAAGCCACCGCTCCATGGTCGCCGCCGGGTCGCCGACCGTCGGCCCCTCGATTTCGATCGCGCCACCTGCTGCGATCCCGCTGCCGGATCGTTGGTCGCCGCAGAATTCGTAGAGCGCCGCGAACACGTCGCCGCGGAACGCGTCCATCCACGCGCCGACACGCGCCCCCCGCGTCAGATCGCGACCGCCGATCGCCGCGAGCGCATCGAGCGCCGACACGCCGACGATCGGCCGTCCGCCGACCAGCGCGAGCCCCTGCATCGTCGCGATGCCGACGCGCAGTCCGGTGAACGAGCCCGGACCCGACGCGACGACGAACAGGTCGACGTCGGCGGCGCGGCGATCGTGATCGGCGAGCAGCGTCACGATCTCCGCGGGCAACCGCTCAGCCTGCGTCCGAGACGGATCGCCGCTCCGCTCGTCGACGACCCGATCGTCGTCCACGAGCGCGACGCTTCCGCCGCGCGTCGTCGTATCAAGAGCCACGGTCAACATGAAGAAGCGATCAGCTAATAGGTGGACTAGACTGATAAGCATATGCCAGCGGCGGCAACGCCTGCGATGCGTCAGTACCTCGACGCAAAGCAGCAGCATCGCGATGCCATCCTGCTGTTCCGCATGGGCGACTTTTATGAAATGTTTTACGAAGACGCCCTCGTCGCCGCGCGCGCCCTCGAGCTGACGCTGACGTCGCGATCGAAGGACGCGGACGGCGGCGGCATCCCGATGTGCGGCGTGCCGTTCCACGCCGTCGACGGCTACATCGCGCGCCTCGTCAAGAAAGGGTTTCGCGTCGCCGTCTGCGAGCAGGTCGAGGATCCGCGCAAGGCCAAGGGGATCGTCAAGCGCGAAGTCGTCCGTGTGGTCTCGCCCGGCACGCTGACGGACGCGAACTACCTCGACGCGCGCGAGCCGGCCTTCATCATGTCGCTGGCAAACGGGACCCGCGCCGTCGGCGTCGCGCTCCTCGATCTCTCGACCGGCGAATTCACCGCCGCGGAATACGCCGGACCGGACGGCATTCAGGCGCTCGCCGACGAGCTCGTCGTGCTGCGGCCGCGCGAGCTCGTGATTGCGGCGTCGGATAACAACGGCAACGGGCTGCCGCCCGCGCTGCAGACGGCCGGGGTGCCGACGACCGCCGTCGATCCCTGGACGTTCGACACCGAAGCCGCCCGCCGCGTGCTCGTCGAACAGCTGCGATCGCGCGGTCTCGAAGGATTCGGCCTCGACGGCCACGCCGCCGCCGTGTCGGCGGCCGGCGCGCTCGTCCATTACCTGCGCACCACTCAGAAAGTCGACCTCGCGCACGTCCGCTCCGTCAGCTTCCGTCAGCGCGCCGACGCGCTCCTCGTCGATCACACGACGCTGAAACATCTGGAAGTGATCGAAGGATCGGCCGGTGGACGCGACGGCTCGCTGCTCGACGAGCTCGATCGGACGACGACGTCGATCGGCAGCCGGCTGCTGCGATCGTGGCTGCTCCGGCCGCTCGTGAGCCTCGAGCCGATTCGCGATCGCCTCGACGCCGTCGAGGAGCTCGCGTTCCGCACGACCGATCGCGGCAAGCTGCGCGAGGCACTGAAGGCCGTCCAGGACCTCGAACGGCTCCTCGCGCGCGTCGCGCTGGGAACCGCCGGCCCGCGCGATCTGGTCGGCCTGAAGCAGTCGCTGACCGTCGTGCCGAAGGTGAAATCGATCCTCGGCGAACTGCAGGCGCCGCTGATTCGATCGCTCGTCGCGACGCTCGACGACGTCGCCGACGTCCGCGGGGCGATCGAGTCGACACTGATCGACGACCCGCCCGGCCTCGTGCGCGACGGCGGCTTCGCGCGCGACGGCGTCGACCCGGAGCTCGACGAGCTGCGGACGATCAGCCGATCCGGCCGCCAGGTGATCGCCGAGATGGAACAGCGCGAGCGCTCCCGGACCGGCATCAACTCGCTGAAGATCCGCTACAACCGCGTGTTCGGCTACTACATCGAGATCTCGAAGTCGAACCTCCACGCCGTGCCGCTCGACTACCATCGGAAGCAGACCATCGCCGGCGGCGAACGGTTCATCACGCCGGCGCTCAAGGAGTACGAAGAGAAGGTGCTCGGCGCCGACGAGCGCATCCTCGCGCGCGAGCTGGAGCTGTTCGACGCCCTGCGCGCGACCGTCGCCGCGGAGTCCGCGCGCATCCAGACCACGTCGCGGGCGCTGGCGACGCTCGACGTGCTCGCCGCCCTCGCCGACGGCGCCGCGGTCAACAACTACATCAAGCCGCACGTCCACGACGGCGACGAGCTGCTCGCGATCGACGCGCGGCATCCGGTCGTCGAACGGCGAACCGGGGCCGATCCGTTCGTGCCGAACGACGTCACGCTGAACGGCGCGACGCACCAGCTCGTGATCCTCACCGGCCCGAACATGGGCGGCAAGTCGACCTACCTCCGTCAGACCGCGCTGCTGTGCGTGATGGCGCAGGCCGGATCGTTCGTCGCGGCGCGCGAGGCGAAGCTGCCGCTGGTCGATCGCATCTTCGCGCGCGTCGGCGCGTCGGACAACATCGCGCGCGGCCAGTCGACGTTCATGGTGGAGATGCAGGAAACCGCCAACATCCTGCACTCCGCCACCAGCCGCAGCCTCATCGTGCTCGACGAGATCGGCCGCGGCACGGCGACCTTCGACGGCCTGAGCATCGCCTGGGCCGTTGCCGAGTTTCTCGCGACGAACCCGAGGCTCCGGCCGAAGACGCTGTTCGCGACGCATTACCACGAGCTCACGGATCTCGCCGACGCGACGCCTGGAGTCGTGAACTTTCACGTCGCCGCCCGCGAATGGAAGGAGGACATCATCTTCCTGCGCAAGATCGTGCCGGGCCGATCCGACCGCAGCTACGGCATTCAGGTCGCGCGGCTGGCCGGCCTGCCGCCGTCCGTTATCGCGCGCGCGGGCGAGATTCTGGCGGCCCTCGAGCGTGACGAGCTGACCCGGGGCGGCCGTCCGTCGGTCAGCGGCACGCCCTCCGACCCGCAGCAGCAGCTCGGGCTGTTTCAGACCGGCCCGCCGGCCGATAGCGTTCTGCGTGACAGGCTCGCGGCCGTCGACGTCGACCGTATGACGCCGCTCGAAGCGCTGGCCCTCCTCGCCGAGCTGAAGAGAGAGCTATGAGCGCCGTGCCTGCGGCCAAGGCGACCGACGTCAAGCGGCGAATCACCAAGCGCGACGTCCTGGCGTCGCTCACCCAGCCCAAGGTCGCGGTGATGCTGATGCTCGGGTTCTCATCCGGGCTGCCGTTCTTTCTGACGGGCAACACCCTCGGTTACTGGATGCGCGACGAGGGCACGAAGCTGTCGGCCATCGGCTTTCTGTCGTGGGTGGGGCTCGCCTACTCGTTGAAGTTTCTCTGGGCGCCGATCGTCGACCGTGTCGACGCCCCCGGGTTCGGGCGCTTCGGCCGCCGCCGCGGATGGATGATCGTGGCGCAGCTGCTCGTCGCGACCGGGTTGCTCGGTATCGCCGCGCTCGGCGTGAAAGCCGGACTTGCAACACTCGGCCTGCTGGCCTTGATCGTCGCTTTCTCGTCGTCCACGCAGGACATCGTGGTCGACGCCTGGCGCATCGAGGCGGCCGCTGATTCCAGCGAGCTCGGCTTGCTGTCCGCAAGCTATCAGCTCGGGTACCGCCTGGCGATCCTCGTGACCGAGGCGGTGATCCTCGTGATGGCGAATCACTGGGGCTGGCGGATCTCGTACGGCGTCATGGCCGCATTGATGGCGATCGGCGTGTGCGCCAGCCTCTTCGCCGTCGAGCCGCTGCGCGCCAGGAAAGTCCTCGAAGCCAAATCCGAAACCGCGCCGCTCTGGAGCGCTCGCGGCTTCTTCGACGCGGTCATCGGCCCGTTCACCGAGTTCTTCCGCGTTTACGGCTGGCTCGCGCTGCTGATGCTCGCGATGATCAGCTTCTACCAGCTCCCCGAATACATGATGGGCCCGATGGTGAACCCGTTCTACCACGACCTCGGGCTGTCGAAGGACACGGTCGGCGCGGTTCGCGCGTCGATCGGCCTCGTCGCGACGCTGGTCGGCATAACCGCCGGCGGATTCAGCGCGCTCCGGTTCGGCTACATGAAGACGCTGATCGCGGGCGTCATCCTGAAGATCGCCGTGATCGCCAATTTCGCGACGATGGCCTACGCCGGTCCGGACGTGCGGGTGTTCGGCGCGGTGATCGCGGCCGACAACTTCGGCATCGGCTTCGCCGGCGTCGCGCTCGTGACGTACATGTCGAGCCTGACGAGCCTCGGCTACACGGCTACGCAGTACGCCCTTCTCAGCTCTGCGTATACGTACGTCGGCAAGTTCGCGAAAGGGTTCTCCGGCGTGATGGTCGAGCGGCTGGCCGCGGGCCGGCCGCTGCTCGACGCGTACGCGCTGTTCTTCATCGGCGCGGGTCTCCTGGGCGTTCCCGCGCTCATTCTCTGCATCGTCCTCGCCCGCGCCACGCGTGGAGCCGCCCACGCGAAATAACCGACGCGCAGCGGCGCGTGGTACGCCGGCGGCCGCCCTCGTCCTCGTGGTTCTGACCCTGGTGTGCCGCGACGCGGCCGGCGCGGCGCTCTTCGATCCGCTCCTGCGATTTCGCGTGCTCCGGACCCAGCACTTCCGCATCTACTTTCATCAGGGCGAGGACGCACTGGCCGCGCGCCTCGCGCGGATCGCGGAAGACGCGTGGCGCGCGCTCGAGCGGCCGATGGGCGTGAGGCCGCCGCCGCTGACCCACGTCGTGCTCGCGGATCAGCTCGAGCGGCCCAACGGCTACGCGACGCCGCTGCCGTACGACACGATCGTGATCTTTTCGGTCTGGCCGCGCGGCTCCGAGTTCGACGTCGACGACTGGCTGCGCCTGGTCTTCACGCACGAGTTCACGCACATCATCCATCTCGATCGATCGGAGAGCTGGGCGCGCGCGATTCGACAGGTGTTCGGACGCACGCTCATCGGCTTCCCGAATCTGTTTCTGCCGACGTGGCAGATCGAGGGCCTGGCGACCTACGAAGAAAGCGCGATGACGGGCGAAGGACGCCTGCATGCCGGCGAATTCCGCGCCATCGTGGACGAGGCTGCCCGGCATCGCATGATGGAACCGCTCGACCGCGTCAACGGCGGCCTGACCGACTGGCCGGCCGGCGCGGCGGCGTACGCGTACGGCGCGGGGTTCCACGAGTACCTCGCGAAGCGATTCGGCACGCAGACGCTGGCGACGCTGGCCGAGGCGACGGCGCGCCGCGTGCCCTACACGTCGTCTCGAGTGTTCAAACGCGTGTTCGGCGAATCGCTGGGCGACTTGTGGAAAGAGTTCCAGGCAGCGGTCGCGACTGCTGCGGGCTCACCGGTCCTCGATGCGGGGATTTCGCGCCTCACGCATCACGGGTTCTCGGTCGCGGCTCCCCGGTTCGACAAACCCGCGTGCGCCGGCTGCCCCGAAACGATCGTCTACTCGATGGTCGACCCTCGCGGATTCCCGAGCCTGAACCGCATCTTGCGTGACGGTCGCAGTCCCGTGCGGCTTGCCACGCGGTACTTCGGGGCCACCACCGGCCTCGGGGCCGGCGCGCTGTATTTCGATCAGCTCGAGATCCACCGGAACGTCGGCCTCTACGGCGACCTCTACGAGCTCTCGCGCGACACCGGCCGCGTGCGGCGGATCACCACCGATGCGCGCCTCCACGATCCAGATCTGTCACCCGACGACACGACGATCGCGTGCGTCCGTGAACGAAGGGGCGAACGCGAGCTGGTACTCGTCCGGCTAAAGCCGGACACTACGACTGCAGGCGTCGTGTCGGCCGTTGGGCGGACCGTGAGGATCGAAACGCTTCTCTACGAATCCGACACGCAATTCAACGCGCCGCGCTGGTCGCCCGACGGCCGCCTCATTGCCGTCGAGCGTCATCGTCTCGGTCGCGATCCGGAGATCGTCACCGTCGAGGTCGCCACTCGGACCGTGCGCGTCGCTGCCGCAATCGATCGGACGCGCGTCGTCATGCCGGCGTGGCGTCCCGACGGCCGCGCGATCGTCGCCGCCGTCGCGCCGGACGATCGACCGTTCAATCTCGTCGAGTTTGCCCTCGACGATCCACGGCGGGCCCGGCAGCTCACGCACCTGACCGGCGGGGCCACCTGGCCGGACGTCTCGAGCGACGGCAAAACGATCGTCTTCGTCGGCTACACGCCCGACGGCGACGACCTGTTCTCGATGCCCTACCCCACCGACGCCGAGCCGGTCGCGATGACGCCCTCGTCGCAGGTGGCGCCACCTTCGGCCGAGTCGCAGGCAACGCTCGCCGCGGAGCGCTACTCGCCTCTCGAGACGCTCGTGCCCACGTCGTGGCAACCGGTTGTCGAAGCAGACAGCGATCAGGTCCGCGTCGGAGCCGCGACGTTCGGCACCGACGTGCTCGGCTACCACGGGTACGCCGCGTCGGCGACCTGGCTCGTCTCGGCGCCGGAGAGTGCACGAACGCCGTCGGCCGCGCCCGACTGGTTCGTGTCGTATGCGTACGATCGATGGCAGCCGACCCTGTTCGCGGCCGCCTCGTCGGAGACGTCGTTTTTCGCCGGGCCAGCCACCGAGAGCGGAACACCGTCGGCGGCGACCCGCCGCGAGCGGCAGGTCGAGGGCGGCGTCATCCTGCCGATGATCCGCGCCCGCATTTCGCACACCGCCTTCGGCTCGATCCGGCGATCCTCCAATCACTACCTGCTGCCGGATCGCGAATTCTCGCGCGATCGAACGGCGCTGCGGGGGGCCTGGCAAACCATATCGGCGCGGACGTACGGCTATTCGATCAGCCCGGAGCACGGCATCGCGATCGGTGGGACCGGCGAAGCCGTCAGACGCGCGCTCGGCTCGTTTGCCGATGCGACAGTGCTGACGGCGGACGCTCGCGTGTATCTGCCCGCCCTCGCACCCCGCCATGTCGTCGCCCTGCGCGCGGCCGCCGGTGTGTCGAGAGGCGATCCAATTGCGGGCCGTACGTTCCTGCTCGGCGGACCCGGCCCGGACATCAGCCCCATCGACTTCGGCAGCGGGACGGCGAGCCTGCTCCGCGGGTTCTCGTCCAACACGTTCGCCGGCAGTCACGTGATGCTGCTGAACGCCGAGTATCGCTGGCCGCTCGCTCGACCGCAGCGGGGTGTCGGCACGTGGCCGATCTTCCTGCACACGATCCACGCGGCGGCGTTCGGCGACCTCGGCCACGCGTGGTCGCGCACGTTCGAGGCCCGCGCGATCAAACAGTCGCTCGGCGCCGAGCTCTCGGCGAAGATCGTCGCCGGCTACTACTTCCCCTTCACCGTCACCGGCGGCGCGGCGTGGGGCCACGATGGCAGCGGCACCGTGCCGAATCGCGTCACCGCGTACGTGCGCGTGGGCCGCTCGTTCTAGCCCACAGCTGATGGCTGATGGCTGCGAGCTGACGGCTGTTTATAATGTCCGCGCATGAAGAAGAAGTCCCCTTTTCTGCGGACGCCGATCGTGCCGTTCGCCGTCGAGGCCGGACTCTCCGCCGACGAGGTCGTCGCGCGGATGGAGCGCATCTCGTTTCAGGGACGCAACCTGGCGACCGCGCGCCGCATCTGGGAGAAGATGCTGAAGGACGACGTCACGATCTTCATGGGGATGGCCGGCGCGCTGTCGGCCGGCGGCCTGCGGCTGCTCGTCGCGCATCTGATTCTCAACCGCTACGTCGACTGCCTCGTGTCGACTGGCGCGAACCTGTACCACGACCTCCACGAGACCCGCGGTCAGCATCACTACCTCGGCTCCGCGCAGGCGGACGATGCGGCGCTGGCGCAGGACCGGATCGATCGGGTGTACGACACGTACGCGAGCGAAGAGGAATTCATCGGCAACGACAACTGGATTGCCGGCTTCGCGGCGACGCTCGAAAAGCGCCCCTACACCAGCCGCGAGTTCCTGCACCTGCTCGGCGGGCATTTGTGGAAGACCACTCGTCACGACGGCATCCTGACGGCGGCGTATCGCGCGAACGTGCCGATCTTCTGCCCGGCGATCGCCGACTCGTCGATCGGGATGGGGCTGTCGCAGGCGCGCCAGAAGACGCCGGGCGCCGGCTATATCGACATCATCGGCGACATCGTCGAGTCCGCGAACATCGTGATCCGGCGGCCGAGGACCGCGTCGGTCGTCCTGGGCGGCGGCACGCCGAAGAACTTCATCAACCAGGCGAGCGTCCAGGCGGAGTTCTACAGCGACGAGGTCGGCGGCCACCGGTACGCGCTGCAGATCGTGACGGACGTGCCGCACTTCGGCGGCGCCTCGGGCTCGAGCCTCGAGGAGGCACAAAGCTGGGGCAAGCTGTCGGTGGAATCGGACAAGGTCTCGGTCCAGGCCGACGCGACGATCGCGCTGCCGGTCCTCGCTGCCGCGCTCGTCTCGACCGCGGCGCCGATCGCGGCGTCCCGCCGAAAGCCGACCTTCATGCTGGCGTCGCGCGTGATGACCATCGACGGTCAGCCCGTGCCGAGCGAACGCTTCGAGGAAAGTGAATGAACCTGCCGTTTGAGTACGAACACGTGGGCGTCGGCGAGTTCGGTGGCACGACGCCGACCACCGCCGACTTCGACAACTCGCGCGTCGTCATCCTGCCGGTCCCTCTGGATCGCACGACGACGTACGTGTCCGGGACGCGGAACGGGCCGCACGAGATCCTCGTGGCCTCGTCTCACATGGAGCTGTGGGACGAGGAGACGCAGTCCGACGTGCACGGCATCGGCATCTGCACGCTCCCCGAGATGGAGTTTCCGTTCGGGTCGATGGACGAGGTCGTGGCCGAGATCCGGCGCGTCGCCGGCGAGCTGGTCAAGCGCGGCAAGTTTCCGATTGTGCTCGGCGGCGAGCATTCGATTACTCCGCCGGTCGTCGCCGCCGTCGCGGCGAGATATCCCGGCGTGTCGGTTCTGCAGCTCGACGCCCATGCCGACCTGCGCGATCGTTTCATGGGGACGCCGCACAACCACGCGTGCGCGATGCGCCGCGTGATCGAGCACGCGCGGTGCACGCAGGTCGGCATCCGCAGCCTGTCGACCGAAGAGGCCGAGGCCGTGCCATCGCTGCCGACGCGAATCTTCTACGACTTCAACATGCGCGACGAGCCCGACTGGATCGATCGCGTCGTCGACTCGCTGAGCGACACGGTCTACATCACCATCGACGTGGACGGCTTCGATCCGGCGATCATGCCGGCGACCGGCACGCCCGAACCGGGCGGCCTCGCCTGGCGCGAAGCGCTCGCGCTCCTGCGGCGGGTCTTCGGGCGCCGGCACGTCGTCGGGTTCGACCTCGTCGAGCTGTCGCCGATCTCCGGCCACGTCGCGCCGAACTTCATGTGCGCGCGATTGATCTACAAGCTGCTGTCGTACCGGTTCGCGGAGGAGATCAAGAGCGGCGCGGCTCGAAACGCCGTCCGCGCAGGTGTCGAGGCCCGCAGCGTCCGCTGATCAGCCCTTCTTCAGATTGTCGAGCGCTTTTCTCGCGTCGGCGGTGAACGGCGAGTCCGGGAACTCCGAGACGAGACGGTTGAACGTCTGCTGCGCCTCGGCGCGCTTGCCCGCCTCGAGATACGTGCGTCCGAGCTGCATCAGGATCGCGTCGACCGGCAGCGGGCCGTCCTTGCGCATCGACATGTCCTGATAGGTCCGGATCGCCGGATCGTACTGACCCGTGCGCGCCTGCGCTTCCGCGAGCCCGAGACGCGCCATCTGTCCGTAGATGCCGCTGCCGTCGCGATCGATCACCTGCTGGTACGTGGCGGCGGCCTGCTGCGGGTTGCCGACCGCCATCCACGCCGCGCCTTCCTGATAGCGCGCGTAGCGGCCGGCATCGGTCGACGGATACGCATCGGCGACCGCCTTGAACTTCGCCTGGGCCGCCTGCGCGCGCTCGCGCTCCGTCGCGAACCGCGGACCCTGTTCGGGCTGCCCGGGAGCGGGCGGCGGACCGATCCGCGCCTCCTGCACGACCATCGCCTCGGCGAGCATCGCGTGCGCCTTCGAGCTCACGTGCTCGCGCCACGCGAAGTAGCCGATCGCGACGGCGCCGACCACGACCACGATCGCGACGAGCGTTGTCGCCTCGCGCCGGCGCTCCTGGTATGTGTCACGCGCCTGCCGGGCGAACGCCTGCAGCTCGTTTTCCTTCAGATGCCGCCGCTCTGCTCTTTTCATTCAGATGTCCGTTCTCCTCAATTGTCGACCATCCGTCGGGCCAATATCAAACCGTTCAGCAGGGAACCGGTACGTCATTCCTCCACGGCGCGCCGCGACATCGATGCCGGCCAAACTGTTACGATCGGCCGTGATGACGCGCGCGTCGGCGGTCATGGCGGCCCTCCTGATTTCAACGCTGCCGCTGTGCGCGCAGTGGCCTGAATTCCGCGGGCCGACCGGCCAGGGACACTCGACCGAACGGAACCTGCCGCTCGTGTGGAACGAGACGAAGAACGTCGCGTGGAAAGTGCCCGTCGCCGGCCGCGGCTGGTCCTCGCCCGTCGTTGCCGACGGCCGCGTGTGGCTGACGACGGCCGTGAGCAACAGAGGAACGTCGCTTCGCGCGCTCGCGTTCGACGCTGACACCGGACGGGCGCTCGCGGACGTCGAAGTCTTCCGGATGTCCCGCGGCGACCTCCTGAACGCGAAGAACAGCCACGCGTCGCCGACGCCGATCGTCGAAGGCGATCGCGTGTACGTCCACTTCGGCGCCGAAGGCACGGCCGCTTTGACGACCGCCGGCGACATCGTCTGGAAGACCAGATTTCCATACGAGTCGCAGCACGGCAACGGCGGCTCTCCGATTCTGTACGGCGATCTGTTGATCTTCAGCTGCGACGGCAGCAACGACGCCTTCGTCGTCGCGCTCGACAAGCGGACCGGCAAGGTGAAGTGGAGGACGCCGCGCCGGCAGCCCTTCGATCAGGCGTACACGACGCCGCTGGCCATCCGCGTCGGCGACCGCGATCAAATCGTCAGCATCGGCGCGTATCGCGCGGGCTCGTACGATCCGCAGTCCGGGAAGGAAATCTGGCGGGTCAGCTACGCCGACGGCTTCTCGAACGTGCCGCGCCCGGTCTACGGCCATGGCCTCGTCTACATCGCCACCGGATTCCAGCAGCCGACGCTCCTCGCCGTTCGCGCGGACGGCAGCGGCGACGTGACGAAGACGCATGTCGCCTGGACGCTTCGCCGCGGCGCCCCCTTCACGCCCTCGCCGCTGCTCGTCGGCGATCTGCTGTTCGTCGTCAACGACGCCGGCATCGCGCAGTGCCTCGACGCGAACACCGGCGAGCCCTACTGGATTCAGCGCCTCGGCGGCGAATACTCCGCATCCCCCGTTCTCGCCGACGGCCGCATCTACTTCCTCAGCGAATCCGGGATGACGACGGTCGTTGCGCCCGAGAGAGTGTTTCGCCGGCTGGCCAGCAATCAGATCGACGGCGGCACGCTGGCGTCGATCGCCGTCGCCAACGGATCGATTTTCATCCGCAGCGAGAGTCACCTTTACAGAATCGCCGGCAACGCCGGAGCGTAGGCCCGAGTCGGGCGCCCTCGCCCACGGCTCTCGCGCGTATCTTCCAGAGCGCGAAACGCTTCGAAACAGCACACGCGATTGATACAGACGGAACACGCGGCGGTGCCGGGATGTGCATTCAGACGACGATCCGTGCGGGCAGTGCCCTTGCGTTCGACGACGGTCATGAGCCGAAACCAGGGGTCGCGCGTCGCCCGTACCGTGCTCAGCGACGCCGACACGAAATCATGCTCGCGCTGCGGCGAGCACGCCGCCGTCCGCGCGCGCGTCGCCGACGCCGCTTCGACCGGATTCGATCCATCGGGTGACGACAAGTTCGTGTGGTACTGCTTCGAGTGCGGCCACGAAGAGCCTGTCGCGGCCGCCGCCGCGGTCAACGAGCGATAACGTACGTAGCGTCCGCCGTTGGGCGGACGTGACCCGTGTCCATCAGTGCTCTTCGGCTCGGCCGAAGCGCACGCCGATCGCCACACGCCACCGGGTGGTGTTCACGGGCGCGGTGAGGCAACACACGAACGGCCCGCGCGACGCACGCGCACGACACAAGCCGGTTTCTCGCAACGGCAACCGATAACGCCTCAGGACGTCGGTCCGTCGTCCTCGTGATCGTCGAGGTTCACGATGACGCGGGCGATCTTCCACGAATCGTCGGCCGTTCTCGAGTAGAGGAACAGGTACTTTCCCCTTTCGCGCGACGTATCGCCGCCCGCTCGCGGTGTCACCGTGAATGAGAAGGTTCCCCGGTCGAAGGCGCAGTCGCCAAGGACACGTACTTCCGCGCTTACGTACGCGATCCGCCGATCGAACTCCTCCAGCAGGCCTGCGATCGTGTTATCGACGAACGCGGCACAGGCCGCCTTCCCTTCCTGGACGGGCTCATTGGGAACCATGATGACGACGTCATCCGCCAGCATTTCGCTGATCTCGGCCACGTCGCCAGTGTTCTCAGCGACCTCTATGCGTCGCAGCATCGCCTCGACGGCGCGCACATCTGTCTCACGGCCGGCGCGAATCGCTTGTGCGCACATCATCGCCTCCTGTTGACCGACGGGGCTTCACGGAGCTCCCGCGCCGCACGACCGACGCAGACGTACATAATTCTGCGGATGCATCCTTGCGCGACCAGACCCGAGCACGACGAACGCTCGACGAACGCTTCGATACGGATCTGACGCGGCGATAAAGGTGGCGCGCCCGGGCAGAATTGAACTGCCGGCCCCCCGCTTAGGAGGCGGGTGCTCTATCCCCTGAGCTACGGGCGCCCGTTCGATGCAAGTGTTAGTGTAGCGTGTCGAGTCCGTTTACGCCCGTGGGTCGAGCAACGAACCGCCGACGAACGGCGTTCAGATCATGACGCGTTTCCTCCGCATCGGGTGCGGTGTGTTCTGGCTCTCCGCGTGCTGGAGCTGTGGAACATCGCAACAGATCTCGGGCGACTGGAGTGGGCGTGTCGCCCCGGCGCACTTCGATTATCTGGAGCTCCGATTGACTCAGACAGGCACCACGATTCGCGGCGTCGCCTGTTATGAGGTCCTGCCAGGCTCGACGGCCGGCGGCGTGGCCTTCCGAAACGCGGCGGTCGCGGGGACCTATCCGATGATCACGGTGGACGCGCCGCGATACAACGGCTGGACGTTTACGGGACAGTTTCAGGACGATGGCACGCTGCGCGGGCAATGGCGCAACGCCTTCACCGATTACTACCGATGTACGCGGCCCGCGGGCTGCCCGGCGGCGGGTCAGGCTGTCTGTCCCAGTAGCACGCCTGTCCCACTTTACGTAATCAATGAGAAGGTCATCTCGATCGTTACCCTGACCGCTACGGCCACACCGTCCTTCGTGCCGGCGTTGAACAGCCATTGCTTCGCCGCGCGCACCGCCTCGGCGTCAAGTCCGAAGGTCGTGTCAAGCGAGCGCGTCACAGTCACCTCGCCGACGGTGCCATTGGCCAAGACGACTGCCGTCAGCAGCACGTGGCCTTGGATGCGATTGGCGATGGCATCGGGTGTGTAGTTGGGCCTCACTTCTCGTATGACTGTGGGAAGAGAGACGCCGGCGGTCCCCGCCTCATACACCGTGATCGGTGCCGGCGTCGACGGCGTGGTCGGACCGGACGAGCAGCCGACGCTATCAGCGATTCCGCACAGAACGACGCCGAAGAATGCCGCGTAGAACGCTTCGACAGGAATGGTCCTCACGATCCTGTTGAACGGCATCCGATGACAGATCCTCCTAGCCGGTGCCCAGCTTACCGCTGAAGAGCTGTCCCAATCGTGCGACGGACGGCGATACAGGCGACGATCGGAGCGCGATGAGACCAGAAACGCAGACAAAAGTCTCCAGGAAGGCGACTTCTTCGCCCGGCTCGGGCCATTTTGACACGCTCGCACCTTGGCACAGGTTGCATAAGTCGGTTGTTCCCCGAACCACGCTGACGAGGAGCTCGATGGACGACGTGAAAGAGACGATCCGACAGTTCATCCTGTCGACGTACTTGCCGGGCGAGTCGGCCGACAACCTGCGCGACGACACCCCCCTGATGACGAGCGGCGTCCTGGACTCGCTCGCGACGCTCGGCCTGGTCAGCTTCGTCGAACGCGAGTTCGGCATCGAGCTCGACGCGTACGAAACCGGCGTCGAAACCTTCGATCGGATCGAGGATATCGCGGCGCTCGTGGCGCGCAAGCGCTCGCACTGACGAAGGGGCACGCGAGAACGCTCCATGGCGGTTCGCAATCTGACCGAATCGGCATTCCTTGAAGAAACCGGTGCATTCTGAACATGTCGATCGTTGTTGAGCGCGGCACGGCCCTGAAGAGCGCGGTCACCCATTCGCCCGATCGGGTCAGCCTTCGCGAATTTCTGGCGCTGATCGTGTCGCTCGCGTTCGTCGCGGCACTGATTCAACATTTCGGCCTCGAGAGCGATGCGTTCCTGCGGCTGGCCATCCTGAGCTTCGCCGGATTCGCCGTCCACTATTTCCTGCCGTTCCGCTTGCGGTTCCCGTTCTTTCTGCTGCTGTCGGTGAGCACGATCGGCCTGCTGCTCGGCGTCGTTCCGACGCTCTGGATCGCTGGTCTGGGCCTGGCGCTGATCGGCCTCTGCCATTTACCGGTTCCGTTCGGGATACGTGTCGCGCTGCTCGTCCTCGCGGGTTCGCTGCTGGCGATGCTGCGCGTCGACGTGATTACCGCGCCCTGGCCATCCGCCATCTGGCCGATCCTCGGCTCGATGTTCATGTTTCGTCTGGTGATCTACGTCTACGACCTGCGGCATGAATCGACGCGGCCATCGGTCTGGTCATCGCTGTCGTATTTTTTCCTGCTGCCCAACGTCTGCTTCCCGTTGTTTCCGGTCGTCGATTTCAAGACGTTCCGCCGGACGTATTACAACGACGAACGGCACCGCATCTACCACGTCGGCGTTCAATGGATTTTCCGCGGCGTCGTACAGCTCATTCTCTACCGGATCGTCTACCAGAACCTGGTCACCGATCCGGCCAGCGTCGTCAATGCCGTCGATCTCGCACGCTACCTGATCTGGCCGTTCCTGCTGTATCTGCGCGTCTCCGGCCAGTTCCACGTGATCGTCGGCCTGCTGCATCTCTTCGGCTTCAATCTTCCCGAGACGCACCACTCGTACTACCTGACCTCGAGCTTCACCGACTTCTGGCGCCGGATCAATATCTACTGGAAGGACTTCATGATGAAGGTCTTCTACTATCCGGCGTACTTCGCATTGCGGAAGCGCGGCGAAACCACGGCGCTCGTCATCTCGACCATCGCCGTCTTCGCCGCGACCTGGGTCTTCCACTCGTATCAGTGGCTCTGGTTTCGAGGCGATGTCCTGCTTGCATGGAACGACGTGCTGTTCTGGACCGTGCTCGCCCTGTTCGTCGTGCTGAATTCGGTGTACGAATTCCGGCGCGGGCGGCAACGGGTCCTCGCCGGCCGTTCGCTCCCGTGGAATCAAACGCTGACGACCGCGCTCCGGACGGTCGGCATGTACGTGTTCATCTCGATTCTGTGGTCGCTGTGGAGCACCGATTCGCTGCGAACGTGGACATCCCTGTGGATCGCGGCCGGACGGTGGCCGTCCGATCCCTCGCCCTGGCAGCTCGCGTTCATCGTGGCTGTGCCACTGACGGTGGGACTCGCGGCGGTCGGCGCGTCGCGGGCCTGGTGGCCCGGGTGGCCGTCCAGCATCGAGCGAAGCGCCGCGCTGATTGTCGTGTCGGCGGCCGTTCTCGCCGTGGGCAGCAGCTCGATGGTCTACAAGCGGCTCGGCGCCACCGGTGAGCTGATTGCCGCAGCCCGCTTCGGAGGCCTGAATCGCACCGACATGGTGGGACTCGAGCGCGGCTATTACGAAAACCTGATGGGCATCGACAAGTTCAACGGCGAGCTCTGGGCGCTCTACACGAACCGGCCGCCGGACTGGGCCAAGGGTGTCATCGAAGCGGGCGTGGGGCGGCGGGTCGACGACAAGCTGCCGTGGGAGCTCCTGCCCTCATCCGAGCGGCGATTCAAGGGCGTGATGTTGCGCACCAACCAGTGGGGGATGCACGACAAGGAATACTCGAAGCTTCCGCCGCCCGGCTGTTATCGAATCGCGCTCCTCGGCGCGTCGCACGCGATGGGGACCGGCGTGGAACGCGAGCAGACGTTCGAGGCGCAGCTCGAACAGCGTTTGAACCGCGATCAGGAGCCCGGCGGCAGGCGGTGTTACGAGATTCTGAACTTCGCGGTATACGGCTACAACCCCATTCAGCAGATTGATCTCCTCGACGAGCGCGTCGCCGAGTTCCGCCCCAACGCGATCCTGTACGTTGCGCATCCGGAAGACTCGGTGCGAGTGGAACGCTTCGTGACGCAGAAGGTCCAGACCGGAGCCGCATTGCCGTTCGAATATCTGACGAATCTCGTCAAAGAAGCCGGCGTCGATTCGAGCATGCCGGAACGCGTGATTTCACAGCGACTGTCCGGCAGCGGCGGAAAAATCCTGGCCTGGGTGTATCAGCGGCTGGTCGCGGATACCGCGCGACACGACATGTGCGCCGGCCTGCTGTTTCTGCCGATGATTGCCGAGGTGAAGTCGGCCGTCGACGTCAATCGCGAATTGGAGCTCGCGCGCGAAGCCGGCTTCTCGGTGTTCGATATGTCCGGCGTGTACGACGTCCCGGACCGGAACTCGCTGTGGATCGCCGCGTGGGACGCGCATCCTAATGCGAAGGCCCACGCGCTCATTGCCGACCGGCTCTACGGGCAGGTGCGCGAACGAAAGGCTTTCCTGTCCTGCGGCCAACCCGAGAACTGACGTTTCAGAGCCCCAGCGCCTTGGCGATGATGTTGCGCTGGATTTCGCTCGTCCCCGAGTAGAGACCGCTGCCGACCGCGTCGCGCAGGTCGCGCTCGACCTGCTGCTCCGTCATGTAGCCGTATCCGCCGAAGATCTGAATGGCGTCGAGGCTCGACTGAACGAAGCAATTCGAGACGTGCAGCTTGGCCATCGCCGCTTCGAGCACGGCCGGCTGGCTGCGATCCTTCAGCACGCCAATCCTGTAGACGAGCGACCGGCACGTTTCCAGCCGGACGCGCATATCCACGATGCGATTCGCGACCGACTGGTTCTTGCCGATCGGGCGGCCGAACTGTTTCCGGTCGCGTGCGTGCCGGATGCACTCCTCGAGCTGCCGCCGCATCACGCCGAGGCAGCTCGCCAGGATACAGCCGCGCTCCCACTCCATCGAGCATTCGAAGACCTCGACGCCGCGGCCTTCCCGCCCGAGCCGCTGTGTGGCCGGCACGCGGCAGTCGTCGAAAATGACCTCGGCCATCGGCGACGTGCGCAGGCCCATCTTGTGCAGCTTTCGGCCGATGCTCACGCCGGGCGCGTCACGCTCGACGATGAACGCGGTCACGCCCATCGCACCCAGCGCCGGATCGATCGTCGCGTAAGCCACGATGACGTCGGCGACCGGCGCGTTGGTGACGAACATCTTCGTGCCGGTGAGCGCGTAGCAGTCGCCGCTCCGCTTTGCTCGGGTGCGCATGCTGAAGATGTCGGATCCGGCTCCCGGCTCGGTTGCGGCATTCGCTCCAATCCGGCTGCCATCGCAGAGACCCGGCAGATACTGGCGCTTCTGCGCCTCGGTGCCGTACAGCAGGATCGGGATCGAATTCGTCCACAAGTGCGCGTTCAGCGAGAAGAGCAATCCCTGATCGCGGCAGCCGTAGCCCAGCCCCTCCATGACGGCGAGCAGCGAAGCGAGGCCCAGTCCGAGGCCGCCGTACTCCTGCGGAATCGGCATTCCGAGCACGCCGAATTCGGCACAGCGCCGCCACGCGTCGGCGTTGAACGACTCCGCGGCATCCGCGGCCACCACGTCGTGCGTCAGCGCCTGTTGGGCGAACGCGATGGCCGAGTTCTGCAGCCGAACCTGTTCGTCGCTCAGCTCCATATCGACTGGGGTGACATGCGGTCAAATATCTTAGAACGACACTCGAAATGCGAGAAGCCTTGTCGTCGGCGCTGGTGTTTCGCGTGAGGTGACTCGATTGGAGCCGGCCGGGAAATGGCCGGGATCAGCGTTTGACGACGAGCCTGAGATCGCGAACCGTTGCGCCCCCCGCCTTCTCCGCCGGCGCGGCCGGTTCCTTTTGGGCCGTTGCCGCGCGGCCCGCGGCGTTGATCGCGCTCGCAATGTGCGGCGCGATCATCTGCACGAGGCGCCCGCGGTTCTCGTCGAACGCCTCGTGCGCCGACGAGTACAGCGTCAGGGCCCCGATCAACGTCTCTCCCATGAGCAGCGGCACGCTCGTACACCTCACGAGCGGCGGCATCGCCACGTCGGCGTGTGCCTCGAGATCGAGCGCCGCCTCGGAGTTGCCGACGGACTGACGCGTCGCCGCGACCCAGCCGGTCAGCCGCTCGCCGACCATGATGCTGCGGCCGCGGACGACGTGAGCCGCGGGCCCGAACGCGTCGATCGCGGTCAGACGCGTGCGGCCCGCATCGAGCAAGTACCAGGCGCCCGTCACGTCGGGCATGAGATCCGCGATCAGGCTCGACGACAGCGCGAGCACGTCGGTCGTGCTGGCGTCACCGGTCGCAATGCGCGCGAGGCTGACGAACGCGAGCACGTCGCGCGACGCACCGGCGGTAGTCGCCGCCGGCGGCAGCGGCGGCGCCGGCTCGGGCGCGGCCACGACGCTGGCGCGCGAGGCGGCGATGCGCCCCATCACGTCGCGCTGTTCCGCCGAGTCCGCATCGCCGAGCTCGATCGTGCGGTACACCTGCACGAAGGCGTCGACGACGCGCGGGTCGTACATCGTGCCGCTCCGCTCGCGAAGGATGGCCAGCGCTGCCTCCTCCGTCATGGCTCGACGGTACGGCCGGTCGGACGTGAGCGCGTCGTAGCAGTCGACGACCGACAGAATCCGCGCGCCGATCGGAATGTCCTCCCCCTTGACGCCGCGCGGATAGCCGCTGCCGTCCCAGTTCTCATGGTGGCAGCGGACGATCGGCACGACCGGGTACGGAAACTCCACGAGCGAGAGAATGTCGGCACCGACGTCGACGTGGAGCTTCATCTTCTCGAACTCGGACGGCGTCAGCTTGCCCGGCTTGTTCAGGATGTGCTCGGGTACCGCCAGCTTGCCGGTGTCGTGCAGCAGCGCCGACGCCTTGATCGCCTTGATCTCCTTCTCCTCCGTGACGCCGAGCGCCTGTGCGAGGCCGACGGCGTACGCCTGCACGCGCCGCACGTGGCTGTGCGTCACGTCGTCCTTCGCGTCGATCGCCATCGCCAGCGTTTCGATGGTCGACAGATACAAGCGATCCAGATCGCCGAGGTGGCGCTGCGCGTCCTCGATACGGCCGAACGACGATCGCAGGGTCAGATGGAAGACCGCCAGCACCGGCAGCACGATGACTATGGCGCCGAGGCTGACCATCTGCCCGAGCAGGATGAAGCAGAACGCAATCGACGCGGCCGCGAGATAGCCGATCGACAGCCACATGAAATGCGCGCGCCACACGCGGAACGGCGACTGACTGATTTCGATACCGATCGCGACGGCCGTGAGGCCGGAGTTCAGCAGGAAATACACCGTCGTCATCGCGAACAGCGGTCCGATGACGGTCGCGGCTTCCGGTCCACCCTGGCCGAGCGGCTGCGCCTTGGCGAGCAGGAAGAACCCGTGCGCGGCTACCCAGATCGAGAGCGCCGGGGCGACGGTGTTGAAGGCGATTCGGTCCCAGCGATGGCGCTTGCGCCACGACAGCACACCGGTGTCGACGGCGATCGCGACCGTCGCCGCTCCGGGCCCGAAGAGCAGCGCCATCGCAATGAAGAACGTGTCGGCGACCGCGATGCTCGCGCCGACCGAGGCGATATTGATGGTGAACGAGCCGGTCAGGATGCCGCACGCCGCGAACAGCAGCCATTGCCACGGGTGCGGCACGCGGACGACTTCGACGAGCGAGCTCGCGACGGCGATCGACCCGCTCAGGATGACGAGCCCGACGTAGAGATTCAACGCGCGCGGCGCGGTCCTGGCGGGTGCGGTCGCGCGCGACGTGGCTGCACTCACGACATCGTTACGACGGATCGTTGCTGACGAGCACCTGCCCGTCCGTCGTCGTACCCCAGATGATCTCGTCGCCGCCGCTGGTGCCCCAGATGATCTCGTCGCCGCTCTGCGAGTAGACCTTCGTGCCCCAGATGATCTCGTCCTGGCTCGACGTCCACCCGGCGACCTCGCCCCAGACGAGGCGATTGCCGGTATAGCCGGCCAGCGGGTTCGTGAGGCCGATCAGGTTCAAGTCGCCGAACTTGAGGATCGACGGGTTCAGCAGCGCCGCGATCGTGTCGGTGAGCGACAGCAGCCGAATGCCGGTACGGTTGTAGACGCGATGGCTCAACGACCCCGAGTCCCAGTAGGAGGCGCCGCTGCCGCTGCCCAGCAGGTTTCCGAGGGTGTTGAGGACGCCGTTCAGCAGGCCGTTGTACACGAATTTCCGCGACGTCCACACGTTCGCGTTCCCGGCGCCGGCGCCAATCAGTCCGGCAGCAGGCATGTACTCG
>Ga0114129_10001089_pt1 | contig 35643 bp, 35 predicted proteins | sample RhiMetdeltSRZDD1_FD_80071 | JGI IMG/M metagenome (GOLD analysis project Ga0114129, IMG submission 80071) | Populus rhizosphere microbial communities from Tennessee, USA - Rhizosphere MetaG P. deltoides SRZDD1 (version 2) (version 2) | ecosystem: Host-associated > Plants > Roots > Rhizosphere >...
CCGATCGGCGCTCGATCAAGCCGCGCAGCGACGCCAGGAGGACGAGCGCGACATGGCACTCCGAGCCCAACTGGCGACTTGCGCCAAATGCGGCTCGACTCACGGGCACGACGAGTGACAGCAACGTCCGGGCGGCGGCCACCAGTAGCCTCCAAGCGGACCACGCGTGGGCCACGCTGCCAGGCCAACCGAGGCCACGCTGCGATGATCGGGCCGACTCCATGACCTGCCCGGTCAGCCAGCGATGCCCGGGCCGAACTCTCAAGGTGGCGACACGGGTTCGAATCCCGTTGGGGGTGCCAGACACGGAACCGCAGGTGAAAGGCCCCGGATCGGCTCCGGGGCCTTCGTCGTTCCGCTCCACCGATCGGCCGCCGTGCCAGATCCGTGCCAGGACACGACCGCTACACCGGCACTCGCACGCCGGCCAGCCCGTCGTCGTCGCCCGGGTCGTGCCAGTGATCAGGGGCTCACACTCGCCCCGGCATCGCGAGGTGCTGGTGTTGGCCGGGTGGCTGGCGCTGTTGGTCGGCTGTGTTGAGCATGACGCCAAGGACTATCGAGCCGCCGAGACGACTCGACGTGCTGCGGCGAGCCTCGGCCAGGAGGCAGACCACGACGAGATCATGGCGTGGGCGCCTCGATCTCCATCGTGCAATCTGTACCTGGCGGGGCCTCCGTGCTGTCGCCGTACGTCGTCATGACCAGGAGGGTTGAGCCAGTGCGATCGGCCGATGTCGTCCGCGTCGTCACTTCGATGAACGAGGCAGACGTCGATGTGTGGGTCGACGGCGGCTGGGGAGTCGATGCGCTTGTCGGGAGCGAAACCCGGGGGCACAAGGATCTCGACCTTCTCGTCGCCGCCGCTGACGTAGAGCGGGCAGCCGTAGTGCTCGCGGGAAGAGGCTTCCGCCATCGGGCTGGCACCTCGCCGGCGGGTCTGTACTGCGACGATGCCGACCGCCGCGTGGACCTCAGCGTTCTGACACCCGAAAGTGATCGCGGCGGCTACCGCCACGAAACCTCCAGCGGCACGACTCGACTCGCGGTCGAGGATCTCAGCGGACAGGGGACCATCGGAGGTCTCGGCGTTCGCTGCCTCACCGCCTCGGCGCAACTTCGTGCCCACGTTGGATACGAGACGTCCGAGAAGGACGAGCACGACCTGCGGCTGCTTCGAGATCACGGGCCCGACCGCGGGTCCCGAGACACATAGCTCTCGGTCTGGGGCAGCCCCTTAGCCACGGCGTCGCCGCACCGAGTCAGCGTCCGAGGCCAGTGGAACGAGCACCCGAAGGTGCCATAGAAGGCTCGGGCGCACTGGCGCAGTACCGGACGGCCCAGAGGCGCAGACCTGCCCCGACCGGCAGGCACTTCGGGGATGCTGGTCACACGAGCCGCGCAGGCGGCGCTACTCCGTCTGGATCGGCTCGGTCAGCTTCCCGTGGCCTTGCTCGATCCTGGCCGCGATCTCGGCCACTGTCTCGAGCGGCGACAGTCGCGAGTTGTCGACGCGGCATGTCCAGTCCTGGTACGTCGCCCGCAGCCGCCCGACATGTTCGGTGACCCACTCCGGACGAGGGCCGCCCCCTCGCTGCGCAACGCGACGCTGGGTCTGTGCCGGCGATGGATCGAGTGTGACGTGGTACACGTCGCCAACGCCGAGAAGGCGGCCGATCAGGTCGTTGAGGCCCCGGTCGGGGGTGTGAGGGGCGTTGCCGCCTATCAGCACGCACTCGAAACCTCTCGACAAGAAGGAACGAGCGAGCAACCAGATCTGCCAGCCCGCCAACTCGTAGTCACGCTCTTCGTCCGACAGCTCCCAGGTCGGGTCGACCATCATCACGATCGTGTCGGTGTCGATCGTCGCCGTTGGGCCCCAGTGGGCGGACAGGGCTCGATAGCCGAGCCTCATGATGGTCGACTTCCCCGAGCCGACCGCTCCCGATAGAAGGATCGTCTTGCCCACCGCCGAAGCGTGCCACGCGAAGTCGCTGGCACTGACCGCCATCGCGGGATCGGCGCGTCTCAGCGCGTAGCCGCCCGCACTGCGTGCCCGGTTGACCGTCGACCATCAGGTGAAACCGATGTGTCGTGCATCAACCGGAGCCGGACAAGAGGGTTGTCCAGCCCTCTGCCGAATTTGGCTCTAGGGGATCGAGCAGCGCCGGAAGGCGTCGGCGCCGCGCCGATAGAGCTCCCCGGGCTCGCTCATCGCTCCGAGGATACGAGCCCAGGGAGCCGGGTGGGTCAGGTGTCGTCGGTGAAGGTGCCTCCGAAGATGTCGGAGTTGCCGAACGTCGGTGGGCACTGGTTGTTCGGGCCGGGCCGTAGGGCGGTCGAGTGCGAGGCGGGCAGCTCGGCCGCGGCGGCGCGGTCACGCGGCCGGTCGCCCACGATCGGCGTGGCCGTGCCCGCGAGCACGTCCTCGACGAAGGCCTGCCGGTAGGCGTTGATCGCCGGGCACACGGCGCCGTTGCGCATGTCGTTCCAGACCGCGGTACCGAAGTCGTTGGTGGCGAAGGCGTAGTTGTAGTCGCCCAGGAACTCCGAGGTCAGCGCGTTGGCGCTCGACGCCCGGCCGTCGCCGACGGCCCCCCGGTGCAGGGTGGTGAACGGCCCGATGGCCCCGGTGGCGGCGTTCACATCCGCGTGGCGCACGACCCCCTGGACCCGGCGGGTGGAGGTGGTCTCGGTGCGCCAGGGATCGAGCCAGGCGTTGTAGACCAGCCAGGCGTCGGTGCCGTCCGGGGAGAGGGCGATGGCCGGGAAGTTGGCCCGGTCGGTGCCGTCGTTGACGTTGACGGGGGCTGAGTAGGTGGTGCCGCCGTCCGTGGAGGTCACGACGAAGGCACGCTCGTTGTTGGTGCCGGCCCGGTCATCGGACCAGGTGATGGCGACCTGGTCGCTGGCCCCCGCGCCCGTCGGCGCTCCGTTGGCGATGTCGACGCTCGGAAACGTGTTGGTCCGGGCACCGGCGATGCCGTCGATGGTGAACCGGCCCTGGGCGGGATCGAACTGCCCGATGCCGGCGAGCGGCTGCACGATCACCCGCGGGCGCTCGAAGGTGGCGCCCCCGTTGAACGAGCGGGCCTGGAAGAACACGCCCTCACGGGTCTGGATGTCGGTGCCGATCCACACGACGTAGACCACGCCCGCGCTGTCGGTGCGGATGGCGCACCCCTGGCGACCGCCGGTCTGGCTGTTGTTGGTGGCCGCCGAGAGCTGCCGGTTCCGCCACGTGTCGCCGCCGTCGGTCGAGGCCGCGAACAACACCGGCTCGGCGCCGCCGTTGCCGACGAAGCCGACGTTGCACACATAGACGTTGCCGAAGTGCGGGCTCGACTCCGCGTTGTCGGCCCACAGCTGCTCCTTGTCACTGAATAGGGCCGAGTTCTGCCTGGTCACGACCACCGGGTCCAGCCAGGCGCCGTTGTTACCCGCGATGGCGCCCGCGATGTCGTCGGTGCGGGACACGGCGATGGCGGCAGGACCGTTGAACCCGGGCGCGCCCGGGAAGGGCGTCGCGATGTTGGAGTAGTAGAGGCGCTGACCGTTGGACCACGAGAAGTCGCCGCTCGCGTCCGGGCTAGGGCCGAACACGACCTCGGGGTCGCCGTTGGAGACCATGCCGGTCTCCGCGTAGTGGGGCAGCGTGCCGATCGGCCCCGCGGGGTCGGGCACGCAGCCGGTGTCACCCGCCGGCGGTTGGCCCGGTGCCACGTCCGGCTGTCCCAGGCAGCTGGCCGTGGCCCGCGCCGAGAACCCGGTGTAGGTCGGCTGGGTCCAGGTCCGGCCGGAGTCGGTGGAGAACTGGATGCCCGACAAGCCGACGCCCGGCGTGAACGGGCACGTGCGGTCGTCGCCCGCGTTGCAGGCCTCCATGTCGATGTTGTCGTTGGCGCCCGCGGCGAGGATGTTGGGTTGCGCGGGGTTGGCGGCCACAGCCGGCTCGTTCTGCTTGTTCTGCGAGAAGAGCAGGTCGTTGCTGCCCACCGTGACCTCGGTGGAGCCTCCTGGCGTGATCGGGACCGCCCCGGCCGGCACCGCGGGGGCGAGGAGCGTGATGGCCGTAGCTAGTGCGGCTCCGGCAAGGCGCTTCGTACGCATGACACCTCCATGCGTCGATGGATCCCCTATGTGGTGACGCGCGACCAACCCCGGGGGTTCCGGGGTGGCGACACGACGACCTCGACTTCCCCGGCGACCGGCTCCTAAACCGGTCGCGGGCCGGGCATCCCAGAACGCCGGGCGTGTGGCGGGCTGGTCGGCCGAGGGAGCCGAGCTATCGGACGGCGGCGATGACGGCGGCGGGACCAGAACGCCAGACGAGGCCCGCCTCCGCAAAGCCTGCGTCCCTCAGCGCCGCGATATGCCAGTCCGCCGGCGGCGAGAACTCCTCGGTCGGATAGGTCGTCTCGAACACCGCGTGCCGCTGCGTCACCGCGAGCTGAAGCACCGGCTCGCGGGATGCCTGTTCCCACCAGGCGTCCCAACGGGCCCGGCCATCGTCGCTGCCAGCCGCGGGTTGCTGCCCGATCTCGGCGAGTGCGGGCCCGAGGCGGGGGAGGTCGGCCAACGGCATCCGCTCGCTGTGCGCCACCACGCCACCCCAACGGACCAACACCGCGAGATCGCGGTACAGGTGGCGAACAGCGTCCTGGGGAAGCCAATGCAGCGCGGTCGCTGTGAGTACGGCGTCGACTTGGGACTCGGGCAGGGCATCGCCCCACCCCCGGTCACGCAGGTCCGCGCGCACGACCCGCACGCGGTCGTCATTGGCGAACGTCGCCGACGCGATGGTGAGCATCACCGGATCGACGTCGACTGCGATCGAGTGTGCCCGGGGCAACCGATCGAGCAGTCGGCAGGTGATCGTGCCCGGGCCACACGCGAGGTCGATGACGGTAGGGGCGGTGCCGACCATGGCCTCGACGACATCCAGCAGCACGCTGATCTGACGCTCCCGGTCGGGGACCAGCCCCTCTTCGAGCCGGTCCCACGATCGCTGCCATGACTCGGCCCACTCCGACGGCGCTCGCGGTCGACCCCCCACAGGTGGATGCTAGGCCGACCACCGGACCCGACCTCACTGCCCCTGCGTGAGAGTAGGAGATTGGCTGGTACCTCGGGGGTTCGATCCCCGCCGGGACCACACCGCATGCCCAGGTCAGTGGGTGTGGCCCTCCGTGGTGGGGCACAGCACCGCGGGGTTCCAGTCCTGGAAGGATCCCGTGGGGTTGGGCTTCGAGGACCAGGCGTGGAGCTCGTAGAACGCTGGGATCCCGAAGCGGTTGGGGCTGGGCACCAGGGTGAAGGTCTGGTCGAACAGCGACGGAGGCGTGGCGTTCTGTGCGTCCCAGGCCTCCTGGAACACGACGTACTCGACGCCCACGAGCGCCAGCCGGCCGTTCGGCTTGACCTCGTAGAGCAGCGCCTCCGGGTTCGCCGGGTCGACGGTGGCGTCGCCGACCAGGCTGCCGTTGACGAAGTGGATGCCCATCGAACCGGCCAGCGGCTCGTGGACGCACCCGAAGAACTGCACGTACCCGGCGTCGATCGCCCGGTCGACGTTGTGGAAGCTGGCCGTCGCGTCGCGGATCTCCTGCAGGGGGCCGCCCGGCGGGTCGACGCCCGCCGGCCTTCCGGTGGCCCCGCCGGCCGCGGGCAGCGCGAGGGCGGCGGCCGCCAGCGGGATCACAGCAGCCGCCGCGGCCCAGCGGGTGCGGCGCCTCACGTTCCGGGCTCCGTGTAGAAGTACGGATCCAGGACCCGGACCTCGGCGATCGAGTCGACCGGAAGCCCGTTGGCGGTCGCGGCCCGCTGGATCGCCTCGGGGCCGGGCCCGTCGTAGATGCACACCGTCCGGGTCCGGTCGGTCGAGACGTAGGACGTCACCCAGGTCACCTGCTCCTCGGCATTGTTCTCGACGACACCGAGGCACGCCTTGACCCCTTCGGACGTCGCAGGGATCACCAGCCCTTCGGGGAATGTTCGCTGCACGACATAGCGCGGCACGATGCTCTCCTTCGCTGGCCGGCGACCGTCGCCGACCGCCAGCGAGCGGACCACCGGCCGGCCGGACCGCGGTCGAGCGGCGGTCGGACGCCGGTCAAGCGGCGTCGTAGCGTGGCGGAGGTGCGGATCAGCCTGCTCGGCCCTCTCACCGTGGACGGCGAGCCGGGAGAGATCGTCCTGCGCGCGGCCAAGGAGCGCACGCTGCTCGCCACGCTGGCGCTGCGCCCCGGGGTGGTGGTCGGCCCCGACGCCCTCATCGACGCGCTCTGGGGGGACTCGCCGCCGGCCAGCGCCCGCAAGACCCTGCAGACGTACGTGTCCAACATCCGGCGGGCGCTGGGGCCCGAGGTCATCTCGACGACGGCGTCGGGGTACAGCCTGTGCGTCGCGCCCGACGATGTCGACGTGGCCCGGTTCCGGAGCCTGGTCCGCGCCGCGGAGGAGGCCCGGGCGAGGGGAGCGGAGTCGCAGGCCCGCGAGCACCTGCGGGCCGCGGTGGCGTTGTGGAGGGGCGACCCGTTTCCGGGCGCCGGTCCCCGCACGGGCCTGGCGGCCGAGGCGGTCCGGCTCCGGGAGGAGTACCTGACCGCCCTGGAGGCCCGCCTGGCCGCGGACCTGGCGGCGGGCTGCCACGGCGAGCTCGTGGCCGAGCTGGAGGCGCTGGTGCGCGAGCACCCGTTCCGGGAGCGGCTGTGGGGGCATCTCATGCTGGCGCTGTACCGCAGCGGCCGGCAGGCCGACGCCCTGGCCGCCTACCAGAGGGCCCGCGCGCGCCTGGGCCAGGACCTGGGCCTGGAGCCGGGGGGCGAGCTCCGGCGCCTCGAGCGGGCCATCCTCGACCACGATCCGGGACTCGACCGCGCCGCGGCCGCCCCGGCGCCGGCGGGTCACGAGCCGGCGCCGGCCCGGTCGCCGGTGCGCTACGCGGTCGCACCCGACGGCGTGCACGTGGCCTACCAGATCGTCGGCGACGGGGCGATCGACGTGCTCGCCATCCCCGGCTTTGTGTCCCACCTGGACCTCTGGTGGGACGCACCCACCGACCGGCTCGTCCGCCGGCTGGCGTCGTTCAGCCGCCTGATCCTGTTCGACAAGCGGGGCATGGGGCTCTCCGACCGCCCGGCGGCCGTCGACGTCGAGCACTGGGTGGCGGACGCCCGGGCCGTGCTCGACGCCGCCGGCTCGGACCAGGCGGTCATCCTCGGGATCTCGGCCGGGGGGCCCACGGCCGCGCTCTTCGCCGCCAGCCACCCCGAGCGCACCCGGGCGCTCATCATCTACGGCGGTTACGCCCGGTTCCTCGCCGGGGACGGCTACGACCTCGGGGCCGACCGCGACACCGTCGAGTCGTTCGTCCGCCACATGGAGGCGAACTGGGGGACCGGCGTGGGCCTCTCCGTCCTCGCCCCCAGCCGCGCCACCGACCCGGCGGCCCGCCAGTACTGGGCCCGCCACCAGACGATCTCGGCCAGCCCCGGCGCGGCCGCCACCTTCCTCCGGGCACTGGCCGCCATCGACGTCCGGCATGCTCTCCCGACCATCGGTGCCCCGACGCTGATCCTGCACGTCACCCGCGACCAGAACGTGCCGGTGGAGGCGGCGCGCCACTGTCGCGAGCTGATCCCCGGGGCCACGCTGGTGGAGCTGGACAGCGACATCCACCTGATCTGGCTGTCCGACGTGGTCGACGAGATCACACGCGCCATCGAGGCCTTCATCGCCCGGACCACGCCGGTCACCGCCGTCGATCGGGTGCTCGCCACGGTGCTGGCCACCGCGGGCGCGGACCCGGGGGGATCCGACGACGCCCTCGTGCGCACGATCGCCGAACGGTGGGGTGGGCGCCCGCTGGGGCGGCCCGGATGTGCGGCGTTCGACGGTCCGGCCCGGGCCATCCGGTGCGCCCGCGCCCTCGTGGCGGAGCTGGGCGGCCAGGGCCGGACGGTGGGCGCGGCCGTGCACAGCGGCGAATGCGAGCCGCAGGCGGACGGGTTGCGCGGCGTCGCGGTCGACGTGGCCGGCGAGCTGGCGGCCGGCGCCCGCGGCGGCGAGGTGCTGGTGACGCAGACCGTCCGGGACCTGATCGTCGGCTCCCCGATCGAGCTCGAGCCCCGCGGCCGCCGTACGTTCCGGGGAGTGCCCGGCGACTGGGAGGTCTTCGCCGTCACCTCCGCCCGCGGCTCGGAGTCGGTCGTCTAGCGTTGCGGGCGGTGACCGCGGAGTCGGCGTCCCTGGTGGGGCGGCGCACCCGAGCGCCACAGGCCCCGCTCGCTCGCGAGATCGTGCGTCCGCGCCTGATGAGGCTGCTGGACGAGCGGTTCGGTCATCCGGTGACGACGGTCATCGCGGGAGCGGGATTCGGTAAGACGACGGCGCTGGCCCAGGCGTTCCGGGCGAATCTGGCGGCGCCCCGGGGCTTCGAGGCGTGGGTCTCCTGCGAGACCGCCGACGAGGATCCACGCCGGCTGGCGGAGGCGGTCGTGGCGGCACTCGGGCCGGGGGTGCAGATCGACGACCCTCTCGAGAGCGTGCTGGGGACGCTCCGCAGGACCGCGCCCGTCGATGTCTGCCTCATCCTCGACGACCTCCATGAGGTCCCCGACGGGTCGGGCGGCCAGCGTCTCGTCGCCGAGCTCGTCGGCAGCCTGCCTCCTCACGCTCATGTCATGCTCGCCAGCCGCCGGGCGGTACCGATCCCTCTCGCCCGGCGCAGGGCGGCAGGCGAGGTGGTCGACATCGACGCCCACGACCTCACTTTCGGGCTCGATGAGCTCACCGCGCTGGCTCGGATGCACGGCAAGGAATGCGCCGACCTGCCCGATCTCGGCGGCTGGCCGTCGCTCGTCGCGTTGGCGCTCTCGGCCCGGCGGGGCGCGGCGACGGAGTTCCTCTGGGAGGAGATCGTGTCGGCTCTGTCCTCGGGCGACCGGCGCACGCTGCTGGCGATGGCGACGCTGGGCTGGGGAACGCTCGACGACGCGATCGCCGTCGGCGGCGACGACGTCTGCTCGTCCGGGTTCGTGCGCCTGGTTCGCACTGTGCCGCTGATCAGCGGGGACGGAGACCGGTTCAGTGCCCACCAGCTGTGGGAGGACGCGGCGGGCAGGATCTTCGAGGAGGACGAGCTCGACCTTGCCCGCCGGAAGGCGCTCGAGCTGTTCGCCACCGCTGGTGATCCTCTTCGGCTGGGCTCGGCGGCGATCCGTTGGCGCGACACCGACGCGCTGCTCGCCGCCGCGGTGTCACTGGTGCGCGCCACCCTCGGGACGTTGCCGATCGAGACCGCGCAGCGCTGGCTCGCCGCCGCTCGGGTCGAGCTGCAAGCCGAACCGGAGCTTCGGCTGTTGGCGCTCGCCGTCCGTCAAGCGCTCCGGGTGGGCGGCGTCGAGGTGGACGCGGAGTTCGACCGGTTGATCGAGGAGTTCCGTGGCCGCCCCGGTGCTGCCGGTTGCGCCGAAGCGATCGCGCTCGCGGCGGTCGGTGCCTACGATCGGCGTGACCTGGCTCGCCTGGTGTCGCTCGCCGAGTTGTCGCGGTCGCTGCCGGCCAGCCGCGACGTGCCGCTCCTGCGGTTCCTCAGCCGTGCCATCGACGCCTCGACGGCGTCGGTGGCAGGCGACGCCGACACCGCGCTCCAGATCATCGACTCATTGCCGTTCGATCATGTGCCGGCGTACGTCACCGAGCTGGTCACGCGGATGCGTGTCATCCTGCTGTCGAGGACGGGACGCGCCGCGGAGGCGGTGGCGGCCGCGGGCAGCCTGACCGACTCGCCGGATCCGCACGTCCGCACGATGCCGTCGTACCTGCGATGGCAGGCTGGCGATCCGTCGGAGTTCGCGATCCATCCGGCGAGGCTCCACTCGTCCGGGTCGATCAACGACCGCGACCGCTTCGCCGGTGCCGCAGAGGTCGCGGCGATCTCGTCCTCGCTCGGCGATCGCGATCTCGCGCATGCGGCGCGGCACCAGGTCGCCGCGTACCTCGAGGACTGCAACGAACCGCGCGACTCGGCCGTGGGATCCGGCGCGATCGCGTGCACCCACGTGCTCGACCATGACGAGCCCGCGGCCCGGGGCTCCATCGCGGCGCACTTGGCGCGCTTCCCCATCGGGAACCGTCCGGGGATGCTCCACCTCCGGCGTCACTTCGCCGTCGGCTACGCCCTCAGCGAGCCGCTGCGACAGCACTGGGATGCACTGGACCTCGGCCCGGGGCACGAGGTGGCTCGCGAGGTCGCCCGCCGCTTCCTCGAAGCGCATCACGGGAAGCTCGGTCCGAGCGCGACCATCCCGGACGCCGGCCAGGTCGTCACGCGGCTCCCGCTCCCATGGTCGGTCGAGCTGGCGGTGGCGGCGTGCCGGCTGGGTGCGCCCGGCGGCTCCGAACTGGTGACCGCGCTGGCCGGATGGTCGCACGCCGCGACGCGGGCCGAGTTGGAACGGCTGGCAACCGGCGACCGTCGCGACCTCGCATCGACCGCCACTGCCCTACTCGCCGACCTTCCCATCGAGCCCGGGCCACCCCTGCGGATCGACATCCTCGGTCCGATGCGGTTGGCGGTGGGTGGACAGCTGGTCGATCGTCCCGAGCTGCGGCGAGCACGTGTCCGAACGGTGCTCGCGCTGCTAGCGGTCCGCGGGCCGCTGAGGCGCGATCAGATCATCGACATCGTGTGGCCGGACGCCGACCTCGACAGCGCCCGCCAGAGTCTCCGAACCACCCTGACCCGGCTCCGGCGGCTGCTCGATCCGAGCGGCTCCACCTCGCACGGGTGCCTTCGTACCGATGGCGAGCTGATCTCGCTCGCCGGACCACCGTGGGTGGACGTCGATCTCTGGGCGTTCCGCCGCCTCATCGGCGGCCAGGGACAGGCCGACGGGCACGACGTCTACTCCCTCGAACCGCTCCAGGACGCGGTGGCGCTCTGGCGTGGCGACCCGATCCCTGACCTCGAGTCGGCGATCGGGCTCGACGCCGACCTCGAGCGCGTGCGGTCGGAGCTGGTCGACTCTTGCCTCCGCCTCGGCGAGCAGCTGCTCGCGCTCGTCCGGCTCGAGCAGGCGTTGGCGTGCGTCGAACGATGCCGGCTGTCGGCGCCGTACTCGGAGCGGGCTCACCGGCTGGCGATCGCCGCCCTCGTGCAACTGCGTGACCGCGACGGCTTGGCGCAACGTCTACGGGCCCTGTCGGCGATGCTCGACGACCTCGGTGTCGAGCCTGAGCGAGAGACGGCGATGCTGCTCGCCCGCGCCCGGGAGGTGCTGGGGGAGCACACGAGCCTCGGTGCCGAACGGCCCCACCAGCGCTGATCCGCCTGGCGGCAGCGCCCTCCCGCCGGCATCGAGACCGGTCCGGTAACGCTGCGGTCACGCCGCGTCGTCACGCTCGCCGGAACACCTACGACGGGTCGCCGATGACCCCCACGCCCCAGGAGCACACCATGACCATCACCCTCTCGGATCTCACGGCCGCCCCGGCCAGCTACATCGACAACGAGGTCGACGTCCGTATCGCCGACGTCACGGCCAACCTGAACCCCGGCGAGGAAGGCACCTACACCGTCAAAGTGCGGAACGCCGATGAGCCCACCGGCGTGCGCCTGCACGACGTCACTCTCCACCTCCAGGTGTCGCCAGCTTCGGTGGCGCTGCTCAAGTCGCCGACCGGGGGCTTCATCACCGCCCGTGCGAGCCAGGACCGCGACGAACCGGCGCTGCCGCGGGACGAGCTGGTCGACGGTATGTACGTCTTCGTCGACGGGCCCGTGACCGACGACACGCTCGAGGTCGGCGAGAAGATGGAGCTGGAGTTCCGCTACGAGGCGGTCGACGGCGGGGACGCGACGATCAGCTGCCACGTGCACGCCACCATCGACGCGGACGACGTGTTCCCGCGCAGCGCCGGGGCCAACGGGAGCAGCACGCTCACCGTTCGCCCCTGACCTACATCGGGCCGGCAGGTCGGGCCGATCCGGCCCGCCCGCCGGCGTGTGCGACACGGCGGAACCGGCGGAAGGAAGCACCATGGAGTTCGAAAGATTGGAAGTCAACGAGGATTGCGTCGGCCAGGACTGCGGCGACAGCGCGATGCCGCTCGTCCTGTGTCGCAGCCGAGGCGGTCCGTACGACGACGAAGCGTTCACGAGCGGCTGGCGCCTGGGAGCCATCGGCGCCACCCTCGCCGCTCCCGGGATCAGCGCGCTGTGCGAGTCGATCCGTCCCCACGAGCGGGTCCAGGCGGATCTGCTGGCCATGGCCTGCGGCTACGTCATGAGAGTCGATCCAAGCACCGACCCCGACTGGCTCTCGGTCACGTTCACCCGCACCGGGGTCGACGGTTGACGATCCGCCTGGCCCGGGGGCACGACGCTCTCGGGCGGGCAGGTCCAGCGCGTCGCAGCGGCCGCGCTGGACCTGCGTCAGGCCGAGCTCCTGGTCTTCGACGACGGGCGCCTCCTCGCGGCGGCCGCCGGCTGTGATCAGGGGGTGCGGTAGCCGTCGGGGTTCTGCTCAGGGCCAGGGCGTGGCGGCGAGGTGGGTGAGGAGAAGGTGGGTGAAGGTGGAGGCGGCCTGCTCGGGGATCCAGTGGCTGACGCCTTCGAGGACGACGAAGTCGTAGGTGCCGGTGACGTGGTGCTCGGTGGCCTCGGCCGCGGGGCGGCCGATGGCGGGGTCGGCGTCGCTCCAGACGTAGAGCGTGGGGACGGGGCAGGCCGGGACCGCCACGCTGGCCCTGGCCGACATCGCCCGGTACCAGTCGACCGCGGCGACGAGCACGCCGGGGGCGGACATGTCCTCGACGTGAGCGGCGATCGAGGCTTCGGGGAGCCCGGCGTAGGCCTGGCGCAGCCCAGCGGCACCGTCGGCCAGCAGCTGGGCTTCGATCTGACCCCGTGGGGCCTCACGGAAGGCGCGCATGTAGCCCGAGCGCTGGTTCTGGTCGGACGGCGCTCCGCCTTCGCCTCCCGGCCCGGCCACCGCGGTCCGCGCCTGGTAAGCACCGACGAACGCCCGGGGATGTGGCGTCGAGGCGATGGTGAGCGTGCGGATCCTGCCCGGGTGGTGGCCGGCGACGGCCCACGCCACCGCGCCGCCGAAGTCGTGCCCGACCAGGTCGACCTGGTCGGTGGGGAGCGCGTCGACGAGGCCGAGCACGTCGTCGACCAGATGAGTCAGCGCATAGGCGGCGGGGTCGTCGGGCCGGGCTCTGGGGGAGTAGCCGCGCTGGTCGACGGCGACGGCTCGGTGGCCGGCGGCGGCGAGCGCGTCCAGCTGCGCGGCCCAGCAGCGTGACGTCTGCGGGAACCCGTGCAGCAGGAGCACGACGCGCCCGTCCGTCGGACCGGCCACTCGGGCCCGGAACGTCAGCCCGTTGGCGGCGACCTCGACCGTGTCCGTTCCCGTGCGGGTCATGGTGCACGAGCGTAGGTGAGCCCCGGACGGCTCCTACACGCCCACGTGCTTCAACGCCGGCGACGGTCAGGTGGTCATCACCTACTGATCGTCGCCATGGTCGCGGTGGAGGAACCCGCGGAGCGTCATCTGGGTCAGCTCCTCGACGATGTCGTCCCGGGACGGCGGTCGTCCGCCGAAGAGCGTCGTCCCGAAGGTGGCCATGCCCGCGACCATCGCCACGGTCGAACGGGCGGCGAGCTCGTGGTGGTTCGAGTGCATGCCTTTGAGGAGGATCCCTTCGGAGCCGATCTGGCCGATGAGCGCAAGGGCGCGTTCGATATCGCGGATGCCGGCCTCGGCGAGCTCCTCGTCGCTCAACGAGTCGGCCACGGACAGCGTCAGCACCAGGCCGCGGTTCTCGACGAACAGGTCGTAGAGCGCGCCGAGAAAACCGCGTCCCACGTCCTCCTCGACGGCTGTCTCCGGCACGATCGCCGGCCACGCGGCCGCGAAGGCGTCGACCAGCTCGACGAACGGCACGACCAGCGCCTCGCGGAACAGCGCGGCCTTGGAGCCGAAGGTCCGGAACAGCAGGTGCTCGCGGACGCCGGCGTGCTCCGCCAGCTCACGCGTCGTCGTGCTCCGGTAGTCCTGGCGAGCGAAGAGGTCCCGGGCCGCCGCGAGCAGGAGCCGGCGGGGCGTCCCACGCGGCCGGCGTGTCGCGAGGGCCTGCGTCTCCGCCATGTTTGGATAGTATCCACCATCTAAACGGCTGGGCTGTCGTCGGAGGGGGGCGGACCTGGGCGCGGTCTTCATGCTCGGCACGCTGGTCGCACTGATCCTTCTCGCATTCGCCCTGGTGCTCCGGTACGACCCCGAGGCACGTCGTGCTTCGGGCGGTGAGCGCGACGGATGAACGACGAGCTGACGCCCCTGCTGACGGCCGCCATCGGCTTCGCCTATCTGGGCGGGCTCGGGTTCGTCGCGACCGGCGTCTTCCTCAGCTCTCGCCGGGGCCGCCTCCATCCGCTCCTGCTCGTGTGCATCTCGGCGATCTCGTTCTCCTGGATCGAGGCGCCCTACGACTGGGCGGTCTATGCGCAGTTCGCGCCCGCCATCCCGCGCATGCCGTCGTGGTGGCCGCTGAACCTGACCTGGGGCGGCCTGCCGGCGTCCGTGCCGCCGGGCTACATCGCCTACTTCGTGCTGCCCGCCGTGATCGGCGCCGCGCTCGGGCGACGGCTGAGCGCGCGGTTCGGGTGGCGCAGGCCGACCACCTTGCTCTCCGTCGGGCTCGCCGCCGGCTGCGCCTGGGCGTTCCTCTTCAACGCGGTCCTCGGGGCCCGTCTCGGCGTCTTCCACTACGGCCGCGTGATACCCGGGCTCGCGCTGTGGGAGGGCACCCGGCACCAGTACCCGCTCTACGACGCCCTCGCCATGGGGGTGCAGGTGATGATCTTCACGTACATCCTCGGGCGTACGGATCCCGAGGGACGGACGGTGATCGACATGTGGGCCGACGCGAGGTCGACGAGCCGTCTCCGGTCGTCGCTCCTGTCCGTCCTGGCCGTCGTCGTGATCGGGCACGTGCTGTACGGCGCGGTGTTCGCGCCCCATCTCGTCACGAAGTTGGCGGGCCTGGTGACCGCCGGCCCCACGGATCAGCTGTTCCCGGGCGTACCCAACCAACCTCTGCACGGAGGCACGTGACCAGGGCGGACGAGGCCGGCCAACTGCGCTCCGCGGCGCCCCGCCCGACCAGGTGACCGGCTCCGAATGCCGCTCGTCACCGTCACGAGCGAGAGGAACCACTGGTGCGGTCCGACGACGTTCCCACTCCGGGCCATCGGTCCCGACGCAGGGGCAGCGGGGTGATGGGATCGATCGTGGTGGGGATCCCGTCGATGGGGGCGATGATCCCTACGAGCCCGGCTGCGACGACGGGGGCTGGGACGACCCCTGGTGCTGCGGAGGCGGTGGTGGCGGCGGTGGTGGCGGCTACGACCCGATCTTCTCGTACGTGACCGCCTCGAGCATGAAGCCGTGCATGTCCAGGAAGAAGGTTGCGTAGAAGTGTGCGTTGTACTCCGGGAAGAGCTTCGGCGCGTGGACGATCTCATGACCACGCTCCCTCGCCCACTCATGGACGCGATGTACATCCGCGCGGGTCGGGACGTAGAAGGAGATGTGCTGCAATCCGATGCGATGGCGTGAGTAGTCGCCGTCCTCGACCGTCGGGTAGAGGAAGATCTGGGCTCCGTACCAGTCGTTCGCCCTGTACCCCGTCTCCCATTCCCGTACGAACCCGACGAGCGGCATGAACTCGTCGTAGTACTCCTTCGCCGCATCGACGTCGGGCACGCCAAGGCCGAAGTGATCTATCGGCATCGGGGGAACCGTACTGCGCTCGGTGTCAGTGCAATGAGTTGCGTTCGATTGTCCGATGCTGCATCTCGGCCACGCGTGCGCGATGGCAGGGCGACGTCGGCGAGCCCCGGCTCAGTGGCCGCGGCCGTGCGCCGCGGCGCGGAGCCAGCCGCGCTCCTGCGCGAGCCGGTCGGCGACCTCGACGAGCCGCCGGACGGCCGGCGCGGTCCGGTCGACCGGCCACGCCAGGTCGATGCCGAGCGTCGGTGCCGGCGCCGGGAGCGCGATCAGCGTGAGACCGCGCGGGAGCTGGTGGCGGAGCGACCCGACGACCAGGCCTACCCCGCGACCGCGGGCGATGTTGCCCCAGACGGTGGAGCCGGCGGCCTGCTCGTCGATCTGCGGTTCGAACCCTGCGTCACGGCAGGCGGCGATGACGGCGTCGTAGTAGCCGGGCGACATGCTCTCGGGCCAGAGCTCGATGGTCTCGTCCGCCAGCGCGGCGAGCGAGATCGTCTGCGCCGCGGCCAGTGGATGGTTCACGGCCACGGCGGCGACGAACGGCTCCTCGCGGAGGTGGTGCTGCTCGAGCGTGGTCCGGGGGCCGACGTGTGGCGCCAGGGCCACGTCCACGCGCTCCTCGCCGAGCAGCCGCTCGATGTCCTCGGCGAAGACCTCCCGCGGCCGCACCTTCAGATCGGGATGCTCGGCCGCCACGGCGTCGACCACCGCCGGCAGGGTCTCGTAGACGGTTGCGAGCGTGTACGCCAGCCTCAGCGTTCCCACCTCACCGCGCGCTGCGGCCTGCGCTCGCCTCCCCACCCGATCAGCGGCGTTGAGCGTTCGCCGCGCCTCCTGGACGAAGGCCTCGCCGGCGACGGTCACCTCCACGCCCCGACTGGTCCGAGTGAAGAGCTGAACCCCTAGCGCGCCCTCGATGGCCCTGACCTGCTGGGACACGGCCTGCTGCGCGACGTGCAGGTTGCTCGCGGCGCGCGAGAAGCTCTTCTCCCTCGCCACCTCCACCACATAGCGCATCTGGCGCAGGTCGGGGACCACGCGCCCGACCGTAACTCGCACGCACAAGGCGAGCTTGTCGCCCGCGGCCCGGATCGATGTTGGACATCGGCGCCCGCGGGGGTTACGAGATACCCGTGCGCATCGCGATCGTCGGAGCGGGCCGCATCGGCGGCAACGCCGCCCGGTTGTGGTCGCGGGCCGGTCACGACGTGGTGATCTGCTTCTCCCGGCACCCCGCCGAGCTCGGCGCCCGCGCCGCCGGGCTGGGCGGCGATGTCGGCGCCGCCGCCCCGGCCGATGCGGTCGCTGCCGCCGACGTGGTGATGCTGGCCGTGCCCTGGGGTGCCATCGACCAGGCGCTGGGCGAGGCGGGACCACTGGCCGGCAAGGTCGTGCTCGACGCCACCAACCAGTTCGGGACGGGGCCCAAGCCGGCCGAGGGCCAGACGGTGGCTCGGTTCAACTCGGCGCGCATGCCCGGCGCGCGCTATGTGCGTGGCTTCAACACCCTGACGTCCGGCTTCCAGGCGGAGGCCTCTGGTCGCCCCGGCGACCAGCGTGCGGTCCTGTTCATCTGCGGCGACTACCCCGCGGCCAAGGATGTCGTCGCCAAACTGATCGACGACGCCGGCTTCGCGGCCGTCGACCTGGGGTCGACCGCGGTCGCCGCGGTGATGGAGGCCCCCCGCCGCCCCGGATCCGTGTACGGCGAGGAGTACCGGCTCCCCGAGGCCCTGGAGGTCGCCGAGGCCGTGGAGCAGAGTCGCGAGATCCTGCCGACCCCCGACTACTCCGCACGCGACCGTGAGGCCCGACCGTGACGGTCCCGGACGCGGTGCGCGAGCTCCGGCGAGCGGCAGAGGCGCTCGAGGCGGAGATCGAGGACGAGCACGCACGCCAGCGGCTGCGTCGCTCGGTGATCCGGCCCCTCGACCAGGTGCTGCGGCGGCTGGCCGGCACGGAGGGGCCCGAGGCCGTCGACCCCGGTCCGCCCGCTGGCGTCGTCGAGCCCGGCGCCGGCGCGCTGACGGCCGACGACCTGCTGGACCTGGCTCGGCGGGCGACCCGCCTGCGCGTCGAGCACGGCGACGGCCTGCCCCTCGAGGTGGTCGAGGCCGTGGCGGCGCTACAGGACCTGGCCGTCACCCTGGCCCCCGACGACGCGGCGACGCTCCGGGGGACGTTCGCCGAGCTCCAGGCCTCGTTGCCCACGACCATCCACGCCGAAGCCGACGGCCCCTATCTCGTCACCAACCCACCGCGCGTGCAGGGCTGGCTCGGCGTGGACATGCCCACGCTCCCGCAGATGGCGCTGTGCCGGTGCGGGCAGTCGGCGTCCAAGCCTCTGTGCGATGGCACCCACGCCGACATCGGCTTCACCGACGGGAAGGACCCCAACCGGGTCCCCGACCGGCTCGACACCTACGTCGGCCTGCAGGTCACCGTGCGCGACAACCGCGGCACCTGTGCCCACTCCGGGTTCTGCACCGACCGGGTGCCCACCGTCTTCCGGCGCGAGGCCGACGCGTTCGTCGCCCCCAGTGGCGGCCGGATGGACGAGATCGTCCGCGCCGTGCAGGCCTGCCCGTCCGGGGCCCTGAGCCTCGCAGCCGAGGAACGCGAGACGCGCGTCGAGATCGACCAGGACCGCGAGCCGGCCATCGAGGTCTCCAGGGACGGCCCGTACCGGGTCACCGGCCGGACCCCGCTCCTCGACGCCGCGGGCGACCCGGTGCCTGTCAACGCCGGCGCCTCGTTCGAGCACTACAGCCTCTGCCGCTGCGGGCACTCCCAGAACAAGCCGTTCTGCAGCGGCATGCACTGGTACGTCGACTTCCACGATCCGCCGCTCAGCGACGAGCCCACCCTGTTCGAGTGGGCCGGAGGGTTCACCGCCCTGCGAAGGATGACGCACCTCTTCTACGAGAAGCACGTGCCCGAGGACTCCCTCCTGGCGCCCCTCTTCGCCACCATGTCACCGGATCATCCAGAGCGGGTGGCGGCCTGGCTGGGCGAGACCTTCGGGGGACCCCAGCGTTACACCGATACCTACGGCGGCTACGACCGGATGGTGTCCCAGCACATGGGCAAGGCTCTCAGCGAAGAGCAGCGGGCGCGGTGGGCGAGCCTGATGATCCAGTCCGCCACCGAGGCGGGCCTGCCGACCGACCCCGAGTTCCGCGCCGCCTTCGTCTCCTACATCGAGTGGGGCACGCGCATCGCCGTCGAGAACTCGACCCCCGGAGCCAGGCCTCCCCACCACATGCCGGTGCCACGCTGGTGGTGGGTCTGTGACGCCACGCCCGGATCTCGGGTGTCGGCGCTGGCGACCGACCGCGACGCCGGCGAGGAGGAACAATCGATGCAGGTGCCCCACCCCGAGGAGGATCCCAGCTTCGCGGCCCACATCAAGCCGCTGTTCCGCAGCAAGGACCGCCAGGCGATGCGCTTCGCCTTCGACCTGTGGTCCTACGACGACGTGAGCCGTGAGGCCGATGCCATCCTCGAGCGGCTGCGGGCCGGCAGCATGCCCTGCGACGGCGCGTGGCCCCCCGAGCGGATCGACGCCTTCGAACGCTGGAAGGCGGCCGGCACGCCGCCCTGACCGCCGATCGGGAGGGATCATCATGAGCCACAGGCACCTCGACCCGAGCGTGCCCGATCGCCCCAAGCGGGTCGCCATCGTCCTGTGGAACCCGGCGGCGTCGTCGATCACCGGCTGGCCGGTCAGCGGCGGCGACACCGCCGACCTCGTCATCGAGACCCTTGGTCGATGAACACCGGCCGGGAGGGAGCACCCATGCTGGCGCAGCACCCGATCGACGTGATGCTGACGGCACCCGACCTCGGCGCCGTCCGGCAGTTCTACGGCGACCAGGTCGGGCTCGACGTGCTGATCGAGAGCGACGACTTCGTGACGTTCCGCTGCGGTGGCGCCAGCCGCCTGGTCGTCACCCGCACCAGCGAGCCGAGCAGCGAGCCGACGACCAGGGCGAGCTGGCGGGTCGCCGACGTCGCTGCCGAGGTCGCCGAGCTGCGCGCCCGGGGCGTCGACGCCGTCGACTACGACGAACCCGGGCTGAGGACCGTCGACGGCGTCGCGGACGTCGGCTTCGCCTTGTCGGCGTGGCTCGTCGATCCCGGCGGCAACACCATCGGGCTCCTGCAGTTCAAGGACGAGACGCTGGCTTGAGCACCGAGGGCCCGCCCGATCGGGCTTCCGCCTCGCCACCCGACGGCGTCACCGGCCCCGTGACGACGACGGTCACGAGCCGGGTCAAGCCCGGCCACGAGCCCTTCTACGAGTCGTTCCTGCGGGGCATCATCGCGGCCGCGGCCCGGTACCCCGGCCACCTCGGCGTCGAGGTGTTCCGCCCCCGCAGCGCCTCGGCCGGCGAGTACCGGGTCGTCTACCGGTTCGACACCGGCGAGCACCTGCGGGCCTGGCTCGACTCCGCCGAACGGGCCGCGTGGCTCGAGCGCGCCGAGCCGCACGTCGTCGGCCCGATGCACACCCAGTTCCTCACCGGGCTGGAGACCTGGTTCACCCTTCCCGACAAGCCGGGCACACGGCCACCACCGCCGCACAAGATGGCGCTGCTCACCTGGATCACCATCTTCCCCCTGATCACGATCGTGGTGATCGTCCTGGAACCGCTGCTCGAACCGCTGTCGCTCGTCCCCCGACTGGCGATCACCACCGCCATCACGGTGCCCATCATGACGTGGCTGGTCATGCCCCGGGTCACCCGGCTCCTCCGCCGCTGGCTCTACCCCGACCCGGTCGCGCCTCCGACGGCGGCAGACCGCGGACGCGACTAGCGGAACCGCCTCGGCCCAGTCGGCCGGCTGCATCGCCTCCGACGCCGTGCTCCCGTCCGCGCTCGAGGACCGGGCGCACCGGCCGGGCTGCCGAGTCCCTGTCGCTGATGCTCGGGGCGAACGGACAGCACCTCGAGGTACCAGTGGGGGGTCAGTGGGCTGCGCCCGCTCGACGTTGGCGCCGTAGGGCATGAAGGTCGGGAACGCCCGCGGGTCGGCGAGCAGCACCCGGCTCAGCGCGGGGGTGGCGGCGAGCGTGCGTCGGGTCGACCACGGGGATCCCCCGGGCGGCAGCCACACTGCGGTGGCTCACGGAGGCCGGTGTCCCTCGTCGCGGGTCAGCGGCGTCGGAGCCCTCGCATGGTGGAGATCAGCCGGTCGCGGGTGATCTCGTCGGTGTTGTCGACGTCGGCCTCGGTGAGCCGGCCGGCCAGGGCGATGACCGTGCGCCACTGGGCGAGCACGTTCTGGCATCCGTCACACCCCGCCAGGTGCTCGTCGACCTGCGCGTGCATGTCGACGGGCAGAGCGCCCTCGAGGTAGTCGGTGACCAGCTCGACGAAGTCCTGACACTCGATGTCCTCGCGCTCCGGGTCGGCACTGGTCGGTCGGTGGGGCCCGTGGGCGCTCATGCACCGCGCTCCTTGAGGTAGCCGTCCAGGTCGTCACGCACGCGTCCCCGGGCCTGGTTGAGCAGGTCGCGCTCTTCGGACGGGCTGAGGTCGAGCTCGTCGCGCACGTCGTCCGGGGCGCGGCCCTGCACGTCGCGGGCCACCATCACGTCGTGCTGGGGAGACGGCAGATCAGTGATCGACTCCCGCACTTCGTCGAGCGCCGCCTCCATGTCCATCGGCCCCCGCAGCTGCTCCCAGGGTTCGGGCGGTTCGACCCAGTGACGCGGCCATCCGGGGTCGTCCGCCGGCCTGAACTGGTCGGTCGCGAACGCCGGCTCGAGCGGGACGCCGGCCGGGGCACGCACGACACCGCGAACCGTCGCGACCAGCAGGATGACCGCAAGCACGGCGACCACCCCGAGCAGCCAACCACCGTCGTGGACGCCGGATCGGTTGCTCACCGCCCCGAACACGAACGCGAACGGCAGGAATGTCAGCCAGGTGAGGGTACCGACGCCCGAGGCGACGCCGGCGCGGATCGTCGACGGGACGGCGTCGTGGAGTCGCCCGGTGACCGGGATGCTTACGGCCACGAGCACCAGCACGAGCACGACCTGAGCGAGCACCACGAGCCCGATCACGTGGCTCATCGATAGCACGATGCAGCACGCTGCGATCGCGGCCGCCAGAGCCGCCGCCGTGATCGGCCGGTTGAGCGCCAAACGACCGCCGAGCAACGCGCCCACACCGAGCGCGGCCATGAGCCCGGCCCATTGCGGGCCGTAGAGCCCCGCCGAGACGCCCAGCGCGACCAACCACAGCGGGCCGAACTCCAGCATCGCCTGCAGCAGGAGTGCGGTCAGCACCAGCAGGGCGACGACGGGGCGCACCGCGCCCCGGTCCAGCAAGGCCCGGTAGGTGGCGACCACCTGTTGGCGCAACGGCTCGGCCTCCTCGTTCCTGTGCAGCCGCGGTTCACGAAAGCCCAACAAGGCGACACTGCCGGCCACGAGGAACGGAGCCGTGATGAAGTACGTCGCGCGCAGCGGCACCACCTCGGCCAGCAGGCCGCCGGCGAGCGCGCTCACGACGAGACCCGCGCTCTCCACGAAGCGGATGCGCCCGATGGTGCGCTCGAACAGCGCACTGTCGCCGGTCTCGTCCAGGACCGTGTCATAGGCGATCGATTCGAACGTGCCCGACTGCATGGCGAAGAACACACCCAGGAACAGCGCAGCCAGGATGTAGGTGCCCACGTTCATGCTGAGCCCACCGAGCACGACGCTGACGATCATCGCCGCCTGGGCGAGCAGGACGACACCCCGCCGGCTCCACCGATCGGCCAGGATGCCCGAGGGGACTTCCAGCAGTGGCACCACCGCTGCGTACGCGGCGGCCATGAGGGCGACGCTGCCGTTGTCGAACCCGATGTCGGTCATGAACAGCTTCTCGATCGGCACCCAAAGCGCCACGTTCTGCAGGAACACGGCCACGTAGATCGGGCGCAACCGACGGTCGAGCGCGGCGCGGGGCGCTGCCACCTCCACGGCCGCCGTCACCGAGCCCGTCCCCTCCTGTGGTCGGCACGTCGGCCCCGCGTCGCATCCCGCCTCACGTCGTCGCCGTCATCGACCGTGCGATTGGGGAACACCCACCTGCTCGGCCACTCGTCGCCCATCATGGAGCCGACGACCTCGATCTTCGACTGGTCGTCGCGACGGAACCTCGCCGCGTCGCCGGCACGCCGGACGCGAAGAACGAGGCCGCCGCTGCGGCCACCAAGTCCTCGTAGCAGGCGGCGGGGTCGATGGCGCCCCCGTAGCCGGCCGGCTCGAGGCTCACGGCCCCCTGCGAAGCGGCCCAAAGCACCCGGGCCGCGTGCGCGGGATCGACGGGCCGGAACACCCCCGCCGCCGCGCACTCGGCGACTGCGTCGGTGAGCGGGCGCAGCGGCTGCAGGCTCACCTCGAACGCCTCGGGCGACCGGTCGAGGCCGGGGATCGGTCGAGCGAACACGACGGCGTAGTACGACCGGCTGGCGAGGGCGTACGCCCGGTAGGCCTGCCCAACCCCGCCAGCCGCGCCAAAGGTTCCGTCGCCGTCGACGCCGGCCAGCGCCGCGTTCAACAACAGGCGGCGCTGTTCCTCGCGCCCCGACTCGTACGCCCGGCGGTAGGGCGTACCTGCGGCCGGCTTGGCCGCCATCCGCGATCCTCGGCGCGTGGCTGCACCGCCGGTGATCGCAACAATGGTCCGATACGAGAACAATGTTTCGATCGATCTACTTCTCCCGCAGGACCGACAGGAGGTTGCCCGCCGGATCCTTGAACCAGGCGATGTCGGGGCCGTCGCCGCGCGCGATCCCCCTCTCGTCCTGTTCGATGTCCTCGTAGCGCTCGAACCGCACGCCCCGCGCCACGAGCGCGTCGACGGCTTCGTCGATGTCGTCGACCTCGAAGTTGAGGATCGTGTAGCTCGCGGGGATGGTGTCCGGCTGCGGGTAGACCAGCGTGTCGCGGCCACCGGCGAGGTGCAGCCACACCTGGCCGTGATCCTCGGATGTCCGCAATCCGAGCGTTCCGGCGTAGAAGTCCCGCGCCTTGTCCATGTCGTCCACGGCGAAGCCGCTGTACGCCTTTGTGTCTCCGAGCACGCCTGAAGCCATACCGGATATGACTCCCGGCTCCGGCGAAACTGACCGCTGGGCGCGCGGATGGAGCGAAGGCGCCCGTTGGCTCGCTGACCGCGGTTGTCTAGCGTCCGTCATGGATGACGGCAGACGGGAGTGGGACGCAAGACCCCGGGCTGCTGGAGGCCGCCCGCCGAGGGGACGACGACGCCTTCCGGCGACTGGTGGAGCCCCACCGCGGGGAGCTGCACACACACTGCTACCGGATGCTCGGCTCGGTCCACGACGCGGACGACGCCCTGCAGGACACCCTGCTGCGGGCCTGGCGCGGGCTATCGCGGTTCGAGGGCCGCAGCTCGCTCCGCACCTGGCTCTACCGCATCGCCAGCAACGCCTGCCTCGACCGGATCGCGCAGCGCCCCACGCGCGCACTCCCGGTCGACTTCGGCCCTGCCGCCGATCCACACAATGGCCCCGGCGAACCGCTCGTCGAGTCGACGTGGGTGGACCCGTACCCCGACGAGCGGCACCGCGTCGAGGACGGCTATGCCAGTCCCGAAGCCCGCTACGAGCGGCGCGAGAGCGTGGAGCTGGCGTTCATCGTGGCCCTGCAGAAGCTTCCGGCCACGCAGCGCGCCGCGCTGATCCTGCGCGACGTGCTGGGGTTGTCCGCGCGCGAGACCGCCGACACGCTCGACACGACGGTCGCGTCGGCCAACGGCGCCCTCCGCCGGGCGCGCAAAGCGGTCGCCGGTACGCTCCCCGCCCAAAGCCAGCAGGCGAACCTGCGCCTGATCGGCGACGACGGACTCCGGCAGATCGTCGAGCGCTACGTCGATGCCTGGGAACGGGGCGACGTCGACGCCATCCTCGCCCTGCTGGCCGAGGACGCGACGTTCGCCATGCCGCCGCTCCCGACCTGGTATCGCGGCCGCGACGTCATCGCCGTCTTCCTGACCCACTTCGCGCTCCGCGACCGCTGGCGCGTCGTGCCGACGCGGGCGAACGGCCAGCTGGCGTTCGGCGCCTACGCGTGGGACGCGGAGGAGCAGTGCTACACCGCGCTCTCGCTCGATGTGCTCACCCTGGAGGGAACGATCGCGACGGACATCACGTCGTTCGCGACGCCACACACCACTGGCCCCGACCGGGAGCGCTTCGCCACCGACGTCTTCGGACGATTCGGCCTGCCCGCCCGGCTCGACTGACTGTGCCGCGTGTGCACAGCAGCAGGATCCTGGGCTAGGGGCCGACCGTCGCCGTCGGCGGGGGCTTGTCGGCGCTGCTCACGCTGTCGAGCACGGCCTGGCCCTGCCGGTCGACGAGCCGGGTGAACAGCTGTTGGGCGTACCCGAACACCAGCGCCCAGGCGAGGATCTGCGCGGACGTGTCGAGTGCGCTGAGGCCGGGCACGAACTGACCCCGCATGAGCAGCAGGCCGAGGAAGGCGGTGATGGCGCCGGTCGGCAGCTTCAACAGCCCGAGGGAGATCGGGACGCCCAGCCGCTCCGACGAACCACGGATGCCACGGATCGCTGCGGCCGCAGACACCGCTGCGGCGGTCAGCCCGATGAGCTCGACGACCATGATGTCCTGGGGCTTGGCGGCGTCCACGATGCTGTCGTCGATGTCCTCGGCCTCCCGCTCCGCCTGCAGCGCGCCGTCGTCCGCGCTCGACGTCGGGAAGGGGGCGGACTGGGCCGTCGGGCAGACGACCACGGCCTCGCCGGACTCCTCGGGCGCGAAGCACAACGGGATCATCGTCGGGCGGATCCAGCCGATGACGGCCAACGCGACGACCAGCGCGAACATGAGGGCCGTCGTCGTGGCCAGGACGTTGCGGAAGCTTCGCACGCGCAGCTTCTCCCGCAGGGCGGCGGAGCTTGCGCCGCGCACGACCGTGACGATGCTGCCTCGTTCGGCGTCGACGATCTGGAGCTTCTTCTCTCTGTCGTCGTGATTGGTGTCCGGGGGCGGCGGCTGATCCGGGCCACTGACCCCGAGCGACCGGCAGATGCGCTCGAACGCCTGACGCCGCGGGTCGGTCGGGGCGAGGTGGCACTGCACGTGGCGGAGCAGGCTGGGCATCTGTCCGAGGACGTACACGTTCGGCGCGAAGTTGAGGAGCTGGGCCTCCGCGGCGTCGAGGTTGCTCATGGCGCGCTCGAGGAGCGACGCGTTGCGGAAGAACCCGATCCGTTTCCTCGGGTTCAGCTCCTGTCCCTCGGCGGCCTGCCTGGCCGCCTCGAGGTGATTCGTCACCGCCGTCACCAGGACATCGCACTGGTTCGGCCGGTTCGCCTGGACCCAGGAGCACAGCGATTCGAGCTCGGCCGCCCGGGTGAGCGTGCCCTCTCGCCAGGGAACCCGCACGGGCCCCCACACCACAGCGGCAGGTGCGGGATGATCCGGCGCAGACGGTGGCGTGGGCTTGTGGTTGATCACGACTGACATCACCGGGCCTCCTCGCGACGGCCTCGCAGATACCGAGGACGCGGGGGACCTCCAGATACGGCGATTCGCGGAACTCTCTGGCGGATCCTTGCCTCGCTTGCCCGGCTCGCACCCTGCCTCGCCGGCCATCGCACCGCCTGGGACCGGGATGGCTTCGCGGACGCTCGGGCTCACAACGCCGGCATCGGTCTCGCACCCGCGGTGAGCGCTCCGTGAGGCCTCCGTAGATGACGCGGTAGTGGAGGTGAGTCACGCCGCCCTCGCCTTCGAGAACCCTGACCCGCTCCAGCTGGCGCTGCTCGGCGCCGAGGTGGTCGAACAGGCGGCGGCCGCCACCGAACAGGACCGGAACCAGGTGGATCTCGATCTCGTCGAGGACGCCGGCGGCGAGGGCGCGCTGGGCGATGCCCGCGCCGTGGACCAGCACGTTCTTGTCGCCGGCCGCCTGCTTGGCGTCCCTCACCGCGGTCTCGAGGTCGCTCACGTACTGCACGGCCGGCCAGTCGGCTGCCCACGCAGGGGCCGGGTTGTGGCTGAGGATGTAGATGGGCACGCCGTCGTGATGAGGGCTGCCTCGAGGTCGGCGTCGCCGGGTGGTAGGACCCAGTCGTGCAGCTGTTCGCCCCCGTCAGCGGCGGCGGTCGCGCCAGTCGGTGGCGTGGGCCAGCGACGTGACCGCGTGGACCTCCAGCCACCGGAGGGGCTCCGGTTCCCACCGCCGGGAGCGGTGGCCGACCCAGGGGAGGCGGGTGAGGTCCGAGTCGGCGCCGCGGATCAGGTCGGCGAGGCCGCGGCCGGCGGCATTGGACGCCGCCACGCCCTGGCCGGTGTAGCCGCCCGCCCACGCGAGGCCCGACGCGCGGTCGTAGCCGATGCCGGGGAGCAGGTCCCTGGGCACGCCGAGGACGCCGCCCCAGTGGTGGGTCACCTCGATGCCGGCGAGGGCGGGGAACAGGTCGACGAGGGTCCTCCGCAGGCGGTCCGCGACCCGGCGGTCGCGCATCGGGGACGGCGGGACCCGGCCGTTCCACCACGACGGCCCGCTCAGCCCTCCCCACGCGATGCGGCCGTCGGCCGTGCGCTGCCCGTAGCCGAGCATCACGGCGCTGAGCTCGAACAGCTCGCGGTCCGCCAGGCCGATCGACGCCCATGTCGCGTCGTCGATCGGCTCCGTGGCGACCATGTAGTTGCCCAGCGCCAGCAGCTCGCGGTCGTGGCCCTCGATGCTGGCGGTGTACGCCTCCGTCGCCCGCACGATCACGTCGGCCCGGACGGTGCCCCGGTCCGTGCGCGCCCGGCGACCGTCGATCGCTCGCACCGGCGTCCGTTCGTGGACGGTGCCGCCCAGGCGCTCGACCTCGACCGCCAGGGCACGGGCCAGGCGGGCCGGGTGGACCGTGGCGGCATGCGGGGTGAACAGGGCGCCCTGTACGCCGGCGGCGTGGACGATCGCCGCCGCCTCGCGGGCGTCGAGGAGCGCCCACGCGTCGCCGAGGCCGTAGCGGACGAGCCCGGTGTGGTGGTGGCGGATACGCCGCAGCTGGCCCTCGTTGGTCGCCACGTAGATCGCGCCGCCCTTGTGCCACCCGCAGTCGATGGCCGCCTCCGCCACCACCCGGCCGACCTCGTCGACGCTGCGGTGCATCTCGCGGGCCATCGCCTCGACCGAGCCGGGCCCGCCGGCGCGCTCGACGGCGCCGACCGGACCGCCGTAGTCGCCGACGCACCACCCGCCGTTCCGGCCCGAGGCCCCGAACCCCGCTACCTCCGCCTCCAGGACGACGACTCGGATGTCGGGGTCGGCCTGCAGCAGCGAGTGAGCCGTCCACAGGCCGGTGAAGCCGGCACCGACGATCGCCACGTCGGCCTCGACGTCGCCGGGCAGCGGCGGTCGGGGGATCAGGTCGTCCCCGGGGGCGAGCGAGTCGTGCCAGTACGAGAGCGGCGGGCCCACCCGCCTAACCTAGACATGACGTTCGCCCGCCGGGTGGAGTCGATCCGCGCCGAGGGGCCACCACCGTCAGCTGCTGACTCGCGGCGGGCCCGTGGAGGACCGGGTCACGAGGGTGGTGGGCAGCTCGATGATCGTCGCAGGGGCGCCGTCGAGCAGGAGCCGGGCCGCCGCCTCCCCCTTGCCGAACAGCGGTTGGTGGACGGTCGTCAGCGGCGGCACCGTCGACGCCGCGGTGGGGGAGTCGTCGAAGCCCACGACCGACAGGTCGCCGGGGACGTCGAGGCCCCGCTGGCGGGCCGCGTCGAGGACCCCCGCCGCCAGCTCGTCGCTCATGGTCACGATCCCGGTCGGCCGGTGCGGCCGGTCGAGCAGGTCGAGGGCGAGGCTGCGGGCGGCGCTGCGGGGCGCCTGGTCGTCGGGCACCGCGATGACCGGCACGTCGTCCCACGCGAGGCCGGCCTCCTCGACGGCGTCACGGCATCCGTCGAGCCGGTCGGCCATGATCGAAAACCGGATCGGTCCGGGCTCGGCCGGGTCGATCGGGCCGCCGGTGGCGCCCGGGCTGCGGGGCAACGCCAGCACGCCCAGCCGGCGGTGCCCGAGGTCGATGAGGTGGCGGGCCGCGGCGCAGCTGCCGCCCCGGTCGTCGATCACGACCTGGCTGGCGGCGCCCGAGTGGGGGGCGTCGACCGTGACGAACGGCAGCCGGCGCGCCACCAGCGCGCCGAGGCGCTCGTCGTCGGTGTCGTCGCAGATGGACACGAACCCGTCGACGGCGGCGCCGGCCAGCACCGAGGCGCCGGCGTCGTCGGCCCGCAGCCGGGGGAGCAGCGCCAGGCTGACTCCGGCGCCGTCCCAGACCGCGGCCATGCCGGCGACGAACTGGAGGATCGCCGGGTCGGTGAACAGGTACGACAGCGGCTGGTCGTAGACGACGCCGACCATGCCCGTCCGCCCGCGCCGGAGCCCGCGGGCCACGGGGTCCGGCCCGGGGTAGCCGAGCCTGGCCGCGGCGGCGAGCACCCTGTCGCGCAGCTCGGCGGAGAGCTGGTCCGGGCGGTTGTAGGCGTTGGAGACGGTGGTGCGGGAGACGCCGACCTCCCGGGCGACGTCGGCGAGCGTCGGACTTGTCACGAAACCTCTTGACCGATTCAGATGATGTGCGAGACAGTAGCAGCAGGGCGGCACTGAATCGATCAAGTGATCCGGCCCGCCGGACCCGCCGAATGGCAGAGGAGCTCTCCCGATGACGCCAACCACGACCTGCACTGTTGCCATCCCTGCGCCGATCCCCGCGCCGGTCGAGGCCGCCGACGCCGCGGTCGACGAGGCCCTCGAAGGCTGGCAGCTCCTGGCGACGGCATCGCTCGGGCGCCGGCTCACGGCGGTGGAGCTGGCCGCATGCGAGCAGCTGCCCGTCGAGCTCGCACTGGACCTGCTGTTTCCCGGTCTTTCCCATGCCGCCCGTCACGAGGCCCTGTCGATGCTCGGCTGAGGCGGGCGCCGTGTCCACACCCACCGGGGCCGGAGTCGAGCCCTTCCGCATCGCCGTTCCCGACCTCGTCCTGGACGACCTCCGCGAGCGCCTGCGGCGGACCCGCTGGCCCGAGCGCGAGACCGTCGAGGATTGGTCCCAGGGCGTCCCCCTCGCCTACCTCCGGGACCTGTGTGCCTACTGGGCGGACGGCTACGACTGGCGCGTCCGCGAGGCCCGCCTCAACGCCCTGTCCCAGGTCCGCACCCGGGTTGGCGGCCTCGGCATCCATGCCGTGCACGTCCGTTCGTCGCACCCCGGGGCGCTGCCGCTGGTCGTGACCCACGGCTGGCCCGGCTCCTTCGCCGAGTTGGCCAAGGTGGTGGGTCCCCTCGCGGACCCGCCCGCCCACGGCGGTGACGCCGCTGACGCCTTCCACGTCGTCTGCCCCTCGCTGCCGGGCTACGGGTTCAGCGACCGGCCCTCCCACCCCGGCTGGGGCGTCGAGCGCATCGCGGAGGCCTGGATCGAGCTGATGTCGCGCCTCGGCTACGACCGCTTCGGCGCCCAGGGCGGCGACTGGGGCGTCAGCGTGTCGTCGGCGATCGGCCAGGCGGCACCCGACCGCGTCGTCGGGCTCCACCTCAACCCGCCCCTCGCCGCCCCCGACCCCGCCACGCTGGACCAGCTCACGGACGGCGAGCAGGCGGCGCTCGCCGACCTCGAGCGGGCCAACCGCTGGGAGTCGGGCTACGCCGAGCTCCAGGCGACCCGGCCGCAGACGATCGGGTACTCGCTGGTCGACTCACCGGCGGGGCTCTGCGCCTGGATCGTCGAGAAGTTCCGGGCCTGGACCGACTGCGACGGCCATCCGGAGAACGTGCTGGATCGGGACGAGATGCTCGACGACGTCACGATCTACTGGGTGACCGGCACCGGCGCCTCCTCGGCCCGTCTCTACTGGGAGAGCTTCCGGCAGGTGTCCCGGACCTTCGGCGACGAGGTGGTCGACACGGTCCCCGTCCCGACCGGCGGCTCGATCTTCCCCCGGGAGATGCCGCGGCCCTCCCGCCGGTGGGCCGCGCGGCGCTACCCGGATCTCCGCTACTGGAACGAGGTCGACCGGGGCGGCCACTTCGCCGCGTTCGAGCAGCCCGAGCTGTTCGTCGACGAGGTGCGGGCCTTCTTCCGGCTCGTCCGCGACGGGTGACCGGCCCCGGCCGGGTCGAACGGCGAGGCCAGGGGTCCGGCGTGGCCGGTCAACGTCGTTCAGTGCGGGCGGGGGGGCCGAGCGGGTCGATCGGGCTGTGGCGCGAGAGCCCGCCGTCGCACGTGACGATCTCGCCGGTGACCCAGCGCATGGCGTGCACGGCGAGGATCGCCTCGGCGACGTCGCCGGCCGTGCCGAGCCTCCCCAGGGCGGTGCGCTCGGCCACGCCCCGCAGCCAGCCCCGGTCGCGGGGCGCCGGCCCCAGCATCGGAGTGTCGGTGACGCCGGGGGCGACTCCGTTGACCCGGACGGCCGGTGCCCACTCGACCGACGCCACCCGGATCAGCATGTCGAGGGCCGCCTTGGAGACGCAGTAGAGGCCCATCGCGCGGTCGGCCAGGCGGGCGCTGACGCTGCTCGTGGCCACGATCGACCCGCCGCCCCCGGCGAGCATCGGCGCCGCCAGCGCCCGCATGGCCAGCCAGACGCCCTTGGCGTTCGTGCCGACCACCCGGTCCCAGTCGCCGGCGGGGACGTCGAGGAGCGGGCCGGCGTGACCGATGCCGGCGGTGACGGTCACGAGGTCGGGGACGCCGATCCGTTCCAGCGTCGCGGTCGCCGCCGCCTCGACGTCGTCCGGGTCGGTGATGTCGCAGCGGATGTCGGCGTCGTCGCCGACGTCCCAGGCCAGGACGTCGTCGCCCCGGGCGCGGTGCGCCGCCGCGACCGCCGCGCCGATGCCCGACCCGCCGCCGACGACCACTGCGGCCGTCACGGCCCCACCCCGCGGAGGACGAAGCCGATGACGTCGTCGGCGATCTGGTCGATGGGCCGACCCGGGCCGGGCGTGACCGCGTTGATGCCGACCGTCGTCACCGCCCCGAGGATGGCGACCGTCACCAGGCGCGGGTGCTGGACGGGGCGGAGGCTGCCGTCTTGGGCGCCCGCCTCGAGGAGGCGCCGGACGGGCCCGCGGTACGCGGCCTCGATCCGTTCGTCGATGAGCGGGATCCGGGCCGCCCGGCCGAGGTCGAACTGGAGCGCGCGGCTGGCGGCGGGGAAGTCGGCGAACACCCGGAGGTGCGCGACGATCGCGGCCCGCAGCCGGTCGGCGGCCGTGCCCTGGGTTCGGACGGCGTCGTCGATGGCCCGGGCGACCTCGGCGAGGATCTCGGCGAACAGGAAGGCGAGGATGTCCTCCTTGCCCTCGAAGTAGTAGTAGAGCGTCGCCTTCGGGACCCCCGTGGCCGCGGCGATGTCTTCCATCTTGGTGGCGTCGAGGCCGTGCTCCGCGAACAGCTCGGCGGCGGCCAGGACCTTCTCACGCATGCCAGCGGGCAGCGGTCGCACCCGGATCGGACCTCCTCGCTCGCGCCTGATCGGGGGATGACAGGTTTGGACTCGAAGTCTAAACTCGTGATCCAGTGCCTGTCATCCACCACACCGCCATCTGTGTCCGCGACGTCGAGGCCAGCCTGCGGTTCTGGCGCGACGGGCTCGGCCTCGAGGTCCTGATGGACCACGGATTCGAGGGGGACTGGCCCAGGCTGCTGCGGGCACCGTCCCCGTCGCTGCGAGCCGTGTTCCTGGGCGATCCCGCCGCCCCGGGCTCCGGCATCGTCGAGCTGGTCGACCTCGGGGAGGTGCCCGACGGCCCCCGGCCGGCCGGCGCGCCGGCAGCATCCGGGTTCCTGCTGCTGTCGCTGATGACGGCGCTCGACGTCGCGCTCGACCGCCTGAGCGTGCTGGACCTCGGCGGCGAGCCCCGCCGGATCGAGGCGAGCGGCGTCGCCATGGCGACGGTGGTCGACCCCGACGGCGTCGTCGTCGAGCTGATCGACACCGCCGCCGCCCCCAACCTCGAACGGATCGTCCGCACGGAGGAGCCCACATGACCGAGCGGGTCGAGGTCGCGGTCCTGGGCGCCGGCTTCGGGGGCCTGGCGGTCGCCCACCGCCTTGCGGAGGCCGGCGTCGACGACGTCGCGATCTTCGAGCGCCACGACGGCGTGGGCGGGACGTGGCGGGCCAACAGCTACCCGGGGGCGGCGTGCGACGTCCCCTCGCACCTCTACAGCCTGTCGTTCGCCCCCAACCCTCGCTGGTCGCGGGCCTACGCGAGCCAGCCGGAGATCCTCCGCTACGTCGAGGACTGCTACGACCGGTTCGACGTCCGCCGCAAGGTCCGCGCGGGCACGGAGATCGTCGCGGCCGCTTGGTCCGAAGCCGATGCCTGCTGGCGGATCCTCGACCGGCGCGGTGGCGCCTACGAGGCGCCCGTGCTCGTGTCTGCGATCGGGATGTTCAACACCCCGTCGATTCCGGCCATCGCCGGCCTCGACGAGTTCGCCGGGGTGCAGTTCCACTCCGCTCGCTGGGACCACGACCACGACCTCACCGGTCGCCGGGTCGCGGTCGTCGGCACCGGCGCCAGCGCGATCCAGGTGGTGCCTGCGATCGTCGACCGCACGGCGCACATCGACCTCTACCAGCGCAGCGCACCGTGGATCGTGCCCCGCAAGGACCCCCCGTACTCGGCCGAGCAGCAGCGGGTCTTCGCCACCCGGCCAGATGAGGCGGCCCGGCACCGCCAGGGCCTCCACGACCTGTTCGAGCAGACGACGGCCTTCTTCACCGGCGACCCGTCCGTGGAGACCATCGCCGCCCTCTCCCGCAGCTACCTCGAGCGCAAGGTCGCCGATCCCGGCCTCCGCGCCCGGCTCACACCGCACCAGCCTTTCGGCTGCAAGCGCACGCTCGTCTCCAGCGACTACTACACAGCGGTCCAGCGCGACGACGTCGAGCTGGTCACCGAGGCCATCGACCGGATCACGCCGACCGGGATCCGCACCGCCGACGGCGTCGAGCGGCCGGCCGACACGATCGTGCTGTGCACGGGCTTCCGGGCGTCCGAGTACCTGCGCGGCGTCGACGTCCTCGGCCGGGACGGCACGAGCCTGCAGGACCACTGGGCGGGCGTCCCTCGGGCATACCACGGCATGGCCGTGCCCGGCTTTCCCAACTTCTTCATGCTCTACGGGCCCAACACCAACCAGGGCGGCAACTCGATCCTGCTGATCCTGGAGGCCCAGGCGCAGTTCGTGGCCAGCGCCCTCGACGCGCTGCGCACGAACGGGGCGACCTGGGTGGAGGTCTCCGCCGAGGCGATGGCCCGCTACGCGCGCATGCTCGAGCGCGACCTGCAGCGGACGGTCTGGGCCGGCGACTGCGACAGCTACTTCCACAACGCCGCGGGCGACATCGTGACCCAGCTGCCCCGCACCGCGGGATGGTACCGGGAGGCCACGCGGCAGATCGACCGCGCCGACTTCGTCTTCGGTGGTGTGACGTGCACGACCTCGTGATGCGGGGGACGCGCGCGTGAGCTGATACATTCCGCCGTCGCAACGACGGCGATCTGTAGCATTCGCACATGGCACGCGCCCTGACCGAGACGATGCGGCCCCGGTCGGGCAGCAGCGCCAAGGCGCTGCTGCTCACGGTCCTCGGCGAGATGGTGCTGCCGCGTGGCGGTGCCGTGTGGACCTCGACGCTCGTGCTGGGGCTCGGCGAGCTCGGGGTGGGGGAGCGTAACGCCCGCCAGGCGGTGTCCCGGCTGGCCGACCAGGGCGTCGTGCGGTCGGAGAAGGAGGGCCGCAAGGCCCGCTGGCACTTGACCGACCAGGGTTCCCACCTGCTCACCGACGGCACCGAGCGCATCTACGGCTTCGCGGCCGGCGACGACGGCTGGGGCGGGCGCTGGCTGGTCGTGCTGTGCTCCGTCCCGGAGGACCAGCGCACGCGGCGCCACCAGCTCCGGACCCAGCTCGCCTTCCTCGGCTTCGGCTTCCTCGGCCCCGGCGTCGCCCTGTCGCCCCACCTGGAGCGGGAGGCGGCGGCCACCGCCGTGCTGGCCGACCTCGACCTGCTGCCCGGGGCCGTCGTGTTTCGGGCCGAGGCGGGTGACGTCACCGCACCCGACGTCCTGCTGCGCCGGGCGTGGGATCTCGACGCCCTCGGCGCCGACTACGGCGAGTTCGTGGCCGGGTTCGAGCGACGGGCGCCGGTCGCCGGCCCCGACGAGTTCGGGGCGCTCGTCGAGCTGGTGCACGCCTGGCGCCGGTTCCCGTTCGTCGACCCGGAGATCCCCGAGCGCCTGCTGCCGGCGGGCTGGCCCGGCCACCGGGCCAAGGAGCTGTTCGACGCGCTCCACGCGGCTTGGGCGCCGGGGGCCAACGCCTGGTTCGACGAGATCGAAGCCGCAACAACCTGATACAACTTCTTGACGCATCTTTGGTCAGTTGTAGTATGACTTGAACCTGAGCAGAGGGGAGGTCGCTTGGCGACCACACCGACGATCACGTTCGAGCGGGACCCGGGCACGTACCGCCACTGGCAGCTCGCGATCGACGGCCCGATCGCCACACTGACGCTGCGGGTCACCCCCGACGCCGGGCTCCGCCACGACTACCAGCTCAAGCTCAACAGCTACGACCTCGCCGTCGACATCGAGCTGTACGACGCCGTCCAGCGGCTGCGGTTCGAGCACCCCGGGGTGAAGGCCGTCATCGTCACCGGCGGGCTCGACAAGGTGTTCTGCGCCGGGGCGAACATCCAGATGCTCGCCACCTCGACCCACGGCCACAAGGTCGACTTCTGCAAGTTCACCAACGAGACCCGCAGCG
>Ga0114129_10001090_pt1 | contig 35640 bp, 35 predicted proteins | sample RhiMetdeltSRZDD1_FD_80071 | JGI IMG/M metagenome (GOLD analysis project Ga0114129, IMG submission 80071) | Populus rhizosphere microbial communities from Tennessee, USA - Rhizosphere MetaG P. deltoides SRZDD1 (version 2) (version 2) | ecosystem: Host-associated > Plants > Roots > Rhizosphere >...
ACCGGCGTTACGGCGACTGGCAGCTCGTGCTCGCCTCCTACAACTGGGGGGAAAACGCGGTGGCGCGCGCGGTCGCGCGCAACCGCAAGGCCGGAAAGCCCACCGACTACGCCAGCCTGAAGATGCCGGCGGAGACGCGCAACTACGTGCCGAAGCTGCAGGCGCTGAAGAACATCATCGCCGACCCGGCGAAGTACGGCATCGAGCTCGCGCCGATTCCGAACGAGCGCTACTTCACCACCGTGCTGACCGGGCGGCCCGAGCTCGACGTCGCGCTCGCGGCGAAGCTCGCCGAGATGCCGGTGCGCGAGTTCAAGGCGCTCAACCCGGGCTTCAGCCGCCCGCTGGTACGCTCCTCCAAAGGCCTGCGCATCGTGCTGCCTTCGGAAAAAGTGGCAATTTTTCACGAAAACCTGGCCAAGCTGGACCGACAGACGGGCGCCAGCGCCGGAGGGACGCGCGCTCCCAAGGTCAACGCGCCGCATGTGCACCGCGTTGAGTCAGGCGACACCTTAAGCGCGATCGCACGGCGTTACGATGTGCGTCTTGCGGACCTCAGGCGCTGGAATCCCGGCGTCGACGTGCTGCAAATAGGCCAGAAGATCTACCTGGAAGAAGCTCGATGACGAGGCGGTTCCTGACCCTGATCGCGGCTGCATTGGTGCAGGCGTGCGCCAGCACGCCGCCGCCGGCTGAGCCGCAACCGCCCGCCGAGCCGCAGGCGCAGGCCATCGTCACCCCGCCGCCGGCTCCGGTAGCCGCCCAGCCTGCCGAAGCAGTCACCCCTCCGGTCCCGCCGGCGCTCGCGGTGGTCCCGGACACCGCCAAGCTGCCGCCGCTCGAGGAGCGCCGGGAAATCAGGCAGCGGGCGATCAAGCAGGTCGACGCCGCGGCGGGTCCGCAAGACGTCTGGCAGCGCGTGCGGCAGGGCTTCGCGATCCCCGACCTGAAAAACGAGCTGGTGCGCAAGCACATGGCTTACTACGCCGCGCGCCCCGACTATCTCCAGCGCGTCTTCGACCGCAGCCGGCTCTACCTCTACCACATCGTCGGCGAGATCGAGCGCCGCGGCCTGCCCACCGAGCTCGCGCTGCTGCCCATGGTCGAGAGCGCCTTCAACCCGATGGCCTACTCGCGCGCGCACGCGTCGGGGCTCTGGCAGTTCATCCCGGGCACCGGCAAGCGCTTCGAGCTCGAGCAGAGCTGGTGGTACGACGGGCGCCGCGACATCGTCAGCTCCACCGACGCCGCGCTCGACTACCTCACCAAGCTCTACAAGATGCACGGCGACTGGCAACTGGCGCTCGCTTCCTACAACTGGGGCGAGAACGCCGTCACTCGCGCCGTGGCGAAGAACCGCAAGGCGCGCAAGCCGGCCGACTATTCGCACCTCAAGATGCCGAAAGAGACGCGCCAGTACGTGCCGAAGCTGCAGGCGCTGAAGAACATCATCGCCGACCCGGCGAAGTACGGCATCGAGCTCGCCCCGATTCCGAACGAGCCCTACTTCACGGTGCTCACCGAGCCGCTGGCGGTCGACGTCGCCCTCGCGGCGCGGCTCGCGGAAATGCCGGTGGAGGACTTCGTCGCGTTGAACCCCGGCCTCAGCCGGCCCTTCATCCGTTCGACGGAAGGCACGCGCATTGTCCTGCCCTCGGACAAGGTCGCGGTGTTCCACGACAACCTCGCCAAGCAGGCCCCCGGGTCGCTCGTCTCTTGGGAGACCTACCATCCGGAAAAGGGCGAGAGCCTCGCCAAGATCGCGGACAAGTTCGGGCTCTCGCTCGCCGAGCTCAAGCGCGTCAACGGCATCGACACGCATTCGTCGCGCGTGCCGCAGACGATGGTCGTGCCGACCGAGGCCGAGGCGGCGGCGGCGGGTGCGGCGCTGCCGATCATGTACGCGCCGCCGATCGGCGAAGTGCGCCAGGTGCACCGGGTGAAGTCGGGCGACACCCTGAGCGGCATCGCCAAGCGCTACCACGTGAGGGTCTCGGATCTGAAGCGCTGGAACCAGGGCGTCGGGGTACTGCGGGTCAACCAGAAAATCTACATAAGACGCGGATGAGACGGCGCTTTCTCGCGGTGGCCGCGGCAGTCCTGGCGCAGGCCTGCACCAGCGCGCCGCCTGCGCCTCCTGACCGGCAGCCGCAAGACACCACCGCGCCTCCGCCCCCCCTCCAGCCCCAAGCCGCAACCCCAAAGCCCGCTCCGCCCCCGCCAGTGCAGCCCCCTGCCGGCAGCGGCGTGGTGGACACGGCGAAGCCGCCGCCGTTCGAAGGCGAGCGCCAGGTGATCGCCGAGCCGCTGCGCGGCGTGCGCAAGGTCGATCGCACCGCCCAGGCCGACGATCTCTGGCAGCGCGTGCGCCAGGGCTTCGCGATGCCGGACCTCGACAGCGACCTGGTGCGCAAGCAGATGGCCTACTACGCCGCGCGCCCCGACTATCTCCAGCGGATGTTCGACCGCAGCCGCATCTACCTCTACCACATCGTCGAGGAGCTCGAGAAGCGCAACCTTCCCACGGAGCTCGCGCTGCTGCCGATGGTCGAGAGCGCGTTCAACCCGATGGCCTACTCGCGCGCGCACGCCTCCGGCCTCTGGCAGTTCATTCCCGGCACCGGGCGGCGCTTCGAGCTGCAGCAGAACTGGTGGTACGACGGCCGGCGCGACATCGTCGAGTCCACCAAGGCGGCGCTCGACTACCTCACCTTCCTCTACGAGATGCATGGCGACTGGCACCTCGCCCTCGCCTCCTACAACTGGGGCGAGGGCTCAGTGGCGCGCGCCATCGCCCAGAACCGCAAGGCCGGCAAGCCCACCGACTACGCGAGCCTCAAGATGCCGGTCGAGACGCGCCAGTACGTGCCGAAGCTGCAGGCGCTTAAGAACATCATCGCGAACCCGGGGCCCCTCGGCATCACCCTCGACCCGATCCCGAACCAGCCCTATTTCACCAGCGTCACCAAGCTGCGCGACATCGACGTGCGGCTCGCCGCCAGGCTCGCCGAGATGCCGGTCGAGGAGTTCATCGCGCTCAATCCGGGCTTCAGCCGGCCGATCATCCGCGCCTCGGTCACGCCGCGGATCGTGCTGCCGGCCGACAAGGTCGACCTGTTCCACGACAACCTCGAGAAATACGACGCCGCGGCGCTGGTGTCCTGGAAGACCTACCACCCGAAGAGGGGTGAGACCTTCGAGTCGATCGCGAAGAAGGTCGGCATGTCGCTCGGCCAGCTGAAGGAAGTGAACGGCATCGCGCCGCGCACGCGCACCGTCCCGAATCTCCTCGTGGTCCCCTCGAGTCCGGCGGTGGTGGAGACGCGCAAGCTCCCGCTCATGTACGCGCCGCCGATCCCGATCGTGACGCGCCGCATTTACCACACAGTGAAGTCCGGCGAGACGCTCACCTCCATCGCGAAGCGCTACGGCGTCGCGGCGGAGGACATGAAGCGCTGGAATGCCGGGGTCCGGTTCGCGCCCGGGGTCAAGGTGGCGGTCGAGGTGCGCGCGCCGGCGAAGAAGACCAAGCGCGCCAAAGGGAAGTCCAAAACCTACAAGCAAGCAAAGCGTTAGGTTCCATACCTCAAGTTATTTCTGGAACCGCCGCGAGGAGTTGCCGAGTATAGGGATGGGCCGGCGCGCGCAGCACCTGGTCGACCGGCCCGTGCTCCACGATCCTGCCGTGGTGCATCACCGCCACCTCGTGCGCGAGGTAATCGACCACGGCGATGTTGTGCGTGATGAAGAGATAGGCGAGCCCGCGGCGCGCCTGCAGCGAGCGCAGCAGGTTCAGGATCTGCGCCTGCACCGACACGTCCAGGGCGCTGGTCGGCTCGTCGCACACGATGAGCCGCGGGTTCACCGCGAGCGCGCGCGCGATCGCGATGCGCTGGCGCTGGCCGCCGGAGAACTCGTGCGGATAACGCCCGAGCGCCTCCGTGGGGAGCCCTACTTCCTGCAAAAGATCCGCGATGCTTCGGGCACGCTCGGCGTCGCTCGCCCCGACCGAGAGGCTGCGCATTCCCTCGAGCAGGATCTCGGCGACCCGCATGCGGGGATTGAGCGAGCCATAGGGGTCCTGGAAGATGATCTGCATCGCCGCGCGCCGCGGGCGCAGCTCGGCGCGCGACAGCCGCGTCAGCTCCTCTCCGGCGTACTGCGCGCTGCCGGCGGTGGGCCGGATGAGCTGCAGGATCGCCTTTCCCGTGGTGGTCTTGCCGCAGCCCGATTCGCCGACCAGAGCCAGCGTGCGCCCTTTGCGCAACGCGAAGGACACGCCGTCGACCGCCTTGACGTGGCCGACCGTGCGCCTGAAGACCCCCTTGCGGACGGGAAAGTGCACCTTGAGGTTCTTGACCTCGAGCAGCACGGGGCCCGCCTGCGCGGCCGGGGCATGCGGTGCCGCCTGGCGCGACGCGACCCGCGGCTCGGCCGGCCCCGCCTCGCGCAGGTGGCAGCGCGCGTGGTGCCCCGGGAGCGGCTCGAGCAGCCGCGGCGCTTCTGCGCGGCAGCGGTCGAACGCGAAGTCGCAGCGCTCGACGAAGCGGCAATGGTCGAAGGTCCTGCTGAGCGGCGGCACCTGGCCGCGGATCACCGCCAGCTCGCCCGCGCGCCGCTGCGGCGAGGGCAGCGCGGCGAAGAGCTTCTGCGAATACGGATGCTGCGGCGCGCGCATGAAATCGCCGCGCTCGGCGAGCTCGACGATCTCGCCCGCGTACATCACGGCGACCCGGTGCGCCATGCGGGCGACGATGCCAAGATCGTGCGTGATGAGGAGCAGCGCCATCGCACGCTCCGCCTGAAGCTTCGCCAGGAGATCCAGGATCTGCGCCTGGATCGTGACGTCGAGCGCGGTCGTCGGCTCGTCCGCGATCAGCACCTCGGGGTCGACTGCCAGCGCGCCCGCGATCATCGCGCGCTGCTTGAGGCCTCCCGAGAGCTCGAAGGGATACTGCTCGAAGCGCCGCTCCGGATCTGCAATACCCACTGAGCTGAGAAGCGAGAGCGCCTTGGCGCGCGGATTCTTGAAGCCGGGCGCGTGCCGCTCGATCACTTCCGTGATCTGGCGGCCGACGGTCAGCACCGGGTTGAGCGCGGTCGAAGGCTCCTGGAAGATCATCGCCACGCGCTTGCCGCGCACCGCGCGCATCGCGGCCTCGGGAAGCCCGAGCAGGTCGATACCGTCGAGCTCGATCCGCCCGCCGGCGATGCGGCCCGCCTCCGGCAACAGGCGCATGATCGAGAGCGCCGTCATCGACTTGCCGCAGCCCGACTCGCCCACCAGCGCGAAGCACTCGCCCGGGCGCAGCTCGAGGTCGATTCCGTCGACCGCGCGCACCGCGCCCGAGGCGGTGACGAGCACGGTCCGCAGCCCGTCGATCTTCAGCGCGGTGCTCATGGGTGCAAGACCAAAATCAGGGACGGACCACGTTTATGTTGAGGGCTGTCCCCAATAAACGTGGTCCGTCCCTGTTTTTTCGCTTTTCGTTCCAGGCACGTCATGCGGGTACGAATCCCATGCGGACCCGCGGGTCGAAGCCGTCGCGCACGGCGTCGGCGAAGAGGTTCGCCGCCAGCACCAGTACGAACATGAAGAAGAAGGCCGCGGCGAGCGACCACCAGACGATCGGCTCGCGGCCCATCTCCAGGCGCGCGGCGTTGATCATGGTGCCGAAGCTGGTGGTGGCGGGATCGACCCCCACGCCGACGTACGACAGCACCGCCTCGGCGAGCACGAACCCCGAGAAGTCCATCACCGTGGCGATGATCACGATGTGCGCGACGTTCGGCAGGATGTGGCGCGAGAGGACGCGCGCGTCGCGCACGCCGAACGCGTGCGCCGCCTGGATGTACTCGAGCTGCGAGAGCTTGAGCGACTCGCCGCGCAGCAGGCGCGCAAGGCCGGTCCAGCTGGTCAGCCCGAGGATCGCGCACAGCACGAGCAGGCGCACGTCGGCGCGCAGCGCCGCCGTGGGGAAGAGCTCCGCGTAGCGGTCGATCACCACCTGCATCATGAGGACCGCGGCCGCGATGAGCAGGACGCCCGGGATCGAGTTGAGCGTGGTATAGAGGTACTGGATCGCGTCGTCGATCCAGCCCTTGAAGTAGCCCGCCATGATGCCGAGCGCGACCCCCACGGGCAGCAGCACGAGCGTGGTGACGGTGCCGATGATCAGGCTGATGCGGATCGATTTCAGCGCCTGGTAGAGCACGTCCTGGCCGACCTTGTCGGTGCCGAGCACGTGGTAGCCGGCGGCGAGAAACGCGACCGGCAGGGCGAGCGCGAGCAGCACGCCGAGCGTGACGCCCGCCGCCTGCCATGGCACCTCGCGCTTGCGGCGCTTCAACTTCCCCGCCCCATAGGTGATCAGGAAGGCGAGCAGGGCGGCGCAAAGCAATCCCAGGCCGATCCGCAAAGCCACGTCGCCGGGCTGATCCGCCTCGTCCTTGAGGTGGGCGCCGCCGTAGGCGAGCCGCGGGAAATCGCGCACCGTCTTGCCTTCGACCTGCATCTGCTCCTTGGAGTAGAGCCGCGTCGCGAGCGGCGCGGAATACGTGCGCTCGCGCCGCTGGCGCAGCGGCGACAGCGCGAGGTCGAGCACCGACAGCACCTCGGGCGAGTAGGTGACGTCGCTCCCGGCCTGCGCGAGCCGCGGCCGGAAATGCAGCGAGTCGGCGAAGCCGACCAGGAGGTAGCCGCCGAGAACCACCGCCGAGACCACGGCGGCCTTCGACTGGAACACCCGCTTCCAGGGCGCGGCGAGGTGCGGCCTGCGGGCGCAATACCAGCCGTAGAGCGCCACGGCGCCGATCAGGAGCCACAGCAGGAAATCGGTCGGCAGCGGAGAGAGCATCTACTGCAGCTTGATCCGCGGGTCGACCAGCGTGTAGGAGAGGTCGGTGAGCAGCAGCCCCAGGATGTAGAGCACCGAGCCGATGAACACCATCGAGCGCACCACCGCGAAGTCCTGAGCCTGGATCGCGTCGATGGTGTAGCTGCCCAGGCCCGGGATGCCGAAGAACGACTCCGACAGGAGGCTCCCCATGAAGAGCAGCGGAATCACCACCACCACGCCGGTGAGGATCGGGATCATCGCGTTCTTGAGCACGTGGCGGAACAGGACCACCGACTCCGCCAATCCCTTGGCGCGCGCCGTGCGCACATAGTCGCGCCCCATCTCCTCGAGAAACAGGGTGCGGTACCAGCGCCCGCCCGAGCCGATGCCGCCGACCACGCCGATCAGCACCGGGAGGAACAGGAACCTCGCCGCGTCGAGGCCGCCGTCGTAGCCGGAAATCGGCACCAGGTGCCAGAGCTTCGAGGCGACGTACTGCCCGCCGATGATGTAGAAAAGCGTCGAGATCGACATCATCGCCACGCACACCACCACGCCCCAGAAGTCGAGGTAGGTGGCGCGGAAGAACGCCATGAAAAGCGCGAACGTGATGTTCACCGCCAGGCCGACCAGCATCACCGGGATGGCGAGCGCGAGGCTCGGCCACATGCGGGTGCGGATCTCGTTCGCGATGTTGCGCTGGTCCTCGGCGGCGCCGAAGTCGAAGGCGAACAGCCGCACCGATTTCCGGAAAAAAATCGTATCCGTGAGGGCGGCGGTTCCTTTTGCCTGGGAATTCCATAGGAGAGGCTTGTCGTAGCCGCGCTCCGCCTTCCACTTCTCGATCGCTTCGGGCGTCACGCGCTTGGCGCCGAGCTGCATGCGCGCCATGTCGTCGGGGGTGTTCACGACGAAGAACAGCAGGAAGGTGACGAGGTTGACCCCGATCAGGATCGGGACCGCGTAGAGCACGCGGCGCACGACATAGGCGAGCATTCTAAGCCGAAGGCGCTCCCCGTTATGCCGGCCGCGCGGCCATGCGTTCGCGCCTTCGGTAGCTCACCACGGCCGGGATCGCCGAGCCGATCAGCAGCAGCAGAATCAGCCCTGCCGGCCAGAGGACGGGGTGGTTCCACTCCCGCCGCAGCGCGGCGCGCTTCTCGACGTCGAGCCTGAGGTACTTGATGTTGTTCCGCGCCATGTTGTTCGGCTTGTCGTTCGAGAGCCACGAATGGCGCAGGCTGTACTCCTTGGGATGGATGCCCCAGACCCACGGCGCGTCGCGGCGCGCGATCTCGACCATGCGGTCGATGACGCGCTGGCGCTCGGGCGAGTTCGGCATGTTCTTCATCTTCTCGAACAGCGCGTCGAACTCGGGGTTGGCGTAGTTGGACGCGTTCTCGCCCTGGGAGCGCGAGCGGCTTTGCGGCCCGTACAGCAGGAACAGGAAGTTCTCCGGGTCGGGATAGTCGGCGTTCCAGCCGAGGCGAAAGAGCTGCGTGGTGCCCTTGCGGATCTTCTCCTGGAAGCGGTTCCAGTCGGTGGCGCGGATCTCGAGCTGCAGCGAAAGCTTCTCGAACTGCTGCCGGTACCAGTCGAACGCCGCCTTGTCGCCCGGGCCGCGCGCCACCGTGTCGAGGTAGAGCACGAGCGGCTGGCCGGTGCGCGCGTCGCGGCCGTTCGGGTAGCCCGCCTCGGCGAGGAGCTTCTTCGCGGTCTCGAGCGACTTCCTCTGCGGCTTGTCGCCGGTCCAGTCGTACACCACCGGGTTGATGCCCGGCCTGCCTTCGACATAGCCGAAGATCCCGGGCGCGATCGGTCCCTGCGCCGCGATGCCGCGGCCGTTGGCGAAGATCGTGATCTGCTCCTCGACGTCGAACGCAATCGAGATCGCGTGGCGGAGTTTCCGCGCGCGCTCGGCCGCCTCGCCCGGCTTCTGCCCGCCGACGACCGGGTCGTCCCAGTTGAACGCCACGTAGCCGGTGGAGGTCGCCACCGAGGTGGTGAGGCGGATGCCCTTTGCCTCCATCTCGGGGCTCACGCTCGAGTCGCCCTCGATCGACACCCGCACCGCCTGGTCGAAGACGTCGGAGCCGATCGCCGACACGTCGTAGTAGCCCTGCAGGAACTTGTTCCAGTAGGGAATGCTCTCCTTCTCGCGGCTGAACACCACTTTGTCGATGAACGGCACGGGCTTCCCGGCGTCGGCCAGCAGGCCCGCGGCCCGGTCCTCGGCCTCGCCTTCGCCCGGGTAGGCCTCGCCGTGGAAGTTCGGGTTGCGCTCGAGCACCATGCGCGCGTTCGGGTTGTTCTCGGTCAGCATGTACGGCCCGGTGCCGACCGGCCACCAGTCCAGAGTGAAGTTCTTCTGCTCCATCCCGGGCTGGGAGAAGAACTGGTCCGCCTCCCACGGAACCGGCGCGAAGAACGGCATGGCGAGCCAGTACACGAACTGCGCATAGGGTCCGTTCAGGGTGATGCGGAAAGTATGCGCGTCGACCCGCTCCACGCCTTTCAGGCCATGCTTTCTGAGGTCGAGCCAGCCGGGAGTGCCGGCGGCGCGCTGCAGCGTTTTCGCCAGATCGCCCATGCCGACGATGTGCTCGGCCATCAGGCCGAAGATCGGCGAATGCAGCCGCGGATGGGCGAGGCGCTTGATCTGGTAGATGTAGTCGTCGGCGACCAGCTCGCGCGTCCCGGTCGGCAGCTGATAGGGGCTCTTTAACGCGCCGATTTTTCCCTGAGGCAAGGAAAGATTCTCGGGTACGAAAGCGGGATGCGGCTGGTAGCGGATGCCGGGCCGGATGCGGATCTCGTAGACGGTGTACTTGCCGTCGTCGCTCGCGCGCGGCTTCGGGACCTCGAGCGCGGTGAGCGGAATGAGCTCGTAGGGGCGCTTCAGGTAGTGATACTGGAGCAGCGGCTCGTACACCTGCTGCGTGAAGCGCGCCTCGTCCTCGGTGTAGGACTGCACCGGGTCGAGGTGCTTGGGGCGCTCGGGGAACGAGCTGTACAGGATGTTCCGGCCGCGCTCGTGCGCCGGATAGGGATCGTTCCAGACCTCGCCGCACCCGGCGGCCAGCGCCGAGCACGCGGCGAGGAAGATCAGGAAGACGCGCAAGCGATCAGTATAATCAAATGCATGGGGTTCCTCGCGGGCAGGAAGATCCTGGTGACGGGCGTGCTCTCCAACCGCTCGATCGCCTACGGCATCGCCAGGGCGGCGGCGCGCGAAGGCGCCGAGATCGCGCTCACCTATCAGAACGAGCGCTTCAAGGACCGCGTCGCCGAGATGGCGCGCGAGCTCGGCTCGAAGATCGCGCTTCAGTGCGAAGTCACGAGCGATGCGGAAATCAAATCCCTTTTCGAGCAGCTGGGGCGCCAGTGGGACGGCCTGGACGGGCTGGTCCATGCCATCGCGTTCGCGCCGCGCGAGTCGATCGCCGGAGAGCTGCTCGACGGGCTTTCGCGCGAGGCGTTCGCGCAGGCGCACGACATCTCGGCGTACAGCTTTCCGGCGCTGGCCAAAGCCGCGCTGCCGATGATGGAAGGCCGGAAGGCCTCGCTCGTGACCCTGACCTACCTGGGCTCGGTACGCGTGGTGCCCCACTACAACACGATGGGGCTTGCCAAGGCGAGCCTCGAGGCCGCGGTGCGCTATCTCGCCGCCAACCTCGGCCCGCGCGGCATCCGCGTCAACGGCATCTCGGCCGGCCCGATCAAGACGCTCGCCGCGGCCGGCATCTCGGGGTTCGGCAAGATCCTGAAGTTCGTCGAGGAGCACGCGCCGCTGCGGCGCAACGTGACCATCGACGAAGTCGGCAACGCCGCGGCGTTTCTGCTCTCCGACCTCGCCTCGGCCGTGACCGGTGAGATCCTCTACGTCGACTCGGGCTTCAGCCAGGTCGTCGGCGGGATGGCCGTGGCTACTTCCGCTCCAGATTCGACGGGTTGACCGAGATGTCGGCCTGCTTGCGCAGGCTGGCGAGGTAGGCCTCGAACTGCGCCGCCCCGGCGAGGCCGGCGGCGCGCGGCAGCGGATCGCCGCCCTGCTTCGGATCGCCCTCCACCACCCTCGAGACGCGCACCAGCATGTAGCCCGCGTCGCCCGCCGGCACGCCGATGTAGGCGGGAAGCTTCGAAGCGTCCGCCGCCATGACCGGGCGCAGCACCTCGCCCGGGAGCTTCTTCGGATCGCGGCGCGATACGGTCATCGGCGGGCTCCACCTGACGCCCGCGGCTGCGCCGCCTTTGCGCAGCTCCGCGAGCTTCGCCTCGCCGTCCTTGCGCGCGAGCTCGCCGGCCTCCTGCCGCTGCAGCAGCGCGGCGATCTCGTTCTTCACCTCGTCGAGCTTGCGCTGCGCGGCCGGCTGGTGCTCGACCACGCGCGCCGCGACCAGCGTGCCCGTGGCGACCTCGATCGCATCGGTGTTGCGCTTGTTGTTCAGCGCATCGGACGAGAACAGCGCCGCCAGGACCTTGCGGTTGTCGAGCGGCCCGCGCTGCTCGCCGCCCGCGCGCGTGATCCAGCCGCTCGTCTGAACCTTGAGCTTGAAGCGCTCGGCCGCCGGCTTCAGGCTGTCGGGCTGCTCGTACACCATGTTCTGGAACGCGTCGGCCGCCTCGCTGAAGCGGCGCTGCGCGCGGCTCTTCTTCAGATCGGCCTCGACCTGCTCGCGCATCGCCTCGAACGGCTTGGCGTCGGCCGGCGCCGCGATGAGGATGTGGCTCGAGCGGCGCTCCTCCTTGCCGTCCTGCTTGCGCACCCCGGTGAGCTGGATGACGTGGAAGCCGAATTCGCTCTCCACCACCTCCGAGATCTGGCCTTCCTTCATCCGGTAGAGCGCGTCCTCGTAGGGCTTGACGAAGCTGCCGCGCGGCGCGAAGCCGAGGTCGCCGCCGGCGTCCTTGCTGCCCGGATCCTGCGATTCCTTCTTCGCCACCTCGGCGAAGCCCGCCGGATTCTTGCGCACCGCGGCGTCGATCTCCTCGGCCTTCTTGCGCGCGGCCTCCTTCTCGCGCAGCTTCGGCCCGTAGGCGCTTTCCCACTGTGCGCGCACCTCCTCGGGCTTCACCTGCTCCTGGTCGGCGATCGACTGCGCCGACAGCACCACGTACTCGGCGCGGACTCTTTCGGGGGTCTGGAACTGCGCCTGGTTCGCGTCGTAGAACGCCTTGATCTTGGCGTCGTCGACCTTGGCCTGCGCCAGGAACTGCTCGGCGGCGATGCGGAATTCCGAGATCTCGCGTCCCTGCGCCTCGAGCACGCCGAGGCGCTCGGCGACCGTGCGCGACGGGATGGCCGACTCGCTCACGGCGCGCGTAAGCTGGGCGAGCGAGAGGTCGTGGCGCAGCCGCCTCTCGAACTGCGCGGGCGACATCGGCGGGTTCTGCTGGCGCAGCACGCTCTCGTAGGCGTCCTTGGAGAAATTGCCGTCGGCCCCCTTGAAGGCGGGGATCGAGTGGATCGCGTCGACCAGCGCCTCGTCGCTCACGGTGAGGTGCGCGCTGTAGGCGGCGGAGTCGATCAGGCGCTGCGACACGAGCGATTCCAGCAGGCTGCGGCGCATCTCGGGCGTGTCGAACTGCGACGGGTCGAAGTTGCCGCCGAGCGCCTGGCGCAGCTGGTCGTTGCGCCGGCGCAGCTCCTCGTCGACCTCGCGCGCCGAGATGTCCAGGCCGTTCACCTTCGCCACCGTGTCGACCCCGCTGCGCATGCGGGTATAGGACTCGATCCCCCAGGTCGCGAAGGTGAGTGCGATCAGACCGAGGAAGATCTGGATGATGCGCTTGTTCTTGTGGACGAAATCGAACATGAGTCCAACCTGGGGGCGGGCCGCCGATTTTACTCGATTGGCGGTGCTAAGATGTCGCCGGGAGAACGACAATGCAGGGCGCAGGAGCGACTCGCCACGACAGAATCGGCGACGAAGTCGCGATCGCCGGAAGAAAATCCCCGGGCAAAGACAAGCCGCTCCGCGGCTATTGGCTCGCGATCGCCGGCATCGCGGTGGTGGTCGCGGTCGCGGTGGTGGCTGCGTCGCTCCGCATGACCGAGGGCGCCATCGACCGCGCGGTCGCGGAGCGCGAGGCGGCGGACCGTTTTCTCGCGCGCGAGCTCGCGGTGCTGCGCATCATGGCGATGAGCTCCGACAGCCCGGTTCCGGCGCGGCTGTACCTCGGCATCGAGGAATGCTTCGGCAAGAGCGTGGCCATCCCCTTCGAAGGCGACGAGGCCGGCCGGCGCACCCTCGCCGCCTGCGCCCAGATGGAGCTCGGCCGGCTCCACGCGCAGGGCGGGCCGGCGATGGCCGAAAAGGGCCGCGCGCTGCTTTCCCAGATCGGCCTGCTCAACTAGGCCTAGGCGCGCCGGCGCAGGTGCTCGCGGCGCCGCGCCTCCGCGGCGAATTCCTCGAGCTCCGGATCGAGCGCGTTCCGCGCTGACACCACTCCCACGGGGCGGCCGGCCTCGACCACCGGCACGTGCCGGAAGCCGTTCTCGTGCATCAACAGGAGCGCACGGCCGAACGACTCCTCCGGCGCGAGCGTCTTCGGCTGCGGCGTCATGACTTCGCCAAGGCGCGTGGCGTGCGGGTCGCGGTCCACCGCCGTGATGCGGTAGACCACGTCGCGCTCGGTGAAGATGCCGACGAGCCGGCCTTCGCTCACGACCAGCACCGCCCCCACGCGGGCGTCCATCATGAGGCGCGCAGCTTCGCGCGCGCTCGTCTGCGGCGAGGCGATCACCAGCTTGCGCGGCTCCATCACGCTGCGGATCGGTAGTCCGAACATGCCATCCTCCTCCAGACGATCAAGCTACCCGCGCGCGCCGCGTCCGCCTTGACGCCGATCAACCAGCGTTGCTGCCGTGACGATGAAAAGCGCGATGGCCGCCGCGTTGCCCCAGGCGCCTGGCGCCACCGCGCCGGCCACCCGTAGCGCGAGCGAGGCGTGCAGGAGCGCGAGCGGCGCATAGAGAACCGGGTGGTACGGAAAGGCGGTGCGCAGGACCGCGGGCAGGATGATCGGCGCGTGGCCGAACACCATCGAGAAGACAAAGCCGACGAACACGGCGTGCAGGGCCGCATCGCGGGCCACACCCAAGGCTGCCAGAGCGCCGCCCAACGCGAGCCAGAAGTACCCTGCGAGCAGACACACCGCGACGTAGCGCGGGAGGCCGCTTTGGCGCACCGTGATGCGCGCGAGATCGAAGCGCAAGAGCCACAGCGCAAGCGCTGCCAGGACGACGCCCATGGCCCTCTCCCACGGCGGCGTGACCAGCAGGCCGAGCACGAGGGCCGCGAACGACGCACGCGCTGCCGCGCCACGCTTCAGGTAGCGCGAGAGCTCCAGCCGCTCCGCGCCGATCGTCAGCGCGAAGAAAGCGATCCACCACGCCGACGGATTGAGGCCATGGAATAGCGCCGCATTGCCGGCAAGCCAGGCCGCGGCGCCGGCCGCGAGCGTCGCCGTCTCGAGCGAGGCATGGCGCTTGAGCACCACCAGGTTCGCCGCGAGAAGGAGTGCGGCCGCGAGCACCTGAAGCGCGAGGCCCGGGCGAACGAATCCCGCCAGGAGCGCCACGCCGCCGAGGCTCGAAGCGAGCGGCGCGGCATAGACCCAGAGCCGCTCGAGCGCGGCGGCGCGTTCGAGCCCGATGACGCTGCCGAGGAACGCCGAGACCATGAGCGCCCCGTGCAGCGCGATCGCGGTGGCGGGCACCTCGAGCGGGCTCAGGCGCGCGATGCCGCCCGCCACGCCCGCGGCAAGCGAGACGAAGGCGGCCGCGAGAAAGCCGATCCGCCACCGTGGCGGCATGGTCAGGACCAGCCGAACCGGCTGCGCGCGTCGGCGCTCATGCGCTCGGGCGTCCAGGGCGGCTCCCAGACCAGGTCGACGGAGATCTCCGTACCCTCCGCGGCGAGCGTGCGAATCGCGGCCGCGGCCTCGTCGACCAGGTAGGGCCCGACCGGGCACGCGGGCGAGGTCATGGTCATCTCCACCCGCACCCGGCCCGGCTCGGCGACGATCGCGTACACCAGGCCGAGGTCGACGATGTTCATCCCTGCCTCGGGATCTTCGACGCTCCTCAGGGCTTCGCGCACTTCGGGCTCGGTCATTCCGCTAGTTCAGTCGAGGTGGCACAGACGAGCCTTGACCTGAATCAAATGGGCCGCCCGCGGAAGGTCTAGGGTCATGAGAGCACGGGTGCCAAAGGAGGAATCATGAGCATTATTGGTGTCAACGCCGCCGCCGCGCTCGCGGGCCTCGCCATCATCATTGGACTGATCGTCTACGCGGCTCTCGCCGCAAGCTTCCGGATCGTGCGCGACGACGGCCGGCTGCGTCTCGCCGAGATGCTTCGGAAGCAGGGCACGGCGCCGGACGAGGCGCTCAGTGTCGGCGGCTACCAGGCCGCGGTCGCCGTGCGTCGTTGCATGATGTGCGCGCACAAGGCCCAATGCGACGAATGGTCAGGCGCGAAGCGCGGCATGGAAGACTTCTGCCCGAACGCCGGCTTCATCGCTCGGGCGACGTCGCGCTGAAGTTGCACGACGCGCAGGCACGCAGATTGCTCGCGTCCCGGCGTGAGCTTGCGAAGCCTTGCGTTTGTCGTGCTCCTGGCGCCGCTCGCCGCGAGCGGCGCGGGTGCATTCACGTCACTCCATCCGGAGGAGGCCTACCCTGATCCGACCGGAACGGTGTCGCCCGATCCCTATTCCGGCTTCATTACGAAGGTGCAGGAGAAGCTGCGCGAGCTCGGCTTCGACGGGGGCCCGCCCAACGGCGATTTCGGTCCCAAGACGCAAACCGCGCTGACGCAGTTCCAGCTCTCGAGGAACGTCCCGGCGAGCGGCCAGCTCGACGACCAGACCCTGGCCGAGCTTGGGGTGCAGCGCGACGCCGCTCCAGCTTCCGCCGGAGCCACCACCGAGCCCGCGGCGAGCAGCGAAGACAAGCCGCAATCCGACACCGAAGCGAAGCCGGGAGGCTGATCGGCCGGTATCCTGGTGCGGTGGCCTTCGCGCCCGGGAGGATCTCAATGGGCCCGCACCCCGCCAGCTTCTCCGCGGTTTCCGATGCCGTGCTGCGGCGCGCGCTCGGCGCCATGTCGGTGTTCACCATCGTGATGACCGTTCCGCAGATCTGGACCATCTGGGTCGGCCACCAGGCCACCGGCGTTTCCGTCCTCTCCTGGAGCGCCTACCTCGTCTCGGCGCTGCTTTGGTTCTGGCATGGCCTGCGCAAGCGCGACCGGAACATCTACCTTGCGTGCATCGCCTGGATCGCAGCGGACTGCGCGGTCATCGCCGGTGCCCTCGTTTACGGCTAGCACACCAAGAAGCGGCGCCTTATTCCCGAGTTACGAAGCGCCGCCTCAGTGAACCGGACTAACATCCGAGATAGTTCGATCACCGAAACGAGCCTAGAAATTCCGCATGCCTGCCCCGCTGTCGCGGCCGCAGGTCCACTTGCCGGAGTTCTCATGCACGCTTCGTTCCGCACCGCCAGCCTCGTCGCCGCGGCGCTCACTGCCGCTTTCGTCTTTGCGCTCAATAGCTGTGGCCTGCAGCCGGCGAAGCCGCCGGTGACGACCGAGAACGTCGACCACGCGACCAAGGAGAATGTCGACAAGCAATTCTCCGAAGGACAGGAGATCTTCCGCTTCGATACCTTCGGCAGCGAGGCATTCTGGACCCAGACGCAGCTGCATCGCGCGATCGCGGGAGAGAAGAACGGCGGAGTCGGCCCCGGCGTGAGTCCCAAGCAGGCGCTCGCGCTCGGCCTGAAGGTCGACATGTTCAAGGTACCGCCCGGTATCGCGGCCGCGGTCGCCACCGGCAAGGCGAACCTGGACGATCCCGCCAACACCGTAGCGCTGCTCAAGGCGGGCGCGGTCCTCGGCGTCAAAGGCATATTCGAGGGCGACAGAATGACCGGCATCGGCATCACGTGCGCGCTGTGCCACTCGACAGTCGACGACAAGCTTCAGCCCGGGATCGGACGCAGGCTCGACGGCTGGGCGAACCGCGACCTTAATGTCGGCGCGATCGTGGCCGCGGCGCCGGACCTGTCGGCCTTCGCCAAGCTGCTGCAGGTCGACCAGGCGACCGTGCGCAAGGTGCTGAACAGCTGGGGCCCGGGCAAGTACGACGCGGAGCTGTCCTTCGACGGCAAGGCGATGCGTCCGGACGGCAAGCCCGCGGCGACGCTCATCCCTTCGGCGTTCGGGCTGCTGGGCGTGAACAACCATACCTGGACGGGCGCGTGGGGCGGGGTGACGTACTGGAATGCCTACGTCGCGGTGACGCAGATGCACGGGCAGGGAACGTTCTACGATCCGCGCCTCCTGGACCGGCAAAAATATCCGGTTGGCGCACGCATCAACGAAGGCAACGTGCGGCCTGCCGAAGACAAGGTGACCGCGAAGCTCGGCGCGCTCCAGTACTACCAGCTTTCGCTGCCCAAGCCCAAACCGCCTGCCGATGCGTTCGATGCCACACGCGCGAAGCAGGGTGAGGCGCTCTTCAACGGCAAGGCACGCTGTGGTACGTGCCACGTGCCGCCGCTCTTCACCGAGCCGGGCTACAACCTGCACACCGCCGATGAGATCGGCATCGACGATTTCCAGGCGCGGCGCTCCCCCGACGGTCGCTACCGCACCGAGCCGCTGCGCGCGCTATGGGACACGCGGAAGATCCACAAGGGCGGGTACTATCACGATGGCCGCTTCGCCACCCTCGCCGATGTGGTGAACCACTACGACCGCCACTTCCGCATTCAGCTTACCGAGCAGGAAAAGGCCGACCTGATCGAGTTCCTCAAGTCGATCTGACCTACCAGTTCAGGCCGAGCATGGGACCGAGCGCGGCGGTGCCGTCCCCAAGCAGCGCCAGCGCCGCGAGGACCACCGCCCAGAACGCCGGGTACTCCCAGCCGCCGTCCTTGTTGCTGAAGAGCCAGCCGTTCTTGCCGTGGACGAGGTAGATCGTGCCCAGGATCAGCGGGATCAGCGCAAGGGCGACCCAGCGCGTGCCCACGCCGAAAAGCAGCAGGGCGCCGCCGCCGATTTCCGCGGCCATCGTCAGGTAGGCGAAGAAACCCGGCACGCCGAGCGATTCGAAGTACTTGACTGCTCCCGCGGGCGTGTACACGGCGATCTTGAGCCAGGCGTGCGCGAAGAACATGAGTGCGAGGGCAAGCCGCAGCAGCAGCGCCGCGGCGCCGGCCATTTCGGGGTTGGTCATGTGGGTCCTCCCTTTGCGTTCGGTGAATGGAGACCGCTCAACGCGGCGCGCTCGCGTCGACCCAGGCCACGAGCTCGTCGAGCAGCGCGCCGAGGGCCTGGTTGAGCGCCTGAACCGCGCCCGGCGCATCGTAGCTCGCGGCGCCGGCGGAGGCGGAGAAGCTGCGCCGCGCGACCAGCGTCCTGCCTGCCGGATCGGTCAGCTCCGCGGTCAGGGCGACACGCCCGCTGCCGGGATCGACGGCAGCATCGTGGTAGAGCTCCGCCAGGTAGATGTTCAGGACGAGCTCGCCGCGCACTGCGCTGGTGACGCTCGCCACGGTGCGGAAGGCGCCGCTGCGTTCCAGACGCGACGCGAGCAGCGCGTCGATCCTGCGGCCCGGCGGCTCGGTCCAGCTGTGGTACTGGTAGTACGAGCGCATCCCGGGCGCGCGGCTGTAGGCGATGCCCTGGGTATCGTAGAAGCCCGAGACCGTGGTCGGCGCGAGGAGCAGCGTCGCCTTGCGCTCGGTTTCGGCTTTTGTGTTTGAAGTCTTGGCGTCTTCGAGCACGTAGTAGCGCTGGACATCGCGCGGTCCCGAAGAAATGCACGCCGTGAGGACCCAGGCGAGCGCGAGCAGAGCCCCCCGTCGGATTCCAGCCTGCATTCCACCCCTCAACGCCTGGCCTCGCCGGGCCCGAGGCTCCCCTCCGGCGGTCCGTACAGGATGCTGCGCGGATCGCCGAGCCGGCGCGCGACCGCGCCGAGCGAGTCCGCCGTGGCGCGCAGCTCCTGGGCGGTCACGCGCAGCTCCACGTCCCCTGTCGCAAGCAGCGCCTCCAAGCGCTGGGAGACGCGCGCCACGTCCGCGCCCATCTGCCGGATCGAGGCCGCGGCCTCGCGCACCGCGACCGTCGATTCCTCGCCGAGCTTGTCATAGCGAAGCGCGACCTGGTGCGCGTCCTCCCCGACGCCGCGGCTTGCGGCGCGCACCTCCTCGGCGGCGCCGCTCACGGACGCGAGCGCGCGGTCGGCGGAGGCGAGGGTGCGGTCCAGTCCGGCGAGGCTCTGCTCCGCACGGGACGACACGCGCTGCAGATTCTTCAGGACCTCGGCCAGCGCGCGCTGGTTCTCGGCCGAGAGCGTGGTGTTGATGCGCTGCATGGTCTCGTCGGCATGCTGCGCGAGCTGGGCCACGGATTCCGAGAACTGCTCGAGCGTCGAGGCGCCTTCGGCGATCAGCGGGTAGGCCTCGCCCTCGGGGGTCGCGGCCAGCGGCGGGCTGGTCTCGTCGAGGTTCACCAGGCGGATGCTCGCGATCCCGGTGATGAGATGGCGTTCGACCACCGCGCGGGTGCTCTGGCGCACGGGCGCATCCGCGTCGACCCGGATCATCACCTCCACCGCGCCGGGGTGGCGGTTCGAGATGCGAAAGCCGGTCACCACGCCGACGCGGATGCCCCGCATCTTGACGTCGCTGCGGATCTGCATGCCTTCGAGCGATTGATTCACGAAATAGATCTTGTAGAACTTGTCGTCGCGCTCTTCGCCGGTGCTGCGCAGCCACAGCACCGCGCCCACGATCAGCGCCGCGAGTAGCAGCACCGCGGTGCCGACCAGCGTGTACTTCGCTTCGGGTTCCATCAGGGCGCGGCCGGCTCCATCAGGACGCCTCCGGCACGAGCCGCGCGCGCGCCGCGAAGTAGTCCCGGATCCAGGGATCGTCGGCCTGCCTCACCCTGCTCACCGGGCCGTCGGCGATCACCTTGCCCCGGGACAGCACGATCGCGCGGTCGATGATCGAGAGCAGCGTGTCGAGGTCGTGGGTGACGATGAACACCGTGAGCCCCAGGCTCTCGGACAGCACCCGCACCATGGCATCGAAGGCGCGCGCGCTCACCGGGTCGAGTCCGGAGGTCGGCTCGTCGAGGAACAGGATCTCGGGCTCGAGCGCCAGCGCGCGCGCGAGCGCGACGCGCTTGCGCATGCCGCCCGAGAGCTGGGCGGGCGTCTTCTTCCCGGTGTCCGGCGCCAGCCCGACGAGCGCGAGCTTGAAGCCCACGAGCGGCGCGATGAGGTCCATCGGCAGGTCGGTGTTCTCCCGGAACGGAACCGCGATATTCTCCGCGACCGTCAGGGAGGAAAACAAGGCGCCGTCCTGGAACAGCATGCCGAAGCGCCGGCGCAGCGCGTTCAGCTCGTCGGCGCTCGCGCGCCAGACGTCGGTGCCGAGCAGCCTGATCGTGCCGCCCGAGGGCCGGATCAGCCCGATCGCCTCCTTCAGCAGCACCGATTTGCCGGTTCCGCTGCCGCCGATGAGCGCCACCACCTCGCCCCGGCCGACCGTGAAGCTCACCCGGTCGTGGATCACGTCGGCGCCGAAGCGCGTGACCACGGCATCGGCTTCGAGCACGCGCTCCATCAGATGTCCAGCCTCTGGAACACGACCGCGAACAGCGCGTCGAGGACGATCACCCAGACGACGCTCTGCACCACCGTCGAGGTGGTGCTCTCGCCCACGCTGCGCGCGTCGCGCGCCACCAGCAATCCCATGCGGCAGGCGATCATGGCGATGAAGGCGCCGAACACCGGCGCCTTGGCGATGCCGATCGCGAAAGCGCTCATCGGCAGCACGGCGTGCAGGCGGTCGATGAACGCGGCCGCGCCGATGTCGAGCTGCCAGGCGCCGACCAGCATGCCGCCGGCGATTCCCGCCGCGTCGCCGACGAACACGAGCGCGGGGAGCGCGACCACGATGGCCGCGAGCCGCGGAATCACCAGCACCTGAATCGGCGACAGGCCGAGGGTGCTGATGGCGTCGATCTCCTCCTGCACCTTCATGGTGCCGAGCTGCGCGGTGAAGGCCGCGCCCGAGCGCCCGGCGACGATCACGGCCGTGAGCAGCGGCGAAAGCTCGCGGCACACCGCGAGCCCGACGCCGTCGACCACGAAGATGTTGGCACCGTAGCGCTGCGCCTGAACGCCGAGCAGGTAGGCGAACACCACGCCGATGAGAAAGGTCACCAGCGCGACGATCGGAATCGCGTCCAGGCCCACCGCCTCGAACTGCGCCACCGTCTCCTTGGCGCGAAAGCGGCCCGGGCGGCGCAGGAGCCCCAGCACCTCGAGCGCGACCACGCCCACGAAGGCGCTGTGCGTCCTCAGCAGCCGCCCCAATGCGACCGTGGCCGCGCCGACGCGCTGCACCAGGCCGAGGTGCATCGAACGCGCGGCCGACGGCGGGCACCTCATGCGCTCATGGATCAGCCGCAGGAGCTTGCGGTGCCGCGGGTCGAATCCCCGCGCGCTCACCGTGGACTCGGTGCAGCCGACCCCCACCAGGTGGCGGTACAGGATGAAGCCCGCCGAGGGGTCGAGCTCGCTGAGTCGGCTGCCGTCCAGGACGAAGCGCCTGTGCTCGCCGATCGGCAGCGATTTCAGCGCCTGCGAGATCGCGCCGAGGTTCGCCAGGCGCCACGCGCCGCGCAGGTAGAGGACGTTCGCGTCGCCCTCGACCTCGTGCTCGATCCAGCCCGCTGCGGACTCCATCGTCGGCGCCAGTATAGGCGACGACCCGTGCGCCCCCTGCCCCCGAAGTAGCACGGCAGCGCACGCCCTGAAGCGGCGGATGCTACTTTTCGCGCCGCCCCGACCACCGCGCCGCGCCCGGGTATGGTCGGGTCTACAACCTAGTCGCGGAGAAAAATAGTGGGCGAGATCCCAAAGAACGTGATCGACGCGGCCGAATACATGGGCGGGTACCTCGGCGTGAGCGAGCGCTATTTCGACGCCGCCGGCAATGAAACCAAGGCGGGCGGCGCGAAGTACCTGGTCGTCGGCAACTATTACGGCAGCGCGATCTATGCCGTGGAAGGATGGGTGCAGCGCCTGCGCAGCTTCAACTGAAGTCGAAGCGATCCGCGTTCATCTCTTTCAGGGTGCGCAGCGTCTCGAAGTCGGACAAGCCGTCGTGCCACGCCCGGACCACCGCGAGAAGCCAGTGATGCCCGCCAAGGCGCCGCAGCTCATGGTAGGCGTGCCGCATCAGGGCGGGATCGGGCCGGCGCGCGCGCCGCAGCCGCTGCAAGCTGGCCGCGCCCGCGCCGTAGCGCGCGAGGGCGGCCGCGACCTCGAGCACGAGCTCGCGTTCGACCCCCGGGAAGGCGATCACGTTGCCTCCTGGCGGGACGCTATCCCTGGGAGCGCTGCGCGGCACAGGATTTCAGCTCGCCGATCGCGCTGTTGAACGCGCGGATCGCGGCGTCGAGCGAATCGACGTACTCGCTCGGCGAGTAGGCGTCGCGCGCGCGTCGCGCGCGCAAGGCCGCGGTATCGAACTCGGAGTGGGCGCCCTTGCACTGGCAGTCCATCGAGGACAGGGCGGCATCGTCGAGCGCGTTCTTCGCCCGCAGCGCCTGGCTCTTGGCCGCCTCGAAGGCGGGCTCGTTGGCCGCGCGCAGCAACAGCGTGCGGGCGCCGTCCACGCTCGCGGCGAGCTTGCCGCAGCCTTGCGCGCCCGCAGCGCCCGGAACGAGACCCAGCGCGCAGACGAAAAGCGCAGCCCCACAGGCTTTCACCCGACCACCCTCCTCCCGTCGTCTCCCCTGACGCAACTCTCTGATGCCGCGTGCTCGGCTGTCAATACAGGACCGCTTTCATAGCACTTAGGTACCAGTCCTCGGTCGAGTCTGCTACCGCGGGCACGAAGACTGCATCGGCCGGGCATGATGTCCCGAACCGTGTCATCGATCGCGGTGCTCTCGGCGCTGCTCGCCGCGTGCGCCGCTCCTCCGCCTCGTGACCAGCCGGTGGCGGATCGCCCCGCCCAGCCAGCGTCCCCGGCATACCGGCCGGGTTTCGGCACCATCGAGTCGGCCACCGTGCTCTCGCTCTCGTCCGCGCCCGCCGCGGCGGGCGGCACGGCGGGGCCGGCAACGAGCGCGACCATGGCGTACCGGCTGAAGATGGGCGATGGGACCACGCAGGACGTCGTCCAGGCCGGCGAGCGCTTCGAGGTCGGAGATCGCGTCGAGCTGACGCGCGAGGGCCGGCTCGTCCGTCCGTAAGGGAGCCGCGGGGCGCATGCGGTAAGCTCGCACCTCGCGTGGCAGGAACAACAACAACAACGCCGGCGCTACCGGCGGTCTACGGCATGTTCTTTCTCTCGGGCGCCGGTGCGCTTGCGCTCGAGACGGTCTGGTTCAGCCAGGCCGGCCCGGTCGTCGGCAACAGCGTCTGGTCGGCAGCGCTCGTGGTCGCGGCGTTCATGGCGGGACTGGCCCTCGGCAACGCCGCCGCCGTGGCGCTCGCGCGCCGCTGGCGTCGGCCCGTGCGGGCCTACGCGTTCGCCGAGATGCTGGCCGCGGCCTCCGGCGCCCTGCTCGTCGCGGCCTTTCCGTCTTTTCCCGCCCTCTTCCAGCCGATCTTCGCGCCGCTCGCGGACGACGTCGCCGCGCTCAATGCCGTGCGCCTCGCCATCGCCTTCGGTCTCATGCTGATCCCCGCCACGGCCCTCGGCGCGACCCTGCCGCTGCTCGCGAAACCGCTGGAGGCTCTCACCGGGAGCTACGGCTTCGCGCTCGGCCGGCTCTACGGCATCAACACGCTTGGCGCGGTCGCGGGCGCGCTCGGCGCCGAGCTGGTGCTCATTCCCTCGCTCGGCCTGCGCGGCAGCGGCTTCGCGGGCGCGGCGTGCAACTTGGCTGCGGCCATCATCGCCCTGCAGGTCTCAAGGACCATCGAATACGAGCAACCGAGCCCGGCCCGCCTGTTAACCGCTTCACGCGGCAGCGGACGGATTCTCGGCGCAACCTTCCTGGCGGGCGGCGCGATGCTCGCGCTGGAGGTGGTGGGCTTTCGCTTCCTGCTTCTTTTCATCGACGGCACGTCGCTCGTCTTCGCCGTGATGCTCGCCGTGGTGCTCGCCGGGATCGGCCTCGGCGGGCTCGCCGCCGCGCGCGTTTCGCGCCGGCGCGCCCTCACCGGCGGCATGGCGCGAGCCGCGGCCGCCGCCGTGTCGGTCGCCCTCGTGGGCGGCTACGCGGCGTATCCCTGGCTGCTCGAGCGCGTCGGTCCGGTGCATCCGCAGTCGGCGGCCGGCGCCGCGCTGCTTTGCGCATTGTTCCTCGCGCCGGCGGCGCTGCTCTCCGGATTTCTGTTCACCGCGCTGGGCGAGCGGCTGCGCGTCGGCATGGCGGACGCGGGCGCCGCCACCGGCGCGCTCACGCTCGCCAACACGCTCGGCGCGATGCTCGGCTCGTTCCTCGCCGCCTTCGTCCTGCTGCCGCTCCTCGGCCTCGAGCGCTCGTTCTTCGCGCTGGCGCTCGTCTTTGCCGCGGCCGTGCTGGCCATCCCCGCGCCCGAAGCCGCCCGCTGGCGGCGGCTTCGACCCGCGCTCGCCGCCGCGCTCGCACTCGCCCTCTTTCCGTTCGGCACCATGGCGGAGAAGCACTGGCGAGGAATCGAGCAGCATTTCGCGGGCCGCATCGTGGCGGCACGCGAAGGTCTCTCGCAGACCACCTTCTATCTCGCGCACGACTTTCTCGGCGAGCCGCTGTTCCTGCGCCTCGCGACCAACTCCTACTCGATGGCCTCCACCGCCATCGGCGTGCAGCGCTACATGAAGCTCTTCGCCTACCTCCCGGCGGCGCTCCATCCGAGAATCGAGCGCGCGCTGCTGATCTGCTTCGGCGTCGGCATGACCGCGAGCGCCCTCACCGACCTGCCCGACCTGCGCTCGCTCGAGGTGGTCGACGTGTCGAGCGACGTCCTCGACATGAGCGATGTCGTCCACCCGGATCCCGCGCGCCACCCGCTGCGCGATCCGCGCGTGCGCACGCACGTCGAGGACGGTCGCTTCTTCCTGCAGACCAGCGCCGCGCGCTACGACCTCATCACCGGCGAGCCGCCGCCGCCCAAGATGGCCGGCGTCGCTTCGCTCTATACGCGCGAGTATTTCGAGCTGGTCAAAGACCGGCTCAACCCCGCGGGCATCGCCACCTACTGGCTTCCCGCCTATCTCCTGCTCGAGGACGAAGCGGCCGCGATCATCCGGGCCTTCTGCGAGGCGTTCGAGGACTGCTCGCTCTGGTCGGGCTTCCACCGCGACTGGATCCTCGTCGGCAGCCGCGGGGGGATCGCGCCGGTCACGCGCGAGCACTTCTCGCGGCTATGGACGCTCGAGCGGCCTGGAAGCGAGCTGCGCCGCCTGGGCGTGGACAGCCCCGCCGAGCTCGCCGCTCTCTTCATGGCCGACGCCGGCGCGCTGCGCGAGCTGACCGCGCAGACCGCGCCGCTCGTCGACGACTACCCGCGCCGGATCCGCTCCGCGCTCTACGCGGAGAAGCCGCGTTACTCGCTATGGCTCATGGACGCTGCATCGGATCGCCGGCGGCTCGAGACCAGCCCCTGGGCCGGCATCCTGCCGGCTTCGGTCCTTGCCGAGACCCCGGAGGCCTTTCGCCGCCGCGCGATCCTCGACCGGGCGCTCCTCCCCGAGCTGCGCGGCGCCGACTATAACTCCTGGAGCGATGTCGCCTTCCTCCTCACCCGCACCGAGCTCGTCGAGCTGCCGCGCTGGCTCCTCGGCAGCGGCGCCCAGGCCGCCGCCATCGCTGCCAGACGCGGCGCGTCCGATCCGATCGCCGCCGAGCACCTCGCAATCGACGCGCTCGCTCGCCGGCGGCCTCCGGCTCAGGTCGACCAGGCGCGCTTCGCCGCGATGACGCCTCGAGCCCAGGCCGTCACGGCGTTCCATCACTGCCTGCTCGGCGATCAGGGGAGGCGGCTGATGGGCTGGATGCAGCAAGCCGAGGCCGCGCTCCTCGCCTGGGCTGCCCGGGAATGCGCGCCGTCGGACTGAATATCTTTCCATTCTTTATGACCAACCATCGTTACACAGCGCGCCATAAGCGGAAGAAAAAATACGGCGCAACCGCGACCCAGAGCGGCACCAGCGCCCAGAGCCGGCCGGCGGCGAGGTTGTATTCCGCGAACAGCTGCTGCCACGAGAGGCCGGAACCGAAACGGCCGAGCGCGAACTCGAAGACGAGCGTAAGAGCGAGCCACATGGCGCCGACGCAGAGCGCCTCGCCGCCCGACCCGATGGGCCACCTGCGCGTCATGAATCCGATATAGACGGCGAAGAGAGCAACGAGGATCAGCGTGGAAACCTGCCGCGCGGCGTGATCGCCCAGCGGCGGCACGAGCGCCGCCTCGCGCAGGGCGCCGTTTGCCGCCGCGATTGGGATCATCAGAAACCAGGCGAGCAGGTAGCGGCTCAACGCCGGCCTACCGTCTCGCGTTGAGGATCGCGGCCAAGTCCATGCGCCGCAGGCGCCGCGCGACGCTCCACGTCGAGAGCATGTTGCAAGGCTAGGGATGCGCGCCCGCCGCCTCGAGGAGCGCCCCGATCTCGGCATAGCCGCGCGAGCGGGCATGGTACAGGGGCGTACGCCCCTCGCGATCGGGCAGGTTGACGTCGGCGCCGTGGCGGATGAGCGAAGCGACGATCCGCCGGTGCCGCGGCCCGCCGTCCGACAGCACGATGGCTTCGAGAAGCGCCGTCCATCCCAGGCGGTTCACGTGATTGACTTCGACTTTCGTGTTCGCGAGCAGCCAGTCCACTACCTCGACGTGCCCGCGCTCGGCCGCCGGGATCAGCGCGGTGCCGCCGTAGCGATTGGTGAGGCGCGGGTCGGCGCCGGCCGCGGCGGCCAGCTTGAGGATGTCGAGCAGGCCTTCGGCGCCCGCGTAGAGGAACGGGTTGTTGAGCATCTGGTCGCGCGGATTGACGTCCGCGCCGGCGCCGATGAGCGCCTCGACGGCGCGCGCGTGGCCGCCGTAGGTCGCCGCCATGACGGGGGTACGGCCCTGCGCGTCGCGGCCGTTCACGTTCGCGCCTTTTTTCAGCAGCGCGGAGATCCGCGCGACGTCCCCGTTCCCGGCAGCGGCGATGAGGTCCTGGTCCATGTCGTCGGCGTGCACAGAGAACACGCACAGCGCGAGCAGCGCGGCCGAAAGCTCCGTCAGTGCGGTACGCAGATTGCTACTTCTTCTCTGAAGATATCCCACCAAGGAGGCTAGCAATGAGCAAGTTCCTGATTCTCCCAGTATCTGTGCTGGCAGTGGCTTTGCTTGGCGCGTGTGGAAGCAGGCAGCCCGCGCCGGTTGTGGTAGTGCCGCCTTCGCCGCCGGCGTCTACGGTGGTGACCGCCCCGCAATCCGCGCCCTCGGCCCAAGCCGCACCCTCGGCGCCTTCCGCGCCCGTGGCCGCGGCGGCCGCCTCGATTCGCCCCGGCTTCGGACGCATCGAGAGCATGACCCCGGTCGCGACGACAGCGTCCTCGGGCAGCTCGGCGCCGAGCGCGATGAACCGGCTCAATATCCGGATGGACGAGGGCAACCTGCAGCTCGTCGATACGCCGTCCGCCGGTCTTCAGGTAGGCGACCGGGTCGAGCTGACGCGCGAAGGCTACATCCGCCGTATTCCGCAATAACTGCGCGCAGTAACCGAGCGCAGCAACTGCTATTCGCCACCCGCCGCCGGCGGGTGGCGAGGTCGGTTTTGACGCAGGTCAACCCGGCCTGTCCTCCTCCGCGTAGGATCGGCTCAAAGGAGGCGCCAATGAGCCCCTCAAGCCAGGCCGCCGCGCGGGCCACCGCTCTCGCGCTTTTTCTTGCGCTCGCTGCGACGCTCGCCCACGCACAAGCCCAGCGCAGCGGCGAATCCATCGTCTCCACGCAGTGCGCGAAGTGCCATGGATCCGGCGTCGCGGGCGCGCCGAAGATCGGCGACCGCGACGCGTGGTCGGCGCGCGTCAAGGCGGGAGTCGATCCCCTCGTGCGCTCGGCCATCAAGGGTCACGGCGGCATGCCTTCGCGCGGCGGGATGGCCGATCTCACCGATCCGGAAATCCGCGACGCAGTCATCTACATGGTGACCCGAAGCATCGCGCCCTGAGCGGCGGCGGCTTCAGGTTCGTTCGGCTGCCGGGCGGCCCGCCGGCCGTCAGGACCCGGAGATAAGGGACGGCGGGTATCATTCGTCCAGCTTGCGCACCGAGACCTCCCAGCAGGCCGAGCGCACGACGCTGAAGCAGGCGCTGCAGCGCTACCTCCGCGAGGTCACACCGGGCAAGAAGGGCCGGGCGCTCGAGGCGCGGCGGGTCAAGTCCTGGATGCAGCACCCCTTGGCGGAGCGCCGGCTTTCCGAGCTCCACGCCGCCGACTTCGTGAATTACCGCGACGAGGCGCTCGCCCGCGGCAAGCCCGCGAATACCGTCCGCCTCGAGCTCGCTCTCATCCGCGTGCTGTACAAGGTCGCGTCCCGCGATTGGGGCATGAGCGATCTCGAGAACCCGATTGCCGACGTCACGCCGTCTCCGAGCGCGCGTGAGCGGCGGCTCACGGGCGATGAAGAGCAGCGCCTGCTCGCGCAACTGAAGGCCTCGGGCGCCTACTTCGCCTCGCTCGCCGAGTTCGCGCTCGAGTCGGCCATGCGCCAGGCCGAGCTCCTGTCGCTGAGCGCCGCGGACGTCGACCTCGAGAATCGCATCGCGAACGTTCGCGACGCGCAGGACGCCAAGACCCGCACGGTGCCCCTGTCGCCACGGGCAACGGAGATCCTCCGCGCGCTGCCGCGGCCGAAATCGCTCGTGGCGCCGCTCTTCCCGGTGTCGCGCGACTCGCTGATCCGCACCTTTCGCAAAGCCTGCGACGACGCCGGGATCGCGGATCTCAGCTTCCACGATCTGCGCCACGAGGCGATCGCCAGGATCTGCGCGCGCCTGCCGATGCACCGGGCGCTGCGAATCGTCGGCTACAAGACGCCGACGATGCTGATGCGCTACTACGACGGCCTGCCCTCGCAGCCGGAGCCTCCGGCGCTTGCCGCCCACAAGAACATGCGCATCCTGGTCGTCGAAGACGATCGCGACTCCGCCGAGATGCTGCAAAAGCTTCTGGAGCTGTGCGGATACTCCGTCACCGTGGCCTACAGCAGCAAGGAAGGCCTCGAGGCCGCGGCGAAGACGCCTCCGGACGTCGTGCTTTGCGACATCCGCCTTCCGGACAGCGACGGCTACGCGTTCGCCGAAGCCTTGCGCGGCAATCCGAAGACCGCGCGCGCGCGACTGATTGCCGTGACCGGCTACGGCGGCGCCCAGGACAGAAAGCGCTCGCGCGAAGCCGGCTTTCAGCTCCATCTCGTCAAGCCGGTGCGGCCCGAGAACCTGCTTCAAGAGCTGGACCGCCCCGGCAAGACGGCGAACGAGAGCTCGTCCCGTAGTTGATCTAGCTACCGCCCAATAGTGTCCCGCTCGACCGCCCGGCGCTGGGGAAAGCGTACTATCGGTCGTTGAGAATCGCAGGGCGGTCCATAAGATGCCAAAACGAGAGCTCGACGAAGCTTTTAGCCTTTACGCAGCCCTGATGCACGCCGTGGTCGCGGCCCCCGGGGGCCGCAACGACCCGGACGCGCTCGAGCATGTCTCGAGCCTATGCTCGCGCGCCGTGGGGGCAGTGAACGACCTCGACGCCCGGGTGATGATCCGCGGCATCGAGCACACGGCACGGCTCCTCTTCTGCGCGGACGGCCACGTCGGCATGGAAGCGGGACCGCTGCGCGGCGTCGACGCGTTGAAGTTCCAGATCTTCAACGCGCTCAGCAACCTCCGCGGGCGCCTGCAGCAGCTCCAGAGCAGGCCGCCTTCGAAACCCGAGCTGCCCGCGCTCCAATCGCGCAAGGACCTGCGCATCTTGGTGGTGGAAGACGATCACGACTCGGCGCAGAGCCTGCGCAAGCTGCTCGAGCTGTGCGGATACAAGGTCACGCTCGCCTACAGCGGCCGCGAGGGCCTCGAAGCGGCGCAGCGGATGCGCCCGGACATCGTGCTTTGCGATATCGGCCTGCCCGACACCGACGGCTACGAGCTCGCCGCCGCCCTGCGGACCAACCCCGCCACGGCCGAGGCGAGACTGATCGCGGTCACCGCGTACGGCGGCGACCAGGACAAGCGCCGCTCCCGGGAGGCCGGATTTCAGCTGCACCTCGTCAAGCCGGTGAAACCCGAAAACCTCTTGCAGGAGCTCGACCGTCCTGCGAAAAAGGCGCAGTCCGGCTAGCCCCGAGGTGCGGTGTCGGCCTCCCTGACCGGCACCAAGACGCGAATCGCCGCGCCGTCGCGAAGCAGCTCCAGCTCTGCCCTGCTTCCGGGCACGCTGTCCAGCACCAGGCGGTAGAACTGGCGCGTCTCGAGCACTGAAACGCCGTTGTACCGCTGCACCACGTCGCCGACCCGCATGCCGGCCTGGGCCGCGGGGCCGTCGTCCTCCATCGCCGCGACGACGATGCCCGCGGATGCCATAGCGACGAAGACGCCGATCGTCGCGGGAACGACGCTGTCCGGGGTCGACTTCTCCACCGACTCGGAGCCAGACGGCGGCTCCTGGCTCGCACACGCGACAGCGAGCGCGCAGAGCACGAGACCGCGGTGCCAGGAAAGGCTCAAGCCCGCGGACAGCGGACGAGCCCCATGTCGCCGTCGCGGGCGAGGATTACGTCGCCGCGCAGGGCCGTCACGTTGCGCAACATATCCGGTCAGACCCGGCCCGGGAGCAGGTGGTTCAAGGAGGTGCCGATCCGGCTTAAGGCCGCTTAAAACGCCCTCATCTGGCGCCTCGAGGCGCATAACTTGCTGCGCGCGCCGCGCCGTGTGGCGGTGATCAACCGCGCTCGAGGAAGCGGGCCGCGAAATCTGCGGCCCGCAGCGGCTCGCTGAAGAGGAAGCCCTGGCACTCGTCGCAGCCGCGCTTTTGCAGGTACTCGAGCTGCATCTCGCTCTCGACGCCTTCGGCGACGACCGAAAGCCCCAGGCCATGCGCCATGGCGATGATGACGTCCACGAGCACGGCATCGCCGCCTTCGGCACGGATGCCGGCGAGAAAGGAGCGATCGATCTTCAGTTCGTCGAGCGGCAGCTTTTGCAGATAGCTCAAGGAGGAATAGCCGGTGCCGAAGTCGTCGAGGGAAAGCTTGATGCCCAGCGCCTTCAGCTCGCGCAGCAGCGTGACGGCCTTCTGCGGGTCCGCCATGACCGAGCTCTCGGTGACCTCCAGGCGCAAGTATCCCGCCTGGCCGGACGAGCCGACCGCCTGCTGCACGATCGCGGGGAGCTGAGGCTGGAATTGCCGCGCCGACAGGTTGACCGAGATCGGCACGCGTTTCAGCCCGGCCGCATTCCAGTCGCGCAGCTGATGGCACGCGGCGCGCAGCACCCACTCGCCGAGAGCGACGATGAGGCCCGACTCCTCCGCCACCGGAACGAACTCGCACGGCAGCACCATGCCGCGCTGCGGATGGCGCCAGCGCAGCAGCGCTTCGGCGCCGCAGACCGTCCGGGTTTGCGCGCGCAGCTTGGGCTGGTAGAAGAGCTCGAGCTCGCCGCGCTCGATCGCCCTGCGCAGCTGGTTTTCGAGGCTCAGGCGATGCGCCGCCTTGTCGTTGAATTCCTTCGAATAGAACCGATAGCCGTTGCGGCCGGCCTGCTTGGCCTGGCGCAGCGCCGCCTCCGCGTTCCTGACCACCTCGTCGATCAACACGCCGTCGGCCGGGAAGAGCGTGACGCCCGCGCTCGCCGTGACGTGCAGCTCCTTGTCGTTGACCTGATAAGGGACCGCGAGCGCCCTCAGGACCGACTCCACTACCCGCGAGGCCTGCTCCACGGTGGCGACGTTCGGCAGCAGCACGCAGAACTCGTCGCCGCCGAAGCGCGCGCCCATGGCCTGCTGCGGCGCCGCGTCGTCGGCTCGGACCAGGCCGCCGAGGGCGCCGCGAATCCGCCGGCCGGCTTCCCGGATGACGTGGTCCCCGACGGCGGGACCGAGCGCCTCGTTGATCTGCTTGAAGCGGTCGAGACCGAACTCGAGCAGCGCGCCCATGCGGCCCTCCGCGTATGCATCGCGCAGCGCACGTTCCAGCTCGCTCAAGAACCGCTGGCGGTTGGCGAGCCCGGTCACCCGGTCGTAATAGGCGAGATAGTCCTGGTAGGCTTTGGCCGCCAGCGTGTTGCGCAACCGCAGCACGAGCTCGCTCTCGTCGACGGGCTTGCCAAGAAAGTCGCTCGCGCCGAGGCTGAGCGCCTCGAGCTTGGTCTTCGGGTCGTTGATGGCGGTCAGGACGATGACCGGGATGTGCTGCAACGACGCGTGGGCGCGCATGGCCCCCAGGATGTGCAAGCCGCTCATGCCCGGCATGTTGATGTCGAGCAGCACCACCTGGGGCCGCTCGCGCAGCATGAGCTCCAGCGCCGTGCGCGGCTCCGTGGTGGAGATGAAGCGCTTGTAGCCTGCGCCATCCAGATACGTCTGGATGAGCTCCGTCACCAGCTCTTCGTCGTCGACCATCATGACGAGCGCTTCGTCGGCCATGGCCGCCGCGAGGTTCTGCGTCTGGGTGAGGGGAATTTTCGGTTCAACGGGCTGGTTCATGAGCGTCCTTTCCATTGCCGCGCGGGCTTACGCCGCGGCGGTTTCATCCTCCGGCACCACCACGCGCTCGGCGAGCGAGCGCACCTCCGCAAACAGCCGCGCCGCCTGCCCCGCATCTGCGGACTTCGCGGCCTGCTCCAGCTGCAGCGCGGGCTGGGCAAACTCGTCGTACCCGAGGCTTCCCGCGGAGCCTCTGAGCCAGTGGGCGAACGCGGCGATTGTCGCCGTGTCGCTCGCCTGGATTGCCGCCTCCGCCTGCGCGATCCGCTCTCGCAGTCTTGCGTCGAACTTGCGCAACGTCGGTCGGAAGCGCCGGTCGTGCGCGAGGCGCGAGGCGATCGGGCCGCGCACCACCGCGAGGCCCTGGACGAGCGCGTCCGCGCGTTCCGCCTTCGGCGCTCGTGCCGCAGCCTCGGCCTCCAGCCGCTCGCCGCCCAGGAGTTCGGCCATGGTGCGTACTAGAGCGTCGATGTCGAGTGGCTTGGTCATGTACACGTCGCAGCCCGCCGCAAGCACCTCGCGTTCCGAGCCGGCCATCGCGCTCGCGGTCAGCGCGACGATCGGCGTCCTGACTCCCCTCGCCCGCAGCTCGCGCGCCGCGCCGTAGCCATCGAGCAAAGGCATCTGCATGTCCATGAGGACGACGTCGTACCCGCCCTTCAGCACCATCTCGACCGCCACGCGGCCATTCTCGGCCTGCTCGACCCACAAGCCGTGCCCGGACAGCACCAGGGTGACGAGCTCGCGGTTCTCCGCCGCGTCGTCGGCGACGAGTACCCGCGCGGCCGGCAGGCGCCAGCGCTCCCTGGGCGCGGGGACCTGCGCGTGCTCCTCGAAGATCCGCTCGGGCGGGAGCATCGGCACGTCCTCGAGCGGGCCGGTTTCGAATGTCAGCGTGAACGTGCTGCCTTTGCCAAGCTCGCTCGTGACGGTGACGTCGCCACCGAGCGCGCGCGCGAGCTTGCGGCTGATCGTCAGGCCGAGCCCGGTGCCGCCGTAGCGGCGCGTGATCGAAGTGTCGGCCTGCACGAAGGCCTCGAACAACGCGCCGAACCTGTCCGGCGCGATGCCGATGCCGGTGTCGATGACGTCGATGGCGCAGCGCTCGGGCTTGCCCTGCTCGAGCCGCGCGACGATGCGCACCCCGCCCTTTTCGGTGAACTTGACGGCGTTGCCGAGGAGGTTGAGCACGATCTGACGCAGCCGCCCCGGGTCCGACTGCACGCTCTGCGGCAGCGGTCCGGCGGCGCAGAACGCGAGCCCGATGCCCTTCTCGCGCGCCTTGGGTTCGAGCTCGAGCACCGCCTGCTTCACGATCGCATGCGGCGCGCAGGCGATGCGCTCGATCTCGAGCCGGCCGGCCTCGACCTTGGAAAGATCCAGGATGTCGTTGATCAGCGCGAGCAGGTGCCTGCCGCTCGCGTGAATGGTGTTCAGGTATTTGGTCGACTCGCGCTCGCTCTTGCCGAAGCCGCGGCGCAGAAGCTCCGTGAACCCGAGGATGGCGTTCATGGGCGTGCGGATCTCGTGGCTCATGTTGGCGAGGAACTCGCTCTTCGCGCGGTTGGCCGCCTCCGCCTCGTCGCGCGCCATCTTGAGCTCGGCCTCCTTCTTCTCGAGCTCGGTGATGTCCTCGAGGCTCACCAGCACGCCGCCCGGCTTCGCTCCGGCGCCGAGCACCGGTGAGCAGTTCACCAGAAAGGTGCGCAGGCCGCCCGCGGCGGTGCGCAGGCGGACCAGCGCATTGCGCTGCACCCGGCCCTCTTCCAGCGCCGCGCGCCAAGGGAGGTCCGCCGCCGCGGCCGGCGTCGAGTCGGTGGAAAGCCAGCCGATGCCCCGCGCATCCAGGCCCGTGAGCGCCTCGGACGGCTTGCCCAGCGTCTGCGCGATCGACTGGTTCGCGAGCACCACGTGCTGGTTGCGGTCGAGCACGAGCAGGCCCTCGGTCAGCGTGTCGAGCGCCGCGCGCACGCGGCCGGGAATGGCGCGCGACGGATCGAGATGTCGCAGCACGCGCCTGAGGTACAGGTCGAACGCGAGGAAGCACAGCCCGAACAGAAACGCGCCCAGCACCAGGCCGGGAAACTCGAGCACCCCGCGCCAGCCCGGGGCCACGATCGGCCGGAACTGCATCTCGAGCTGACCCCAGCGGCTCTGTCCACTCCAGATCGGCACCTGGATCTGGGTGTCGGTCGCCGAGCCCGACTCGAGCGGCACCCAGGCCGAATGCCCGCCCGCGTCCGCGACCAGCTCGCCCCGAAAATCGCGCACCCCCACCGAAACCAGGTCGGGGTTGCGCTCGATCACGAAGCGCAGCACGGACTCGAGGCGGCGGCGCTCTCTTGCCGTGATGAGCGCCGTGCTGGTGGCGGCGATGCTCTCGGCGAGCGCGATGCGGCCTTGCCGGACGGCGCCGGCGCGATCGGGCAGCAGGCCAACGAAGACCGCGAGCAGCAGCACACTGGTCACGATCGCGGCCAGGCCGAGGGCGATATGGGTGCGCGCGGAAAGCAAGTTCATGCTCTCTCCGTGACAACGGGGAACGGCAGGTTGGCTTCATCGAAGGACACGAACGCGTCCTGGTCCTCGTCGGCGTCCTCTTCATCGTCGACCCGGGAGAGCACCGGCAACGGATCGATCAGGCGCCACGCCGGCAGGCTCGACAACAGGCTCGCAATGAGCGCTCCGCCGCGCAGCAGCCAGAGCACGTAGCCCACGGTGAGGCTGAAGCTGCCGACAGCCATCGAACCCGCCATCCAGTGCTCGAGATCGGCCTGCTCGCCCAGGTCGTCGCGCATGCGGTCGAGGTCGCCCGCCAGCCCCGAGGCTCTCGAGCCGCCGCCGGCGCTTTCCGAAACCGGCATGGAACCGAACAGGCCGAATTCGAGCTGCTTCTCCTCGACCAGGGTCATGCCTCCCGGCGAGTCGGCTCCCGCCGCAGAGCTCGCGTTCGTCAGCCGCTGCGCGGTCGCGAAGACCGACGCGAGAGGCTGCGCGGCGGCCGCCGGGACGCGGAAGCCTTCATCCGCATCGACGCGCGTTCCGAACACGTCGTTCGAGGCGAGCAGGAGCCGCGCGCTGGCCGC
>Ga0114129_10001091_pt1 | contig 35628 bp, 21 predicted proteins | sample RhiMetdeltSRZDD1_FD_80071 | JGI IMG/M metagenome (GOLD analysis project Ga0114129, IMG submission 80071) | Populus rhizosphere microbial communities from Tennessee, USA - Rhizosphere MetaG P. deltoides SRZDD1 (version 2) (version 2) | ecosystem: Host-associated > Plants > Roots > Rhizosphere >...
ACCGAGCGTTCTCGGCGTCGTGAAGTACGCCTTGCCGTGGCAGATCTGCGCGACCCGGCGCACGAAGCTGACCAGGTCGGGATCGCGGGCGAGCATGAACGTGTTGATCAGGATCCCGGCCTTGCGGCACGCCGCCACTTCCGCGAACGTCTCTGACACGATGAAGGGATCGAGGCCGAACGCGTTGCGGTAAATCTTCCCGTCGGGGCGGGTGAGCGCCGACGGTTTGCCGTCGGTGATCATCACGATCTGCCGCATGTCCTTCCGCTGCCGCTCCAGCACCCGGCGCGCCAGCTTCAGGCCTTCGCGTGTGTTGGTGTAATAGGGGCCGACGCGGACCCTCGCCAGCCGGCTCAGCGGAATCTCCTCGGCGGAATCGTGGAACAGCACGACGTTCAACGCGTCGCCCGGGTATTGCAGGCGGATCAGGTTCGCGAGCGCGAGCGCGACGCGCTTCGCGGGGGTGAAGCGATCTTCGCCGTAGAGGATCATGCTGTGGCTGCAGTCCAGCATGAGCACGGTCGCGCACGAGCTCTGATACTCGCCCTGCACGACCATCAGGTCTTCGTAGTCGACCTCGATGGAAAAGGGACCGGGACGTGGCTCCCGTTCCCGCGCCCGCATCACCGCATTGAGGATCGTTCCACCCGCATCGATGTTCATCGTGTCGCCGAATTCGTACTGCTTCGGCGCGCCGCTCGCCTCGATCCCGGTGGACATCTCGCGCGTATCGTGACGGCCGACGCTGCTGCGGCCGATGGATCCGAGCAGATCGCGCAGGGCCCGGTATCCCAGAAAGTCGAGGCTCTTATCGGTGATCTCGAACTTGAAGTTCGTCTCCGGCCCGCGCCCGCCGCGTCCGGGACGATTGCGCTCGGCGCGAGCGGCTTCGAGGTCGGGTGGTCCGGTCAGGTAGCCCTGATGCTGCAGCTTCTGGAGAATCTGCTGGATCAGCTGCTCGATCCGCTCTTCCGCATCGTCTGAATTCTGCCAGTCCTTGCCGAGCAGCTGCTCCAGCATCTCGTCGGACATCAACCCGCCATTGAGGAGCGCCTCCATGATGGCGTCGTGCAGCGCCTCGGCCGACACTCCTTCCTCGTCGTCGTAGGACGAGCCGTACGGGTTGTCGAAGCCGCTCGACAGCAGCAGGTCGGACAGCTTCGACAACAGCTCTTCGAGGTCGAGGCCGTCGAGGTCTTCGGGGCGGAATTTGGAATAGCGGTATTTCATACGCTGCGACCGCAGTCCGCGGTCCGCGGCCCGCGGTCCGCGAAATATAACCTGCGGACGACGGGCTGCGGACTACGGATTAGTTGTAATACTTCTTCTTGCCCGCCACGTTGGGAATGTCGCGCTCCATCATTGGTTCGGTCTGCACGCCGCGCGGAGTCGGCCGGCGCGGCGGCTCGGCCGACTGGTACTGGAATTCGTCCGAACGGCTGATCTTCTTCTGCGCGTAGAGACCCTCGAGCACGAAATCGACCGCCGAGGCCAGGAGCGGCGCCGGCGGGTTGCGGTCGATGCCGGCCTGCATGGCCAGCTCCCGAAGCCCCTGTACGTCACAGGCGCGTGCCAGGAGCTCCTCGGCCGGGAGCGTATCGTCGATCTGCAGGTTCCCTCCGAGGTCGAACCACTCCGTGACCTGCCTCAGATCGGCGTTCGCGAAGTAGCCATTGAAAACGGTGCCAACGGCGCCGCGGATGATGTCCTTGGCGACGTTGTCTGCGCCGCGCAGCTCACCTTCGTATTCGAGCTCGAACTTGCCGGTGATCGCCGGCAGAGCCGCGTAGATGTCGGTCATCCTCGGCACGATGACCGGCTCGCCGGCCAGGAGGGCGCGCCGTTCGGCATTCGAGAGGACGTTCTCGAGGAGGGAGATGGGCAGGCGCTGGCTGACGCCCGACCGCTTGTCGATCTTCTGATCGGCGCGTGCCTGGAACGCGACTTCTTCGACGGCTTCCCGCACGTATTCCGGAATGCTCACGTCGCCGCGACTGAGCCAGGCTTCCTGGGCGGTGATCGCCATCGCGTCGCCGCGTGTCGCGGGGTAGTGGGTGCGGATCTCCGACCCGATGCGGTCCTTCAACGGCGTGATGATCTTGCCGCGCGCCGTGTAGTCCTCGGGGTTCGCGCTGAAAACCATCAGCACGTCGAGCGGCAGCCGAATCGGGTAGCCCTTGATCTGCACATCCCCCTCCTGGAGGATGTTGAACAGGCCCACCTGAATCTTGCCCGCCAGATCCGGCAGCTCATTGATGGCGAAGATGCCGCGATTGGATCGCGGGACCAGGCCGTAGTGCATGGTCAGCTCGTCGGCCAGATCGAGACCGGACCGCGCGGCCTTGATCGGATCGAGGTCGCCAATCATGTCCGCGATCGTGACGTCGGGCGTCGCGAGCTTCTCGACGTACCGCAGATCGCGCGACAGCCAGTTGAGGGGAAGGCTATCTCCTTCGCTGCGCACCCGCGCCCGGCACGACGCGCAGAGCGGCGCCAGCGGATCGTCGTGAATCTCGCAGCCCGGCACGACGGGAAGCGCGTCGTCGAGCAGTCCGGTGAGCGCCCGAAGGATGCGGCTCTTCGCCTGCCCCCGCAGGCCGAGGAGGATGAAGTTGTGGCGCGACAGCACCGCGTTGACGATTTGGGGGATGACGGTGTCGTCGTAACCGATGATGCCGGGGAACAGCGTGTCGCCGGCGCGCAGGCGCGCCACGAGGTTTTCGCGGACTTCGTCGCGCACCGACCGGCGCCTGACGCGGCCGGCGGCGACCGCCACCCGAAGCTCACCGAGGGTCGAAGGTCTTGCGGAGGCCATAGGGCATCTTAGCAGGCCTTCGTTGGTCAAATCCCAAGCACCAAATCCCAAGCTCCAACGCACGCCCAACCGCCAAGCCCCAAGGACCGACCCGCAGGGGATTTGACGCTAAGATTCCTCTTCTGACTTCACCGATTCTCCCTCGCCCCTTGGTCTATGCGCACCGCGGCGGCGCCGCGCTCCGGCCCGAGAATACGCTGGCGGCGTTCGATCACGGGTTGACCCTCGGCGCCGACGGTCTCGAGTTCGATGTCCACCTCTCGCGCGACGGCGTGGCCGTCGTCCACCACGACGACACGCTCGATCGGACGACGGATGTGAAGGGACCGATCGGCGCGTTGACGGCGGCCGATCTGGCGAAGGTCGACGCCGGCTACCGGTTCGCGCTGACAGCCGACGTGTTTCCGTATCGCGGCCTGGGCTGGGGTGTGCCGACGTTGCGGCAGGTCCTGTCGCGGTATCCGGTGCCGTTGATCATCGAGCTCAAGACGGCCGATCCGGCGCTGGCGAAGGCTACAGTCGAGGAGATCCGCGCGGCACGAGCCGTCGAGCGTGTGGCCGTCGGATCGTTCTGGTATCGCGCCCTTCGCGAGATCCGGCGGCTGGAGCCGCGGCTCGCGACCGGTGCCGCCCGCGAGGAGACGCGTTGGGCCCTGTATCGATCGTGGGTGGGCTGGCCGGTCCGCGGCACGGCGTACCGCGAGTTCCAGGTGCCGGAACAATCGGGCCGGACGACCATCGTCACCCCGCGATTCATCGAGCTGGCGCACGGTGCCGGTCTGCCGATCAAGGTCTGGACGGTCAACGAGCGCGCTGATATCGACCGCCTGCTCGGCTGGGGCGTCGACGCGATCATCAGTGACAGGCCGGACATCGCGGTCGATGCGCGAAATGCGCGTTACACGCGGTAGTTCCCGGCACCCAGCTTTCAGCCGACTTTCTGCCCACCGGAAAGTGGGTGCCGAAAACTGACAAGGATCACGTTCTGGCAACCAGGTTGCACTGAAGCCCTGCCGTTCAATTTTTCGAGCCTGAGGCGTCTTGAATCAGGGCACGCCGTGTTCGAAATCTGTTCAGCTTAGACCCCATCCCCGGTACTCAGGAGACCTGCATGGCCACGTCGGCTGTCCCCACCGAAACGCTCGATCAGAAACGATTGCTCAAAGTCCTGACCGACTACCGGCGCGGAGACTTTTCCGCGCGTCTTCCCGGTGACCGGACCGGGGTGCCCGGAAAGATCTACGACGCCCTGAACGAGGTGATCGAGCGCAACGAGAGGCTGGTCAAGGAGCTCGAGCGCCTCAGCAGCGTGGTCGGCAAGGCCGGGAACGTCAAGCAGCGGGCAGCGCTGCCGAGCGCGGAAGGTCAATGGGCGACGGCGATCGAATCGGTCAACACGCTGGTGTCGGACCTCGTCCAGCCGACGACTGAAGTCGCGCGCGTGATCGGCGCGGTGGCCAAGGGGGACCTCTCCCAGAGCATGGCGCTCGAAATTGACGGTCGGCCGCTGACTGGCGAGTTCCTGCGCTCGGCCAAGGTCGTCAACACGATGGTCGACCAGCTCGGGACGTTCGCCTCCGAAGTCACCCGCGTGGCGCGGGAAGTCGGCACCGAAGGCAAGCTCGGGGGCCAGGCGATCGTGAAGGGCGTCGCCGGCACCTGGAAGGACCTCACCGACAACGTCAACTTCATGGCCGCGAACCTGACGTCACAGGTTCGCAACATTGCCGAAGTCACTACGGCGGTGGCCCGCGGCGACCTCTCCAAGAAAATCACGGTCGACGTCAAAGGGGAGATCCTCGAGCTGAAGAACACCGTGAATACGATGGTCGATCAGCTCAGCTCGTTCGCGTCGGAAGTCACGCGGGTGGCGCGCGAGGTCGGCACGGAAGGAAAGCTGGGCGGTCAGGCGGAAGTCAAAGGCGTCGCGGGAACGTGGAAGGACCTCACCGACAACGTCAACCAGCTCGCCGGCAACCTGACCGTGCAGCTGCGGGATGTGTCGCGGGTCGCCACGGCCATCGCCAGCGGCGACCTGTCCAAGAAGATCACCGTCGACGCTCGCGGCGAGATCCTGCAGATCAAGGACGTGATCAACACGATGGTCGACCAGCTCGGCTCGTTCGCCTCGGAGGTGTCCCGCGTGGCCCGCGAGGTCGGCACCGAAGGCAAGCTGGGAGGCCAGGCCGAGGTCCGGGGGGTGGCGGGCACGTGGAAAGACCTGACCGACAACGTCAACACGCTGGCCGGCAACCTCACCTCGCAGGTCCGCAACATCGCCGACGTCACGACCGCGGTCGCGCGCGGTGACCTCTCCAAGAAGATCACCGTCGACGTCCGCGGCGAAATCCTCGAGCTGAAGAACACCATCAATACGATGGTCGACCAGCTCAGCTCGTTCGCGTCGGAAGTGACGCGGGTCGCGAAGGAAGTCGGCACGGAAGGCGAGCTCGGGGGCCAGGCGGAGGTCAAGGGCGTGGCCGGGACGTGGCGGGATCTCACCGACAACGTCAATCAGCTGGCGGGCAACCTGACGGTACAGCTCCGCGACGTGTCGCGCGTGTCGACGGCAATCGCCAACGGCGACCTGACGCAGAAGATCACGGTCGAAGCCGCCGGCGAAATCCTGCAGATCAAGGACGTCATCAACAAGATGGTCGACCAGCTGAACGCCTTCGCGTCGGAAGTCACCCGCGTGGCCCGCGAGGTTGGCACCGAGGGCAAGCTCGGTGGTCAGGCTGACGTCCGGGGCGTGGCCGGGACCTGGCGCGATCTCACCGACTCGGTCAACTCGATGGCGGGCAACCTGACCGCGCAGGTCCGGAACATCGCCGACGTCACCACCGCCGTCGCGAAGGGCGACCTCTCGAGGAAGATCACGGTCGACGTTCGCGGAGAAATCCTGGAGCTGAAGAACACCATCAACACGATGGTCGATCAGCTCAGCGCGTTCGCGTCGGAAGTCACGCGAGTCGCACGCGAAGTGGGTTCAGAAGGCAAGCTTGGCGGTCAGGCCGACGTGCCCGGCGTTGCGGGCACCTGGAAGGACCTGACCGACTCGGTCAACTTCATGGCCGGCAACCTCACCGCGCAGGTCCGGAACATCGCCGACGTCACCACCGCGGTCGCCAATGGCGATCTCTCGAAGAAGATTACGGTCGACGTGCGCGGCGAGATCCTCGAGCTGAAGAACACGATCAACGTCATGGTCGATCAGCTGAACGCCTTCGCGTCGGAAGTCACGCGCGTCGCGCGCGAGGTCGGCACCGAAGGCAAACTGGGCGGCCAGGCGGAAGTCAGGGGGGTGGGCGGCACCTGGAAGGATCTCACCGACAGCGTCAACTTCATGGCCGGCAACCTGACGGCGCAGGTCCGGAACATCGCCGACGTCACGACCGCGGTCGCCAACGGCGATCTTTCCAAGAAGATCACGGTCGACGTGCGCGGCGAGATCCTCGAGCTGAAGAACACGATCAACGTCATGGTCGATCAGCTGAACGGCTTCGCCTCCGAAGTCACGCGCGTGGCGCGCGAGGTCGGCACCGAAGGCAAGCTCGGCGGCCAGGCGCAGGTGAAGGGGGTCGCCGGTACCTGGAAGGACCTCACCGACAACGTCAACTTCATGGCCAGCAACCTGACCTCCCAGGTGCGCAACATCGCCGACGTCACCACCGCGGTCGCCAACGGCGACCTCTCCAAGAAGATCACGGTCGACGTCCGCGGCGAGATCCTCGAGCTGAAGAACACCATCAACACGATGGTCGATCAGCTGAACGGGTTCGCCTCCGAAGTCACGCGCGTGGCGCGCGAGGTCGGCACCGAAGGAAAACTGGGCGGACAAGCGCAGGTCCGTGGAGTAGGCGGTACCTGGAAGGACCTTACCGACAGCGTCAACTTCATGGCCGCGAACCTGACCAACCAGGTCCGCAACATCGCCGCGGTCACCACCGCGGTCGCCAACGGCGACCTGTCCAAGAAGATCACCGTCGACGTCCGCGGCGAAATCCTCGAGCTGAAGGTCACCATCAACACGATGGTCGATCAGCTCGGCACGTTCGCCTCGGAAGTCACCCGCGTGGCCCGGGAGGTCGGCACCGAAGGCAAGCTGGGCGGTCAGGCGCAGGTGCAGGGCGTCGCCGGCACCTGGAAGGACCTCACCGACAACGTCAACTTCATGGCCGACAACCTGACCAACCAGGTCCGCGGCATCGCCCGTGTCGTGACCGACGTTGCGAACGGAAACCTGCGCCGCAAGCTGGTGCTGGAAGCGAAGGGCGAGATCGAGCAGCTTGCCGAGACCATCAACGGGATGATCGACACGCTGGCGACGTTCGCCGATCAGGTCACGACGGTCGCCCGCGAAGTCGGCATCGAAGGCAAGCTGGGCGGGCAGGCAAGCGTGCCTGGCGCGGCCGGGACGTGGCGGGACATGACCGACAACGTCAACCGGCTTGCGGCGAATCTCACTACGCAGGTTCGCGCGATTGCAGAAGTCGCCACCGCCGTGACCAAGGGTGACCTGTCACGATCGATCGACGTCGAGGCGGCAGGAGAGGTCGCCGCGCTCAAGGACAACATCAACGAAATGATCTTCAACCTGCGCGACACCACGGAGAAGAACACCGCGCAGGACTGGCTGAAGACGAACCTGGCGAAGTTCACCCGGCTGCTGCAGGGCCAGCGCGACCTGATCACGGTGTCGCGCATGATCCTGTCCGAGCTCGCCCCGCTCGTCTCGATGCAGCACGGCGTGTTCTATGTCAACGACTCCCAGAACGGTGAGCCCGATCTCAAGCTGCTCGCCAGCTACGCCTACACCGAGCGAAAGCACCTCGCCAACCGCTTCAAGGCCGGCGAGGGGCTGGTCGGTCAGGCGGCCCTCGAGAAGCAGAGCATCCTGCTGACCAGCGTCCCGAACGACTACGTGCAGATCAGTTCCGGCCTCGGCGAGGCCAAGCCGATGAACATCGTCGTGATGCCGGTCTTGTTCGAGGGCGAAGTGAAGGCGGTGATCGAGCTCGCCTCGTTCTATCGCTTCAGCGACATCCACCTCACGTTCCTGAACCAGCTCACCGAAGGCATCGGCATCGTCCTCAACACGATCACCGCGACGATGCGGACCGAGGAGCTGCTGAAGCAGTCGCAGTCGCTCGCCGTCGAGTTGCAGACCCGGCAGCAGGAGCTGACCGAGACCAACGCGCGCCTCGAGGCCCAGGCGCGAACCCTGCAGGCGTCGGAGGAACGACTCAAGCAGCAGCAGGAAGAGCTGCAGCAGACCAACGAGGAGCTCGAAGAGAAGGCCGAGCTCCTGGTCAAGCAGAACATGGAGGTCGAGAAGAAGAACCGGGAGATCGAGCAGGCGCGGATGTCGCTCGAGGAGAAGGCCGAACAGCTGGAGGTCACGTCCAAGTACAAGTCCGAGTTCCTCGCGAACATGTCGCACGAGCTGCGGACGCCGCTCAACAGCCTGCTGATCCTGTCGAAGCTGCTGTCGCAGAACACCGAGAACAACCTCTCCGACAGGCAGGTCGAATTCGCCCGGACCATTCACTCGTCCGGCTCTGATTTGCTCGAGCTGATCAACGAGATTCTCGACCTCTCGAGGATCGAATCGGGGGCGATGGAGATCGACGTGCAACCCCTGATGCTCACCGAGCTCCAGGGGCACGTCGAGCGGGCGTTCCGCGAGATCGCGACCAGCAAGGGGCTCGAGTTCCAGGTCTCGCTCGCCGCCGGAGCCCCATCGACGGTCCAGACCGATCCCAAGCGCCTGCAGCAGGTCTTGAAGAACCTGGTGTCGAATGCATTGAAATTCACCGATCGCGGCTCGGTCAGGCTGGATGTCGCGCTGGCGAAAGACGGCTGGAGTCTCGAGCACCGCACGCTCAACGAGGCCCCGGCCGTCCTGGCGTTTCGCGTAACCGACACGGGCATCGGCATCGATCCGGAGAAGCACCGGATCATCTTCGAGCCGTTCCAGCAGGCCGATGGTTCCACGAGCCGCAAGTACGGCGGCACCGGGCTCGGGCTGTCGATCAGCCGCGAGATCGCCCGGCTGCTGGGCGGGGAGATCCGGCTCACCAGCGACATCGGCATCGGCAGCACCTTCACGCTGTATCTGCCGGCCGTGTACGTGCCGATCGAATCGCTGGTGCCGCAGCGGGCGTCGTACCAGCGTACGGCCGCCGCGGTGCGCCTGGCGGCCGAGCGCACGGTTCATCACATCGACGAGTCGCTGCTGGCCGAGAGCGACCTCCAGGACGATCGCGACTCGATCACCGACGATGACCGCGTCGTGCTCGTGATCGAGGACGACCTGTCCTTCATGAACATCCTGATGGACATGGCGCGCGAGAAAGGCTTCAAGTGCCTCGCTGCCACCCGCGGTGACGTCGGCCTCGCGATGGCGCGGCACTACCAGCCCGACGCCATCACCCTCGACATCAATCTTCCGGTCATGGACGGCTGGACCGTGCTGGATCGCCTGAAGCACGATCCGGCGACCCGCCATATCCCGGTTCACATCATCTCGCTGCTGGAGGAGGCGCAGCGCGGCATGCGGCTCGGGGCCATGGCCCACCTCGCCAAGCCCGTCGACCGCGAATCGCTCGAAGCGGCGTTTTCGACGCTGACCGGGTTCATCGACCGCAAGGTCAGGAACCTGCTCGTCATCGAAGACAACGACGTCGAGCGCCAGAGCATCGTCGAGCTGATCGGCAATGGGGATGTCAGGACCACGGCGGTCGCGACCGGTACCGAGGCGCTCGCCGCGCTCGAGAACCAGGACTTCGATTGCCTGGTCCTCGACCTCGGACTGTCGGACATGACGGGCTTCGAGCTGCTCGAGAAGATGAAGGAGAACCCGCGGCTGTCGCAGCTGCCGGTGATCGTCTATACCGGGAAGGAGTTGACCAAGAAGCAGGAGACAGAGCTGCGGCGGCTTGCCGAAACCATCATCATCAAGGACGTGAAGTCGCCGGATCGCCTGCTCGACGAGACCGCGCTGTTCCTCCACCGCGTCGAGAGCAACCTCCCGGCCGAGAAGCGCAAGATGCTGGAACAGCTGCACCAGCACGATCCGTCGCTGGCGGGGCGCAAGGCGCTGATCGTGGACGACGACATCCGGAACATCTTCGCGTTGACGAGCGTGCTCGAGCAGCACGACATGGAGGTGTTGTACGCCGAAAACGGGAGGGACGGGATCGGGATGCTGGAGGAGATGCCCGGCGTCGACGTGGTCCTGATGGACGTCATGATGCCCGAGATGGACGGCTACGAAGCGATGCGCCGGGTCCGCGGCGTGCCCCGGTTCAAGGATCTCCCGATCATCGCCCTCACCGCCAAGGCGATGAAAGGCGATCGCGAAAAGTGCATCGAGGCGGGAGCGTCGGACTACATCACCAAACCGGTGGACACCGAACAGCTCGTGTCCCTGCTCCGCGTATGGCTGTCCCGGTAAAGTCCCGCTCGCGAAGCGTCGACGCCGAGAACATCGAATCGATCGAGCTCGACCTGCTGCTCGACGCGGTGTTCCGTCTCTACGGCTACGACTTCCGCGATTACGCGAAGACGTCGATGCGGCGCCGCGTCGCCAACATCATGAAGAAAGAGGAGGTCAACACCATCAGCGCGCTGCAGGATCGCGTGCTGCACGATCCCCGCTCCTGGGACCGTTTCCTCGACGGACTCTCCGTCAACGTCAGCGCGATGTTCCGGGATCCCGGGTTCTTCCTGGCGTTTCGGCAGCACGCAATTCCGGTGCTCCGCACCTACCCGTTCATTCGCATCTGGCAGGCCGGGTGTTCGCTGGGAGAGGAGGCGTATTCCCTGGCCATCATGCTCGAAGAAGAGGGCCTCTACGATCGGTCGCTGATCTACGCAACCGACATCAACGAGGTGTCGCTGCGCCAGGCGCGCGAGGCGATCTACCCGGCCGAGCTGATGCAGAAGTACACCCAGAACTACGTGCAGGCCGGCGGGCAGCGGTCGTTTTCCGAGTACTACACGGCGCGCTACGACTTTGCGATCCTGCGTCCGACCCTGCAGCGCAACATCGTGTTCTCGCAGCACAACCTGGTCAGCGACGCGCCGTTCAACGAGTTCAACGTCATCCTGTGCCGTAACGTCATGATCTACTTCAATCGTGGTCTGCAGGAACGTACCCACAACCTGTTTCACGAGAGCCTCGCGATGTTCGGCATCCTGGGGCTCGGTTCGCGTGAGTCGCTGCGGTTCATGCCGCACGAACACATGTACGAGCCGCTGGTGCCCGGAGAAAAGCTGTACAGGCGGGTCGTGTGAAACGGCCGGAACTGGTGGCGGTAGGCACGTCGCTCGGCGGATTGAATGCGTTGTCGACGCTGCTCGGGTCGCTGCCCGAGAAGTTTCGCGTGCCGATCGCGATCGTCCAGCACCGGACGTTGAGTCCGGCCGGGGGTGGTTTGGCGAAGCTGCTCCAGCAACAGACGCGGCTGACGGTCCTCGAGGCCGAGGACAAGATGGTGCTCGAACCGGCCAGAATCTACCTCGCGCCGGCCGACTACCATCTCATGATCGAGGAGCCGGGACGGCTGGCGCTGTCGACCGACGCGCCGGTGCGGGCCGCACGGCCGTCGATCGACGTGCTGTTCCAGACCGCCGCGGAGGCTTATCGTGACGCGCTGCTTGGCGTGCTCCTGACCGGCGCCAGCGCCGACGGCGCCGAAGGACTCGCGGCAGTGAAGGCGTATGGCGGTCGAGCTATCGTCGAAGACCCCAGCACCGCCGAGTGCCGGACGATGCCGGCAGCAGCCCTCGCCGCCACGGCGGTAGACTACGTGCTGCCGCTCGATCGGATCGGAGACCATCTGGTGACATTGGTGGAAGGCACGCGGGCATGACGCAGCAGGTCGATATCCTGCTCGTCGACGACCACGAGGAAAACCTGCTGGCCCTCGAGGCCATCCTGGTGGATCCCCTGTACAACCTCGTTCGCGCGCCATCCGGGAACGCTGCGCTCAGGGAAGTCCTGAAACGGGATTTCGCCCTGATCCTGCTCGACGTGCACATGCCCCACCTCGACGGCTACGAAACTGCGGAACTGATCCGCATGCGGGAGCGCAGCCGGGAGACGCCGATCATCTTCCTCACCGCCAACTATCGCACCGACGCGCACGTGTTCCGCGGTTACTCGGTCGGCGCCGTCGACTATCTCTTCAAGCCGTTCAGCCCCGAGATCCTGCAGTCGAAGGTCGCGGTCTTCGTCGAGCTGTTCCTGAAGCGCGAGGCGCTGAAGCGGCAGAGGCAGGCACTCCTTCACGCGCAGCAGGAGCTCGAAGATCGCGTACGCGTGCGGACGCGCGAGCTTGCTGAGGCCAACCAGCTGCTCCAGGAGGAGGTCGACGAACGGAAGCGGATCGAAGCGGAACGTCTGGTGCTGCTCGAGAGCGAGCAGCGCGCGCGGGCCGAGGCGGAGGCGGTGAACCGCTTGAAAGACGAATTCCTGGCCACGCTGTCGCACGAGCTGCGGACGCCGCTGAACGCGATTCTCGGATGGTCGTTCCTGTTGACGTCGGGCAAAGGCGATCAGGCGATGACGGAGCGCGCGATCGGCGTGATCCGGAACAACGCGCTGGCGCAGTCACAGCTGATCGAAGACATCCTCGACGTGTCCCGGATCATCAGCGGAAAGCTGCGGCTGAAGCTCGTCCGCGTGCGGCTGAGCGACGTGATCGAGGCGGCCCTTGATTCCGTTTCGCTCGCCGCGCAGGCGAAGGCGCTGACCATCGAGCGGCGAATCGAAGACCTCGAGCCGATCGTCGGCGACCAGGACCGGCTCCAGCAGATCGCGTGGAACCTGCTGTCGAACGCGGTGAAGTTCACTCCGCGCGAGGGGCGTGTGGTGGTGCGGCTGCACCGCCGCGGTGACGAAGTGGTGCTCACGGTCGAAGACACCGGCATCGGCATTCCTGCGCCGTTCCTGCCGTTCGTCTTCGATCGCTTCAGCCAGGCGGATCCCGGAGCCACGCGCCGCCATGGCGGCCTGGGCCTGGGGATGGCGATCGTGCGCTATCTCGTCGAGCTGCATGGCGGTACTGTGAGGGCGGAGAGCGCGGGCGAGAATCAGGGAGCCACCTTCACCATCGTGCTGCCGGTGAGCCTGGAGTTCGAGGCTGACGCCGATCTGGCCGACCCTGCGCCGTCCTCGTTCGCGGATTCCCCTGCCGAAGAGCTGCCCAGCCTCGAGGGCGTGTCGGTGCTCGTGGTGGACGACGATCGAGACTCCAGGAACGTGCTCTGTCAGCTGCTGGAGCATCAGGGGGCTACGGTAGTGATGGCGAGCTCGACGGAGGAGGCCTACGCGCGGTTCACGCAATGGCGGCCGGACGTGCTCGTCAGCGACATCGGGATGCCGGAGGAAGACGGGTACGCGTTGATCCGGCGGGTCCGCGCGCTCACCGACGAGGAGGGCGGGAACGTCCCCGCCATTGCCCTCACCGCCTATGCCCGAGCCGAAGACGCGCATGCTGCGCTCACGGCGGGTTATCACCGGCACATCAGCAAGCCGGTCGATGTGGCCCAGCTGACCACCGCGGTCGTGGAACTGGCCGTGACTCCGGCGCGTGCCGATTGACGGCGGCTAGACTCGCGCCGTTGTGGACCGATAAGCGCCAGTCAGTCTCTTTGTCCGTCGTCTGCGCAGCGATGTGCAGCAGCGGGAGACTTCGTGAACCGGTGGGTCCCTCAGCGCGATGAGCAGAATCCTGATTGTCGATGACTCGCCGACCATCCGGCGGATGGTCAAGGCGTCCTTGTCGGCGCTCGCAACGAGCTTCGGCGAGGCGGCGAGCGGGCTGGAGGCGATCGAGCAGCTGACGCTGCAGGCTTCCGCGCTGATGGTCCTCGACCTCAACATGCCGGACCTTCACGGCTTGGAAGTGCTGAAGTTCGTCCGGAGCCATCCCCGCCTCCAGGCGCTTCCGGTGATCGTGCTCACCACCCGCGGTGATGATTCCAGCCGCGAAGCGGCGATGGCCGCCGGAGCCACCGACTACATGACGAAGCCGTTTGCGCCCCAGCAGTTGTCCGAGCGGGTCGGACGGCTGCTGGCTGAGGCACCGCCGCCACCGCCGGGAGACGCGCATGTCGGGCAATGATCCGGGCGGACAGGAGTTCCTGTCCGAGTTCATGGACGACTACTTCGCCGAATGCGACGAGCACCTGACTCAGGTGCGGCGAATTCTGTTGCAGATCGAGCCTGACGCCGGCCATCGCCCGGTCGCGCCGGATCTGATCGAAGAGCTGTTTCGCAGCTTCCATTCGCTGAAGGGATTGTCCGGGATGGTCGAGCTGCGCGACGCCGAAGCGCTCGCGCACCACCTGGAAAGCTACCTCCGGCAGCTGCGAGTCGGTGGCGTTCTGAGCGTGTCCGGATTGAATGCGCTGGTCCTCGGCATCGATGTACTGGAGCGGGTCATCGCTGCCAGGCGCCTAGAGAAACCATCTCCGTCGATCGGCGAGGTGGTCGAACGCCTGACGGCTCTGACGGGGAAGGAGCCGATCCAGGGCGGCGCCGAGCAACGGGCAGTGGCGACGCCGGGAGCGGCGGGCCAATGGCTCGTGCGGTTTACGCCATCGCCCCAGCTCGCCAGTGAAGGCATCACGGTCGACTGGGTCCGGACGCGACTGCGGGAAGCCGGCGAGATTACCCACGCGGCGCCGAAGATCGGTGCCGAAGGCGGCATTGCCTTCGAGTTCCTGGTCAAGGGGGTCCTGGATCCGGGAGACCCATTGTGGAGCGGCCACGGCGTGACCATCGAGGCCGCTGCCGCAGATTCCCTGTCCGTGCCGCCCGAACCCGCGGGTGATGGAGCGGCGCCGCGCGAGTCGGTCGCCCCGTCGCACTTCGTCCGAGTGGACCTCGCCCGCCTCGACGAGCTGATGCGCATGATTGGTGACCTCGTAATCACGCGCGCCCGCCTCGGCGAGTCGCTCGCTCGCGTCGAGCGCCACGTTCCGGCCGTTGAGTGGCGGGCGGTGCAAGAGAACAGCCTCGCCATCGAGCGCCACCTGCGCGACCTTCGCGAGGGCGTGATGCGGGTGCGGCTGGTCCCGGTCGGTGAGATCTTCCGGCGCATGCCGTTCGTGGTTCGCGACCTCGCCCGCGAAATGGACAAGCGCGTGAAGCTCGAGATCAGGGGGCAGGACACCGAGATCGACAAGTTCCTGATCGAGCGGATGATGGATCCGATCCTCCATTTGGTCAGGAACGCCGTGGCCCACGGCATTGAACCAGTTGCCGAGCGTCGCGCCGCGGGGAAGGCGGAGGAGGGAACGCTCACGCTCGGCGCCGCGACCGTCGGCGAGGTAGTGGTCGTGGAGATCGTGGACGATGGCCGCGGCATCGATCCGGCCGCGATCCGCCGTCGCGCGGGTGAGGCGGGATTGTCGGTTCCCGACGGGCCTCTCGACTCCGACGCGTTGTTGACGATCCTGTGCGCCCCCGGCTTCTCGACTCGTGACGCCGTCGATCGCGGCAGCGGCCGCGGCGTCGGGATGGCGGTGGTCCGGACCGCGGTGCGCGAGCTCGGCGGATCGATGACGCTGGACAGTGTGCCGGGCCAGGGGACCCGCTTCGTGATCGAGCTGCCGCTGACGCTGGCGATCAGTGATGCGATTATCGCGAACGTCGGCGATCAGACGTTCGCGGTGCCACAGGCCGCGGTGCGGGAAGTCATCGAGGTCGAGCCGGAGATGGTTCGGCGGCTCGAGAACAACGAAATCGTCCAGCATCGCGGCGGCGTACTGCCGCTGCTCCGGCTCAGCGACGCCTTCGCCCTCGAGGCGCGGCCGCGCCGCCTCCTCCACGTGCTCGTTGCCGGCGTCGGACACGCCGCAACTGGTATCGTGGTCGATCGCATCATCGGCCAGCGCGAGATCGTGGTGCGGGCCATCGCCGATCCCCTGATCAAGGTTGCCGGCATTTCGGGGGCGACCGATCTTGGTAACGGCCGCGTCGTGCTGATTCTCGATCTCGTCTCGCTGCTCGCGGCCAGCCGTCGCGGTGACACTCGCGGCCACGCCGTGAGTGCCTTTGGTGGCTCGCAGCTGCCGGCCGGGAGCGCCGAATGACCGACAACTACATCGTCTTTACGCTGGCCGGAACGGCCTACGCCTTGCCAAGCGACGCCGTCTCGCACGTCGAGATGATCGAGCAGATCACGCCGGTTCCGAACGCGCCGCCGGCGATCGAAGGAGTGGTGTTCTCGCGCGGCGAGGTCGTACCCGCGGTCAATCTCCGGGTCCGGTTCGGTTTCGAGCGCATGCCTCTCGACCTCCGCACCCGGCTGCTGGTCGTGCGCCGTGATGGCCGGAGTACCGGGCTCCTGGTGGACGAGGCCCGCGAATTCCTGGTGATCCCGCCAGCGGCGATCCATCCGCCCGGGGAAGGACTGGCGGCGTTGAGTGGACGGTATCTCGGCGGCATCGCCACGCTTGGCGACCGCATGATTCTCATTCTGGAATTGTCCGAGGTGCTGAACACCTCGGCCGCGGTGCTTGCTGGTGACGGCGGCATGGCGCAGCAGGGCAGGCAGGAGACAGATCATGGCTAGCCGGAATGGACAGCTGAACGGCCGCGGAAATGGCCATCGCGCCGCAATCGACACCAGGGCGGCACTCGATCAGGCGCTCCGTGTCACGGAAGCCGCCGGCGTCATCGCGCGGCTGTCCGACGAATTCGCGCAAGGCGCCACGTCCCAGGTGCGTTCGCTCGACGATGCGCTGACCGGGCTCAACGAGATGGCGGCGTCGCTCGGCGAGACTGCCAGCCAGGCCACCACCATCGCGGGATCGACCGATCAGCTCGTGTCGTCGATCACCGAGGTGTCGGCATCGATCGAACAGGTCAGCGCCAGCTCGACGAGCTTGGCGTCGTCGGCGACCGAGGCCGCAGTCGCGGCCGAGGAAACGACCAGGTCGGTGGAGACCGTTGCGGCCCTGGCGGAGGAGATCGCCTCATCGGCTGCGGATGTGACGACGTCGATTGCCGAGATGGCGTCGTCGGTCAAGAGCGTCAGCCAGGATACGGAGGCGCTGAACACCGCGATTGCGCAGACTGGCGCGGCAATTGAGGAGATGGCGCAATCGATCAAGGGGGTCGCTGGCAACGCAGACGACCTGGCGGCGACCGCCGAGGAGACCTCGTCCTCGATCAACGAGCTGGCCGCTTCGATCGAGGAAGTCGGCGCGATGACCGAGAGCCTGGCCACGGCGGTCGAGCAGAACTCCAGCGCGATCGAGCAGATGTCGCGATCGGTCCAGGCGGTTGCCGTGTCGGGCCGCAAGATCACGGATGCGGCCGGCGAAGCCGCGACCAGCGCAACCCAAATGGAGCGCAGCACGCAGGCGGTGGCCGGGCTCGCTCGGAAGGCCGACGATGTCACCGTGCGCGCCACCCGCGAGGCCGAGGAAGGCGCGGCGACCGTGCAGAAGTCGATCACCGGGATCTCGCGGCTGCGCGAGTCCCTGGTCCAGTCCGCGGGCGTGATGCGCGAGATGGGCAAGCGCACGAGCGACATCACCTCCATCGTCGATACCATCAACCGCATCGCCGAGCGCACCAACCTGTTGTCGCTGAACGCGTCAATCGAAGCGGCGCGCGCCGGCGATGCCGGCCGTGGCTTCGCGGTCGTGGCCGAAGAAATCCGGAACCTGGCCGATCGCTCGGCCAAAGCGACCGCCGACATCGCCGGCATCATCAAGGCGTTGCAGGAGGTCTCGCAGGATGCCATCGCCGCCTCGAACGACGGCCTTCGGATCGCCGATGAGAGCAACGCGCTCGCGGAAGCAGGGGGAACCGGGCTGCGCAAGATTCTGGGCGGGCTCACCGAGACGGCGGGCGTCGTCTCGCAGATCACTCGCGCCGCCGAGGAGCAGCGGCAGGCGGCACAGGGCGTGGTCACCGCCGTGTCGGGCACGGCCGAGCAGGCCCGGCAAGTGGCGGCGGCGACCGCGGAGCAGGCAACGACGGCGGTCTCGATCGTGCAGGCGACCGGTCAGATGCGCAAGACCGCACAGGAAGTCGCCAAGGCGGTCGAGGAGCAAACGCGCGCCTCACGCGACATCATCAAGGCGGCGCAGAGTACGAGCCGGCTGGCAGTGACGGTGCGGAAGGCCTCGGCGGAACAGACCAAGAGCGCTGTCGAGGTCGCCCAGGCGGTAGGCTCGATGCGCCGCGGCGCGGCGACGACCGCCCGTGCGATCTCGGAGCAGGTCGCGGCCAGCGACCAGATTGCCAAGAGTGCCGCCACGGTGTCGCGCCAGGCTGGACAGGCATCAAAGGCGCTGGGCGAGCAGCGTATGGCCATCTCGCAGATCGCCGCCGCGGCGGCCAGTATGCGCCAGCAGACCGGCGAGGTCGCTCGCGCGCTCGCCGAACAGTCGAAGGCGGTCCAGGAAATTGCCGGCGGAACCGCCAGCACTGCCCGTCAAGTCAAGCACATTACGCGCGCGAACCAGGAACACTCCTCGGTTTCCGCGGCGCTTCTGAAACAGCTCGAAGACGTCCGCCGCATAACCGACCGCAACGCAGCTGGCGTCCAGGAGACCCGCGGCAGCATGTCGCGCCTGCTCGAAGAAGCACAGGCCCTGACCGATACCGTCGGGAAGGCCAGGCCTGCTTCCGCACGCGGCGGGTCCAGTAGCGGCTCTCGCTGAGCCTTGATGGACATCGCCAAGGACATTGGCATCTTCACCACGGACCTGGAGCTCAAAGTCCGGGTCTGGGACGATTGGATCGCGGCGGCGACGGGTGTCACCGCGGAGCTCGCCCGTGGCCGCCATGTCACCGACCTGATCCCGGATCTGGAAGCCCGCGCGCTTCTCGCCCGGTTCGAGGACGTCCTCCAGTCCGGAGCCGTTCATGTCCTCGCACCGGCTTTTCATCACTACCTGCTGCCCTGTTCGCCCCGAGCAGCGTCCCCAAGGTTCGCACGGATGCAGCAGCGCGTCACGCTCGGGCCGCTCCGCGAAGAGGGCAGGGTGGTCGGCGTGATGGTCGCCATCGAGGATGTCACCCGGCGTCTCGACGCCGAGCACGAACTGGCGCTGGCACTGCAGAGCCCCGATCTCGAAATTCGGCAGGAAGCGGTGCGCTCACTCGAAGCCCAAGCGGGGGCGCCGCCTCGTGACGACCTGCGCGCCACGCTGGGTCACGAGGACTGGCGAGTCCGCCGGGTCGGCGTGGCAGGACTGGCCGACTCGGCGGATGCTTCGCTCGTCACGGATCTGATTGACGCGTTGCGCGAGCAGCATCGCGATTTCAGCGTCCTCAGCAGTGCACTGAAGCTGCTGGCGATCGTCGATCTGGACGTGACTGGTCCTTTGGTGGCGTTGTTGCAGCACCCGGATCCCGATCTCAGGATCCAGGCGGCGCTCGCGCTCGGCGATCAACGCCACCCGCTCGCGGTCGATGCCCTCCTGCGCGCCCTGGACGACCCGGACATGAACGTTCGTTTCCATGCGATTGAATCGCTGGGCCTGCAGGCGGCACCCGCGGCGATCGAGCCGCTGACGGCCATCGTTGAGGCCCGGGATTTCTTCTTGTCATTCGCGGCGATCGATGCGCTCGCCCGGATCGGCGATCCGGGCGTCGTCGGCCGGCTGGCGCCCCTGCTCGGCGATCCCACGCTGCAGGTGCCGATTGTTGACGCGCTCGGAATCCTCGGCGACGACGATGTCGTCCCGGGGCTCATCGGGTTGCTGAATACGTCGCCGGAGACCGCCACGGCGGCAGCGCACGCGATCGCGTCGATTCACCGTCGATCGGAGGATCAATATGGAACCGGCGTGGCGGTAGCGGATCTCGTCCGCGCCGGCGTGACCGACACGGGCGCCCGTCATCTGACCGACGCGCTCAGGGCGGCTGAAGGCGATCGACTCGCGTCGCTGATCCTCCTGCTCGGCTGGGTGCACGCGCCGGGAGTGGATCGGGCGCTGGTACGACTGCTCAGCAACCCGGGTGTCCGGTCCGACGTCGTCGAGTCCCTCGTCCGCCAGGGCCATCGTGTGGTCGAGCAGCTGTCGGCAGTGCTTCAGGATGACGATCCTTCCACCCGGATCGCCGCCGTGGAAGCGCTGGGGCGGGTCGGCGACCGCAGCGCCACCGCCGTGCTCGTTGCGGCGCTCGATGACGACGTCTCCGTCGCGGTGGCGGCGGCGGGCGCCCTCGCCAGGCTCGGGGACGGCGCGGCGTTCGAGCCCCTTCTCAGGCTGATCGGACACCGTGATGCGGCCGTTCGACAGGCGGCGATCGGCGCGCTCAACTCGATTGGACATCCGCAGATGGCGGCGCGGATCGGCGGGCTGCTGACGAGCGACGATCACTTCGTGCGCGAGTCGGCGGTCCGCATTGCCGGATATTTCGGATATCCGGGGACGGCGACGACGCTGCTCGCACGAACCCGCGATCCGGTTGAATCGGTCCGGCGGGTCGCGCTCGAGCACCTTCCGTTCCTGGACGACGAACGTGTTACCCCGATGCTGGTCGCCGCGCTCCAGGACGAGACGCCGCCGGCGCGGGCTGCAGCGGCGCGAGCGCTCGCGCGCGTCGATGATGGCGCCGAGCCATTGCGGCGGGCCCTGGCGGACGCCGACGCCTGGGTGCGCTACTACGCCGCACGGTCGCTCGGGTCGCTGCGCGACGCGGAAGGCCGCGACGTACTGCTGCGCCTGGCCGAAGACGATCCGTTGCCGCACGTGCGAATCGCCGCCATCGAGGCGCTTGCCACGATCGGCACGGCGGACATCCTGCCCCGGATGCAGGCGTGGTGCGAGGCCGGCGACCCTGAGGTTGCCGCCGCGGCGCTCGAGGCGGTGGGACGTCTGGCCGATGCGGCGGGACTGCCGCCTCTGGAGGAGGCCCTCAAGAGCGCCGATCCCGCGCGGCGGCTGGCGGCCGTGCGGGCGCTCATCTTCCACGGCAGCCGCGGCGCCGTCGCCGCGCTCGAGTGGACCGCCGCCGCCGACGTCGATCCGGCGGTCGTGCGCGTCGCGATGGATGGCCTTCGGCAGGTGGCGGCGGCGGATGGGGACGGCCGTGACGCGGCGATCGACGCACTGGTCGGGCTGCTGGCGGATTCCGATCGACGCCGGCTGGCCGTGACGCTGCTCGGCGACCTGCCGGTCTCCTGCATCTCCAGGGCCGGAGTCGGTTTGACGGATCCGTCGCCGGTGGTGCGGCGTGCCATTGTGGATGCGCTGTCGCGTTTTCGCGATCGGGAGGCCACCCGCCTGATCGCCTCGTCGCTCGAGGACGCCGCCGCGGAGGTGCGGGAAGCCGCGATCGCCGCCTTGACGCGCACCGGCGCCGTCGATGCAAGCCCCACCCTGGAGCGGCTCGCGCTCCGCGATCCCGCGGCCGCGGTCCGGCGCGCCGCGGCTTGGGCCCTGTTGCGGCTGACCGGGCGGCGGCCCGGACGTGGCTAGCGCGCGGCTCGGACGGCTCTCGCATGGGATTCGACGCCGACCATCTCGGTCTCTCGCGCAGTGCGCTGTCGCTGCTGCGGGATCTCATTCACGAACGGACGGGGTTGTTCTATGACGACGGGCGACGCGACATGATGGCTGACCGCTTGAGCGGGCCCGTGACGGAACGTGGGTTCGAGTCGTTTCTCGATTACTACTACTTCCTGAAGTACGACCCTGCGGCGGCCGCCGAATGGCACAAGGTGATGGATGCCCTCAGCGTGCCGGAAACCTACTTCTGGCGCGAGGCGGATCAACTGCACGCTATCGCCGACACGATCGTGCCGGCGCTGTTGCGGGAGGCGCCGTCCCGGCCAGTCAGGATTTGGTGCGCGCCGTGCGCGACCGGTGAGGAGCCGCTGAGCATCGCCATGCTGCTCGATCGCCGGGGGTGGTTCAATCGCGGCGACATCGTGCTGCACGCCAGTGATGCCAGCCCGGCGATGGTGGAGCGCGCCTGTGCCGGCGCCTACCGCGAGCGGTCGTTCCGGGTGCTGCCGCCCGACCTGCGTGAGCGTTACTTCGAGCGTCGGGGTGATCTGTGGCACGTCGACCGCCGGCTTCACGCCCGCGTCCGGTCCTGGACCGTGGTGAACCTGAAGAACCGCGCCGAGGTCGAGCCGCTCGCGACGGCCGATGTCATCGTCTGCCGGAACGTCTTCATCTATTTTTCGCCGGGAGCGGTGAGGCAGGTCGTGGATACGTTCGCAGACCGGATGCCGTCGCCTGGTTACCTCTGTGTTGGCGCGACCGAATCGCTGCTGCGCGTGACCGAACGCTTCGATCTGACCGAGATTGGTGGCGCCTTCGTTTATGTCAAGCGGCCGGCGCTCTCGGAAGGAACGCAATGAACATCGTTCGGGTCCTGATCGTGGACGACTCGGCGTACGTGCGAAAGGTCGTCAGGCAGGTGCTGCTGCGCAGTCCGTTCGTCGAGGTCGTTGGGGCGGCGCGCGATGGCGCCGAGGCGTTGGAGCTGGTCGAAGAACTTCAGCCGGATGTCGTGACCTGCGACCTGAACATGCCGCAGATGGACGGGGTGGAGTTCGTGCGGCAGCAGATGGCTCGCCGTCCGGTCCCCATCATCATCATGAGCATCGCCACCGCCTCAGGCGAGCAGGTGCTGGACGCCCTCGATAACGGGGCGATCGACTTCGTCCACAAGCCGACGGCCCTGGCCACCGAGAAGCTGCTCGAGGTCGCCGACGAGCTGATTGAGAAGGTCAAGGCGGCAGCGCAATCGCCGCTCCACGGGCGGCGGCCGGCTGCAGTCGCCGTGCCGCCCGACCTGCCGGCGATCAGTGCGAATCCCACGGCGCAGGTTCTCGTCATCGGCACCTCTACCGGCGGACCGCAGGCGTTGAAGTTTGTGATGTCCCGGCTGCCGGCCGACTTTCCGGTGCCGATTGGTCTCGTGCTGCACATGCCGATCGGCTACACCGAGATGTACGCGCAAAAGCTCAACGAGATTTGTGCGCTGACCGTGATCGAGGCCAAGGGTGGGGAGGAAGTCGTGCCGGGAATGGTCTTTCTCGCGCCGGCCGGCAGGCACCTCATGTTCCACCGCGGCAGCGACGGCGTCGTCCGGACCGTTCTCGACATCCGGCCGGTGGATACGCCGCACCGGCCCGCGGTGGATGTGCTGTTCCGGTCGGCCGCCGAAGCATACGGGGTGGGCGTGCTGGCAGTGGTGATGACCGGCATGGGCGCGGACGGCCGGGAAGGGGCCGCCTGGATCAAGGCCCAGGGGGGCCGCGTGATCACCGAGGCGGAGGAGAGTTGCGTGGTATATGGGATGCCGCGTTCGGTCGTGGAAGCCGGGCTCAGCGACGTGACCGTCCCACTGGACGGCATGGCGCGGGCCATAATGGAGCTGACATGAGTCCCACGATCCTCGTCGTCGACGACTCGGGGATGGCGAGGCGCGGCAACCGGCGCATCCTGGAGGGCGCCGGCTACACCGTAGTCGAAGCCGAGGACGGGATGGCAGCACTCGAACGGTACTTCATCGACAAGCCCGATCTGGTCCTGCTCGATCTGGTCATGAAGGGGATGTACGGCATCGAGGTGCTGACCAAGCTGCGCGCGCTCGACGGCGAGGCCCGGGTGCTCGTGGTGTCGGCCGACATCCAGACGTCGTCGCGCGACATGGTCGCCGACGCCGGTGCGGTCGGGTTCCTGAACAAACCGGTAGCCCCTGACGAGCTGATCGCGGCCGTGCGCAGCGCGATCGGAGAACGGGCATGAAGGAGCTCACGACCGCCCAGCAGGACGCCCTGGTAGAGCTCCTGAACATCGGATTCGGCCGTGCCGCGGCATCGCTGTCGCAGCTGACGGGACACCGGGTGGTGCTCGAAGTGCCGTCCGTGTCCGTCCATCCGATTGCCGCGCTCGACGGGGCGCTGAGCATGCTGGTGTCCCAGGAGATCGCGACCGTCCATCAGATCTTTTCCGGCCCGGTCGCCGGGGACGCGCTGCTCATCCTGAGTCACGAGGCCGCCGGCACGCTCAAGGAACTGCTGACCGACGAAGCGGCGTTGCCGCTGTCAGTGGACGCGTCGGCACGGGAAATCCTGACCGAAGTCGGCAACATCCTCCTCAACGCCTGCCTCGGCACCTTCGGGAACCTGCTCAACGTCCAGGTCTCGTTCTCGGTTCCGCACCTCAATCTCGACACCCTTCGCGGCCTGTTGAGGTCGCTCCTGATCAATCGCGAAGGCCTGCAGTACGCGCTGGTCGTTCACGCCGGCTTCCGGCTTCGGGACACCGAAGTCACCGGTTATCTGGTGATCGTGCTCAGTGTGACGTCCCTCGACCGCCTGCTTCGCTCGCTCGAAGCGTGGGAGAACAAGTAGCGGATCGTGGCTGGCCATCCCAACCTCCTCAACGCGGCGATGCTCCGCTGGCTGGACGAGCTGTCCACGCAGGGTGTGTTCGCGACCGACGCGGATCTGGTGATCTGCAGCTGGAACCGCTGGCTCGAGCGGAACACCGGGCGGCCAGCCGATTCGGTGATCGGGCGTCCGCTCCTCGAGCTCTATCCGGAGCTCGTCGACCGTGGGCTCGATCGCTACTATCGGGCCGCGCTTGCCGGCGCAGCGACCGTGCTGTCGCATCGGTTTCACAAGTATCTGCTCGGCATCCCGGCCTCGCACGCCGCCGCCGCCGACGGATCGATGCCCCAGAGCGCCCGGATCGCGCCGCTGCTGGACGGGGCGGCGGCGATCGGGACGGTCACCGTCATCGACGACGTGAGCGACCGGGTCATGAGCGAGACCGCGCTGCGCCGGCAGATCGCCGCATCGGAGTCGGCGCGGGGGGTGGCCGAAGAGGCGTCGCGGGTCAAGGACGAGTTCCTCGCGACGCTGTCGCACGAGATCCGGACCCCGCTGAACGCCGTCCTGGGGTGGACGAAAATCCTGCAGGGCCGATCCGTCGACGGGGCCACGCTTGAACGCGCGCTGGAGGTCATCGGCCGCAATGCGGCAGCGCAGGCGGTCCTGATCGAGGACATGCTCGACATGTCGAGAATCGTCAGCGGCAAGCTGCGCCTCGAGATTGGCGAAGTGGATCCGGTGGCTGTGACACTTGCCGCCATTGACGTGGTGTCGCCGGCGGCGGCCGCCAAGGACATCACGCTTCGGACCAGTCTGAGCGTGGCGTTGCCGTCGCTGCGTGGCGACCCGGATCGCGTCCAGCAGATCATCTGGAACCTGCTCTCCAACGCCGTCAAGTTCACGCCCGCCGGCGGCACGGTCCACGTTCGCGCGGAGCACGTGGCCGGATCGATTGTCATCAGCGTGGAAGACACAGGCGAAGGGATCCCACCAGAGTTCCTGCCATTCGTGTTCGACCGGTTCCGGCAGGCGTCCTCGTCCGCCAGCCGATTGCATAGCGGACTGGGCCTGGGACTTGCGCTGGTCCGGCAGCTCGTCGAAATGCAGGGAGGCGCCGTCACGGCTGCCAGCGCCGGTCCCGGGCTGGGCGCGACGTTCAAGGTATCGTTCCCCGCCCTGACCGTCGTACCGCGGCAGCCGGCCGCGGTTGCGACCGCGGCGCAGAGTGTCCCTGAACTGGGGGGCATCCGCATTCTCGTCGTTGACGACGAATCCGACGCACGGGAACTGCTGGCCGCGGCGCTCAGCCAGGCCGGAGCGGAAGTGTCGTCGGTCGCGTCGGCCGAGGCAGCGCTCCCGCTGCTCGAGGGTGCGGGCGATCGCAAACTGCACCTGCTCATTGCCGACATCGGGATGCCGGGCGCGACCGGATACGAACTGGTGACCCGACTTCGCCGTACTGAGACCAGCGGTTCCCGGATTCCGGCGGTTGCGGTGACGGCGTATGCCCGGAGTGAGGACAGCCGCAAGGCGCTGGACGCCGGCTTCGACCTGCACCTGGCCAAGCCGATCTCGCCCGAGACACTGATTGCCGCCGTTCAGTTCTTGATGTCCCGGTGAGCGGGGCGACGATCGGGATCTCACCGATTGACGCGGTTGAATCCGAACAACTGGTCCTCCGGTTTCGCGACCCCCCGGATCATGCGGTCGAGAACCTCGCCTGCGAGGAAGCCGAACGTCATTCCGTTGCCGCCATAGCCCAGCGCAAACAAGTGCCGAGGATACCTGGCGTGCTTGCCGATGTAGGGGGGCCGTCGGGCGTCGTGGCGAACAGTCCTTCCCAGGCGTACTCAGGGACCAGGTCGCGTGCCGAGGGATAGAGATCGATCAGGTCCGCCGTAAGTTCATCGGTTCGTTTGCGAAGTGACGCGGCGCTCGTCTTCCGGCTGGCCGGGTAGTCGCGGCCCCCAAGCAACAGACGATGGTCCGCTGTCCATCGCGCGTAGTGATATGGCCGTTCCGTATCCCACAACATCACGTCACCGAGGCCGATCCGACGACGCTGCTTCGCCTCGAGCGGCGGCGTGGCAATCACGTAGGTGTGCCTCATCTGAAAGCGGGCGGCGAGCGGCTTGAACTCGGGTGTCGCGTAGCCGGTCGCAACGATGGCCCAGCGCGCCTGTACCATGCCACGCTCGGTTTCGACCTCCACGTACGAGCCCCTGGCGTTGACGCGCCTCACCGTGCTGCGCTCGTAAAGGCGTGCGCCTCTTCGCCCGGCGGCGGCCGCGAAGCCAAGGCACGCGACGTAGGGGTTCACTTGTGCGTTGCCGCGGGTGAGGATCGCTCCGGCCCCCCGAATTCCCGTGAGGTCGCCGAGCTCGTCTGAATCCAGCCAGCGGCAGTGCAGCCCCGCTCGCGCCCTGGCGCGCACTTCACGCTCGAGCGCACGCGCCTCGTTCCGGTTTCGAGTGAAGTAAACCGACGGCAGCCGATGCAGCGCCGTCGGGATCCTGAAGCGCGCAATCGTCCGGATCATCGACCGGACCGCGCGCCTGCTGGCCTTCCAGACGCTCGTGGCCGTGACCCGACCGTAGCGCTCCGACAGGTCACCGAAATCGACGTCCGGCTCCTGCATCAGCAGCGCGGTGCTTGCCGCCGTGCTGCCACTCCCGATCTTCTTCGCCTCGAGCACGACCACGCGCAGGCCGCGCGCAGCCAATCGTGCGGCGGCAACGCAGCCGGTGATGCCGCCGCCGATGATCACCACGTCGGCCTCATGGCGCGCCGTCAATGGCGGCGGAGCGGGGCGTGGTCCGTCGTACTGATCCAGCCAGAGGCTCGTGCCGCGGCGAAGCCTAGAGCTGATCAAAACCACCTCGTGGCTTCCGCCTTCAGGCGGAAGTTCAGCGCCGGTTGCATCCTTCCGGCTGAAGCCGGAAGCCACGCACGTGGACTAGGAACGCGCTGGCGAGCGGGTTGCTTAGTAGTGAAGATGTGGAGGCTCAGCAATGAAGAACGCAGTCGAGACCACATCATACTGGAGCGGCTCGGCGGCGATGCCGCGCCATCGCCCACTTGATCGGAAGATCCACGTGGACGTGGTCGTGGTGGGCGCCGGGATCACCGGGTTGACGGCCGCCTATCTCCTCAAACGTGCCGGGCGTCGCGTGGCTGTGCTCGAACGGCGGCGGGTCGGCGGCGTCGACACGATGTCGACCACCGCCCATGTGACCTGCGTAACCGACCTCGACTTGAGCGAGCTGGTCAGCAGTTTCGGGCGCGATCACGCACAGGCGGTCTGGGACGCCGGCCTGGCCGCGATCGCGCAGATCGACGCGATCGTGCGTGATGAGCGGATCGATTGCGGCTGGAAGTTCATCGACGGCGTCAAGCATGCTCCGGCCGGCCAGATATCGGAGCGCCAGACCAGGCACCTCGAGCAAGAGGCCGCGCTCGCCCATGAGCTCGGCTTCGACGCAAAGTACATGGACAGAACGCCGTTCGTCGGGTTGCCGGGGGTGGTCTTCGGCGGCCAGGCACGGATTCATCCTGCGAAGTACCTCGCCGCGCTCTCCACGCTGGTCGATGGCGACGGGTCGTTCGTATTCGAGGAGACGGCTTGTGACGGGGTCGAAGACGACCCGCTGTCGGTCAAGGCCCGCGGCCACGACATCTCCTGCGAGTATGTCGTCCTTGCCACGCACACGCCGCTGATGGGCAAGACCAACATGGCAAGCGCGACGCTCCGGCAGACGAAGCTCTACCTCTATACCTCGTACGTGATCGGCGGCAGAGTGGCGAAGGGCACGGTGCCGGACCTCTTGTTCTGGGATACCGCGGATCCCTATCACTACCTTCGAATCGACGCCCAGCCCGATCACGACGTCGTGATCTTTGGCGGCAACGATCACAAGACCGGGCAGGCGGAGGACGAGCAGCAGTGTTTCGACCAGCTCGAGTCAAAGGCGAGGGCGCTGATCCCCGGCCTGGACGTGACGCACCACTGGTCCGGCCAGGTGATCGAGACGAACGACGGCCTGCCGTTCATCGGTGAAACGTCCTCACGACAATTCGCCGGGACCGGCTACGCAGGCAATGGCACGACGTTCGGCACGCTGACCGGGATGATGGCCGCCGACGCGGCCCTGGGCCTGAAGAATCCGTGGACGGAGCTGTTCGATGTCGGCCGGTCGAAGATCCGCGGCGGCGCGTGGGACTACGTCAAGGAGAACATCGACTATCCCTACTACATGCTTCGCGATCGGATCGCTGGGCCGGATGCGAAGTCGCTGCGCGAACTGCGTCGGGGCGAGGGGAAGATCGTAGAGGTGAAAGGGGAGCGCGTCGCCGCCTATCGCGCGGACAACGGGAGTGTCACGCTGCTGTCCCCGATTTGCACGCACATGGGATGTCAGGTCGATTGGAATACGGCGGAGGGAACGTGGGATTGTCCCTGCCACGGCTCCCGGTTCATGCCGAACGGCGATGTGCTGTCAGGGCCGGCGGAGTCGCCGCTGGAAAAGAAATAAAGGGAGAAGGGAGAACTTCTCCCTTTTCCCTTCTCCCTTTTCCCTTCTTAATCCTGCGGCAGGTACCGAATCCGCTTGTGGACGTCCGTGTTGATCGAGTGATAGGGCTGCGCCAGGTTGCCCGGATCGAACAGCGTCTGCCGCATGTGCTCGGCGTCGTCGTGACCGATCGCGGCCGTGAAGATGGGCAGCAGGTAGTCCACGCCGACGCGTGACGGCTTCATCATGCGTGGATCGTAGAGCGTCGCGTGCATCCGGCGCGCGTGGATCATGCCCCAGCGGTCCCGGAAGCGGTTGGCGTCATAGCCTTCGACGTGAAACCCGCGTTCCGAGTTGTACTGCAGCACCGAGATCGCGTTGTTGCGACCCTCGACCAGCAGGTCCACGGCTTCCGATCCGAGCATGGCTGCGTAGAACCGATCGAAGAGGATCGGCCGGCCGCCTCGCTGCGTGTGTCCGACTTTTCTCGTGAAGATCGCTTCCCTTGCGGTGCCGCTGCGGCGGTACATCTGGAAGTAACGGTCGCCGAGCCGCTGGATGATCTTGGCTCGCAGCGCTTCGGCCGCACCGCTCAACGACACGTTCCCCGCTGGATCCGTAGACGTCGATTCCGCACCGAGCTCGGCGCCCGTCTCGTCAACGATGCCTTCGCCGCACACGATCACCACGTTCTTCTGGAGCTCGTAGAGGTGCTTGACCCGCTCGACCAGGAGGTCGATGTCGAGCGGCGATTCCGGCACGAGAACGATGTCCGGCTGGCCGTACGCCGTGCCGAGCGCGATGTAGCCCGAGTGGCGGCCCATCACCTCGACGATCGCAATCCGCCGGTGGCTTTCGGCCGTGGTGCGGATGCGCTCGACGCCCTGAGCCGCGACCAGGACCGCGGTCGCATAGCCCGGCGTCGCGTAGTTGACGATGTGGTTCAGATCGAAGGTCGCGCTCGACGGCGATTGAGTGTAGCGATAGCGCTGCTTGCCCTCGGGGTCGGCAACCCGCATCCATTCGTCCGGCTCGTTGGGATAGTTCAATCCCAGGTCGTTGTCGATGGTCTTCGGTGCAAGAACGGTCGGCAGGCGCTCGACCAGGGGCTGCAGTCCGTTCAACGTGCCATCGCCGCCAACCGCGATCAGCCCTTCGATGCCAAGTCTCTTCAGGCGATCGGTAATGAGATCGAGCTCGGGCCCCTGATCGGGGTCGATGTAGTCGCGCGACGACCCGATCAGCGTGCCTCCCTTGGTCGGATCGAGCTCGGGGATCTCCTGGAACAGGGGGTTGAGATGAACGTGGGGGACTCGCGGGTTGAACAGGCAGTTGAAGCCCTTGATCAGCCCGTAGATCTCGATCCGGAGCTGGTTCGCGCGGACCACGGCGCCGTGGATCGTCGCATTCAGGGCAGGAGTGTCACCTCCCGCCGTCAGGATGGCGATGCGTTTCATGGCTGCACCACATACCGCGTGACATCGCCCCTGACCCCGGACAGGTTCACATCGCGATCGCGCGGGAGCGAAAGGAAGTACTCGACCATCGGCCTGTCGTCGGTCAGGATCGGTCCGTCACCCACGAATTGCCGGAGCTCGTCGGGGCCGGCCACGAACAGTTTGAGAAGGTCCTCGAAGCTTTTCACGCCGAGCATTGCAATCATTTCCCGGCGCCGCGGAACTTGCAGCTTCCATTCCAGGTCCTCGCGCCGCAGGCGCAGCGGCTCGACCGAGCCGAGCATCAATGTCCCGTCGCCCCACAGGGTAGTCTCGGGGAACACCGACAGGAACGTGCGCGCGATCGTCTTGTACTCGGCGTCGGTACCCGCGACCCACTGCACGACGATCCCGCCCGGCTTGAGCGCGCGGCGCGCCAGGCGGAAGTACTCCGCGGAATACAGATTCCCCGATCCGGCATGGATCGGAAGGATGACGTCGGCGGTGATCACGTCGTAACGCGAGTTGGTGAGCAGCAGGAAGTTGCGGCCGTCATCCACGTGCAGCTTCACGGTCGGTTTGCGGAGCACGTTGAAGTTGATCGGCCCGAAGAACAGGTCGGCAGCCTGCGTCACCTCGCGCGAGAGCTCGACGACGTCGACGGTGACGCCGGTGTGTTCGCTGAGCGCTCCGGCGGTCGCTCCGCCGCCGAGGCCGATGACCAGCGCCTGCCGCGCGTCGGGGTGAACGGCCATCGGGAGGTTGCCGATGCGTTGGTGGACCCGCGGAGTCGCCCCCGACGTGCTCGCCTGATGGTTCCCGCTGACGTTGAGGGTGTAGGTGCCGCCGCGTTCCTGGTGGACGCTGACGGTCGCCTGCACCGCCTCGCGCTGCCAGATGATCTGCTGCCCTGAATAGCGCTGCGCGAGAAAGGCGTCGAACGGATCGGGCGTTTTCCAGGCCGTCACCACGAAGGCGGCGCTCAGGACGACCGCAGAAGCGGCGCGAAGCGCCAGCGCGCGCTTCGATACCACGAGCAGGGCGAGCGCCGACAGAAGCGCCAGGGCGGCAAGTGCGGTCAGCGTCTCCAGGCTGCCCAGCCGCGGCAGCAGTACGAAACCCGCGGCAAGCGATCCCAGAATGGCGCCGGTTACGTTGAGCGAATAGAAGGTGCCGATGCGCGATCCTTCATCGCCATGGCCGTGGCTTCCAGCCGTCGTCCAGAGGTGCAGGCCGATCGGGAAGGCGGCACCGAACAGGATCATCGTCGGCAGGATGACGATGAAGCTGACGATGAACTGATAAGCGAGGTACGAACCGATCACCGACGACACGGCGGGCCCGATCTTCGCCATCACCTGCGGGATCGCCGGCAGGACCGCAAAGGAGAGGAGAGCGGCAACGGCGATGCCTCCTTCGAGCCACGCGAGCGTCATCAACCACTGGCGTTCGGCCCTCGACGTTGCTCGCCCCTCGCTGTTGCTCGCCCCTCGACGGCGCAGGAGCGGCGCCGCGGCGTAGCTGCCGAGCGCAATCCCGCCGAGCACCGCGGCCAGCATCATGGCGTAGCCGTAGACGGTGGGCCGGAGAAACAGCGTCGTCGCGCGGAACCAGACGACTTCGAGCGCGAGCGAGATGAAACCGGAGAGGGCGAAGACCCAGAGGACGATGGTGGCGGCGCGGTGATCGCCCGGGTCTAAAGACCCGGGCGCTACAGGTAATTGCAGGGCCGGGGCCTTCAGGGCCCGGTCGACAAGCACCCGCGATCCCACGAGTACCGCGACCAAAGCCACGATCGCGTTGAGCACCGCGGCAACCAGGAACGATCCGCGAATCCCGAAGCGGGGGATCAGCACCAGTCCCGCGACGAGACTGCCGGCAATCGCGCCCGCAGTATTGGTCGCGTAGAGCACGCTCACGCGACCGCCGAAGCCCTGCGCGCGCATCACCGAGGACTTGACGATGAGCGGCAGCGTCGCCCCCATCAGTGACGACGGGATGATGAGGACGGCGAACGACATCCCAAGCCGGACCGCGGTCAACGCGGCCAGCGAGGTGCTGAGTGAAGGATGCAGCGAGGCGTAGGTGCGTTGGAGCAGGTCGAGCCCGGCCGGTGTCGCGAGCGCGGTGACGGCGATCAGCGCTTCGGCGATCCCGAGCCAGACCAGCGGCCGCGAGACCCGGTCAGCCGCGCGCCCGCCGATGACGCTGCCGACTGCCAATCCCGCCATGAAGACCGCCCAGACGGTACTCGCGGCATAAACCGTCACGCCAAAGACGAGCCCGATCAGCCGCAGCCACAGCATCTGATAGATGAGGGCGCTGGTGCCGGACAGGAAGAAGAGCGCCGCCAGCAGGAAGAGCAGCGTGAGAACGGACTTCGACTCGACTCCGGCCTGAGCCTGGTCTGTTCCCATCAACGGGCGGCACTCGCTGACGTGAAGCGCGGCTCGATGTCGACCGGAACGGATGTGAGCTTGTCGAGCACGGCCTGCACCTGCGGCCGCACCACACCAAGCGTGGTAATCAGCTCCTTGGCTTTCTCGTAGCTGCCCTCGGCCTGGAGCGTCATGATCTCGCGCGTCAGCGAGGTGATCGCGTCCGTCATCTTCGCGTCGTCCACGCTGAACGTGTGGTCGGGATTTACGCGGAAGGCTCCCTTGTCCAGCATGTAGTTCATCTGGATCGCGATGCCTCGTCCATGCGCTTCGTTGATGCCAAATCGGATGGAGCGGAAGGCGGATGCGAGGAACGTCGTGTACATCGTGCGGGCGATTGCCGGATCGATGGCCTTCTGATTTGCGAGCTGAGCGAGCGCCCATAGTCCGGAGACGTCGGCCTTTGCTTCCTCGATCGTGCTGTAGGTCTCCTTCAGCTGCTGCCGAACGGTGGTGGCGCTGCCGCCGACGTTGATGTTGTGCGGCCCGAGGCCGTGCATCAACTCGTGCATCAGGATGTGGGTGAAGAACGCGTCGAACGACACGCGTTTCTGATCCGCGGCTGGCAGGGCAACCCTGGCAATCGGCTGCAGCACCATCCGGAACTTGGCGTCCTGCACGTTCTTCAGCATGACGCGCTTGCTGCCCTTTTCGCGGACCACCCGTTCGTCGTTGGGCAGGTTGAAGGCGGCCGTCTGGACGCCGCGGTTGCCGTCGCCGGCGGTCATCACGACATTCACCACCCGGATCGGAGCGAGCTCGCCCAGTTTGGCGCTCCGGTATTTCGGGTCGATCGGGAGCGCATCCTCGAGCCCCTGCAGATGCTTGGAGAAGGTCTGCAGCTTGGCGGTCTCCGCGTCGTCGCGCAGCGTGATGAACGCCTCGAACGCCGCCTTGTAGTTGAACCACTCGTCTTCGTAGACCTCGTAGGGACCGATCGTCGGCTCGATCGGCGCGTCGAGCTCCATCCAGGCCACATCGCTCGCGTAGTAGTCGTTCGACAGGAAGGCCTCCGCCCGCGCCTGGAGAAATTTCTTCAGCGACGGCGCGGTTGTGAGGTCTGCGGCCTCGCGAAGCAGAGCAGCCATTCGCCCGAGCTCGCCCTGGTATTCGACCGAGTAGGGGATTGCGGTCAACCGCCGATCAGCGCCGCGGCGGATGGTCGTGAAGAAACCTGTGGCGCGGGCCTTCTCGTCGCCGCTCAGCGAGTCGAGCCACTTCTGCACGTCCTCCTTCGAGGCATCGGCCGGATAGAAGTTGGCGCCTTCCGGCTTGGACGGCACGCCGGCGATGAACGGCTTGTTGTGATCGAGCCGCGACCACGGACCCTTGTTGATCAGGAAGTAGTGCAGTGTGGCGCGGGGGTCTTTGGACCCCCGCGTGGTGATGTCGGTCCCCGTCGCGGCGAGCGACTCATGGGCCAGTTGCTGCATAAGCGCGTCGTTACCCGCCCAGACCTGGCGCAGGAACAGCGCGTCGATGATGCGGGCGGCCTCGACGAGGCGCGCCAGGGCTTTTCGATCGCCATCGCTCAGCTTCGCGGCGTCCGCGGAGATGTCCACGGGCGCGAAGCGTGCGGTCATCGTGAGAAGGGCGGCGCGATCGGGCACGGTCGAGGTTTCCTGCACGAGACGTTCTCCGGCGAGGGGCGGGGCGGTCGCGCAGGCGAGTGCAACGACTGCAATCAGGATTTGAGATTTCATGTATTTGCCAAACACGGTTCGCTGGCGCAGGCCGCAGGCATCGGGACTAGAATGGGGAGATTGTACAGGACCCATAGAACCGCCTAGAGGATTCATTCGATGAGGAATACCGCGCCAGCTGACGCCTCCGAGCTCGAAGCGCTCGAACAGCGGGAATGGCTCGAATCGCTCGAGTACGTGATCGACCAGGGTGACCGTGGCCGCGTGCAGCGGCTGCTGGCGGCCCTCCGTCACCACGCCCGCATGCAGGGGGTCGCGCTGCCGTTCAGCGCGGTCACGCCCTACGTCAATACGATCCGCCCCGAAGAGCAGACGCCGCTGCCGGGCAGCCAGGAGATCGAGCGCCGGATCAAGAGCCTGGTGCGGTGGAACGCCATGGCGATGGTCGTTCGCGCCAACCGCGTGTCGGAAGGCATCGGCGGCCACATCTCGACGTTCGCGTCCGCCGCGACGCTCTACGAGATCGGCTTCAACCATTTCTTCCACGGTCCGGAGAACGACGGCGGCGCCGACATCATCTACTTCCAGGGCCACGCCGCGCCGGGGATCTACGCGCGCGCGTTCCTCGAGGGGCGGCTGCCGGTCGAGAAGCTGTCCAACTTCCGGCGCGAGCTCGCCCCGGGCGGCGGACTGTCGTCGTACCCGCACCCGTGGCTGATGCCGGACTTCTGGCAGTTTCCGACCGTGTCGATGGGGCTCGGGCCGATCATGTCGATCTACCAGGCGCGGTTCAACCGCTACCTCGAAGATCGCGGTCTCAAGAAGGCCTCGGCGTCGAAGGTCTGGGCGTTTCTCGGCGACGGCGAGACCGACGAGCCCGAGTCGCTCGGCGCGATCAGCCTGGCGGCGCGTGAAAAGCTCGACAACCTGGTCTGGGTCATCAACTGCAACCTGCAGCGGCTCGACGGACCAGTGCGCGGCAACGGCCAGATCATCCAGGAGCTCGAGGCGAGCTTCCGCGGCGCGGGCTGGAACGTGATCAAGGTGCTGTGGGGCACCGACTGGGATCCGCTCCTGGCCGCCGATCACGATGGTCTGCTCGCCAAGCGGATGGGTGAGATCGTCGACGGCCAATATCAGAAGTACGCCGTCGAATCGGGCGCCTATTTCCGCGAGCACTTCTTCGGCACCGATCCCCGGCTGCTGGAGATGGTCAAACATCTTTCCGACGATCAGCTGAAGCGCCTGCGCCTCGGCGGCCACGATCCCCTGAAGGTCTTCAACGCCTACAAGACCGCGGTCGAGCACAAGGGACAGCCGACGGTCGTCCTGGCCCGCACCATCAAGGGCTACGGCCTCGGCGAAGCCGGCGAAGGCAAGAACATCACCCACCAGCAGAAGAAACTCAACGAATCAGACCTGAGAACGTTCCGCACCCGCTTCG
>Ga0114129_10001092_pt1 | contig 35623 bp, 24 predicted proteins | sample RhiMetdeltSRZDD1_FD_80071 | JGI IMG/M metagenome (GOLD analysis project Ga0114129, IMG submission 80071) | Populus rhizosphere microbial communities from Tennessee, USA - Rhizosphere MetaG P. deltoides SRZDD1 (version 2) (version 2) | ecosystem: Host-associated > Plants > Roots > Rhizosphere >...
ACACGAACGACGCGGTGCTGTTCCGCGGGTTCGGCACGTCGCGGCTCGCGCGAACGGTATGTGCGGCGCCGACCGGAGCCGCGAACCAGGCACTCTACGGCAAGATGCCCGGGGTCACATATGAAGACTACGTGCACGCCCGCCTGATCATTCTGTGGGGAGTAAATCCTGCTGCGTCCGGCATTCACCTCATTCCATACGTCAAGGAAGCCCGCAAGCGCGGCGCGTTGCTCGTGGTTGTCGATCCCCGCGCGACCTCGCTCGCGCGGCAGGCTGACCTCCATCTGGCGCCGCAGCCCGGGTCGGATCTGCCGATCGCGCTGGCCCTGCATCGATATCTCTTCCACGGCGGTTTCGCCGACGCAACGTTCCTGGCGGAGCACACGCGCGGAGCGGACGAACTTCGAGCGCGTGCCGAGGAGTGGACCATCGAGCGTGCTGCAGACGTCGCAGGAGTCGACGTGGACGCGCTGGAGCGCATGGCGGAGCTCTACGCCGTGTCGAATCCTGCAGTAATCCGGTGCGGATGGGGCCTCGAACGCAATCGCAACGGCGGAAGCGCGGCGGCCGCTGTGCTGGGGCTCCCGGCCGTAGCCGGAAAGTTCGGCATTCGCGGCGGCGGCTTCTCGATGAGCAACTCCACGGCGTTCGGCATCAAGGCCGCGATGTGGATGAACGACACGCCGGAACCACAGACGCGCCTCGTCAACATGAATCATCTCGGGCGCGCGCTGCTCGAATACGCCGACCCGCCCGTCAAGATGCTGTTCGTCTACAACTGCAACCCGCTCGCGACGATGCCCGATCAGAATCGCGTGCTCAAGGGCCTGCAGCGGGAGGATCTGTTCACCGTAGTGTTCGATCAGGTCTTCACCGACACCTCACGGTTCGCCGATGTCGTGTTGCCGGCGACGACGTTCCTGGAGAACTACGACATCGCGAAGGGATACGGACCGATCAGCTTGCAGCTCGTTCGTCCGGTCATCGAGCCCGTCGGTGAAGCGCGCACGAATCCTGAAGTGTTTGCCGATCTCGCCAGTCGCGTCGGCGTTGGCGAAGCCGAAGAGGAGACCGATACGCTGCTGCGGATCGTCGGCCGCTTCCCTCCGCAGGTCGGAAACGAGCTGATGGAGCGCGGTGCCGCGACGCCGCCGTTCGGCGGCGCGCCGATACAGTTCGCGGATGTCTTTCCGCTGACGCCCGATCAGAAGGTCGACTTGTACCCATCCACCCTCGCGGAACAGGCGACCGCCGGCCTGTATACGTTCCAGCCCGATCCTGCGACGGACCGCTACCCGCTGGCGCTGATCTCACCGGCATCCGAAAAAACGGTGTCGTCAATGCTCGGAGAGCTGCGCGAGCGGTCCGGCGTGCTCCAGATGCATCCGGACGATGCGTCCGCTCGCGGGCTGGCGCACGAGGATCCCGTGCGCGTCTTCAACGATCTCGGCGAGGTGCACTGCCCGGTTGCGCTCAACAAGGACATCAAGCGCGGTACTGTTTCTCTGCCAAAAGGCCTCTGGCGGAAAAGCACGTTCAACGGCTCGACATCCAATGCGCTCGTGCCCGATTCGCTGACGGACCTCGCAGGGGGAGCGTGCTTCAATGACGCACGCGTGCAGGTGACGTTGCTGGGCAGACACTGAATTCCGGCTTTGGGCTCATGGCTTTTTGGCTTTGGGCGGCGAAGAGCCCAAAGCCTTGAGCCTAAAGCCGGTTTCCGCACGCTAATAGCTGAAGAAGAAGATCAGATCGAGTCCCGCCCTCTCGATCCGTCGCTGTCCAATCCGGTTGGCCGAGCCCGACGTTTCCGGCGCGGCGGACGCCTCCATGCGCAGGAACTTCGCGAGCTGGAAGTCCAGCAGGAACTCGCTCGCGTTGCGGTCTCCGAACTGCTGGCGCATCTTGAAGAACGCTCGATCGCCGACCTGTTGACCGATGGTCACCCCCGCGCCGAGCTCTCCGGTTTCGGTTGTCGTCGTAATCTCGAACAGATCGAGATCGAGCGCCTTGCCAATCGACTCGCCGAGCGGCGCGGCGAGGAAGCCGGTCGCGATTCCCCCGGCGGTCGTGGCGAGCGACGATCGTTCGCCAGTTCCGAGCTCGTTCACGGGCCGATTGAAGAGAATCAGGGCGAGCACATCGGACTCATCGAGCGGTGGCGTGCTCGAGAGTTTCAGCTCCGGCGCCTTCAAAGTACCCGTGACGTGAATCTGCGCCTGCACGCCGGAGTTCGGGATGTCGCGCGTCGCCGTGATGTCGAGCAGCGGATTGATGTCAGGCTCGCCGGTGAACCGTACCGTGCCACCGCGTACGAGGTCGAACCGGCGCCCCTGAAACTGATACGTACCCCGGACGGTGTCGACCGAACCGTCGATCGTCATCGGTGCGTCCGGCTCTTTCCGCAGGTGAAGATCGCCGCCAACCGTGATGTTCATGTCGCCGATTGACGCGGCCGTCGCACTCCCGGCCCGCACGTTCTTGCCGCGAAGCACGAGATTCTCGGGAATGCGGAGCCGAAGGTTGAGCGCGACGGGCGCAAATGCGCTCGACGACGCCTGAGCCTCGCCGGGCTGTTCGGCCTCGCCAGCTTTCTGACCGGCTTCAGGGGCGGTTGCGGCTGGCGCAGCGGAAACCGCCGCGCGCGAGAGCGCCTGACGCGTCGCGTCCTGCGCGCCACCCGCGGCATCGGGCGTTTGCGGCGCGGAGCCGACGTCCGGGATCGCTTCGACCGAGTACGGGTTGCGGAAGAGTGCAACAATTTTATCGACTTCGAGACGGGCAGCCTCGAGCCGGATGTCTCCTTCGACGCGAGGCCGCCGCAGCTCACCGGTGATCCTAACCTGCGAGTCGACATCGACTTTCCCGAGATCGTTGTCGATCACGTTGAAGTTCTGCGAGTCCACGTTGATGGTCACTCCACCGACCTCGCGCGCGTGGACGGCAAGCTGACCCGACACGTTCATCTTCTGCTTGTGTTCGTCGGTGATCTCGAAGGTCTGAATCTGGACGACGTCGGGCTTCAGCTCGATGCGCGTGTTCGTGCCCGAGTACGTGACACCTGTCGCCGGTACGCCGAACCCGCCTCCTTTGACGTCGATGAAACCTTCGACGTGCGGATCTTCGCCGGAGCCGAGCACGTGGACGTCGGCTTCGATCGTGCCTGTTACGTTCGTAATCTGATTCGTGAAGCCCTGCACGATGCCCAGGCCGAGTGGCGTCGATTTGATACGCAGATCAACTTCGTCGCCCGCTGTCGGGGCCACATGGCCCGCCTCGCTGCGGTGGAACACCGAAGTCGGGACGGTGCCCTTGGCGGTGATCGATTCGGTGGCGGACTGCTGCAGCGTCGTGTCCACTCCAATCCTCGTTCCGTGGTAGTCGACGTCGGCCTTGAGAGATTCGTAGCGATATGCCTGGAATCCGCCGTTCGCGATTTCAGCGTGCGCGCTGACGATCGGCTGGGAACTCGTCCCCGAGATCTTCGCCGCTGCCGTCAGCTGGCCGGTAATGCCACGATTCTGGAGCGTCAACTGCTCGATCTGCGCGAGGTCGACGTTGGTGGCCTTGACGTCGAGCGCGCCTGCCGGCTCGTCGCCGCTCACCGCGAACGAGCCGCTGGCGTCGAGCGTCTGATCTCCGCTCACGAGCTTCACGTCCTGAAGCTCGACTCTCCCGCCACCGTAACGCACGGCCGCCTGGTTCCCGGCCGTCCGCCATTCGATGCCCTGCGTGCGGATTGCCAGCTGCGGAAGGTGAATCTCCTGATGATCCGGATGAAAAACGACATCCCCCTTGGCCTCGAGCTCGCGCGTTTTCTCCTTGAGCTTCGTATCGAATTCCAGCTGCTGATTTGTGTACGTCGTCGTCGCGCCGAGATCGTCGATCTCGAGCGATCCGACCTTGACGAACGTCGCGGTCGTCGTCGCCTGTGCTTTCGCATTGACGAATTGCAGCTCCGGAATGGTGACGGTGTACTGGCTGTTGAGATCCAGCGCGCCGTTGTTGCCGTACTCGAGACGGCTGCCATTCAACTTGCCTTCGGTCTCGAACGATGACGCGTTGCCTTTCACGGTCCCGTCGAGAACGGCCGATCCCTTGACGTCGGCTTGGCCCGCGAGGCTTGCAAGACCCGCGACGTTTGTCGACTCGACGTGATACTTCAGGTTCGAGTCCGACGCGTAGTCCAACGCCACGCGCCCGGAGGCGTCGACCTTGACGTCGGGACCGGCGAGATGCACGCGCCGAAAGTCCCCTACGGCCGACGCGTAGCGTCCATCGATCTCGGCCTCGTCGATCTGAAGACCGGCAATCGTGGACGAATTGATCGTCAACTTACCCTCCGCCGTGATTGCCTCACGCGTCATCGGTGCGCTGATGTCGGCGATCTGGAACGTCGAGTTCACTGCGCCCGTAACCGCCCCTTGCAGCCTGTCGTTACCCGACACGCGAGCGGGATCCAGCCCTGCGAATTGCCCGTCGGCGCGACCGTTGAGCGCCCCCTGATCCAAGTGGGCTTCGAAGCCGAACTGCGACAGCTTTACACCGAAAACAGTGGAGTCGTCCAAAACGCCACTGGCATCGACCCGTAACTGGTCGACTTGGGTGCCCGAGCCCTTCACGTCGAATCGCCCGCTGATATTGCTGTCGTATTCCTCTTTCGCGAGCGCCGCGATCTCGAACGCGCGACCAATGCGTTCGAGGTTGAGGTTCGAGACGTTGCCGCGTGCCGCGTAGGAGATCTTCCCGTTGTCACTCGAGAACTCTGCGGCGGTGCCCTCGGTGAGGATGGCGCCTTCGATCGTGGACTCTCGAAGCGTGGCGGAACCCGCGAACGATGAGCCGACCGCTTTGATGTGGTAATCGGCAGCGAGATCGGTTTTCACCTTCGGCGTCTTCAGGGTCGCCGGCAGCCGGCGGAGGTCGACGCTGTCTGCGCGGCCGCTCAGGTCCAGCGCAAGCGCCCGGCTCGGACCCGGCAGCACGATCACCCCGGTAGCCGTCGCCGTACCGCCGTACGCCGCCGCGCGCCCGTCGAGTTTGATCCTGGATCCGTCGAGCGTGCCAGTCGCCCGCACGTCCGTGGCCTCGTAACCTGCAGCGACAAGCCTTGGCCCCGTAAACGCGAAACTGCCGCGCATCCGATCGGCCGCCGCCACGGACTCCGGCGCCGAAGCGATGGTCACATCCGCCTTCACGTGGCCCGTCAGATCGGTTCGTTGCGCAGGATCCTTGACGATCGGAGCGAGGTTCAATCGACTGACATCGACTTCCCCACGCACGCCAAGATCCGGACTCTTGACGTCAGCCGTGACCTGACCGCGGATGTTTCCGGCATCGCTCCGCACGCTCAGATCGAGCGCGAGCCGATCTGCCGGCCCGTTTGCCTTGATGTCGAACGCCGGATGGAGACCGTACCCTGAAGCCGCGGGAACAAGCGCGCCAATCTCCGGAAGCGAAACATTCCCCGTCGTCGTCAGCTTCAGATTCGGAGTACGAAGATACTGCTCGACGACGCCATCGACCGAGACCGTGCTTTCGCCTGTCTTCACCGACACCTTTTCGAAATACAGGTTGTCGTTGCGCGCCGCAATGCGGCCGCTGAGGCTCTGCAGTGTGAACTGCGGAGAGGCGCCGCGGAAGCTGATGTGATCGACGTCGAGCGTGTAGTGGACGGGTTCGTACTCGAATGCGGCCTTGACGTCGAGCCCCTCGATGCGTTCGGGCAATCGATAGCCGCTCGTCCCGACTCCGTCGGTCACGGTCACCTGCGCGTCAGTGACCTCGATCGATTCGAGCGACACCGGCCGCGCAGGCCCCTCGCGCTCCGCTTCCTTGCGTTGTTCTTTGACTATCCGCGCGAGGTTCCATCCGTTTCCGTCACGCTCGAGGCGAATCTGCGGCTGCACCAGCTTGATCTCGTTGAGCACGATCCCTTTCGAGATCAGCTCGAGCACGCTGTAATCAACCTCGAGCCCCCTGGCGGCGATCACGCGCTCGCCCGATACATCGACCGCGACGTCATTCAGCTGGACACCAAAGAGCAGATTGCCATCGATCCGGCCGATCGAGAGCTCTCCGTTCAAGTACTGCTTGGATTCCCGGACGATGTATCGGCGAAGCCAGTCGCGGAACCACGGCGTTTGCGACACGATCAGCGCAACCGCCATCACGCCGATCATGATTGTGCCGACGAGTGCGAAGACCTGCAGCAAACGACGAAGCGCCCTCATTGGCATGGGTCCTTTCGGTGTCGGTGGCGGAAGTTAAGCTAGAAGCCAGAGCGACTGGCGCCACGATCGCCCGGCTTTCATTCTCCTCTCCGCGAATGTCCTCTGTTAATCTCAGTGACAGGAGCCACAATTCAGACCGATGTTCGTGATCGCGATCGCTCTAACTTCTAGCTTCTAGACTCCGTCTCCTGTCTCCTGTCTCCTGTCAGAACGCCTGCCCGATGCTGAAATGGATCCTGAACGGCCGTCCTTGCGGCTTGCCGTCGACGAGCAGACCTTCAACCCGATCGAGCTGGAACCCGATGTCCACTCGAAACGGACCGATCGGCGTGTCGTAGCGGAGGCCGGGTCCGGCGTCGTAGTGCATGTCGTTGAGATTGAAGTCCCACGGATTCTTCCAGACGTTGCCACCGTCGACGAATGCCACGCCCGAAAGCTTGCCGACGAGCGGCACGCGCACTTCGGTCGAAAAGTTCAGAACCGATTGGCCGCCAATCGGCAGGCCGAAACCGCTCAACGGCGAGACTTCGTACCGTCCCCACCCCCGCAGACTCGTCGCGCCGCCGAGAAAATAGCGCTTGAAGAACGGAACCGCCTGATTCCCCAAATCGATGTCCACGGGATTGAAGCCCTCTGCAATCAAGTTCTGGCGCTCAATCGTGTCGAACAGGGGCTCGGTCGCCAGGCTGTCGATGGAGCCGGCGCGTGCGCGAACGGCGACGACGGCGCGATTCCCGATGGAGTAGTAGTAGCGGACCTCCCCTGTCAGCTCAAGAAAATGGAAGTCTCCCTGGAGCCATCGACCGGCCTGCTCGATGTGCAGCGTCGCCATATACCCGTGTCTGGCGTCGAGCAGGTTGCCTGTGGTGTTTCGACCGGCATCGATGCCCAACGACGAAAGCTGTCCGGCGCCGATGCCACATCGTGGACCCGTGCCACACCGTGGATCGAAACCGAGCGCAATGAGATCGTCGCGCTGCGTGGGATCGAGCAGCGTCTCATTCGAAATCGAGTACTCCTCCCACTCGTTCTTGTACGTCATCGAGAGCGTCGTCTCGGTCTTCGATGAAAGGACTGGGCGAATCCCCCGCCCAAACCGGCGCGTCACCGTCGCACTGCCGCCGATAGTTTTCAGCTTGTGCGTCGGTTCGTCGCTGTTCCAGTACTGACCTGTGAGGCTCAACGTGTACGATCGCGAGATGAAGTAGGGCTCGCCGAAGTTCAATTTGACACCGCGATCGATCCCCGAGTATCGCGCCAGCACGCCTGCCGTCCGCGCGCCGCCGAAGAAGTTCACGTGGCGCCAGTCCACCTGCGCGCGCACGTTTTCCTCGCTCCCGTACCCCATGCCGAAGTTCACCTTTCGGTGCTTGCCCTCGGTGACGGTCACGCGCGTCGGGATCTCCGTCGCTCTCTCTGCCGTGTCCAGCGGTTGAATGTTGGCGAACTGGAACAGCTCGAGCCGATATAGATTGCGCTGGCTGTCGACGATTTTGCTTTGCTGAAAGAGCTCCCCTGGCCGATACGCGAGCTGCCGCCTGACGACGCGTTCGTCGACGCTGGAAGTGCCGGTGATATTGATGGGGCCGAAATGCGCCAGCGCGCCGGCGTCGGCGCGCAAGGTGATGACGCGCTGACGCTCCGCAGAGCCCTGATCCTCGAGGACCTGGACGACAGCGTACGGATATCCGTGGTCCTTCAGCTCGTCGAGCGCTGCCTCTCGACTGGCCTGCAGCAGCGCACGGTCCAGTGGCTGGCCGGCTTTCAGCGGCAGGCGCGCTTCGAGCTCGCGTCGGTGCTCTGGCGGCAGGTTCTCGAGCCCCTCGAGAGCGATTCGCTCGACGCGGATCGGCTCTCCTTCCGTGATGTTGATCGTGATGTCGACCGACGACTGATCGCGACTCAGCTTCGCATCGAACGAGCTGACGCGCGCCTCGGGATAGCCGCGATCCTTGTAGAACGCCTCGATGCGTTTGAGATCAGCCTCGAATTCCTCGCGGCTGAAGTAGCGTTTCTCGCCAAACGGCAAACGCGAGCTCTTACCCGTTGCCAGAACGGCTCGCAATTGCCCTTGTGAGACAGCGTGAACGCCGTTCAATTTGAAGCTGGCTACTTTGACGCCTTTCTCTTCCTTGCAGCCTGCAGTGCTTACGAGCAACAAGGTCAGGAGAAACGCTCGCAGCCTGAGGCTTCGAAGCATGGCAGAGGCTGCGTAATCACATCCCGTGCCATCGACTCTCGCGTGTTTTTCGTGGAATGCTTTCGCGCGCCGTGACTACGAAGGATCGCGCCGCGCAAAAAAAGCAGCCTCGCCCAGGCTCTACAAAAGTGATGAGAGCGGCGGCGAAGCTGGAGGTTTGCAGGAGAGAGGCGCTCGAATCCCTATTCCCTAATCCTTGAATCCTTTAATCCTTGAATCCTTGAATCCTTGAATCGCGTTTGTCCTCATTCGCGCGTGATTTCGGGTTTGCCGGCGGAAATGGCGAGCATGACGCCTAGCCCGACGGCGATGATCAAGCCGATCAGGACCCACATTGGCGCAATCTGCTGCAGCACACCACCGTACCAGAGTGCTGCGAGCGCTCCTGCGACGAGGAGGAAGTATCCCACCAGGTACAGATGCACGTACCGCATGGCCCGCTCGCTCCGCTGCAGACGATCACGCGTCGCGTGACGTTCCACGAATGAGCCGACCGCGAGCCGCTCACGAATCGAGAACCCGGAACGGCGTCCGATTCGTGAACGGCTCAGCGCGGCCGTTTCAGTCACACGTCAGACTTCCGCTCACCGCTGCACTCGCACGACCAGCGCGGCGCGACGATTGAGCCGACGCGTTTCTTCGCGCGAGTTGTCGTGCTTCGGACGTTCCTCGCCGTAACTGACCGTCTCGAGCCGATTCGCTGCAATGCCGCGGCTCGTCAGGTAGTCGCGCACCGCCGATGCGCGGCGGTCGCCGAGGGCGAGGTTGTATTCGGCCGTCCCGATGTTGCAGGTGTGCCCTTCGATCTGAATCCGCAGCTCGGGATTCTGCTTCAGCGCATTGACCGCTTCGTCGAGCGCGCGCGTCGCTTCCGGCCGCAGCGAATAACGATCGAAGTCGAAGTGCACGTCTTCGAAAGTGATCTCCTTGACGGCCGGTCGTATGACCTGGATGTTGACGGTGTCGGTCGCTGTCTTCCCATCCTGCGGACATGTGACCGTCACGGTGACCGGGACCGATCCCTCTGTCGTCGGCGCGGTCCACGTTGTCTTCTGCGCCGTCCGATCAGAGAAGCTTCCGCTCGGTGCGCTCCAGTTGTACGTCACCGCGCAATTGATCGAGCTCTGTACCGCGGCGGTGACCGTCGAGGCCTTGCCGACCTCCACCGTGCACGGGTTGCATGATGCCTTCACCGACAGCGTGTGCTCGGGTTTCGGCGCAGGCGGCGGCGGCGGAGGGGGCGGCGGTGGCGGCGGCACGTAGACCCGCACACCCGGGTGATAGCCGATGCGCGCCTGGAAGCCGAGCGCGTCGCCAGTCACGTCCTCGTAGGGAGAGCCGAACTTGCTGCGGCCATCGAGATTCACGCGCCAATTGAGCCCCGCGCCGGCGAAGACGTTCCTCCCCAGCCAGGTCAGGCCCAACGACACTGTGGCGGGATTATCGAGGTTCGTTATCGCGGGCGGAACCGAACCATCGTCGCCGACGAGGCCCGTGCCGGTGTACGGGAGGGTGTCATCGAACAACAACTCGCCATGGAACTCCGCAGTGAACCTGAGATGCTGCCGCGTCGGCACGCCGACCCCGACGCCCCAGCGGAATCCATTCGACAGATCGATGTCTGCCGGGTCGCCGCGAAAGATCAGACCGCCGTACCCGGACAGCTCTACGCGCTGATTGATTTCCTTGCTCGCGATCGCATCGAACGCGAAATCAACCTTGCCGGTGCCGACGCCTTCGTCGGTGTCTTTCGCCGTGGGCAACTTGATCATCGCCCGGACACCGAACGCCAGCGGCTGCTGGTGATATTCCGAAGCGAGGTTAATCTTCGCACCGAGCCAGAGATCGCCGAGCTGATTGTCCGACCACCCCTGACGAACGAGGGGATACTCGTTGACGAGGCCTCCAGCTTCGGGCTGAGTCGGGATGAAGATCGGGCGCACGTCGCGATCGATCCGCCGGACGACGGACCACGCGCCGAAGATCTCGGCGCGGTCCTTCACGCCAACTCCGAACGTCACGGGCCAGTTCGTGACGTCGGTGAAGCCCTGGTTGTAGTCGAAGTTCACGCGATAGGCGCTGACCGACCATCGCTTGTCGGGAAGTACCTCACCAGTGGGCACGAACCACAGCCCGGTGTCCCCCATGAACGTCGTCGTGGCTGGACGGGTTTCTTCAGGGGGTGGCGGCGAAGCGGGTTGCTGGCCCGCCGACGCCGGTGGTGGCTGCTGCGACGCTGCCGGGCCACTGCCGGACGTCTGGGCAGAGGCCGTCGCGACGCCGGCGAGCGTCACGACGATCGCCATCGCTACCCGTTTCACCATACGCACACGCCTCCGTGCTACTGCTGGCTCTCGAACCCGCCAGCGCTGCCTGATGGCGTCTCGGACCCCGTCACTGGGGGTTCGGTAAGACGCCCGCGACCGCCTCGGCTGATCTGGCCGCCCTTCCGCCCGGCGGAGCGTGCTTCTTCGGACGTCCACTCGTGGGCCGTCCCCTTCTGATGGGCGGCACGACCGCCTTTGCTCGCGATCTCTCGCTGCTTCTCGGGAGACATCGACGCGAACCCGCGGCGCTCCCTACGTTCTCCCAGATTGCGTGTCTTGTCTAGATCATTCATAGTCGACCCTCGTTTGTGAAGGGGGCCTGTCAGTCACGGCCGGCCGGACCACGTACGGTGGTGTGTCCGGTTCGGACGGTGGATCCTGAACAGGCGCGGGTTTGGGTTCGTCCGTCGGAGTGTCCGGGCTCTCGTCCGGAGGAGGGCCCGGGTCTTCGTCTTTCGGCATTGCTGCTTTCACTCCGCAACGGACCGCGTGGCTACCGCTGGGCCACCTATCAAACCGTGTGCCACGAAATCGAGGGAATTGACGGACGAGTTGGCCCGTAAATGGCTGAAAATTGTGAGGATAGAACCGAGCGCGTCGAATGGCCCCTCCTGGTTGGAGTGATTCGCTACACCCTTTCCTACACATGAGGCATTCATTTCGCACTTATCGGCACGCGTGTTCCTGGTTCATCGCTTCCCGGTTCCTCGTTCGGGGTCCAAGTTCCAGGTTGCGATGCCGGGCCCTCGCAGTATCGGCACGAGCACGCTGCAGCGATAGGCACCCTCGGGGACTGGCACCGGTGCCTGTCCCCGCTCGGAACCTGGAACCTGGAACCTGTGAACTGGGAACCTGTTAAGATGCCCAGATGGCCGAGTGTGATCCCCCCGCCGCCCAACTGCCCGCCGGCAATATGACCGGCCGGAAGGTCTTCTGCCAGAAGTTCCAGAAGGAACTGCCAGGTCTCGATGCTCCCCCATGGCCCGGCGAAATCGGACGGAGGATTTACGAGCACATCTCTGCTGAAGCCTGGAAGATGTGGGAAGAGCGGATGAAGATGATCCTCAACGAATACCGGCTCATGCCGTGGCAGAAAGAGGCGCAGGAGTTGGTTGCGAAACACATGGAGGATTTCTTCTTCGGCGAAGGGGCGGCGCTGCCGCCTGGCTACGTTCCGCAGCAGGCAAAAGGCTGAAAAAGCGATTACACGGCCGCAACATCGATTGGCGTATCGATGACGAACGTCAATCGGCGATGCGCCTCGCGGACCGCAGCTTCGGCATCGCGGGCAGCTGTTGCTCGCGCGAAGATGAAGCCGAGATAACTGCCGGCCTCCGGCAGCGGCTCCAATAGTTGATCGGTCTTTGCGGTAATCCTTACATCCTCGACCCGCGGCACTGCGCGCGCGGCGTCCTGGCCGTCGACTCGCCTCAGCACACCTCGCCGCGGGATTGGGATCATCATCACGGCCGAAGCCGCCGCTTCCCGGTGCCATCGAGTCACGTCCTCGCCAATCGCATGGCGCAGCAGGATCTCCTCGAGAGAGGTCGCGTCATCAAAACGCCTGAATCTCAGGGCCTTCGAGCACAGGCCGCCAATCGGTCGTGCCGCAATCTCCAGGATGAAGATGCCAACCGCGGTCAGCCGGCACTCCGCGTGAATCGGACCGTGCACCAGCCCGAGGGCGCGCGCGCCGCGCTGGACCTGATCGATGATCGCGGCCTCGGTGGCGGCCGGCAAGGCCGGCGGCGTCACGTAGATCGTCTCCTCGAAAAACGGACCGGCGAGCGGATCGGGTTTTTCGAAAATCGCGAGCGGCTGGAACGTTCCGGAAGTGAGCACACCTTCGACTGCATACTCGCAGCCGTCGATGAAGCCTTCGACGAGGATTTCATCGTCGAGACCGCTGCGCATCGCGCGCACGTCGCGACGTCTCAGAAGCGCACGCACGCGCTCGAACGCGGTCACAAACTCGCTGGGTGAATCGACTCGAATCACCCCGCGGCTCCCCGAGAGACCGAGCGGTTTGATGACGGCGGGGAAACGCAGGCGAGGATCCGCGCTTGCTGCGCGCCCGCCAGCGTTCGCTTGTACGACGTAATACCAGGGCACCCCAAGGCCCGCATCACGGTAACGACTTCGAGCCAGGAGCTTGTTCGCGCTCGCGCGCGCGGCGTCGGGAGGATTCCCGGGCAGCGCAAGTCGTTCGGCAGCCATCGCGGCGAGGACCGTCGGCCGATCGCCGACAGCGACGATGCCATCGAAGCGACCGGCTTGCGCTTCGGCCACAATTCTCGCGACCGAGTCCTCCTCTTCGTGAAATCGCACGGGAATCGCCGCATCCTGCCACGGATCGTCGAGCGTGTGGCACCGGTCGGTCGCGTACACGAGGTCAACACCCAGCTTCGCTGCCGCGTCGGCGAACGAGCGCAGCTGATACCCGGTTGTCGTCGAGAGGATGAGGATTCGTGGCATCGTGACGCCGATGTTCGTCGTGGCCGCCTGCCAGCTTCTCTCAGTGCTCGCGGGGCCCCACCCCGCTCGCGCGGCGGGACCGCCTTCGCGGCCCGCCGCAGCCGCAGGCGCTTTTCCCTTTTCCCTTTTAAATCAGAGCAACCTGCTCCGACGTTGGTTCCGCTCAACAGTACCAAGGTTCATTCAGGTACGGAATCGCGGCGCGGGACACCGGCGGCTGGGTGGGCGTCGCCATCACGCCTGCGGTTCGGTGCGCGGCGTCCCAGACGCGCGCGAACGTCGTATACCGCGAGCTCGTGAGCTGCCGGCCAACAAGGGTGGCAATCTCCTGCTGGAGCGCGTCGACGCGCGGGTCGGGATGCTGCCAGGGAAACGTCAGCGACTGCGCATTGAATGACGAGGCGACAGCCCTAATCTCGTCGAGCTCCAGCAGTGGCGATCCGTCCGTGACGAGCAGGCGAATCGCCCACTGGATTGGCGCGACATGCTCGACGAGATTCAATCGATCGACCGCCTGCAGCATGTCGCAGTAGCTCTCGAGCGTCGTCCAGGGCGTGAACGCGACAAAAGTGGGCGCCAGCGGAAGATCGATCGCATCGAACAGCTCGACAACCCGTTCGAAGTCGGCGCGCGTATGTCCCTTGTTCAGCTTCTTCAACACTTCATCGTCGAGTGCTTCAACGGCGCTTGTCACGAACGCGCACCGCGTGTCTCGCAAACGCGAAAGCTGGTCCGCGTGCGCAAGGAGGTGCTCGATCTTGATCGTGACGTCGTACGAGACATCCGGGAACTCGCGCGCGAACGCCTCGATCACGCGCGTGGCGTGCCCGATTCCGTTGAAGAAATCGGGATCGCCGAACGTCACGTGCGTTGCGCCGGCCGCGACCTGCGATCGAATGTCGGCGAGCACGAGGTCGACGGGTACGATCCGGAAGCGCCCATCGTAGACGGGAACGATTGGACAATGACGGCAACGATGCTTGCAGCCGCGGCTCGCCTCGGTGTAGCCGACGATGCGGCGTTCGGAGCCATTCTGCAGCGTGGCGTATCGCGCGAGCGGCGGAAGCCCCCCACGATCGGGCACGCGGAACGTCACCCGAGGGACGCGGACATCCGGAGCGCGGGGTTTCAACCCCGCGTCAGGGGTTCGACCGGCGACGGCGCTGCTGACGCGGGGCTGAAGCCCCGCGCTCCGGCTGTCTACGTCGACCGCGAACGCCACGAGATCATCCTCGAACTCACCGCCAAGGATTGTCGTCACACCGCGTTCCCGCAGCAGACCCGCGTTGATTGGCGCATACAGACCGTAAACGCAGAGCCGCGCGCGCGGATTGAGGAGACGGACGCGATCGATGACTGGAAGCGCCAGGCGCGTGGCCGTATGCATCGGCAGGAAGAACGCGACCGCCTCGGCCTCGCGGACGGCTGATTCGACCAGCGGTTCGCGTGAGAGATCAGCGCAACACGTTTCGACCCCCGCCGATCGCAGTGCAGACGCGGCTGACGCCAACCCAAAAGGCTGCCGGCCCAAGTCGTAGGTCGAGATGAGCAAGACACGCACCAGTTCATGATACGTCGACCGCCGACTGTCGTATGCTTTGCGGATGGCCGATGCCGCGTCGCCTGCCGTGATCCATCCGAGGACGATGACCGAGTCCGAAAGCGCGGTGGACCGGGGGTTCTTCGGCCATCCGCGCGGCTTGTCCACGCTCTTCTTCACCGAGATGTGGGAGCGCTTCAGCTACTACGGCATGCGCGCGTTTCTCATCCTTTATATGGTGGCGCCGGCGGCCGCGGGCGGGCTCGGGTTCAGCGACGCGGATGCTGCATCGATCTACGGAACCTACACGGGCAGCGCCTGGGGCGCCGCGATCCTCGGCGGCCTGGTAGCAGATCGGGTCCTTGGGCAATACCGGAGTGTGCTCGTCGGCGGCACGATCATCGCGCTCGGACATTTCACGCTGGCGTTCAAGTCACTGCCGTTCTTCTACTCGGGACTTGGCTTGATCGTCATCGGGACGGGCCTGCTGAAACCCAACGTGAGCACGCTGGTTGGATCGCTCTACGATCAGGGCGACACACGACGCGACGCCGGGTTTTCGATCTTCTACATGGGAATCAATCTGGGCGCGTTCATCGGACCGCTCATCGCCGGGTACCTCGCTCAGCGCGTGGACTGGCACATCGGATTCGCGTGCGCGGGCGTCGGGATGGCGCTTGGTCTCACCCAGTACGTGCTGGGTAGACACCGCCTCGACCCGGCACTCCAGCGATTGTCCGCGCGTCCCAAGCCGGCATCCGGGGCAGCATCAACGCAATCGTCGGTCGAGAACTCCGGTGCTCTCAACTTCACGATCGCCGAGTGGAAGCGCATCGGCGCCATCGTGATCTTCTTCTTCGTCGCGACGCTGTTCTGGGGCGCCTACGAACAGGCCGGCTCGACACTGAACCTTTTCGCAGATCGATACACGCGGCTCGAGATGCTCGGTTTCGAGTTCCCGTCGTCGTGGTTTCAGTCGGTGCAGCCAATCTTTGTCATCGCGCTCGCACCGGTTTTCGCGTGGCTATGGATCCGACTGGGGCGTCGCGAACCTGCGGTCGGTGCAAAGTTCGCGTTCGGGCTGCTGTTCATGGGACTCGCGTTCCTCGTCCTGGTCCCTGCTGGTACGATGGCGCAGGGCGGCGGCGTGCGCGTGAGCCCCTGGTGGCTGATTGCAGCCTACTTCATTTCCGAGCTCGGAGAGCTTTGTCTCAGTCCCGTCGGTCTGAGCGCTGTCACGATGCTCGCCCCCGTTCGCATCGTCGGACTGATGATGGGCGTGTGGTTCCTGTCGAACGCGTTTGGAAACAAGCTGGCCGGCTGGGCCGCCGGGTTTTTCAGCACGATGCCGCTCCAGACGCTCTTCGGCATCGTGGCCGGAATCCTGCTGGCGTCGAGCCTGCTGATGTTCATCCTCGTCAAGCCGATCAGGAGGCTCAGCGAGCAACGATGAGCCAGCTTCAGTCACATCGGCTCAGAAAGACGGTCCACGAGCATGTCACGAAGACCACGAAGGCACGAAGACCACGATGAAACCGCTCAGAAAATGAGTTTTTGTGATCTTTCTTCGTGATCATCGTCTCTTCGTGTTTTGTGAAGCCCCGTTGGCCCGTGACAGTGGAACTCGTTCGACCGTTGGCACTCTGACAATGCGGATGAGACATTGACATCGAGGCATCATGCCACTCGAAAAGTACCGCGAGAAACGTGATTTCACGAAATCGCCTGAGCCAGCCGGCGATCTGAAGGTCGCGTCCGAACGCGCGAAAAAAGAAAAAACGAAGAGAGGTCTGTTCTTCTGCGTGCAGAAGCACCTGGCCAGTCATCTGCACTACGATTTCCGGCTCGAGCACAACGGCGTGCTCCTGTCGTGGGCCGTCCCCAAGGGACCATCGCTCGATCCGAAGACGAAGCGGCTCGCGATGCACGTCGAAGATCATCCTATCGAGTACGGCACGTTCGAGGGCGTCATCCCGGAAGGCTACGGAGCGGGGATTGTCATGCTCTGGGACCAGGGCACGTGGACGCCGCAGGTCGACGACGTCGATGCCGCGTTGAAGAAAGGAGACCTGAAGTTCACGCTTGACGGCTACAAATTGAAGGGATCCTGGGTCCTCGTTCGGACAGGTGGGCGCTGGGGCGGACAAGCCGGCTCGGGCGGCGCGCGCAGTTGGCTGCTCATCAAACATCGCGACGAATGGGCCGGCGACGTCGACATCGTCGAGTTCGCGCCGCGGAGTGTGAAGAGCGACGGCGATTTCGAGGACATTCTCGCAGCCGATCGGCCCGATGTCTGGGTGTCGAATCGTCCCGCGAAAGGCGGCGAAGCGGGAGAGATGCTTGCGAAGATCGTCGAGAAGGCCGCCGCGCTGAAGGCCGCGCGTGAGGCCCCCGCGAAACGGTCACCCACGACGGGGCGTGCGAAGACTGCCACATCCAGAAGCACGACCACACGAAAGAAAGCGTCATCCATCGACATGAAGCGGACTGCACCGAAGCGGCGTTCCGTGTAGGCCGTGGTTCTTGTCTTCCGACCTCCAAACACTCATGCAAAAGAGCGACTTCATCCTGTTCAGCGGCGGCGCGCCCGGGGCCGAGGCGGAGTTCGGGGCGTGCGCCGAGCGTCACGGCATCGAGGAAGTGAATTTCACTTTCGAGGGTCACAACATCGCACGCCGACGTGGCGTTCGCGTGTTGAATCACGAAGAGCTGCAGAACGGCGACGTCAGCCTCGAGTACGTCTCGCGCCTGATGCATCGCCGCTACACCGACAGCCCGCCGATCCGCCGCGTCCTGCAGACGCTCTGGTATCAGATCAACAACGGCCAGGAGATTTACGTAGTCGGCGCCATTCTCGACGACGGCACGGTCCGCGGCGGGACGGGTTGGGGCGCTGAATTCGCGAAGCTGTGTAACAAGCCGCTGTTCGTCTTCGATCAGGAGAAGGACGGATGGTTCGAGTGGACCGCCAGCGACTGGAAATCGCGCGGTGCGACGACACCCACGATCACGCATCCTCACTTCACAGGCACCGGGACGCGAACGATTCACGAGAACGGGAAGCGCGCGATCGAGGAGCTGTTCATGAAGTCGTTCGAATAGGGCGAGGCGGGGGGCGGGGGGCCGATAGCTCGGTAGTTCGGTGGCTCGGTAGCTCGCGTGCCGGGGCTCGGGCTTCGGGATTCGGTATCACGGTCATCGTCATGAACAAGAGATCAAGAGATCAGGAGTTTTACGTTGAGAGCTCCTGATCTCCTGGTCTCGTGTAATTCCCACGGTCGGATCAATTCGCAGCTTCCTCCAGTTCGATCCAACGCGCTAAGGCGCTTTCGAGATCTCGTCCCACTTGCTCTAGTCGTGCCAGCACGACGCGGATGTGATCGGCGTTCTCGCGATAGAAGTCCGGCGATTCGGCTTCGAGCTTCAATCGCTGCTGCTCCGTCTCAAGTGCCTCGATGTGGGCGGGAAGTGCCTGGAGTTCGCGTTGTTCGTTGTAGGAAAGCCTGCGTCTACCCGCTTTCCGGACGTCGCGAAGTTCTTCGCCGACAGCGGAGCGCGGCGCTTCAGCTCCGTGTCTTCTTTCGGTGCGACCGGGTTGCCCCGGCAGATCGACGCGGGACTGAAGTCCCGCGCTGCGATGTCTGACATAGTCTTCATACCCGCCCACGTACTCACTAACGACTCCTCCTCCCTCGAACGCGAGCGTGCTGGTCACGATGTTGTCGAGGAACGCACGATCGTGGCTGACGAGCAGCACGGTGCCATCGAACTCCCCGATCAGCTCCTCGAGGAGCTCCAACGTTTCGATGTCGAGGTCATTGGTGGGCTCGTCGAGGACGAGGACATTTGCAGGGTGCGCGAAGAGGCGTGCGAGCATGAGCCGGTTCCGTTCTCCGCCCGACAAAGACTTCACAGACGACTGCGCGCGTTCGCGGGGAAACAGAAAATCGGCAAGATAGCCGATGACATGCCGCGGCTGACCGTTGATGACGATCGTGGTGTTTCCGTCGCCAACCGTATCAGCCACGGATGTGTCAGGATCGAGCTGCTCGCGTTGCTGATCGAAGTATCGAATTTGCAGGCGGCTGCCTCGCCGGATCGTGCCGGCGTCCGGTTCGAGCTCTCCTACGAGCAGCCGAAGCAGCGTCGTCTTCCCGGATCCATTCGCGCCGATGAGCCCCATCCGATCACCGCGCAAGATGCGCTGCGAGTATCCGCGGATGACCGGAACCCCGCCGAAGGATTTGCTGACATCCAGGGCTTCGAACACCAGACGGCCGGACGGATCGCCGCCGTCGATTGTCATGCGGACCGAACCGCCTTCGGAGCGATAAGCCGCACGGCGCTGCCGCAGCGCGACGAGATCGCGCACCCGCCCTTCGTTTCGCGTCCGACGCGCCTTGACTCCCTGCCGAAGCCAGGCCTCCTCTTTTGAGAGTTTCCTGTCGAGGCGCTCGAGCTCGCGCGCTTCGTTCTCGAGCGCTGCCGCCTTCTTTTCGAGATAAGTCGAATAGGAGCCAGGCCACGACGTCAGCGTACCGCGATCGAGCTCGATGATTCTGGTCGCCAGTGCGGAGAGAAACGCGCGATCGTGCGTCACGAACAGCACCGTGCCGGCATATTGGCGCAGGTAGTCTTCGAGCCACCGGATCGCCTCGATGTCGAGATGATTCGTGGGCTCGTCGAGGAGCAGGAGATCGGGATTCGACACGAGTGCTTTTCCGAGCAGCGCTCGGCGTCGCCAACCACCTGACAGCTCACCCATCCGCTTGTCGGCGGGCAGCGTGAGCCGTGAGACCACCAGCTCGACTCTCTGTTCCAGCCGCCAGCCGTCGCCCTCTTCGAGCTGATGTTGCAGGGAGCCAAGACGAGCGAGACCCTCCGGGCTGTCGCCCGCTTCCATCGCCGCCTGGTGATACCGGGCGACGAGCGCGCCCAGCTGACCAAGACCGTCGGCGACCTCCTCGAACACCGTACGGTCGGCAGTACCCGGCACATCTTGATCGAGCCGCGCGACGCGCAGACCAGGCGACCGCCAGAGGCTACCGCCGTCGGGCGCGATTTCGCCGGTGAGAACCCTCAGCAGGCTCGATTTGCCGGAACCGTTGCGTCCGATGAGGCAGATCCGCTCGCCCGCGTCGATGCGCAGGTCTGCCTGTTCGAACAACGGCAGATGACCAAAGCCCAGGGAGACGTTGTCCAGGGTCAGGAGAGGCAGCACATTCTCAGAGCAGCCGTCTGGAGAGGACTGCCCAGACGGCCTGGGCGAGGCGTCGGCGATCGTGGCGCGCGATGTCGCCGCACCAGAACTCGCCGGTCACGATCTCACACGATGCCGGCAGGCTCCCGACTTCGAGCGGCTGCTTGTGTTCGTTGCGATAGCTCGCCAGGGTTGCCTCCGCCGGCCGCGCCGTGTTGACGATCACGACATCGATTGGACGACCAATCGCGCGGCCGATCTGGCACACCGCGTCAGCCGCCGTGAAGTTCGCCATGCCGCGTCCTTCGGAGAGAAGGTTCGCGACCACGACGATTGGGCCCCTCACTTTCTGTATCGCCTCGGCAGTGCCTCGCACCAGGAAGATCGGCATCAGGCTCGTGTAGAAGCTGCCTGGGCCGATGACCGCGGCATCGAACCCGGCAATCGCGGCGGCCGCGGATTCGTGAACACGAACGTCCGGCTCGAGCCACAGGCGAACGACCGCGTGACCGGAGCTGTGGCCCGCGTCCACTTCGACCTCGCCGCGCGTGCGCGAGCCGTCGCCGTACTCCGCGCAGATGCTCGCCTGTTCCGTGCTGACGGGCCAGACCCGCCCGGCACAGCCGAGCAAAGCGCGAAGGCCATCCACCGCCGCCACGAAGTCGCCGCTGTAGCGCTCCATCATCGACAGCAGCAGGTTGCCGCCAGTGTGGCCGCGGAGCCGCTCGTGCTCGAGCATCGGAAGGCGCGAGAGCAACACGCGCCGCGCTTCCCGTTCGTTGCGCGCGAGCGCGAGCGCGCACTTCAATACGTCGCCAGGCGGCAGCACGCCCAGCTGATCACGCAACTGACCCGAGCTGCCGCCGCTGTCGAACATCGTGACGACCGCGTGAACGTTCAGCCACGGGTTCGTCTTCAGTCCGCCGAGGAGACTCGGCAGCCCGGTTCCCCCACCAAAGCACCCGGTGTTGAGCTTGCGCAGCTGCATCAGCTTTCCATTCCACTGGTCCGTCACGGCCGTTGTCAAATTGCGGTTCGTCCATAATGGTCGAATGGACTCTTCACGTCGACCGGCTCTTGCACCGGACCGCGCGGCGGCGGCTCAATCGCTCGTAGCGGACCTGCGGCGCGTCTTCGCGGAACGCCTGCATTCCGTGGTCGCGTACGACGCCCCGCCGGATCACTCGCCAGAGCTCCACACGCTGGTCCTCGTGGCCAGCCTCACGTTCGACGACCTCGCCGCGTGCGCATCGTCGGTCGACGGCTGGCATCGCGCCGGACTTGCCGTCCCGCTGCTCCTCTCACGCGACGAGTTCTCGCGCTCGCTCGACGCGTTCCCGCTCGAATTCGGCGAGATTATCGCGCGACATGTCGTCATTCTCGGTCAGAACCCGTTCGAGGGCATCGCCGTGGCCGAAATGGACCTCCGCCGCGCGTGCGAGCAGCAAGCGAAGAGTCATCTCATTCACCTGCGTGAAGGCTTTCTCGAGGCTCGACGACGGCCCCGCGAGCTGACGCGATTGATCGTGTCGTCAGCGCCGGCATTCCGGACCCTGCTCACGCACATCGCGCGGCTGAATGGTGTGGCGACTGACTCCGATTTGCATGATGAGGGTCTCGCCGCGTTCGTCGAAGCACGTATCGGCGTCCCGGCCGCGCTCGTGCGCGACGTGCTCTCCTCGCACCGGACGATGGGCTCGATTGCTGACCCATCACCACTCCTCGCCCGGTACGTCGCCGCCAGCGAACTGATCTGGGAGTACGTCGACGCGTGGAGGCACCGGTGAGGCTTCGCGTGTCAAGGGAAAGGGCAAAAGGGAAGAGGGAAAGCACCCGGCTCGTCGCAACCGCCCTGCTGACGCTCGGGTTTTTGGTTCTGCCTTTGCGCACTCCGTCTCCGCCTTCTTCTCCCTTTTCCGTTTTGCCTTTTCCCTTTTCTTCCCTTTTCCCTTTTCCTGTTTGTGGCGTGGCCACCGTCAGTGCCCGCGCAGAACTGCCGCTGCCGCCGCTGCTCAGCCAACCCGTCCATGACTTTGCCAACGTCATCGACGACGAGAGCGAACGCGAGCTCGATCGCAGAATCCGATCGCTGCAGCAGGCGACGACAGACGTCGTCGTGGTGGCGACCGTTCGCACGTACCGGCCATACGCGGACATCAACGAATACAAAGTCAAGATGTTCGAGAACCACGGCCGCGGCATCGGCGTGCGCGGCAAGGACAACGGCCTCCTGATCGTCCTTGCGGTCGACGATCGACAAGTGGGCATCGAGGTCGGCTACGACCTGGAAGCGTTCATCACGGATGGCTTCGCAGGGCAGACCATCCGCGAGGCCATGCTTCCCGAGTTCAGGAAAGGCAACTTCGGCGCCGGACTGCTGGCGGGGACGACGCGAATCATCAATCGCGTTGCCGAAGGACGTGGCGTCACGCTGCAGCAGGTCCCGCGAGAGCCGGTCAGGCCAGACGTGCCTATCCGTATTCCGTTCTCGACGATCGTCTTCTTCATCATCATCCTGATCCTGATGACGCGCGGACGCCGGCGCCGCCGGCGATACTGGGGTGGCGGACCGTGGAGCGGCTGGAACAGCGGCGTCGGTCCGTTTGGCGGAGGCCTCGGTGGCGGATTCGGCGGCTTCGGTCGCGGCGGGTTAGGCGGCGGTGGTGGCGGCGGAGGATTCGGTGGGTTCGGGGGCGGACGCAGCGGCGGCGGCGGCGCGAGCGGCGGATGGTGAAACAGTCGATGGCCGCCGGAATCGCCGCAAGTCCGCGCGAGTGAGACGCGGCCGGCCGCTCCAGGAACAGCACGAGACGCGCATGAACGCCGATTGACGCGGATTGGCCCGGCCGGGCCTCTGCGGTCCGCAACTCAGGAACCCATCCGTGAGAATCCGCGGAAATCCGCGTCTCGTTTATTGGGTCTCGCCGCACGTCGACAATCAGCGACTGGCTCACTTCGCGAACGGCTCATTCAACCGGTCCGTCGGCTCGAGGCCCAGCATTCGTCGGGAATAGTCGACGGTCAACCGGAACCGTCGCAGCACCTCGTTACCAATAACACCGTCCGTATCGGTGTAAGCGCCCGAGCCGATCGGCTCGCGATGCGCCTGCACGAACGGATCGTCGAACCACCACGAGCCGACGCGCAGTCGCCGCGCAGGAAGACGAACGAGCTTCAGATCGCCACTCGCCAGGCTTGGGGCGATTCGCGTGGGGCCATCGGGTGCGAGCTCCAGCAGTTGATGACGCCGCGCGAACGGATGGCGCAGGATGACCGTCTGCGACGCGCCCGTATCGACCATCAGTCGCGCATCGAGTCGCTCACGTGAGTCGAATTCGAGCACGGCCGTCATCACCGGAAGACGCCCGACGAATTCGATGGGAAGACGTGAGGCCGCGGAAGGCAGATGGAACGACTGCGGTTCCCGTATCCGCAGCGTTGTGTTTTCGAAATCGATCTGAGCGACGTATCGCGCGAAGAAATCGTACCCAATCAAGCCGGCGATATCGCGCCCGCGCTGCCGGTAGCCATCAAACGGCATCACCATCACACGTTGATCGAGGAGTCGGATGTCGCGTCCGCGCGCGAGAGCCGCCGCGCCGAGCGCGAGCGATACCCCATCTGCGAAGTCCCGCGCCCCTTGACTAGTGGTCGTGACGTGAAGGCGCTCTGCGAGCGCAGTGCTGATGACGGAGAACTCCGCGCCGGTGTCGAGCAGGAACGTGACGGGCGGAGCTCCCTGAACCGAAACGGGAATCTCGATCTGACCCGGCGTCCAGCGGAAGCGGATTTCTGCGATCTGTGACGACTGTGTCACGTCGATCCAGCCAGCGGACGCGATGAGGACGAGCTGGATCGTGAAAATCAACCGGAGCATTTCAACGCGGGAGCGCACGAGACCCCAAAGCGCTTCCCGTACGTCATACTAACCCGTGATGTTCAGCGTCTTGGCTGACGGCTTCCGGCAGGGCACGCCCAGCCACCTCCGCCAAGGCTACGGCCCGCCGTAGCTTTAGCGAAGGCGGGAGCCGGGAGCCTCGAGCCAAGCCGATCGTGATTCGAGTGAGGTCGCATGACAAGCCGTAACCGTCACGTGATTGCGTCGCTGATTCTCCTGATGACGGCCGGGGTCGCCGGTTGTTCGTACAACAAGTTCACCACTCAGGAAGAGGCGATCAAGGCCTCGTGGGGAGAGGTTCAGAACCAGATACAGCGGCGAAACGACCTGATTCCCAACCTCGTCGAGACCGTCAAGGGATACGCGGCGCACGAAGAAGGCGTCTACAGGGAGATCGCGGAATCGCGCTCGAGGCTCCTTGCCGCGAAAACGCCCGAGGAGACGATTCAGGCGGCGAACCAGCAGAGCGCCGCGCTCGGCCGGCTTCTCGCCGTCGCGGAGAATTATCCGCAGCTCAAGGCGAACGAACAGTTCAACCGATTGATGGACGAGCTCGCGGGAACGGAAAACCGGATTGCGGTGGCTCGCGGCAGATACAACGAGCGAATCCAGGAATACAACACGCAGCGTCGCAGGTTCCCCTCCAACGTGACCGCGAAAGTGTTCGGCTTCAAGGAATACCCGTACTTCACCGCGCCGCCTGAAGCGCAGCGGGTCCCCAAGGTGGACTTCAAGAAGTAAACGCCGTACGACCTCCTGTCGTAGACTGCGGCCAAAGTGCAACTGTGCAGGAGGAGGATGGCTGTGTTGCGACTCGTAGAGAGGCTCTGGGCGCACGGCTTTGGCTCAGGGCCTTGTCCGTGTACGTCGGCCTAATCCGAAGCTCACTTGGGTAGCTGTAGGGCGGGATCTTCAGACCCCACCCTGTCAACGTCAAACCAGAGAAAACGACGAAGGAGATCCGTGTGTTCCGAGGAACGCTGCGTGCGCGCCTGTTGATGTGGACTGCGGGAGTTGCGCTCTGCGTGGTCGGCGGACGCGGCCTGCTGGCGCAAGCGCCACAGCCCGGAGTCCCCGCCGCGCGTGGTGTGCGGGGAGGGGTCGAGCAGCAGGCGCCGAGCCTGCCGCCGCCGATCAACCCGACCAAGGATCCGATTCTCGATTCGTTCGTCTGGCGATCGATCGGCCCGGCCAACATCGGTGGACGCGTCGACGACATCGCCGTCGTCGAGAGCAATCCCTCCATCATTTACATCGGCTTCGCGACGGGCGGCGTCTGGAAGTCCACGAACAACGGGACCACGTGGGCGCCAATCTTCGACGAGTATCCGGTCTCGTCGATTGGAGACATCGCCGTCGCCCCATCGAACCCGGACGTCATCTACGTCGGCACGGGTGAAGCGAACAATCGCCAGAGCTCTTCGTTCGGAGGTGGGGTCTACAAGTCCGTCGACGGCGGCAAGAAATTCGAATACGTGGGGCTGAAAGAGACACAGAGCATCGGCCGTATCGTCGTGCACCCGAAGGATCCAAACATCGCGTACGTCGCGGCGGTTGGTCATCTGTTCGGACCGAACCCGGAGCGCGGCCTGTTCAAGACCGTCGACGGTGGCAAGACCTGGACGAACACGAAATTCATCGACAACGATACCGGCTTCACCGATGTCGTCATGGATCTGTCGAACCCCAACGTTCTGTTCGCTGCGTCGTACCAGCGCAGTCGAACCCCATGGGGATTCAACGGCGGCGGGCCCGGCAGCGGACTCTGGAGGACGACCGACGGAGGCAAGAACTGGACGAAGCTGACGGGAAACGGTCTTCCCGACAATCCGATCATTGGACGAATCGGCATCGACATCGCGCGATCGAAGCCGTCGACGATCTACGCGTCCTTCGAAGTCGGACCGAGCGGCGGCGCGGGCGCCGGGGTGAACGACGACGGCAGCCTCCAGCCTCCGGGACAGCGTGGCTTCGGCCCTGGCGGTCGCGGTCGCGGAGGTCCGCCACCACCACCGGATCCAAAGAAGAGCGGCGTGTGGCGGTCGGACGACAGCGGCAAGACCTGGCGCTTCCTGTCGAATCAAGGCGATCGCTGGATGTACTACAGCGAGGTGCGCGTGGATCCCACGAACCCTGAGATTGCGTATCAGGGCGGCGCGCCGTTCTTCAAGACGATTGACGGCGGGAAGACGTGGCGTCAGGTTCAGGGGATTCCGCACAGCGATCACCACGCGATCTGGATCAATCCGAAGAATGGGAATCACGTCCTGCTCGGGAACGACGGCGGCCTCGACGTCAGCTACGACCAGGCGGAAACATGGGAGTACGTGGACACGGTTGCGGTCGGACAGGTCTACGCGATAAGCGCGGATATGCGGAAGCCGTACTACGTCTGCGGAGGGCTGCAGGACAACGGAAGCTGGTGCGGGCCAAGCGCGACGCGCAGTCAGAACGGGATCGTCAACTCAGACTGGTTTCGCGTCGGCGGCGGTGACGGGTTCTACATTGCCAACGACCCGTCGGATTGGACCGTGCTCTATGCGGAGTCACAGGACGGTGCGACACAACGTCTCGATCTGCGCGCCGGACGGGCGACGTCGATCCGTCCATCCGGACCGCAGGCACCGGGTCAACGCGGCGGCCTGCAACCTGGAGCGTTTCCGGGTACCGAAGGAATGACGCCCGAGCAGCTTCAGCAGCTTGCCGCACAGTTCGGGTTCGGTCGGGGCAATCCGAACGGCAACGTCGTGCCAAGACCGGCGCCCGACACGTATTTTCGCTTCTACTGGAACACGCCGTTCATCCTGTCGCCGCACAATCCGCGGACGGTGTATCTCGGCGCCGATCGGCTGTTCCGCTCCTACGATCGCGGCGACACGTGGACGGCGTCACTCGATCTGACGCGCAACATCGGGCGGAACGATCGGCCGATCATGGGCGTTGACGGCAAGGCGCCCATGGCCTCGAAGCACGATGGCGCCGCGTCGTTCAGCAACATCATCACGATTGGCGAGTCGTACATCGTTCCCGGAATTCTCTGGGTGGGCACCAACGACGGCAACCTGCAGGTCAGCCGCGATGGGGGCGCGACGTGGAAGAACGTCGTCGACAACGTGACCGGCGTGCCGAAGGAAACCCACGTCTCTCGAGTCGAGCCGTCACACTTCGACGCGGGGACGTGCTACGTCACGTTCGACGGCCACCGCACCGACGATCACAAACCGCACGTGTTCGTCACGAAGGACTACGGCGAGACGTGGACCTCGGTTGCCGCGAACCTGCCTGTAGGGAACGTGAACGTCATCCGCGAGGACCCGAAGAATCGCAACCTGCTTTATCTCGGCACCGAACACGCGCTCTACATTTCGTTGAACGGCGGGAAAGAGTGGAAGCGGTTCATGAACGGCCTGCCGACGGTTCGCATCGATGACATCCTCGTGCATCCCCGCGACAACGATCTGATCGTCGGCACACACGGGCGCAGCATCTGGATCATCGACGACATCACCCCGCTGCAGCAGCTGACCGATGACGTCATGAATTCCGATGCAACGCTTCTCGACGTGCGGCCGGGCGTACCGTGGCTCAACGACATTCAGAAGACGATCGTCGTGGAAGGCGCGAAGCACTTCCGCGGCCAGAATCCGGCGCGCGGCACTTCGATCAGCTATTGGTTGAAGAACGCACCGACCGAGGACGTGAAGATCACGATCAGCGACGTCACCGGCCGCGAGGTCCGCTCGATGACGGGGACGAAAGTCGCCGGCTTGAACCGGGTCCAATGGGATCTCGCATCGAATCCGCCTCCAGGCCGCGGTCGAGGGCCAGGCGCGCCGGGTGGCGAAGGACCGCAGCCTCCGGCAGGACAGCCTCCCGCGGAACAGCCTCCGGTAGGAGGACAAACGCCTGCCGGCGCGGCGGGTGCGGCACCTGGTTGGGGCGAACAACCGGTCGGCACGCCCCAGGCACAAGCTGGTGGCGGCGGTGGAGGACGAGGCCGCGGCTTCTTTCCGCCGGCCGTCCCCGCAGGCACCTACCTGCTCAGGCTCTCCATTGGCGACAAACCGATCGGTCAGAAAACGATTGTCGTCGAGACAGACAGCATCATGTAGAACGAGAAAGTACTTGTAACTTCGAACTTCTTACTTCCTACTTCTTACTTTCACACATCGCAATGCCGATCACCGAGGCGCTTCTTCCTGAGTTCGATCACGAGATGGGCTCCACCCGCCGTCTGCTGGACCGCGTGCCGGAGGCGGATTTCGCGTGGAAGCCGCACGAGAAGTCACGCTCCATGGGAGAGCTGGCGGGACATCTGGCCGCCATTCCGAAATGGTGCAGTTTCATTGTCAGTGCTGCGTCGCTCGATTTGGACTCGATCGCCGATGGCGCGCGTCCGCAGGCGCCTGCGTCGCGAGCGGCGCTGCTGCAGGAGTTCGACGCGAAGGTCAAGTCGGGGCGAGCCAGTCTCGCGCCGTTGACCGATGCCGAGCTCCTCGCCAGCTGGACCCTCAAAAAGGGAGACCAGGTTTTCTTCACGCTGCCGAAGATCAGCGCTCTTCGGAGCTTCGTCTTGAACCATACGATTCATCATCGTGGGCAGCTCAGCGTGTATCTCAGGCTCCGGAATATTCCCGTCCCGCCGATCTACGGTCCAACGGCCGATGAGCAATGAAAAGGGAAAAGGTAGAAGGGAGAAGGGAAAAGGGAGAAGGGAGAAGGGGAACCGGAGAGAGAAGGATAGAGAGACACAACACAGCTTTTTCTCTTTTCCCTTGTCCCTGTTCCCTTATCTCATGCGTCTTTTTCCTTCTCATTTTCATCGTCGTCGCGACACTGAATTCCGGCGGTTACCGGTATGGCGCGTCGGATCAGGCTTTCTACGTTCCCGCGGTGCTCGAACGACTCGATCCCGGTCTCTTTCCCCACGATCACGATCTGATTCAGGCGCAAGCGCGTCTTACGTTCTTCGATGAAACGATCTCGATGCTGGCGCGCGTCATCCCCTTGCCGTTGCCATCGTTGTTTGTTGTCTTATACATCGTCACACTTGCCATGCTCGCGCTGGCCGCAGCTCGTGTCGCAAGCACCCTCTACCGGACGCGCTGGGCCGCCGTGTGCCTCCTGGCAGCCTTGACGATGAAGCACGAGATCGCCAGGTCCGGAACGAACACACTGGAGTGGTACTTCCACCCTCGGCAGGTCGCGTTCGCCTGCGGAGTGCTGGGTCTTGCGGCGTTCCTGCGCGGGCGCACCGCCGTAGCGGCAGCGCTCGTCTGCATCGGCGCGCTCGAGCACCCGACGACTGCCGTGTGGTTCGCCGTGTGGGTTGGCGTTGCCGCCGTCGTTGCTGACCGTCATCTTCGCGTGCCGGCCGCCGTGATTTGTGGGGCGGGCGCCGTGCTCGGGGGATGGGCGCTGATGGCCGGTCCTCTCGCGGGGCGGCTCTCGACGATGGATCCGGCGTGGGTGGCGACGCTGCCGGACAAGAACTATCTGTTTCCGTTGCGCTGGCCGATGACGGCGTGGCTTCTGAATCTTGGCTACGTGCCGGTGATCCTCGCGATCTTTCGTCGTCGACGTGCCGCGGGGCTGGTCACACCGCGCGAACGCGGTGTCCTGATTGGCTGCCTCTCGCTCGTCGTGGTGTTTGCGGTGGCAGTGCCTCTGAACGCTGCAGGCGTACAGCTTGCCGTGCAGACGCAGCCCGCCCGGATCTTCTGGATGCTCGACTTCCTGGCGACGGTGTATGCAGTCTGGATGCTGGCGGAAGGAGCGCGACCTTCGGAGCGGCGCGCGCGGGCGGTTGCGTTGGCGGTCATCGCGGTGACGATCGTTCGAAGCGGATATGTCGCACGCGCCGTGTCTGCCCAGCGCGAGCTCGTCTCGATCGATATTCCCGATACAGACTGGGGACGCGTGATGCGATGGGCACGCGGCACGGCGCGTGACACGCACTGGCTGGCGGATCCGGCACACGCGGTCAAGTACGGCACGAGCGTCCGCGTTGCCGGACAGCGGGACGTGTTCACGGAGGCGATCAAGGATGACGCGATCGGGATGTACGACCGCGTCGTGGCGATGCGAACGCGCGACCGACTTCTTGCGGTCGGCGATTTCGCGTCGCTGACACCCGACCGCGCTCGTCAGCTGGCGTCCGAGTACGACCTCGATTATCTCGTCACGGAAGCATCAATGAACTTGCCGCTGGCGTTCGAGTCCGGCAGGTTGCGGGTGTATCGAATCACTGATCACTAATCACTTATCCTGGATCGATGAATTCCGGATCGTCGGCCGGTGCACTGTCGGCAAGGCATCGGACGATACAGCGATTCAGCGACTTCAAGGATTCGTAATCGGCGATCAGTGATCAGTGATTAGGGATGAGTGATTCGAGCTCTTCCCGTCTCCTCGCAGCGCCCAATCCACCAGCACCGAGCTTTCTCGGACTGCGCAGCGAAAGGCGCGCGCGAACACGGCATGCACGTCGAGCGCTCCGCTTCGATGGTCCGGCTCCGTGACTCCAGCGAGCCGGGATCCGACGGTCGCGTTTCGTACGCCACCGAGCAGGACGAAATACAACGACGCGATCAGCGCGAACAGAATCGCCATCGCTGGCGCCGCGACACGAGCGGCAACCGCAACGCTCGTTCCGCAGGCCAACGCCGTCAACAGCAGCAGCGCCGCGTCAATCACAGCAAGCAGGCCGAAATCGATGCCCGTCGCGGCAAGCGGACGCCACCACACATCCGGGCGCGAGCCGGCGCTGGAGGAGTCGCTATGCGACGTCTCGGTGTCCGTCGATGGCCCCTGGATGATCTTCGGCTCCGGGGCGATTCCCGATTCGAGGGTCCGTGCAGCAGCCGGCTTCCGTGGGAGACCGCGGACGCGCGCGAGACCGTCCAGTGGATCTTCCCCGCTCGGCAGCAGCTCCGCGACCTCGTTCAACACCTGTTCGGGCTGCAACCCGACCGCCTTGGCGTACGCGCGAATCGCGGATCGGCCGTACAGGCCGCTCGGCAGTTCCCCGAAGGCGCCTCGGTCGATCAATCCCAGAATCCGGGAGCGGACGCCAGTCTGCCGCTCCAGATCGTCCAGACTCCAGCCGTTCTGTTCGCGCAAGCGCCTCAGCCGCTCGTGGGTCACGGGTGTCCTCCTTATTGGCGCTTATCGGATCGGACGCGGCTGCCCAACACCGAGGGGTCAAACTAGGGTCAAACCTTGGTCTGACCCCAGTCTGACCCTGGTTTGACCCCAGTCTGACCCCCAGCGTCGTGTACGCTGGATGCTGTGGACTTGACGCCGTATGTGCCCAAGCGGAGGCTCCGGAACGGGCATCTCATGACGTTGTATGCCTGGGGCAAACCCAGGTACTTCCCGAAACTTCCTCCAGCCGAAGGACGGTTCTTCGACGTCGCGCCCGACGCCCGGGTCCTGGCGCACTGTCACTGGCAGGCAAACCGCGAGAAGCACCCTGCCCTGCTGGGGCTTCACGGGCTCGAAAGTTCGAGCAGCGCGCACTACATGCGAGGACTCGCCGACAAGGCGTTCGCCGCCGGCTTCAATGTGCTCCTGCTCAACCAGCGCAACTGCGGCGGGACCGAGCAGCACTCGGTCGGCTTGTATCACTCAGGCCTGATAGGCGACGCGGATCATGTGATTCGCGAGATCGCGGAGCGTGATCGCATCGACCGGGTCGTCGTCGCGGGGTACTCCTTGGGAGGCAACCTGGCGCTGAAGCTGGCCGGCGATTACGGCGACGTCGCGCCCGCGCAGCTCCGCGCGGTCTGCGTCGTGTCACCGGTGATCGAGCTCGAGGAATGCGTGCGCGCCCTCGAGCGCTGCCAGAACGTCGTCTATCAATGGAACTTCGTCCGAGGGCTGCGCGGGCGGATGCGGCGAAAGGCGCAGTGGTTTCCGGGCAGGTTCGCCGTCGAGAAGCTGTCTAGGATTCACACTGTCCGCCAGTTCGACGAAGTCTACACGGCGCCGCACTTCGGGTTTCGTGACGCGAGCGATTACTACCACCGCGCGAGCGCAATGCGCGTCATCGATCGCATCCGTATCCCGGCCTTGATCATCACGGCAGAAGACGATCCCTTCGTTCCCGTGACGCCCTTCCGCAATCCAAGTGTCACGACGAACCCGCACATCCGCCTGATCATCACGCGGTACGGCGGCCACTGCGGATTCATCACGGACGCGTCGACTGGCGACGATGGATATTGGGCAGAAAGACAGATCCTCACCTTCGCGAAGCAGATCGTCACGACGCCACCTTCTCGATCAGCATCCGGGCGAGCTCCGGTCCCTTCCCCTGTTCTTCGTGCTTGAAGTACACGAAGACGTCCTTGGCGCCTTCGAGCGCGCGAATCGTGCCCGCCCAGCGCTCGATGTCGGCGGGCTCATATCCTTCATCGCGCAGCCTGAAATACCCGTAGTCTGCTGTGACCTCGACCGGCGTGCTCATCTTCTCGCTGTCCGCGACGCACAAGGCAAGATTCCGCTGTCGCAGCGTCTCGAAGACGGCCGGATCGTGCCACGACGCGTGACGGAACTCGAATGCCGCCCGAATGCCCTCCGGGAGCAGGTCGACGAACGCGCGCAGCACGTCCACGTCCTTCTTGAACGTCGGCGGCAGTTGAAACAGCAGCGTCCCGAGCTTCGACTCGAGCGCACGGGCCGTCCGGCAGAACGTCTGCACGAGATCTTCGCATCGCTGCAGCTTCGCATCGTGCGTGATGCGGCGCGGCGCCTTCAACGTGAACGAAAACCCCTCGGGCGTGCCCGACGCCCATCCCGACAGGAGCTTCTCGTTCGGCAGACGGTAGAAGGTGTAGTTGATCTCGACCGTCGGAAACCGCTCGGCGTAGAACGCCAGCATCTTGTCGGTGCTGAATTTCTCGGGATAGAAACTGCCGCGCCACTCCGGGTAGTTGTACCCCGAGGTCCCCACCAGAACGCGCTCAACCATCAGCGCAGTGTAATTGATGATGCCCGCCATCCCGCGTTCGGGATCAGCCTTCCCAAAACCGGACGGCGTGTCCGGCCGCCGAGCAGCGGTCGGTCGGCCGATGATCTTGGAACCGCGCGGGTTATCCGTCGTCTTCATCTTGGCAGGTTGTTGGCTTTGGTCGACAAGGCGTTCCGTTGCTGAGATCAAGTTGACTCGAACACAGGGGCCAAATCAGCAGCGCCTGCGGCTGCGGCGGGCCGCGAATGCGGTCCCGCCCCGCGAGCGGGGGTGGGGTCCCGCGAGCATCTAATAAATGCTGAACGACATTCGCTACGCCATCCGGACGCTCCTTCGGTCTCCGGGTTTCACGGGCATCGCGCTGCTCACGCTTGCCCTTGGCATTGGCGCGAATACCGCGCTGTTCAGCGTCGCCGAGACCGTCCTCCTCCATCCGCTGCCGTTCCGCAATGCGGATCAGCTCGTGCTCCTTTCGACAACGCGTCCCCAGCAGGGGGATGCCGCGCTGCCGTTTTCACTGCCCGACTTCCGCGATGTCGAGGCGCGTAACCACGTGTTCGACCAAATAGCCGCCTGGGCGTTGCGGCAATTCAACCTGACGGCGGATGACTCCGAGCAGGTGCAGTGCGCGGTTGTCACCGCGAGCTTCTTCGACCTGCTTGGCGTGCAGCCAGCGTACGGCCGCGTATTGGCTGCTGCCGACGAGGTGCGTGGATCAACGCCGGCAGCGGTGATTGCGTACGGCCTGTGGCAGCGGCGATTCGGCGGCGACCGCGCAATCATCGGGCGCAGCATCGTGCTCGACGGTCAGAGCTATCGGGTAGTGGGCATCATGCCGCGTGGTTTTCGCTTCCTGAGTTTTCGCAACGACACCGAACTGTGGCTTTCACTCGCGTCGGATTGGTTTCCCGATCGCGAGTACGCGCGCGCAGTCCGGTCGATGGGCGTCATGGCGCGGCTGCGGCCTGACGTGACGCTTCAACGAGCACAATCGGAAATGAGCGCAATCGCGCGCCAACTCGAAGCGGAATACTCGGACAATCATGGACGCGGCATCGCAGTCCTGCGGCTCCGTGATCAGGTGGTCAAGAACCTGCGGCCGGCGGTGTTCGTGTTGCTCGGCGCGGTTGGGTGCGTCCTGCTCATCGCCTGCACGAACGTGGCGAGCCTGCTGCTCGCACGCGGCGCCGCGCGGCAGCGCGAGATCGCGATTCGCGGCGCCCTTGGCGGAACCAGGGCACACCTGGTCCGGCAGCTCCTGACCGAATACCTGATGCTCGCGGGTGCAGGAGGCGCGCTCGGGCTTCTCGTCGCCACGTGGGCCATGGATCTGTTTGCCGCGCTTCCACCCGCCACGCCAAGCCTGTTCGTGCCCTACTCGATCGACCCGGCCCGCATTGTCGTCGACCGACCGGCGCTCGTTTTTACCGCTGCTCTCTCGATGATGACCGCCGTGATCTTCGGGCTCGTACCGGCGGTTACCGGATCACGGACGGACCTCGTGGACGCGATGAAGCAGGGCGGCGCGCTGGCCTCAGCCCCGCGTCAGACCCGCATTCGTGCAACGCTCGTCATGGCCGAGGTCGCGCTTGCCGTGATCCTTCTCGTGGGCTCGGCGTTGCTGGTTCGAACGTTCGTCAGCCTCAGTCGCGTGGACCCGGGCTTTCAGCCTGACAACGTTCTCACGTTCAACATCGCTTTGCGAGGTCCGCGGTATCGCGTTCCCGGGCGCTCGGTCGAGTTCTTCAACGAGCTTCTAACTCGGATTCGATCAATTCCCGGAGTATCGGCCGCAGGGGGCGCCGAATTCCTCCCGCTGAGCGGCATGGATGCATCGACGCCGCTGTTCGTCGATGGTCAGCCCAATCCCGCACCGGGCCAGGATGTTCATGCACACTACCGCGCGGTTACGGCTGGCTACTTTCAGGCCATCGGCATGCGCGTCGTCCACGGACGCGCGCTGCTCGAGACCGACACCGCGAACGCTCCGCGAGTCGCCGTTGTCAACGAGACGCTCGCGCGACGCTTCTGGCCCAACTCCAGCGCTGTCGGGCGTCGCGCCGCGTTGATGCTGGAATCCTTGCGTTACCGGGCTGACGGTCCACCTACGCGGGATGTGGCCGGGGGGTTGCGCGAAATCGTCGGTATCTCTGCGGACGTGCGACACTCCGCATTACAGGCCGATCCAGTCCCGGAGCTGTTCGTTCCGTTCGCGCAACGCCCGGTATCGGATCTGGCCATTGTCGTCCGGACGACGAGCGATCCATCGATGCTCGCCCGTGACCTACGGCGGATCGCCGCCGCGCTCGATCCTGCGCTGCCGGTCACCGGCTTGACGTCAGTCTCGGATCTCGTGGCGGCATCGATCGCGCAGCCTCGTTTCAACGTCATCCTGCTGTCTGCCTTCGCGGCACTCGCCATGATACTAGCTGTCATCGGTGTCTACGGCATCGTCGCGTACGCGGTAGTTCTCCGAACGCGCGAGATCGGGATCCGCGTTGCGCTCGGCGGTCAGGCGCGCGACATCTTTGCGCTCGTCGTGAAATATGGAATGCGGCTGGCCCTCATCGGCCTCGTCGCAGGGCTCTCGACCGCGCTGATGCTCGGACGCCTCGTCTCGGGTCTCCTGTTCGGCGTCACACCGGCCGATCCGATCGCCTTCGGCAGCGCCGCGCTGTTGCTGGTTCTCGTCGCGCTCGCGGCCACGCTCGGTCCAGCCCGCCGCGCGTTGCAAATCGATCCGGTGGCCGCGCTTCGCGCTGAGTGAAGGGAAAGG
>Ga0114129_10001093_pt1 | contig 35623 bp, 26 predicted proteins | sample RhiMetdeltSRZDD1_FD_80071 | JGI IMG/M metagenome (GOLD analysis project Ga0114129, IMG submission 80071) | Populus rhizosphere microbial communities from Tennessee, USA - Rhizosphere MetaG P. deltoides SRZDD1 (version 2) (version 2) | ecosystem: Host-associated > Plants > Roots > Rhizosphere >...
CACGATCTCGGCGCGGGAGACGTTGATCAGCATCGCCGTCCGCTGCATGGCCCCGAGCCTGGCCGCGCTCAGCAGGCCGCGCGTGGCCGTGGTCAGCGGCAGGGTGAGGACGACGTAGTCGGCGCGCCCGAGGACTTCGTCGAGGCGCTCGGGCCCGGTGAGCAGGTCGACATCGACCGCGGACGGTCGGGAGAGATCGCGGCGGATCGCGAGCACCCGCATGTCGAACGCGCGCGCCCGCCGGGCGAGCGCCTGGCCGATGCGGCCGTAGCCGAGGATGGCCACGGTCCGGCCGGCCAGCTCGGGCCACGGCGACGGTGGCGTCACGCCGACCGCCCACTGGCTCTCCCACGCGCCCCGTCGTAGCGCGGTGTCGAGCCGCGCAAAGTCGCGTGTGAGGGCGAGCATCGCGCCCAGCACATACTCGGCGATCCCGGTCTCGTGCCCGTACGCGTTCGCGAGCGAGGCGCCGGCCGGCAGGGCGGCCCGGTCGATGCGGTCGAGGCCGGCGCCCGGCACCTGCACCAGCTTCAGCCGCCCGGCCGCCGCGCCCATCTCGGGCGTGAAGGCCATGCTGACGACGACGTCGACGTCGCCCAGGCCGGCGGCGGCGTCGGGCTCGTCGGCCACGGTCACCGTGCAGGGCACGGCCAGGTGGGCGCGGACGCGCGCCTCGAGGCTGCGCGAGAAGGTGCCGACGAAGGCGACGCGGATCATCACGGGTTCCCGGTCGCTGCCCACTGCCGGAAGACGCGGGCGGTCGCCTCGTCGACGGGGAAGAAGCACTCGATGCGGATCTCTTGCAGCGTGACGTCCTGCGGGGTGCCGAGCGTGGCGATCGTCGTGAACAGCCGCAGCGAGGTCTCGCCGCGGCGGAAGTGGACGATCAGGACGGGGGTCTGTCGATCGTCGGGCGGAAGCGTCCGCGAGAGCGCGGGCGCGCCCGGGACAGCCAGCAGGCGCTCCAAGAGCGCCGCGGTCTCCGGCGTGCCGTCGGCGATCGCGTCGGCCTGCACGCCGCGCAGGAAGTGCAGCACGACCTCCTCCCAGTTCACCACGAACGGACGCAGGCCCTCGGGGGAGACCAGGGCCAGCGCGAGATTCACGGGCTCGGCCGGCGGCGCTGAGCCGGCCGGCGGCGGCCCCGTCAGGAACTCCGTGAGATGGGCGGCGCCGGCATTGGCGCGCAGCAGGTTCCAGCGACGGTCCACGACGAAACCGGGGTACGGCTCCTGCTGGGCGAGCATGTGGTCGAGCGCGGCGTCCACGCAGTCCAGCTCGGGCGCCGACAGCGCGCGCTCGCGCCAGGCCGGCGCGTAGCCGGCGGCCAGGAAGAGCGCGTTCTGCTGGCGCAGCGGCAGGTCGAGCACGGCGGCCAGGCGCAGGATCATCTCCCGGCTCGGCGTCGTCCGGCCCGACTCCAGGAAGCTCACGTGCCGCTGAGTGCTCGCGGCCGCCCCGGCGAGCTCGAGCTGCGACAGCCCGCGCCGCTCTCGCCACCACCGCAGACGCCCGCCGAAGCTGCCGGCCGCCGCCACCGTCTCCGCGCGCTTCATGCGCTCAGCCTGAGGCTGTCGGGCGCTGCGATCAATTCCCCGCCGGGGAATCGCCGCTGGACGTCCCCGGGGCGATCTCGAGCAGCACCGCCTCGGGATCGGCGCCCCAGCGCCAGGGCAGCCCCACGCTGCCCAGCCCGCGGGACACGACCAGGCGCGACGCGCGAAACGCGTACGCGCCCTCGTCGAGGCAGAAGCGGCTCTGGCGGATGATCGGCGGCCCGCTCGGCAACCGGATCTGGCCGCCGTGCGTGTGGCCCGACAGCATCAGCGGCACGTCGCGGGCCGCCGCCGCGTAGAAGTGGTCGGGGTTGTGGGCCAGCAGCAGGTGCGGCCTGCCGTGCGACGCGACCAGCGCGGCCCAGTCCGGGCGGCCCATCACCAGGTCGTCGATGCCGCCCAGCACGAACCGTCCGCCGGCGTGCGTCACCTTCACGGACTCGTTCCGGAGCATCGGCACGCCGATGCGGTCCAGGCTGCGGCGCAGGTGGGCGGGATCGCCGCCGAAGTAGTCGTGGTTGCCGAAGCACGCCCAGGCGCCCAGGGGCGCGCGCGCCAGCGGGCTCAGCGCCTCCAGGAACGGGTCGAGCTCGCTGACGTGGCCGGTCACCAGGTCGCCGGCCACGGCCACCAGGTCGGGTTGCAGCGTCATGAGCGCGGCGACGATCCCGGCCAGCGTGTCGGGGCTGAGGAAGATGCCGGCGTGGATGTCGGAGACGAGCAGCACCCGCAGGCGGCCGCCGACGGCCGGCCACCCGGCGGGGGCCAGCTCGATGTCGGCCACGCCGAAGCGCCGCTCCAGCACCCTCGTGTAGGGCGCCCAGACGTGGGCCAGGCGAGGGTAGAGGAACCGCGAGACCACCATGTCGAGGTTCCGCTCGAGCAGCTTGAGCGGACCCCGGCTGGGATCGATCCGACGTCGCTCGCGGCCGGTCATCCTCCGCGGCGGGTCCAGCCGGCGACGTCTCAGACGGGAGAAGTTCTGCACGCCGGGACCGAGCGTAGCACCGAGCCACGAGGGTCAGCCGGTCGTCTGGGATCGAGCGCGTCGCGGAGTCCGTCGCCGAGCAGGTTGAGGCCCAGCACGGTCAGCGCCGGCAGCACGAGATGGCGCAGGGTGCCGCTGCCTCCGGCCGGCAGCCACTCGAGCGTGACCGAGAAGAGCAGGATGAGGACCAGCCCCGACCAGAAGATCGGTGTGCTGATCCCCGCCAGCGCCAGGGCGGTGGCCAGGTAGTCGAGGACGCTGGCGCGGCGGACCGCGCTGACGATCCCCGCCGCGACGCCGACGAGCGCGGCCAGCGCGACGGCGGCCAGCGCCAGCTCGAGCGTGCGCAGGAAGCGCTCGCGGAGCTCGGGGAGGACCGGCGTGGACGTCGCGATGGAGCGCCCCAGGTCCCCGCGCACCAGCCCGGCCAGGTAGACCGCGTACTGCACGGGCAGCGGGTCGTCCAGACGCCAGCGGGCGCGCAGCTCGTCGACGATCTGGTCGGTGGCGAAGTCCCCGGCGAGCAGACGGGCCGGGTCGCCGGGGATGAGACGGACGACGAGGAACACGCAGACGCTCACCGCCAGCAGCGTCGGCACGCCGATGGCCAGCCGGTCGGCGACTAGCCGGAGCAGGGGTCGCCTAGTCGGCGAAGTGCGCGGCGTGCAGCGACTGGATGGACTCCAGCGGGTTCCACTCCACCCCCTTGAGCGTGCGCCGGGCCGCCCAGATCTGCGGCTCGCCGTAGAGCCAGAGCGCGGGCAGCTCGCTCATGAGGATCTCCTGCATGCGGTGCAGGGCCTCCAGGCGCTTCCTGGCGTCCAGCGTGCCCTGCTCGAAGGCCAGCAGGCGGTCGAACTCGTCGTGCTTCCAGAACGAGCCGTTGTTGCCCCGGGGACGCCAGAATGCCGAGCCGAAGTCCTGGATGGCGCTGTCGATGTCGCCGTTGACCGAGCGCCAGCCGAAGAGCACGGCCTGGACCTGGTTCTTGTCCACGGGCTGGGCTGTCAACTGCGAGAGCGCGCCCCACTCGAGGTCGGTCACGCGCATCGTCACCCCGACCTGCTTGAGATACCCCTGGATCGCCTCGACGACCTGGCCCGAGAGCAGGTAGCGGCCCGGCGAGTGATGCAGGACGAAGCTCAGGTTGGCGGCGCCGGCCTCGGCCAGCAACTGCCGCGCGCGCTCGGGGTTGTAGCCGTAACGGTCGTAGGCGTCGGTGTACCCGTGGCTGCTGACGGGCCCGGGAGAGTGGAGGACCCGCGCGGTCCCGGCAAAGATGCTCTTCACGATCGCCTCCCGGTCGATCGCGTAGTACAGCGCCCGGCGAACCCGCGCGTCCTTGAAGGGCTCCCGCTGGGTGTTGAGGTAGATCCAGACGACCCGCGCCGAAGGCGGTGTGGATACGGTGAGCGCCGGGTTCCGGGCCAGCCGCGCCGCCTCCTGCGGCGGGACGTGGAAGATCAAATCGACGTCGCCGCTCTCGAGCGCGACCAGGCGGGCCCCCTGGTCGGGATACGGCTTGCTGACGATGGCGCGCAGCCTCGGCTTGCCGCCCCAGTACTGGTCGTTGGCCTCCAGCCGCACCTCCTGGCCGCGCTTGTGGTGAACGAACTTGAAGGGCCCGGTGCCGACGGGCGCGGTGTGCAGGTTGTCGTCGCCGACCTTCTGGACCTGCGTGGGACTGTAGACCACGATCCAGTGGTAGCCGAGCGAGCTGATGAACGGCGCGAACGGCGCCTCGGTCGTGACCCGGAGGGTATGCTGGCCGGCGACGTCCATCGACTTCACCATCGCCAGGGTCGCCTTGCCGATGGAGTGCTTGCGGAAGCGCTCCAGGTTGAACCGCAGCGCCTCGGCGTCGAAGGCGGTCCCGTCGGTGAACTTCACGCCCTGGCGGGTGTGCAGGGTCCACGTCCGGCCGTCCTTCGACTGCTCCCAGGACTCCACGAGCCACGGCACCACCTTGCCGTCGCTGGTCAGCCGGACCAGCGGCTCCGACACCTGGTTGAGGATGGAGCCGTTGTGCAGGCCGGTGGCCCTGTGGGTGTCGAAGATCGGCACGTCGGTCGGCATGCCGATGACCAGCGTGTCCTTGGCGGCCGGCGCAGTCCCCACCACGACCACCACCAGCACGGCGGCCAGGGCCACCACGAGCCAGCGCATCTGCTCGGGGGTCAGCCGATCGCTCGCTCTCCGCCGGACTCGCGCGGTCACGGCATCACCCAGCCGCCGTTGGGCTGCAGCACCTGGCCGGTGAGATAGTGCGCATGCTCGGTGGCCAGGAACACCGCGCAGTAGGCGACGTCCTCCACCTCGCCCAGATGGCGCACGGGCAGCTCCTGGATCCGGCGCGCCCGATACTCCGGCGTCATCACCGCGCGGCTCATGTCGGTGTCGATGCCGCCCGGCGCGATGGCGTTGGCGGTGATGCCCTGGCCGCCGTACTCGAGGGCGATGGCCCGCGTGAACGCCTCGATGGCGCCCTTGGTGGCCGCGTAGGCGGCGAAGCCGCCGTTGCCGACCCCGGCCCGGGCCAGCTGCGAAGACAGGTTGACGATCCGGCCGTAGCGCGCCTGCGCCATCGGCCGCAGCGCGTACTGCGTGCACAGGAAGGTGCCCGTCACGTTGATGGCCCACATCGACTCGTAGGCGCGCAGCGGCGTGTCGGCGAAGGCGCCGCGGGTCATGATGCCGGCGTTGTTGACGAGCACGTCGAGGCGCCCGAACCGCTCCAGGGTCTGCTCCACCAGCGTCCGCACCTGCGGCTCGCGCGAGACGTCGGCCTGCAGGGCCAGCGCCCCGCGGCCCAGCGCCTCGATCTCGCCGGCGACCTCCGTGGCGGCCGCCGCGCTCGCGTGGTAGTTGACGACGACGTCGGCGCCCTCGCGCGCGAAGGTGAGGGCCATCGTGCGGCCGAAGCCGCGACCGGCGCCGGTGACGAGCGCCACGCGCCCGGCCAGCCGTGCTGCCGGAGTCCCGACTCTCACCGGCGGGTGAGGATGTGCTCGGCCACCTCGATCGGGCGCGCGATCCACACGTCGCCCTTGCCGAGAATGAGCTCGAGGAGCCGCGCCACCATCCGCATGCGCGAGGGGCGTCCGATCACCTGCGGGTGGCCCATGAGGTTGAAGAACCCGCCCTCCTCGTAGGTGCCCTCGAACTCCTCCTTCCAGATCTCGAAGACGTCCTCCTGGCTCCAGATGCCGTTGCCCACCGGCGGAACCACGCTGAAGCCGAAGAACGGGAAGTCGTTGTTGCACCACGCCGTCGGCAGCTCGACCAGGTCGCCGTGCGGGGTCTTGTGGCAGTACGGCAGGTCGGCGTCCATCAGGTTGGAGTGATAGACGAATCCGTGCTTGCGGAGCAGCGTCATCGTGTGCTTCGACGGATCGGCCGACGGCGCCCGCGAGCCCAGCGGCTTCACGTCGAGCACCTTCTTGAAGATGTCCATCGACTTCAGCAGCAGCGTCTCCTCCTCCTCGACCCCGCCGGGCAGGAAGAACGGCTTCTCGTGCATGTAGCCGTGGTGACCGACCTCGTGACCCCGTCGGACGATCTCGCGGCAGAGGTCGGGATAGCGCTCGACGATCCAGGCGGGGATGAACCAGCCGGCCTTGATGCCGTACCGGTCGAGGACCTTCAGGATGCGGGGAGCGCCGGTCCGGGGGCCGTAGGCGCCCATGGACATGTGCAGCGGCCGTTCGGCCAGGGCGGCATCGCGGTGGATCCACGGGCTCTCGCCGTCGAGGTCGAACGAGATCGTGAACGCGCACCGCTTGCCCTTCGGCCACTTGATCGTCTGGGACTCCATGCCCGCCTCCGAGCGCCCGGGGATGGCACGGCTATACCGTCGAGGCCGGGGCGTGTCAAGGAGCGGCCCGCCGCCGCCGGCCGGCCGGAGACGGCGTGGTAGACTCCTCCGCATCGACCCGCAGCCCAGTCCGCACGCACTGCTGACGGCCGCCCGCGCGGAGCTGGCGCGGATGCCGGACGTGATCGCCGGCCTCGTGGCCGGTCTCGACGTCCCCGGATGGCGGGCTCGCCCCTCCCCGGCCGAGTGGGCGCCGGTGGAGATCCTGTGTCACCTGCGCGACGAGGAGCTCGAGGACTTCGGCGCCCGCGCGCGGGTCGTGGTCGAGGGCGGCGCCCGGTTCCTCACGATCGACCCCGAGCGGTGGGCGACCGAGCGCCGTTACCTGGAGGACGACGGGCCGCGCGCGCTGTCCGCGTTCCGCGAGCGTCGCACCACGACGCTGGCCTTCCTCGGCTCGCTGGCCGCCGGGCGCCTCACCCGCACCGTGACGCATCCGCGGGCCGGCGACCTCTCGGGCCTCGACCTGCTCGCCGCCTGGGTCGCGCACGATCGCCTGCACGTGGCCCAGCTCGCCGCCACGCTGGCGCGCGGCTGGGCCGACCGCTGGGCCCCGCTGCGGACGGACTACGCGGGGCCGATCCCGTTCGCGACGCCCGGCCGATAGCGTCCGCCCCCCGGCGGACTCGGGTGATGGGCCGATCCGGGCGCCGGCTCAGCGCCGCGCGTCGTAGATGGTGAACTCGACGAGGTTGTCGTCGGGGTCGCGGAAATAGACGCTGGTGGAGGGACCGCGCGCGCAGGTGCGCGGGCCGGGGCCGGCTTCGACCTTGACGCCGCTGCGCGCGAGCAGGTCGAGCACCTCCTGGACGGTGCCGTCCCACACGAGGCACAGGTCGGCGCCGCCCACGCTGGGACGAAGTCGAGGGTGCGCTCCACGTCGCCGACGACCATCACCCAGTGGTCGATCCCGGTGATCCCCATCGCTGTCCTCGCTATCGCGGCGCGCTCCGCGCGCACCGCCAGACGTACTCGCGCGTGAGCGGCATCTCCGTCACGGCCACCCCCAGCGCGTCGGCCACCGCGTTGGCGATCGCCGCCGGGGCCGGCAGCGTCCCGCCCTCGCCGGCGCCCTTGACGCCGAGCGGGTTGAGCGGCGAGGGCGTGACCACGTGCTGGACCTCGAGCGCGGGCACGTCGGTCGCCCGGGGGAGCGCGTAGTCCATGAGCGTGCCGGTGACGAGCTGGCCGGCCCCGTCGTAGACGACCTGCTCGAGCAGCGCGTTGCCGATGCCGTGGGCGACGCCGCCGTGCACCTGGCCCTCGACGACCATCGGGTTGATCATCACGCCGCAGTCGTCCACCGCGACGTACCTCAGCAGGCGCACCACGCCCGTGTCGGCGTCCACCTCCACCACCGCCGCGTGGGCGCCGCTGGAATACGTCGACTGCGTCACGCTGACGTAGCCCGACGCCTCCAGGCCCGGATCCATCCGACCGGGCAGCGCGTACCCGGGGCGCGGGGCCGACGCGATGGCCGCGATCTCGCCGAGGGCCAGGCCGCGACCGGGCACGCCGCGCACGGTGACGTGCCCCTCGTCGAGCACGAGGTCCTCGACGGCGGCCTCCAGACGCTCGGCGGCGATGGCCAGCGCCTTGCGCCGGACCTCGCCGCCGGCGTGGGCGGCGGAGGCGCCGGCCAGCACGGCCACCCGGCTGGCAAAGGTGCCGACGCCGTACGGCAGGCCGTCGGTGTCGCCGGGGACCACCGTGATCCGATCGAGCGGCAGCGCCAGCTCGTCGGCGACGATCTGGGCCAGCGTCGTCTCGTGGGCCTGTCCCTGGCTGGAGGCGCCCGAGTAGACGAAGACGTGCCCGTCGTGGTCCACGCGCACGCGAATGCCCTCGTAGGGGCCGAGCCCGGTGTCCTCGACGAACAGCGCCAAACCCAGGCCGAGCCGGCGGCCATTGTCGGGCGCGCGGGCGAAGCCCTTCCAGCCGACCGCCTCGACGGCGCGGCGCAGGCACTCCGGATAGTTGCCGCTGTCGTAGCGGCGCGGCCCGTTGTCGCGCGAGACGAGGCCGACGTCGTAGGGAAACGCCTCGGGCTCGATCAGGTTGCGCGCGCGGATCTCCACGCGGTCCAGGCCCAGTCGCGCGGCGGCCAGGTCGAGCAGGCGCTCCATCACGAACACCGCCTGCGGGCGGCCGGCGCCGCGGACCGGCGTGACCGGCACCCGGTTGGTGTAGAGGGCGGTGAACGTGACCTCGTAGCTCGGCACCCGGTAGGGGCCGGGCACGCTCACCGACGTGATGAGCGGCACGATCACGCCCCACGACACGAACGCGCCACAGTCGTGCACGAAGGTGTCGCGCAGGGCCACGATACGGCCGTTGCGCGTCAGGCCCAGCTCGGCCTCGTGCCACTGGTCGCGCTCCTGCGTCACCGCCAGCAGGTGCTCGCGGCGCGACTCCACGAAGCGCACCGGACGGCCGAGCGCGCGAGCCAGGTACGGCACCAGGACGTCCTCGCCGTACACGATGGCCTTGGGGCCGAAGCCGCCGCCGATGTCCTGGGTGACGACGCGCACGGCGTGCTCGGCCAGGCCGAGGAACCGCGCCAGCATCCGGCGCAGGATCTGCGGCGCCTGCGTCGTGGACCAGACCGTGAGCTGGCCGAGGTCGGGGTCCCAGCGGGCCGTGGTCGCCCGTGTCTCCAGGGCCATCCCGGCACCCCGGTGCAGACGGAACCGCTCGCGCACGACCAGGTCGGCGCCGGCCAGCGCGGCCGCGGCGTCGCCGACCCGCTGGGTGAACCGTGCCGCCTCGTTGCCGCCCGGATGCACGCGCGGGCCGCCGGGACGGAGCGCGTCGTCGAGCGAGGCGACGGCCGGCAGCGGCTCGTAGTCCACGCGCAGCGCCTCCAGCGCGTCGGCCGCCGCCGCCGCGCTCTCGGCCACGACGAGCGCGACCGGCTGGCCCACGTAGGAGACGAGCTCCTGCGGCAGGATCTCGGCGCAGGCCGGCGCGACCAGGCTCGGGTGCGGCACGAGCAGCGGCAGGCGCCCGAGCGCTGCCACGTCGGACGGGACCAGCACGCGCACGACGCCGGGACACCGCCGGGCGGCCTCCGGTCTCACGCGGTCGATGCGCGCGTGCGCGTGGGGGCTGCGATGGACGCCGACGTGGAGCAGGCCCGGGAGCGCGACGTCGGCCACGTAGCGCCCGCGCCCGGTGACCAGTCGCGCATCCTCGCGCCGCCGCACCCGCGCCCCGAACAGCCGCTCGGCCATGCGCCGAGTATAGACGCCGCGACGACCGGGGGCGCCCCGGACGCGCTTACTTGCTCTTGAGCCGGAGCTCCTCGTACGGCGCCGAGTACGGGTGGCCCGTGATCAGCGTCAGCCCCGACTCGGCGACGCGCGGCCCGTACCCGTTCAGGAAGGCCAGCTCCCAGATCGGCGCAAAGACCGCGCGCTCGTGGATCATCTGCTGGACGCGGTGCAGGATCGCCTCGCGCTTCTTGGGGTCGTTCTCTCCGGCCTGTTCGCGGATCATCCCCTCGATGTCGGGGTAGCTGCCGTAGGTGAAGGTGCCCTCGGCCGCGACGAAGGCGTCGAGCCGGGTGGCGGCATTGCCGGCGGCGCCGCTGGCCGTCTGGATGACGTTCCTGAGCTTCTTGTCGCGATTCTGCGCGATGAACGCCGCGCGCTCCAGCGGCCGCAGCTGGGTCCGGATCCCCACCGCCTTCAGATAGTTGACGGCGGCCTCGCCCAGGTTCGCGTACGACGCGTCGCAGTAGTAGTCCCCGGCGTCGAAGCCGTTCGGGAAGCCCGCCTCGGCCAGGAGCCGTCGGGCCCGGGCCGGATCGTACGGATAGACGGGCGGCGCCCAGGAGAACTCGAATGTCTGCGGGATGATGCTGCCCGTGATCTTGGAGAAGCCCAGCGTCTCGGCCTCGTTGATGGCCTGGCGATCGATCGCGTGGTTGGCGGCGAGCCGCACCCGCTTGTCGGCCCAGGGCGACTTCGGGTTGGTCCACTGCTCGGGGAACACGAGCCAGAACGTGCCCGGCGGGTAGTTCGGCGCCAGCGTCAGCCCCGGCGTCCGGCGCAGCTCCTCGGCGAGCGGGCCGCGGATGGAGTAGGCGATGTCCACCTCGCCGCGCTTGAGCATCGCCAGCCGGGTCGTCTCCTCCGTCACCGCCTTGAAGACGAGCCGCTTGACGGCCGGCGTCTTGCGCCAGTACTGCTCGTTGGCCTCGAGCACGAGCTCGACGCCGGGACTGAACGACACGAACCTGTACGGCCCGGCGCCGATCGGGGCCTTCTTGAACCCGTCGTCGCCGACCTTCTCGACGTACTTCCGGGGCACGATCCAGCCGGCGCCGGTGGCCGGCGTGCCGTAGAAGCTCAGGAAGTCGGGCCAGGGGTGCTTGAACCGGAAGCGGACCCGCTGGGGGTCGAGCACGTCGATGGACGCGATGCGCGCCTTGAACTGGCCGGACCCGGCGCCGCGGTAGCGCTCCATCGAGAACTTGACGTCGTCGGCGGTCACCGGGTCGCCGTTGTGGAACTTCACGCCGCGCCGCAGGACGAACTCGTAGGCGAGGGCGTCGGGCGAGACCGTCCACGACTCGGCCAGGCTCGGCGCCAGCGCGTTGCCGGGCATGGACTTCACGAGGGCGTCGTGCATCGCGTAGAGGAACATGAACGGCGTGATGATGCCGGCCGTCTCCGCCGGATCGAACCACGCCGGCGCCAACGAGATGTGCACGGCCCAGGTGAGCTGACCTTCGGGCGCCGCGGCTGCCGGCCAGGCCAGGGGCGCGAGGACGAGCATCACCACGAGGAGAACGAGCGGGACGACGGTCCGATGGCTCATGTCGATACCCTCCTGCGTCTCCGAGCCTTCCGCGAAGCCGAGAGGTCGACGAGCGAACGAGCGAACCGGGAGAGTGAGGGAGATTATCGGCGAACGAGGACGCATGTCAACCGCGGGCGGCCTTCCTTGAAGCCCCGCCGCGCCGCAGATATACTCGGGCAACTTTCCCGCCGTCGCCGCCGGGTGATCGAGGCGCCATGGCTCGATTCGTCCTTTCCCGCGTCGGACAGACGATCGCCGTGCTGCTCACGGTGTCCGTGATCATCTTTGTCCTGATGCGGATGATCCCGGGCGACCCCGTCCTGATGCTGCTCGGTGACGACTTCACCCAGGACGCGTACGAGCGCATGCGGGCCAAGCTCGGCCTCGACCGCTCCATCGTCACCCAGTACGTGTTCTGGCTCGGCCACGTGGTGCAGGGCGACCTCGGCGACTCGATCCTCCAGCACGAGCAGGTGAGCCTGCTCGTCTGGCAGGCGCTCGTGCCGACGGCGGTGCTCGTGACCGCGAGCCTGATCGTGGGCGTGCTCATCGCCGTCCCCTCGGGGATCGTGGCGGCCATGCGCAAGGACACCGCGTGGGACTACGGCTCCATGGGCTTCGCGATCTTCGTCTACTCGATGCCCGGCTTCTGGAAGGGCATCATCCTCATCTGGATCTTCAGCGTGCACTTGCGGTGGTTCCCGGCCATGGGCTACGTGGCGCCGTGGACGGATGTCTGGGACGGCCTGTGGAAGCTCGTGCTGCCGGCGATCACGCTCGGCACGTTCTTCTCCGGCCTGGTCGCCAGGATCATCCGCTCCAGCCTGCTCGAGGTGCTGGAGACCGATTACATCAAGGCGGCGCGAGCCAAGGGCGTTCGCCAGGCGGCGCTCGTCTACCGTCACGCGCTGTCCAACGCGCTCATCCCGGTGGTGACGGTCATCGGCCTGCAGTTCGGGGCGCTCCTCGGCGGCGCCGTGCTCACCGAGACGGTCTTCGCCATTCCTGGCATGGGGCGCCTGACGGTCACCGCGATCCTCAACCGCGACTACTCCGTGGTGCAGGGCACCATCCTCGCGGGCGTGCTCCTCGTGGTGCTGGTGAACCTGGTCGTGGACCTGACGTACGCCTTCCTCAACCCCCGGATCCGGGTGACCTGAGGTCGGTGTGGCGCTGGATCCCGGGGGTCTGACAGCACCGCCCGCGGTGGCGAGCGCCGCCCGCCACGCGCCCGCAAGCGCCGGCGCCCTCCTGCGCGGCTGGTGGCGGCGCTTCGCACGCAATCGCGGCGCCGTGTTCGGCCTGGCGGTGCTGCTGGGCGTCGTCCTGCTCGGCGGCCTGGCACCGGTCCTCGCGCCCTTCGACCCGCTGGCCCAGGGCGTGGGGACCCCGCTGCAACCGCCCTCGCTCGGCCACTGGGCGGGGACCGACTCCTTCGGCCGCGACGTGCTCTCGCGGATCATCTATGGCGCCCGCATCGCGCTGGTGGTCGGCGTCGTCTCCGTCGCGCTCGCCATGCTCGTCGGGGTGACGCTCGGTCTCGTGGCCGGCTACTACGGCGGCTGGCTCGACGTCGTCATCATGCGCGTGATGGACGGCCTGTTCGCCTTTCCCATCATCATCCTGGCCATCGCGATGATGGCCATCATGGGCTTCGGCGTCACCAACGTCATCGTCGCGGTGGCGGTGGGCTTCGTGGCGCCGTTCGCCCGGGTGACGCGCGGCGACGTGCTGGCGGTGAAGGAAGAGCCGTACGTCGAGGCGGCCCGCCTGGCCGGCGTCGCCAGCCCGGCCGTCATCCTCCGCCACGTGCTGCCCAACGTGCTCGCCCCCATCATCGTGCAGGCGGCGCTGCGCGTCTCGGGCGCGATCATCACCGAGGCGGGGCTGTCGTTCCTCGGGCTGGGCCCGCCGCCGCCCACTCCCGTGTGGGGATCGATGATCGCCGAGGGGCGCAACTTCATCGTGATGGCCCCGCACATCTCGACGATCCCGGGCATCGCGCTGATGGTCACGATCGTGGGCCTCAACCTCCTCGGCGACGGACTGCGCGACACGCTCGACCCCCGGCTGCGCCGATGAACACCTTCGGAACTTCGCCGGGGGGCGACGAGAGTTGGGGTGTGGGGGGCGGAACGAGGAGCACCACGGCTTTGCCGGCCCAGCTGCGGACCGAGCGGTCGGCGCCGCTGGCGGCCGCGATCCGCGCCTGGGCGCACCAGCCACGCGTGCTGCCCGAGAGCGGGCTCGGCAAGGCCATCGCCTACATGCTCGGCCTGTGGCCGGGGCTGACGCGGTTCCTCGACGATCCGCGCATCCCCCTGGACACCAACGCGACCGAGCGCGCGCTGCGCGGGACGGTCATCGGCCGGAAGAATCACTACGGCTCCCGCTCGCGACGCGGCACCGAGGTCGCCGCGCTCACCACCCCCGGCACCGTCACCCTCCCGCACACGCTGGCCACCTGATCTCCGCGGTCGGTGGCTACCGCCCCGGCGCCGACAACGGGGAATCGCCAGTACTTACCACCCTGCCATCTGCGCGGGGCCGCGAGAACCGCGCGCGCCGCCGGCGGGGAAGGCATCGCTCCGGGGGCCCGCGTTCGGCGGCTTCGCGCTCGGTGGGTACGCGACAAAAATGGCGTCGTACGGGACCACTGGATTCACGCTTGGCGGGCTCGCTTGGGCACGATCACTGACGGCGGAGCAACGTCGAGAAAGCGCGGCATGGTGATCCCGGCCGTCATACGGCGCTCACGCGGTGAGGCACTCCTCGCGTCCGCGCTCTCTGAACAGCACCACGACGGACCGCGCCCCCGCCCGATAGATGTGACCAGAGAGCGCGGGCGCCGTCTGCCACGGCACGATATCGTGCGGAGATGCGAGAACGGTATCGATCCACCGGCGCCACCGGCCGCCCTCGCCGACCGGTGGCAGCTGGAACTCCAGCGGCTCCCAGTAGGCATTCAGGATCAGGTAGACGAACAGCTCATCTTGCCGCAGCTCGGCGGCGAGAGCGAAGCTGTGGGAATGGTGGCCCCAGTCCGGCTGGTGCAGCCTCACACCATGCCACGTCTTGTTGGCCCGGTGGATCAGATCGGTCAAGCTCACGCGTTGGCGCTCGTGCTCCACATCGCGCAACGTCCGCCGCGCATTGAGCAGAGTCACGAACCGATGGACGTCGGCGTGCCGGGTGTGGAGCCCCCAGTCGAACCAGCTCGTCTCGCCGTCCTGGCAATACGCGTTGTTGTTTCCATTCTGCGTGCGCCGCACTTCGTCGCCCATCAGGAGCATCGGGACACCGAGCGAGAGGAGTGTGACGGTCAAGAAGTTTTTCACCTGGCGGTTCCGGAGCTGCTCCACCGCCGGGTCGTCGCTGGGACCCTCGACCCCGCAGTTCCAGCTTCGGTTGTCGTTCGCGCCATCGCGATTGTCCTCTCCGTTCGCCTCGTTGTGCTTGCGATCATACGAAACGAGATCGTTCAGGGTGAACCCGTCGTGGCACGTGACGAAGTTGATGCTCTGCTCGACGTCCCTTCGCTCGTGGCCGTAGATCTCGGGACTGCCGACGAGACGGTCCGCCATCCTGGCCACCGAACCCGGCTCCCCGCGGAAGAAGTCGCGGACATCGTCGCGGAACCGTCCGTTCCACTCCTTCCAGCTGTCCCCGACGAAGGTGCCGACCTGGTAGAGTCCGGCCGCGTCCCAGGCCTCGGCGATGAGCTTCGTGCCCGCGAGTGTGGGATCCGACTCGATGTCCCAGAGAACGGGGGGTTCCGGCAGCGGATGTCCTGACCCATCGCGGGCCAGGATCGACGCGAGATCGAACCGGAATCCGTCCACGTGCATCGTCTCCACCCAGTATCGGAGGCTGTCGACGATCATCCGGCGGACGACGGAGTGGTTGGCGTTGAGCGTGTTGCCAGTCCCCGAGTAGTTCGCATAGGAGCCATCACGCTCGAGGATGTAGTAGGTACGATCGTCCAGTCCGCGGAAGCAGAAGGTCGGCCCACCGCCCCCCCCTTCAGCGGTGTGGTTGAAGACGACGTCGAGAATCACCTCGATTCCCGCCCGGTGCAGCGCCTTGACCATGTCGCGGAACTCGTCCATCGGGCCCAGCGGGTCCTGACGCGAACTGTATGCCTGGTGCGGCGCGAAGAACGACACCGGCGCGTAGCCCCAGTAGTTCACCTTCCCGGGCGGGCAGTCCTGAGCATCGAACTGGAACACCGGCAGCAGCTCGACTGCGGTGATGCCAAGGTGGTGCAGATAGGGAATCTTTTCGATCACTCCGGCGAAGGTCCCGCGTGTTTTCTCGGCCACGCCCGAGCTGGGATGTCGCGTGAATCCCCGCACGTGCATCTCGTACACGATGGTCCGCGAGGACGGCCGGCGCAGCGGCACGTCGCCGCCCCAGTCGTACACTCCGGCGTCTACCACGACGCTCTTCATCGCGGTGGCCGTGTTGAGTCCAGGGCGGGAGGCCGCGTCACGACTGTAAGCCCCGGGTACGGCCACGCCGCGAGCGTAGGGGTCGAGGAGGACCTTGGCCGGGTCGAACCGCATGCGCCGCCCGGGATCGGACGGCCCGTCGACCCGGTAGCCGTACAGCTGGCCCGGCTTCACACCCGGAACAAAGGCGTGCCAGTAGTGGTACGTGCGGTTGGCGATCGGGTCGATTCGGATCACGCGTGCGGGACGATCGTCGTCGACGCGATCGAAGAGCAGCAACTCCATCCCCGTGGCGTGACTCGAGAACACGCTGAAATTAGCGCCAGCCGCGCTCGGTGTCGATCCCAGTGGCGAACTCGTTCCTTCCGCGGGCCCGGCAGACACCTTGGATCGCGGTGTTCCCGGGGGTTCGACGCTGATCGTCATGGCAGACCTCCGGTGCAGGCGAGGCGATCCGGCTGCGGACCGCAATCCCGCCGAGGATCGACGGCGTGCTCTCGACTGGCATGGATAACTCTACGAACTGCCCACTCGAACGGCTCACCCAAGTACCGGATCGTGGTTCCGGTCGGATAGGACCAAAGGCCAATGGGCCCCCTCGCTCAGGGGTGTAGGGTAACCCGCGTCCGGGCCCTCAGGTGATGCGCGTCGATCCGGTCTGGACACTGTGCCGCGGCGACGAAGGCTTTGCACGGCACGCGGAGGACCCCACGAAGAAGTTCATCCCGGCGGTACGAACGAGCCAGCGATTGCTCTCAGACGGCGTCCACAGGCACCTGGCATACGTGGCGCTCACCGTGCGGGTCGCTGATTCTCGACGGGAGAAGACCGCGGCGGCCCGAGCGTGCTGAGGTTACTGCGTGCGCGACGCAATTGCCGTCGTCAACGCAGGCTCCTCGAGTATCAAGGTCTCGCTGTTCCTCCTCAGAGGACGCGATCTCGCGCTCGAGGTGCGCGCGCAGGTCGAGCGCCTCTCCACGGCGCCGCGGTTCGTGGCGAGGGATGCGTCGGGCCGGACCGTGGCCGAGCGGTCGTGGGGCGACGGCGTGCAAATCGCCCACGAGGACGCGGTGGAACACCTCAGGCAGTTCCTCCGCGAGCAGCTCGTCGACGGCCGACTGGTCGGGGTCGGTCACCGGGTCGTCCACGGGGGCCTCGAGTACGCCTCGCCCGTCCGCGTGGATGCGAACGTGCTCAAGGCTCTGGAGCAGCTCGTCCCATTGGCGCCCCTGCACCAGCCCCACAACCTCTCGCCGATCGCCGCGCTGCTCGAGCGCGCGGGGGACCTTCCTCAGGTGGCCTGCTTCGACACGGCCTTCCACCGGACACACCCGGATGTCGCGCAGCGCTTGGCGCTGACGGCGGAGCTCCACGAGGCCGGCGTCCGGCGCTATGGCTTCCACGGCCTGTCCTACGAGTACATCGCCTCGGTGCTAGCCCGGTTCGACGCCAGGGCAGCGGCGGGCAAGACGATCGTGCTGCATCTTGGCAACGGGTCGAGCATGTGCGCCCTCGAGGCCGGCCGCAGCGTGGCGAGCACGATGGGCTTCACCGCGGTCGACGGGCTGCCCATGGGCACGCGCTGTGGCGCCCTGGACCCGGGCGTGATCCTGTATCTCCTGGACGAGCGCAGGATGAGCGTCCGCGCCGTCGAGCGGCTCATCTATAACGAGTCCGGCCTGCTCGGCCTGTCCGGCATCTCGGGCGACATGCGAACGCTCTTGGCGAGCGACGATCCTCGCGCGAGGCTGGCGATCGACGTCTACGTGTATCGCATCCGGCGCGAGCTGGGATCGCTCGCGGGCGCGCTCGGAGGGTGCGACGCGCTCGTGTTCACGGCTGGCGTTGGCGAGAACGCGCCGGGGATCCGCGAGCGCGTGTGCCGGGACGCGGGATGGCTCGGGCTCACGCTCGACGCGGCGGCCAACGTGACGGGCGGTCCCCGGATCAGCGCGCGGGGCAGCCGCGTGGCCGCCTGGGTGATCCCGACCGACGAGGAGCTCATGATCGCACGCCACACGCGGCGCGTGCTCGCGAGCGAGTGAAGGAGGCGCGAGACATGACGGCAAAGGCCGCGACGAGCCTCGATCCGCTCGGCCTGGTCTCCAGGCTGATCGACACCGGGAACGTGGACACGGTGTACCGCGACGTCTATTTGCAACGGGCTAGGACGCTGCTGGCTGGGGTGTTCTCGGTCGAGGATTTCCACCACGTCGAGCAGCAGGCCGCCGAGGCCGCGATGCTCCCACCCAAGATAGGCCGCGCGTTGGACAGGGGGGATTGGGCGGTGGTCAAGGAACTCAGCAACCGCGCCGAGACGCTTCGTCTGGCAGTGGGAGAGAAGCGCCGGCAGATGGAGACGGCCCGTGGGGTCTATGCCGTCACCGATGTCAAGCTCGACCCCTTCTCGTCCGGTCTCCAACTGTTCACGCGGCTTTCCCAGAAGAACCAGCTGGCGCTCCGGACCCAGGCCGTGGAGCAGCTTGCCACGCTGGAGCGGGCGGATGCGTCGTGGAAGGACTTCTACGGGGGACGACAAGCAGCGCTGAAAGCCCTCGCGGTGGCCGCCTCTCGAGAGCCGGCGGCGGCGGCTTCCACGGACCCCCGGGAGGCCGCCCAGCGCGCCCTGAAGTCGGGCGACATGCGAGGGTTGGCGAAGCTCGCGGACACGCTGCTGGCGGCTGTGACGGGTGGGAAGAGCAGACCGGCCGCGCATGAGACGACGATCCAGTCGACTGCGGCGCACGAGCAGCTGCCCACGGACCTCCTCACGTCGTACTCCGAGACAACTCTGAAGGGGGCGCGGCGGCTTGGGCTGGCCCCTCGTCGCCTGGAGTCGAGGGTCGAGCTGGCCTCACTCCGCCAGTACGCCTGGAATCCCCTGTTCTCGGACCAGCCGGGAGGACGGATTGCAGTGAACCGGGTGCCCTTGCCTGCCGGCACGCCCGAAGCGTTCCGGGAGCGGCTGGAGATGCTCATCATCCATCCGCTCGTGAACTCTGGCGGGGCCCGGCACCTGCCGACGCTCGTCGCCGAGGACGTCCTCGTCGAGGACTTCCCCGATCCCAAGGAAGGAGAGGAGACGCCGGCGTCGGAGCTGCTCGAGGCCCTGGGGCTCCCCAGCCGTCGCGGGCTCCCGCGCATCGCGATCGAGCAGGCCCTGCTCGCTCGCGGCGCCGACGTGCTCGATCAGCGGCTCGGAACCGATCCTCGGAGCTTCCGTCTCGTCTGCATCCCTCCCGACGTGCATCTTCGGCTGGGCGAGGCTGAAGGCTGGGGGCGCCAGCCCTTCTGGACCCATTTTGACGGCTACCTCGTCATGGCCGACGGGCGGCTGCAAGCGCTGGCCGGGGGAGACGTGCGGTACGGCGGCCTATATGAGCTCCTCGGCATCAGCCGAGACTACGACTCGGACCGCGTGATGGCACGCTTCGCGGTGGTGCGCCGCGAACGCATGGTCGCTTGGTGACCGCTGGATGCAACGCCCGCTCGCGCAGTGGATCGCCCGCGTGTGAAATCGAGCAAGGGAGGAACACCGATGTCACGTGTCACGACGGCCGCGAGCTCGATGACTGGGACCGATAATCCAACGACGGGCGCAGACCGGATGTCCGCCGATGAGCTGCGTAAGATGGATGCCTACTGGCGGGCCTGCAACTACTTAGCCGTCGGGATGATTTACCTGCAGGGCAATCCACTGCTCCGGGAGCCGTTGAGGCCCGAGCACGTCAAGCTGCGCCTGCTGGGCCACTGGGGCGCCAGTCCCGGCCTGAGCTTCGCCTACGTCCATCTCAATCGCCTGATCAACAAGTACGACCTCGACGCGATTTTCCTCGCCGGCCCTGGCCACGGCGCGCCGGGAGTCCTGGCGCCGGTCTATCTCGAAGGCGCCTACTCGGAGATCTACCCGAACAAGGGCGAAGACGCCGATGGAATGCTCGAGTTCTTCAGGGAATTTTCGTTCCCCGGTGGCATCGGAAGTCACTGCACGCCGGAGACTCCGGGATCGATCCACGAGGGCGGCGAGCTGGGGTACAGCCTCTCGCACGCCTTCGGCGCCGCCTTCGATAATCCGGACCTGCTGGTCGTGCCGATGGTGGGCGATGGTGAGGCCGAGACCGGGCCGCTGGCGACATCCTGGCACTCCAACAAGTTCCTGAGCCCGGTCCGCGACGGGGCGGTGCTGCCGATCCTCCACCTCAACGGGTACAAGATCAACAACCCGACGCTGCTCTCCCGCATCTCCCACGAGGAGCTGGAAAGCCTGTTTCGCGGTTACGGCTGGACGCCGCACTTCGTCGAGGGCCACGACCCCGCGCTCATGCACCAGCAGATGGCCGCGACGCTGGAGGACTGCGTGCTGGAGATCCGGCGGGTCCAGCACGAGGCCCGGGCGAGCGGCAAGGCGGTCCGGCCGCGATGGCCGATGATCGTGCTCCGTAGCCCCAAGGGCTGGACCGGTCCCCGCGAGGTGGACGGCCGCAAGGTGGAAGGCTTCTGGCGCTCGCACCAGGTGCCCCTCTCGGGCATGCACAACAACCCCGCGCACATGAAACAGCTGGAAGAGTGGATGCGCAGCTACCGGCCCGAGGAGCTGTTCGACGCCGCGGGGCGGCTGATCCCCGAGCTCAGGGCGCTCGCCCCCAAGGGCCCGCGCCGCATGGGTGCCAATCCCCACGCCAACGGCGGCCTGCTACGCAAGCCGCTGCGCCTGCCCGACTTCCGCAGCTACGGCATCAAGGTGGACAAGCCCGGGCAGGCCATGGCCGAGAACACCCGTCCGCTCGGCCAGTTCCTGCGCGACATCATGCGCGACAACATGAAGAGCTTTCGGGTCTTCGGTCCCGACGAGAACACGTCGAATCGGCTGGATGCGATTTACGAGGTGAGCAAGAAGCTGTGGCTGGCCGACTACCTGCCCGAGGATGCCGACGGCGGTCAGCTGTCACCCGACGGCCGCGTCCTGGAGATGCTCTCGGAGCACACGCTGGAGGGTTGGCTCGAGGGATATCTCCTGACGGGGCGCCACGGGTTCTTGTCCACCTACGAGGCCTTTGCTCACGTCATCGACTCGATGTTCAACATGCACGCCAAGTGGCTCGCCAGCAGCCGCGAGCAACCGTGGCGAGCGCCGGTGTCGTCGCTGAACCTGCTGCTGACCTCCACCGTGTGGCGCCAGGACCACAACGGGTTCACCCATCAGGATCCCGGCTTCCTCGACGTGGTGCTGAACAAGGATCCGGACGTCTGCCGCATCTACCTGCCGCCCGACGTGAACACGCTGCTCTGCGTGGCCGACCACTGCCTGCGGAGCACCGGCTACGTCAACGTCATCGTATCCGACAAGCAGAAGCATCTGCAGTACATGAACATGGAGGAGGCGATCGGCCACTGCACCAAGGGCCTCAGCATCTGGAACCGGGCGAGCAACGATCAGGGCTCCGAGCCTGACGTCGTCATGGCGTGCGCCGGTGACATCCCGACCAAGGAAGCGCTGGCGGCGGTGACGATGCTGCGTGAGCACTTCCACGATCTCAAGATCCGCTTCATCAACGTCGTCGACCTCTACAAGCTCGTGCCGTCCACGGAGCATCCGCACGGCCTCTCGGACCGCGACTTCGATAGCCTGTTCACCACCGACAAGCCGATCGTCTTCAACTTCCACGGCTACCCCTGGCTGATCCACCGCCTCACCTACCGGCGGACCAATCACAAGAACCTCCACGTGCGCGGTTACAAGGAGAAGGGCAACATCAACACGCCGCTCGATCTCGCCATCCAGAACCAGATCGACCGCTTCAGCCTGGCCAGCGACGTCATCGATCGCGTGCCGTCGCTGCAGCGGGTGGGGGCCCACGCCAAGGAGCAGCTCCGTAACGCGCAGATCGAGTGCCAGAAGTACGCCTACGAGCATGGCGTCGACAAGCCCGAGATCGACCAGTGGACGTGGCCGCATTGAATCGGGCGACGACGAAATGAGCGCGACAGGCCCGTCCGGGCCCGATCCGGGAACGGTCAGTCTGGCCGACGAGGAGGGCGTCAAGCAGCTCCTCGTCGGCACCGTCCTCGGCCTCTGGGAGATCGTCAACAATCTGACCCGGCTGCGCCCCTCGAAGCATGAGCGCTACCGGGTGACGATCTTCGGATCGGCTCGAGCCCAGCCCGGCACGTTCGTCTACGACGAGACCAGGCGCGTGGCGAGAGCCCTGGCCGAGCTGGGCTGTGACATCGTCACGGGCGGCGGGCCGGGTCTCATGAAGGCGGCCAACCAGGGCGCCGCCGAGGCCGGCGCCGCCGAGCGGGACCGGTCCCTCGGCATCCGGGTTGACCTGCCGTTCGAGCAAGGGGTCAATCCGTTCGTCGGGCAGGTGTTCGAGCACCGCACGTTTTTCACCCGCCTGCACCACTTCGTCCTCGCCTCCGACGCCTTCGTCGTGGCCCCGGGTGGCATCGGCACGGTCCTCGAGGCGACGATGATCTGGCAGCTTCTGCAGGTGCGTCACCTCCACGACACACCGCTGATCCTGGTCGGGCGGATGTGGAGCGAGCTCGTGGAGTGGGCGCGCACCCACATGCTCGACCCGCGGCTGCACCTGGTGAACGTCGACGACCTGTCGATCCCGCGCTGCGTCGCCACGGCCGACGAGGCCATCGCCGTGATCCGCGAGCACCACGACCGCTGGCTGCGCCCGCGGGACGGCCTCGCGCGCCCGCCAGAAGGCTGACGCTGGTGGCCACCAAAGCCGATCCCAGACGCCGGGTCTTCGCCGTCAGACACGGAGAGACCGAGTGGAGCCTGAGCGGGCAGCATACCGGCACGACCAACATTCCCCTGACCGACAACGGGCGCCGGCTGGCCACGCGGCTCCGCCCGGTGCTGGCCACGGAGTCCTTCTCGCTCGTGCTCACGAGTCCCCTGCAGCGCGCACGCGAGACCTGTGAGTTATGTGGGCTGGGCGGCGTGGCCGCCCTCGACGCCGACCTGGTCGAGTGGAACTACGGGAAGTACGAGGGACAGACGCCCACGCAGATCCACGCCACGGCGCCGGGCTGGCTGATCTTCCGCGATGGCTGCCCGGGTGGCGAGACGCCGGCCGAGGTGGGTGCGCGCGTCGATCGCGTGATCGCACGGGTGCGCGCCGTCGACGGCGACGTGGCGCTCTTCGCGCACGGGCACGTGCTGCGGGTGCTGGTGGCGCGCTGGCTCGGCCTGCCCCCGGACGCGGGCCGGCTCTTCCTGCTCGATACCGGCACGCTGAACATCCTGAGCTACTACCGCGGGATGCCCGCCCTGAAAACCTGGAATGCTCCCGCCTTCGTCGAGTCCGACGGGACGGGGAGAGCCAAAGGAGGAGTCGCATGACGATCCAGGATCTCGAGAAGGTCGCCCACAGTCTGGTCGCCTACGGCAAGGGCATCCTGGCGGCCGACGAGTCCGTCGCCACGCTGACCAGGCGATTCGACGCGCTGAAGATCGAGTCCACCGAGCAGAGCCGGCGGCGATACCGGGAGATGCTGTTCACGACGCCGGAAGCCAGCGCGTTCATCAGCGGAGTGATCCTGTACGACGAGACGATCCGCCAGAAGAGCGCGAGCGGGACGCCGCTCACCCAGGTGCTCGACCGTCAGGGCATCATCCCTGGCATCAAGGTCGATACCGGCGCCAAACCCCTCGCCGGCGCACCCGGGGAGCTGGTCACCGAGGGGCTGGACGGGCTCCGCGATCGCCTCACCGAGTACCGGGGCTTGGGCGCCCGCTTCGCGAAGTGGCGGGCGGTGATCTCCGTCAGTGACACCCTGCCGAGCTCCGGTGGCGTGAGGGTGAACGCGCACGCGCTCGCCCGGTACGCGGCCCTCTGCCAGGAAGCGGGCCTCGTTCCGATCGTCGAGCCGGAGGTACTGATGGACGGCGCGCATACCATCGAGCGCTGCGAGGAGGTCAGCGGCGCGGTCGTGCACGCTGTGTTCCATGAGTTGGTGGCGCAGCGGGTGACGCTGGAATCAATGCTGCTCAAGCCCAGCATGGTCATCGCGGGCAAGAACTGTCCCCGTCAGGCCCCTGTGCAGGAGGTCGCCGCCGCCACGCTCCGCTGCCTGCGCCGGCATGTTCCCGCCGCGGTGCCCGGCATCGTGTTCCTGTCGGGCGGCCAGAGGGACCAGCTCGCCACGGCCCACCTGAACGCGATCAACCGCCTCCCGGGGGCGAAGCCCTGGACGATCAGCTTCTCGTACGGGCGGGCCCTCCAGGATCCAGCGCTCGAGGCGTGGCACGGGCGAGACGAGAACGTGAAGACAGGGCAGTGGGCCCTGTACCACCGAGCCCGGTGCAACAGCGCCGCGAGTCTCGGAACGTTCACCGAGGAGATGGAGACGATGGCGACCGGTCCGGAGACGCTCGCGCATCGTTGAGTTTGTAGACGGTCGACGCCCCGAAGGAAGTCCAGGGAAGTCCAGGAAGGAAGGCGCCATGAGCACCGACAAGCGGCCAGCTGCCGGGAGGACGGCGAACGCGCCGGCCACGGAGGAGCTCCTCGAGCAATACGGTTGTGGTCCGATCCGGTTCGCGGGGTCGGATAACGGGCTCTACGAGCGGCATCTGCTCTTCGACAATGTCGTGCCGCTCACCGCGGCTGGCGCCCGCGAGCGCTTCGAGGCGGTCGCTCGCTCCGTGCGCGACGTCCTCTCGCAGCGGTGGATCCGGACCGAAGAGGCCTACGCGCAGGTGAACGCCAAGCGCATCTACTACCTGTCGATGGAGTTCCTCATCGGTCGCTCGCTGACCAACACCCTCACCAATCTGCTGCTCGATCCCATCGCCCGGGACCTCGCGGCCCGCAAGCATCTCGACTGGCTAGGGCTGCTGGATCAGGAACCCGACGCCGGCCTTGGCAACGGCGGGCTCGGGCGTCTCGCCGCGTGCTTTCTGGACTCGATGGCGACGCTTCAACTTCCGGCCATGGGCTATGGCCTGCGGTACGAGTACGGCATCTTCAAGCAGGCCATTCGCCACGGCTGGCAGCACGAGGAGCCGGACAACTGGCTACGCCGGCCGGATCCCTGGGAGGTCGCGCGGCTGAACGAGATGGTGGAAGTGCCGCTGGGCTGCGCCTTCGAGTTGCGAGGCGGCAGTCTACGGCTGGTCGTGGACCGGCCCTCGACCCTGATCGGCGTGCCATACGACAGACCGGTCGTCGGGTACGGCGGCAAGACAGTCAACACCCTCCGGCTCTGGGCCGCCGCCACGCCCGACTACTTCGACTTCCAGGCGTTCAGCCATGGTGAGTTCGTCGGAGCGCTCGCCGAGCGGCTGGCCGCCGAGTCACTCACCCGCGTGCTCTACCCCGATGACTCGACCAGCATGGGGCAGGGCTTGCGCTTCGTGCAGGAGTACTTCCTGGTAGCCTGCTCGCTGGCTGACCTCGTGCGACGCTTCCGCCGCTCCAACGCCGAATGGAGCGCGCTGCCCCAGAAGGTCGCGATTCAGCTCAACGACACACACCCCACGATGGCCGTTCCCGAGCTGATGCGCATCCTGCTCGACGAGGCGCGCCTCGAGTGGGACGAGGCATGGGATCTCACGCGCCGGACGCTGGCGTACACGAACCACACGCTTTTGCCCGAGGCGCTCGAAAAGTGGCCGCTGGGCTGGTTCCAGGCGCTGCTGCCGCGTCACTTGGAGATCGTTCTCGAGATCAACCGCCGCCTGCTCGACGACGTTCGTGCCCGCTTCCCCGGTGACGAGGGACGCGTCGCGCGCGTGAGCCTGATCGAGGAGGGCGCCGAGCGCAAGGTCCGCATGGCCAACCTGGCCATCGCCGGCTCGCACAGCACCAACGGCGTGGCCGCTATTCACTCGGGACTGCTGCGAACGGCGACCGTCAAGGATCTCGCCGAGCTGTTCCCCGAGCGCTTCAACAACAAGACCAACGGTGTCACGCCCCGGCGCTGGCTGCTGCTCGCCAATCCGGCCCTGGCCAGTGTGATCACGGGCGCCATCGGCGACGGCTGGATCACCGAGCTGGGCCAGCTTCGCCGGCTGGCGCCGCTGGTGGACGATCGGGGCTTTCGCGAGGCGGTGCGGGCGGCCAAGCGCGAGGCGAAGATCCAGTTCGCGGCCTGGCTGCGCTCGGCCACGGGCCAGGCCGTGGATCCCGACACGATCTTCGATTGTCAGGTGAAGCGGATCCACGAGTACAAGCGGCAGCTGCTGAATGCGCTGCGCGTGATCGTCCTCTACCAGCGACTTCGCGCGAATCCGGCTCTGGCCGTGCCGCCACGGACCTTCTTTTTCGCCGGGAAGGCGGCGCCGGCCTATCGACTCGCCAAGGTCATCATCAAGCTCATCAACACTCTCGCCGTCACCCTCGAGCGTGACCCGGCCGTGCGTGGTCGGCTCAAGGTCGTGTTCCTGCCCGACTACTGCGTGTCCCTGGCGGAGCATCTGATCCCGGCGACCGACGTTTCCAACCAGATCTCGACGGCGGGTTACGAGGCCAGCGGCACCAGCAACATGAAGTTCATGATGAACGGGGCCCTGACCCTCGGCACCCACGACGGCGCCACGATCGAGATGGCGGAGGAAGCGGGCGAGGAGAACTTCTTCCTGTTCGGGTTGACCGCCGAGCAGGTAGCGAACAGCCGGAGCTGGTACAGCCCGTACTGGCACTACAACAACGAGCCGGAGACCCGCGCGGCGCTCGACCTGATCCTTTCCGACCATTTCACGCCGGGTGACGAACCTGGGGTGTTCGTTCCGCTGCACGAGATGCTGCTGATGGGCGGCGACCACTATATGCACCTGGCGGACCTGGGGTCGTACCTCGACGCGGACCGTCGTCTGGTCGAGCTGTATGCCGACCCCGAAGGATGGACGCGTAAGGCCATTCTCAACATCGCCGCATCCGGCAAGTTCTCGAGCGATCGCACCATCGCCGAGTACGCGGCCGAGATCTGGGACGCCAAGCCGTGTCCCGTGACATGACGTCGCCGCTCGCGGGCAAGCCGGCGCCCCCCGACATCCTCGTGGATCTGGGCACGCTGGAGCACGCGTACTACGAGCGCCGCCCGGATATGGACGATCCGGGGCAGCGCGTGGCCTTCGGCACCAGCGGACATCGCGGCTCGTCGCTGCGGGGCGCGTTCAACGAGTCGCACATCCTGGCGATCACCCAGGCCATCTGTGACTACCGGCGAGGGCAGGGGATCGACGGTCCACTCTGCATGGGCAAGGATACCCACGCACTCTCGGCGCCAGCCCAGCGCACGGTGCTCGAGGTGCTCGCGGCCAACGGCGTCGAGACCATTGTCCAGCGCGACGACGGCGTGACGCCGACGCCGGTCATCTCGCGCGCGATCCTCGTGTACAACCGGGGCCGCGCCAGGGGTCTGGCCGACGGTATCGTCGTCACGCCCTCGCACAACCCGCCCGACGACGGGGGCATCAAGTACAACCCGCCGCACGGCGGCCCCGCCGGCACCGAGGTGACGGGATGGATCGAAGTGCGGGCCAACGAGCTGCTGGAAAGCCGAGGGGCGGGAATCCGGCGGGTCCCGTTGGCCAGGGCGATGGCGGCGGCGACGACCCACGAGGACGACTACGTGCTGCCCTACGTCCGTGACCTCGGCGCCGTCGTCGACATGGATGCCATCCGCGGAGCCCGCCTCACGCTCGGCGTGGATCCGCTCGGTGGCGCGGCCCAGCCCTACTGGGAGCCAATCAATGCGGTATACGCACTGGACATCGCGATTGTGAACCCGGCGATCGACCCGACCTTCTCGTTCATGACCGTCGATCACGACGGCAAGATCCGCATGGATCCCTCGAGCCCGTATGCCATGGCGCGGCTCGTCGCCCTGAAAGATCGGTACCGCGTGGCCTTCGCCAACGACCCGGACGCGGACCGGCATGGCATCGTGACCCACCCGGCGGGGCTCATGAGCCCCAACCACTACCTGGCCGTCGCCATCCGCTATCTGCTCGGACACCGCCCCCGGTGGCCAGCGCACGCCGCGGTCGGCAAGACACTGGTCAGCAGCAGCCTGATCGACCGGGTCGTGGAGAAGCTGGGTCGGCGCCTGTACGAGGTGCCGGTCGGCTTCAAGTGGTTCGTGCCCGGCCTCCTTGACGGTTCGTGCTGCTTTGGCGGCGAGGAAAGCGCCGGGGCGAGCTTCCTGCGGCGCGACGGCACCGTGTGGACGACGGACAAGGATGGGCTGATCATGGACCTTCTGGCCGCCGAGATCACGGCGCGCACCGGCAAGGATCCTGGCGAACACTATCGCGAGATCGCCGCGGAGTTCGGCACGGCACACTACACTCGCATCGATGCGCCGGCGTCGGCGGAGCAGAGGGCTCGGCTCGCCGGGCTGGCGCCGGCGGCCGTCACGGCGTCGAGCCTGGCCGGCGAGCCGATCATCGCCAAGTTGACTCGTGCGACGGGCAACGACGCGCCGATCGGCGGCCTGAAAGTCGTGGCCGCCCGCGGCTGGTTCGCGGCGCGGCCTTCCGGCACCGAGGACATCTACAAGATCTACGCTGAGAGTCTCAAGGACGCGGCTCACCTCGACGCCCTCGTGGCCGAGGCTCGGGCCATCGTGCAGAGCGCATTGGAGCCGGCGAGACGGGCATGACGTTCTGGCGGAGAAAGGCGGAGGCGAAGCCCGGGGAGTTGGCATGACGCCACGGGCGTTTGTTTTCATCAGCAGCGGTCTCTTCGCCTTGATCGCCGTGGTTCATGCCCTACGGCTCGTCTCCGGGTGGCGAGTCACGCTCTGAGAGCGGCCCGTGCCGGTCTGAATCAGTTGGGTGGGACTGCGCGCTGATCCTCGGGTTCGTCGCGGCCCGGTTCCAGGTCCACCACCAGCACGGCCTGACGACGGTGGAATACAAGAAGTTGCCCAGCTGCGTCGCGAGGGTACTCAAACGCCTCGCCATCCGGCCGAGGCGATCTGGCGTTACGTTGCGGCAAGCAATCGCGCATCTGACTGTTTGAAGAGCGGACGCGGCGAGGATCGCGCGTGAGCGCGAGGTGGAGGCCACGGATGAAGGCGACAATGGACGAACTGTGCGTGAACACCATCCGGACGCTGGCGATGGATGCCGTGCAACGGGCAAACTCAGGCCACCCGGGCACACCGATGGGACTGGCCCCGGTCGTCTACTGTCTGTGGCAGCGCTTCCTGCGTTTCGATCCCAGCCATCCGATCTGGCCCAACCGTGACAGATTCGTGTTGTCGGCTGGCCATGCGTCCATGCTGCTCTACGCGATGCTCCACTTGACCGGAGTGAAGGCGGTCAACCCCAAATACGAAACGCTCGGACATCTCTCAGTGACGCTCGAGGACATCAAGCGGTTTCGGCAGCTGAACAGCAAGTGTCCCGGCCACCCGGAGTATCGTTGGACTTCGGGCGTCGAGACCACCACGGGGCCCTTGGGACAGGGAGTGGCCACGAGCGTGGGGATGGCCATTGCCCAGCGCTGGTTGGCGAGCTACTTCAATCGCCCGGAGTTCGAGCTGTTCGAGTATGACGTTTACGCTCTGTGCGGCGACGGCTGCATGATGGAAGGGATCTCCGGCGAGGCTGCCTCCCTGGCCGGGCACCTCAAGCTCGCCAACTTGTGCTGGATCTACGACAACAACCACATCACCATCGAGGGCAACACGGCGTTGGCTTATAGCGATGACGTGGCCACCCGCTTCATCGGTTACGGCTGGAACGTCACACGTGTGGGCGACGCCAACGATCTGGAGATGCTCGAGCGGGCCTTTAGAACGTTCAAGAGTACGGCCGATCGACCGACCCTCGTCATCGTCGATAGCCATATCGCGTACGGCGCGCCGAACAAACAAGATACCAGCGCGGCCCATGGGGAGCCTTTGGGCAGGGAAGAAATCAAGGCGGCTAAGCGCCATTACGGCTGGCCCGAGGATGCGGAGTTCCTCATCCCCGAGGGGGTGCGCGAGCATTTCCAGGCAGGCATCGCCGCGCGCGGGCAAGCGCTCCGCGACGCCTGGTGGACCAAGTTCGAAGCGTACAAACGCCAATATCCCGACCTGGCCGACCAAGGCTATCGCCTCCTTCGGCGCGAGCTGCCGGATGGCTGGGACAAGGGATTGCCCGTGTTTGCCGTGAACGGCAAAGGGCTCGCAACCCGAGACGCGTCGGGCCAGGCGTTGAACGTGCTGGCCCAGAATCTGTCCTGGCTGCTTGGCGGCTCGGCGGATCTCGGTCCATCATGCAAGACGCGCCTCACCTTTGAAGGCGCCGGAGACTTCACCGCCGAGCATCCCGCCGGGAGGAATCTCCACTTCGGAATCCGCGAGCACGCCATGGGCGCTGTTCTCAACGGGTTGTCACTGTCGAAGATTCGACCATTTGGATCTGGGTTCTTGATCTTCAGCGACTACGGCCGCACGCCGATCCGCCTGAGTGCCCTGATGGAGATTCCGGTGATCTACATCTTCACCCACGATTCGATCGGCGTCGGCGAAGATGGGCCGACGCACCAACCGGTGGAACATCTGGCATCCCTCCGCGCCATCCCCGGATTGATCACGCTGCGACCGGCGGATGCCAACGAAGTGGTCGAAGCCTGGCGCGTGATCATGCAGTTCCGCCACGAGCCGGTCGCGCTGATCTTGACACGGCAACCGCTGCCAATCTTGAACCGGGCTACTTATTCTTCCGCCGAAGGCCTACAGCGCGGCGCGTATGTTCTCGCGGATGCTGACGACGGCAAACCCGAGGTGCTGTTACTCGCCACCGGAAGTGAAGTGTCGCTCTGCATCGAGGCGTATGAAAAGCTCAAGGCGGAGGGGATCCAGGCCAGGGTGGTCAGCATGCCGTCATGGGAAATGTTCGAGCACTACTGTCGCGATCATCCCGACTATCGCGAGCGCGTTCTGCCAGAATCCGTGACCGCGCGCGTCTCGGTGGAACAGGGGTCCACCCTCGGCTGGGCTCGGTACGTCGGACGCCACGGCCATAGCATCGGCATGGAGACCTTCGGGGCGTCAGCACCGCTCAAGGAATTACAGAAGCGGTTTGGCTTCGTCCCGGAGAACATCATCGCGGGGGCCAAGGCGCAGATTGCCAGAATGAGGAGGTGATCGCATCGGCTCGAGGGCGGCGGTGGGAAAGTCGACGTTTCCAAAGCGCGTTTGGACCGTTGCCGCCAACCAGGCCGGCCTTCAAGAGGCCCGGCGCGCCCGCCCTCAGGCCCCCAGAGGTTGGGCACCACGGTCCAGTTGTCCTGCTTTCTCCTCATCGTGAAAGCTCCAGAGGGGACGGGAAAGCCAGCCACTCCTTGACAACGACTGACATATAATCCCGGCGGCTGATGAAAATCCATTTCCACGGGGCGGCGGGCGACGTGACGGGAGCCGCGTTTCAGCTGACGACCGAGCGCGCCAGCGTGCTCGTGGACTGCGGACTTTACCAGGGCGGCCGCCAGACGGTCGCCAAGAACCGTGTGGTCCCGAAGCTGGCGCGTCGCTATGCGGACGCGGTCGTGATCACCCACGCCCACCTCGACCACATCGGCCGGCTTCCGTTTCTCACGAAGCGAGGGTACAGGGGGCCGATCTTCGGCACCGGGCCGACTTTCGACCTGGGCCGGGTAATCATGCGTGACGCTCTCCGTCTCCAGCAAGGGGACCTAGAGCGGGAGAACCGGCGCCGAAAGCGCGCGGGCCAGCCGCCGCTGGAGTCCCTGTACGGCGAGGAGGACGTCAAGCGCCTGGGGCCGTTACTCCGCCCGGTGCGGTACGACGAGCGCGTCGAGATCGCGCCTGGCATCTCGGCGCGCTTCGTGGACGCCGGCCACATCCTGGGCTCGGCCAGCGTCGAGTTGACCGTCGCCGACGACGGCGACACCAAGACGCTGGTTGTCTCCGGTGACCTCGGCCCGCGCGGCGCCCCGCTCCTGGCGGATCCCACGCCCTTCGAGCGCGCCGACGTGGTGATCATGGAGTCCACCTATGGCGATCGCAACCACCGGTCACTGCACGACACGGCGATCGAGGCGCGCGAGATCATCAGCCGGGCCGTCCTGGCCAAGGCCAAGATGCTCGTGCCCGTCTTCGCCATCGGCCGGACGCAGCTGCTCCTCTACCTGCTCGCCGGGGCCTTCCGGCGCAAGACGCTGCCACGGTTCCCCATCTACGTGGACAGCCCGATGGCCATCGAGGCGACCCGGATCTACGGACAGAACACGGAGATGTTCGACGCGGAGGCCAGGGCCATGCTGGAGTCGGGCGAGCTCCGCCGCGGACTCGAGACCGTGCGGACCTGCGCCAGCGCGGAGGAATCCCGCGCTCTCGCCAAGGCGGCTGGACCCTGCCTGATCATGGCGGGCGGCGGGATGTGCTCGGGGGGCCGCATCCTGCACCATCTGCGCAACGACCTCGGCCGCCCGGAGACGGCGGTGCTCATCGTCGGCTACCAGTCCCCGGGCTCGCTCGGCCGCCGCCTCGTGGACGGGGAAGAGACGGTCACGATCTTCGGCGAGAAGGTCGGCGTGCAGGCCTCGGTTCACACACTCGGCGGGTTCAGCGCTCACGCCGGCCAGGACGATCTGGTGCGCTGGTTCGCCAGCATGGCGTCCTCCCGGCCGCAACTGATCCTGGCGCACGGCGAGGACCGCGCCCGGCGGGCGCTCGCGCATCGCATCGAGGCCGAGTACGGGATCCGGGCCCGGTGTCCCGGCCTCGGGGAGACGGTCGAAGTCTGAGCGTGGCGACCCTTCGCTAATCCGAAATCAAGAAAGTGAGGGCGCTTGTCGTCCTCGGGCGTCAACTCCCAGTAGCGCCGAAAGATCGTGTAGACCGTCAGCCCGACGGCCCCGAACACCTCCGCCACATAGTCGTCGCTCTCCTTCCGAAGGCTGACCTCGAGCGGCGCCGAAGACTCACTGCGGTTGTCGATCAGGTTCACGTGAAGAACAGGGGTAGGTTATGGGGCAGCGCTCACCCAGCGCAGCATGGAAATGGGGCAGCGGAGCTGATCGGTCTTCCGCCGGGGATGACTGGGTTGAGCATGATGCGGAACCTCACGGGTTGCTCTCGCGGCTAGGACCTTCACACCGCTCGTCGATGTCGTTATAGCGACGTTCTGCGATCGCCGGCTTCCTGGCATTCGATTTGCGGTGTCCCCGGTCGCATGAGTCCCTGGGGGCGTGGGCGGCGCAAGGGAAGGCTACCGGCGTTGCTGCTGAGTGTGGCCAGTCTCGTTCTCACGGCTGCCTGTGCCACGACGTCGATGTCACTCAACGAGCTCATGAAGGATCCGGGGCAGTACCGCGGGCGGTACGTGAGCGTCAGCGGCGTGGTCACCCATTCGGGCTCTATCGCAGGCCACGGGCTTTATCGCATCCAAGACGGAGAAGCAGGGTTGTGGGTGGCGAGCAAATCGGGAGTGCCCACCAACGGGACGGCGGTGGTTGTCGATGGGCGAATTTACGACATTTACGATGTGCGCGGGTTGCCGCTGCCTCTGCCGGCCACTGTTGCCAGCGGAGTCGTGTTACTTGAGACGCGCCGAACGATAGAAAACCGATTGACGCCTTCCTCACCGAGCGAGCTTCAGCAAGCCGCTCGCTGACGCTCGGAGCATGACGATTGGCTCACGGCGATGCGCCTGCTGAACGACCTCGACGCCGCCTCGCCCGAGGACCACTGCTGCGGCGACCTGGACGCCGGCGTCGAGGGAGGTCGTCTGGATCGCCTGCGACTGCGGGGCTACACCCGCCGCGTGGACGATGATGACCGCCAGGCCGACGATAAGGCCTGCATGAGGGCAAGCTGATGGGCCCGCGACGAGAAGCCGGATCCTCCTGGCGAGGGCTGGTTCCGCGGGATCGAGAACTGGGACTGAAACTTGTGACAGGCGACGTCCCAGCTTTCGCGAACGCACAGGGCTGGGACGTCGAGCTCACGGCCTACGCCGCTCGCGACGGGCGGGCCAGCGGCACTCCGTCGTGCCACGGAGGACTGCCCTTTCTCGGGTCACTACGATTCTGGGACCCAGCCGACTGCTTGCGGCGGCCGGCGTTGACCAGTGACAGCGCCGGGCAGACGGCTGGAGTCACATGAGCTACTGCGACGGGCGTGGGGTCGCTGACGGCTGGCGTTCTGGTGCGGCGTCCCGCCTGTTCCGCGCGGCCCTTTGCTGGGAGGTCTCCGTCAGCTTGACGTTGAGACCGCTTGGGGCAAGCGAAAAGCTCAAACCTTGGTTGGTGGCGGTCCACACCATGTCGACCCCGTTCTGATTCTTCATGGCGGCCACACCGACGCCTCCACCGATCGTCGCGCCGGCGGTTGCGGCGACAAACATACCGGCGAAGTCTTCCACCCTATCCAGGTTGTACACTTCGCCTTTCGCCACCACCTTCGTCGCTCCGACCTCTCCGATGCTGACCCCGGTGATTGTGAACGGGTACTGTTGCCCCTGATACTCGAGGACACCGTTCCCCTGCGAGACTCCCACGCCGACCGCAACCGACCTGGTCTCGATCGAGACCTTTCCGACCATGTCCTCCGCCGCCCACGTTGGCCCTGCCACGAACGTCAATACCGCCAACCCGATGAGCGTGCGGCGAAGCCCACTGCACTTCGGCATCACGTAACCTCCTCTGCTCTTTAGCCACCGATCCGGCAGTATGCACAGTTGTGCGTGGTGTGCACCGTCCGTGCCACTTGGGTTCCGGGAGTGGATGCCTGGCGAGTATCGAAGAGCGCCGGAGTTGGACAGCAGCACGCGACGCAGGAGCGGTAGGTTGGGCTCCCTGCCTGCACGGCCGCGTCTTGCCGAGGTCGATGGGCGAATTTACATTACCTACACACGGCACGCCTGCCCCAGGGATCCGGATCCTCGTCGTGGAGGACGACGACGATAACCGGGAGGTCCTCGCTCAGACCCTGACCGTTGAGGGCGCCTCGGTCGTGGCCGCCTCGACGGCCGCCGAGGCCCTGCCGCTCTTGCCAAGCGCGGACATTCATCATGACGGACTACGCTGCCGTTGACGAGGGTTCCTACAGCGACGGACTCACCGCCGGCCGAACTCGGATTGGATGCCGAAACGACTCGCACTCCCGCTGGAGATGGACAGCCTGGAGAGCCCTGGTAGGCCTGGCGTATCGCTGGATCGCCACCTCCGAGAGGCCGAGGGTCGCCACGCCGCAAGAAGAACCGGCCGAAATACTTGCCGTCGCGGTCCGCGATCGTGTCGCAGGGCCGGACGGCGAGGCTGGCACAGTCCGCGACCGTCGGGAGCACGGCAAGCGAACGTGCCACCTGACTGACAGCCACCCGGAGCAAGCCGACGGAGTCGTTCGGCCGCACGGCTTCATCGCTCTTCTATCGCGTCAAGATTGCATACTTCAGCTCCACTATCGGATGACGTCAACCGAGGGAGAACGAGTGCCCCGCGGCTTCATGAGACGCGGATCGGACTCGAAGAACGCGGTGACCGGACGTGCGAGACCGCCGTCGGACTCGGTGGCGTCTGCACTTCTACCATCGACCGGACGAGGCGTGACTTACCGGATGAGAGTGTCGTCATCGCTGCTCGATCAGGTCCGTATCGCGTGCATCGCCAGCTCGATTCCGGCCTCCTAGCAACTTGACCCAATAGCGTCGTGTATTGGATAATCCGCAATTGCCTGGAGCCCATGAAACAGGTCATTCACGCCGCAACGTGGCCTTCTGGTCAGCGCTTCGTGAGGCCGGAGGAATCATTGAGGCTGCGCAGCACATGAGCGAGCGAGCGGTCATAGATAACACGATCGTGAGACGCGGGATCTGGAATGTCCTGACCCGATGACCTGGGCGAAACAAGAGCCACAATAAGCTAATGCAACCAAACCAGGCTAAAGCTCCAGTCCACAAGTATAAGTAAGAGAGAACTAGTGCGGATAATGTCAGGCCCGCGCCGAGCGCCGATATTAG
>Ga0114129_10001094_pt1 | contig 35587 bp, 27 predicted proteins | sample RhiMetdeltSRZDD1_FD_80071 | JGI IMG/M metagenome (GOLD analysis project Ga0114129, IMG submission 80071) | Populus rhizosphere microbial communities from Tennessee, USA - Rhizosphere MetaG P. deltoides SRZDD1 (version 2) (version 2) | ecosystem: Host-associated > Plants > Roots > Rhizosphere >...
CCGCCGCCATGGTCCTGCTGTTCCTCTTCCTTCTCTTCTACTACCGCCTGTCGGGAGTGAACGCGATCGTCGCCTTGGTCGCCAACGTGATCATCCTCCTCGGAGCCATGGCCTACGCGGACGCCACGCTCACCCTGCCCGGCATCGCCGGCGTCATCCTCACCATCGGCGTCGGCGTCGACACCAACGTCCTGGTCTTCGAGCGCATCCGCGAAGAGATCCGCAACGGCAAGCCCGTCCGCAACGCGATCAACAACGGGTTCGAGCGCGTGTGGATCACCATCCTCGACACCCACGCGACCGCGCTCATCGCCGCCGCCTTCCTCTTCCAGTTCGGCACCGGCCCCATCAAAGGGTTCGCGGTCACGCTGGTCTGGGGTCTGATCGCCAACGTGTTCGCGTCCTACTTCGTCAGCAAATTCCTGTTCGAGTGGGTCCTCGGCAAGCGCCAGGTCGCCACGCTGAGCATCTAGGGGATCCCCATGCAATTCCTGAAGACCCCCAATTTCGACTTCCTCGGCCTCGGGCGCATCTGCCTCGCGGTGAGCGCATTGCTCGTCGTGGGAAGCATCGGCCTCGTGGCCAGCGGCGGACTGAAGTACGGCGTCGAGTTCTCGAGCGGCACGCAGCTCATCGTACGGTTCACGCAGGCGCCGGACATCGACAAGATCCGCGGCGCCGTGGAGAAGGTGAGCCCGGGAGCGACGATCCAGCGATTCGGCGCGGTCGAGAACAAGCAGGTGCTGATCCGGATCGGTGACCACAAGGAAGGCGAGGAAGACCTCTCCGCCGGCGCCAACGCGGTGCTCCAGTCCCTGGCCACGATGTACGCCGACAACAAGGTCGCCGACTCTTCGACGGAAATCGTCGGTCCCACGGTGGGCGCCGAGCTCCGGCGCAAGGCGATTCAGCTCACGCTGTTCGGCCTGTTCTTCCAGCTCATCTACATCGCCTGGCGGTTCAAGGGACCGGTGTGGGGCAGCGCCGCCACCATCGCCGTGTTCCACGACGTCATCATCACCCTGGGTCTGCTGGCCGTGTTCCGGTACGAGATCACGCTGAACGTGATCGCGGCGCTGCTGACGCTCGTGGGTTACAGCGTCAACGACACGATCGTCCTCTTCGACCGCGTCCGCGAGAACCTGCGCCAACGGCGCAAGGAGCCGCTGCCCAAGCTCATCAACGATTCGGTCAACCAGACGCTGAGCCGTACGCTCATCTCCAACGGCACCACCTTCCTCACCGTCCTCGGCCTGTTCCTCGCGGGAGGACCGGTGCTGCGCGGCTTCGGCTTCGCGATGGTGGTGGGTGTGCTGGTCGGGACGTACTCCACGATCTACATCGCGAGCCCGATCGTGGTGTGGTGGCAGAGCCAGGCGAGCAAGGGAACCGGCGTGGGCGGCAGCCAGATCAAGGCCGCGCTGTGAAGATTCCCACTTGCCTCCAGCGCGGTTTGTTCTAGATTAGAAGCGCACATCCCCGCGTTCGGAGGCCCGAGCCTCTCGGGGGTGTAACATGGAGCCATGGGCGCATCGGCTTCGCCCGCGCCGCCGTCGGGGTTCGAAGAGCCTCGCGATCTGTTTGCGGGCTCGTTGGTCGCTGGAACCGGGAAGTCCCGTAAGGGCAAGGGGCTGCCGGTCTCCGTCGGCGCCCATCTGCTCATCGGCGGCGCCATCCTCCTCGTGCCGATCCTGTGGCCGTCCGAGCTCCCTCCTCTGGCGACGGGCGCGAACATCATCATCGTGAACTTCGCGCCGCCGCCGCCGCCTTTGCTCTCCCGAGGCAGTCCCCTGGAGAAGCCAAAGCAGGAGGCGACGACCCCCGACGAGTCGAAGAAGCAGGAAAAGCCGAAGGAGGACGACCTGACGTTCGTGGTGCCGAAGGAGCCCGAGATCCAGCCCGAGCAGAAGCTGGCGGCGTCCGAGCAATCCGGCAGTCCCGACGGGCACATCGAAGGTGTGCCCGAAGGGATGCTCGACGGCGATCCCGAGGGCGTCATCGGCGGTGTCCCGGGCGGCAAACGCGGCGGCGTGATCGGCGGGACCGGAGACGAGGTCCAAGACTACGATCGGCCGCCCAGGATCCTGCGCCAGCCGCGCCCCGTCTATCCCACCGAGGCAGCCGTCAAGCGCATCGAGGGCATGGTCACGGTCGAGATCATCGTCGACGTGAACGGGCGCGTGCTCCGGGCGCGCGTCGTGGAGTCCATCCCGCTGCTGGACCAGGCCGCTCTCCAGAACGTGCATACCTGGGAGTTCGCGCCGGCCACCAAGGGTGGAGTTCCCGTGAGGTCGATCGTTTACGGTGAGGTAAAGTTCCGGCTCCTCTAGAATTTTTTTGAAGCGCCGGGAACCGGCGCCATACGGATGGTGTCCAACTCGTTGTCGATGGGGCGTGCCGTCGCTCGCTGATCGCTAGTTAAAGCAAGCTCGCTCAAGGCCTTTGACCGGCGGCTCCCCCGCGGATGTCTTGACACCTTCGAGATCCGAGGTCTAAGATTGAGCTTTGTTTCCAGCACCAAGGGTCTCAGCAGTCTTCTGAGTGAGGCGTACTATGGAGCGTAGGCTCTTCGAAGATCTCGTCGAATCGGATGTCGTGGCCCACAAGGGACGCAAGGGCTATACGCTCCCCGTTTCGGTGGCCGTTCATATCATCGTCCTGGTCGTGGTCGTGGTGGTTCCGCTCCTGTCGTCCGGTGAGCTGCCCGAGCCCACGACCGCGGTGAAGGCGTTCTTCGTGGAGCCCGCGGCCCCGCCGCCGCCTCCACCCCCGCCGCCACCGCCAGCACCCCGTTCCCCGGATCGGCCGAGGCCGGTCGTGACCCCCCCGCCGACGAGTACCACCTTCACCGCCCCGACCGATGTCGTCGAGAAGATCGAGGAAGAGAGCATCGATCTCGGCGTCGAGGGTGGCGTGGCGGGTGGCGTCGAGGGCGGCGTGGCCGGTGGTGTCGTCGGCGGCGTGGTGGGTGGCCTTCCGGATGCCCCGCCCCCGACCGAGCCCATCCGCGTCGGCGGCAACATCAAGGACCCGAAGAAGCTCAAGCACGTCCAGCCCAACTACCCCGCCATCGCCCGCCAGGCGCGCGTGCAGGGTGTTGTGATCGTGGAGTGCACGATCAGCCCGCAGGGCCGCGTCGTCGACGCGAAAGTCCTGCGCAGCCTTCCGCTTCTCGACCAGGCGGCGCTCGACGCCGTGCGCCAGTGGGTGTTCACGCCCACGCTGCTCAACGGCGTCCCCGTCCCGGTCATCTACACAGTCACCGTCAACTTCGCGCTCCAGTAAATACAAGACCAAGCCGAAAGGCGTTCAGGAGGAAACTCGATGCAGTTCGATCTCATGGATATGTTCCGGCACATGGGCCTTGTGGCCTGGGGCGTGGTCGTCGTCCTCGCCATCATGTCGATCTACTCGATCGCGGTCATGATCGAGCGCTACTGGACGTACAGCCAGGCCACCAAGCAGTCGCGCCAGTATGCCCCCGAGGTCGCCCGCTTCCTGAAGCAGGGCAAGATCAAGGAAGCCATCGAGGCGTCCCGCAGCAAGACCGTAAAGCACTCGCATCTCGCGAAGGTGCTCGTGGTCGGCCTGCAGGAGTGGCAATACCAGCAAGAGCTGGGCGAGACGGAGAAGGATCGTGAGGCGGCGGTCGACGCCGCCAAGCGCGCCATCCAGCGCGCCACCGCCGTGAACCTCGCCGATCTGAAGCGCGGCCTGTCGGGACTGGCGACCATCGGATCGACGGCCCCGTTCGTCGGCCTCTTCGGAACGACGTTCGGCATCATCAACGCGTTCTCGGGCATGGCCCTCACCGGCTCGGGCGGTATCGCCGCCATCTCCGGCGGCATCGCCGAGGCGTTGATCACGACCGCCTTCGGTCTGTTCGTGGCCGTGCCGGCCGTGTGGGCGTACAACTATTTCGCGGGCAAGGTCGAAGGCTTCAACGTCGAGATGGACAACTCCAGCTCGGAGCTGCTCGACTACTTCATCAAGAAGGGCGCGTAGCCCCCGTCGGGGCGGCGCTGCAGGAGTCACTCTATGTCGATGGCAGTCGGCGGCAAAAAGGGCGGGGCGATTGCGGACATCAACGTCACGCCCATGGCCGACATCATGATCGTCCTCCTCATCATCTTCATGGTGATCACGCCGATGCTCCAGAAGGGCATCGACGTGAAACTTCCGGTGGCCGGAAACACCAAGGAGCGGAAAGAGGAAGGCAAGACCATCACCGTCGCGATTCGGAACGATGCCGATAAGTCCACGTATCTGGGCGGCACCAAGATCGACAAGCCGGAAGACCTCGTCAAGCAGATCAAAGAGAAGCTCGAGGACCTGCCGGACGGCGGAAAGATCATCTACCTGAAGGCCGACGAGGAGCTGGAGTATTCCGTGGTCATGAAGGTGATGGACCTCGTCCGTCAAGCGGGCGTCGAAGAGATCTCGCTGATCGCCGAAAAGAAGGTCTCGAGCTAGCCATGGCCAAGAAGAAGAAACACGTCCTCCATTCCCACGACGCCACCCAGCCGGCCCACTCCGACTCGATGTCGGACATCAACATCACGCCGCTCATCGACGTCATGCTGGTGCTGCTCATCATCTTCATGGTCGTGACCCCGCTCGCCCAGAAGGGCCTCGACATCGCTCTCCCGCAGCCGGCGCCGCCCCAGGCCGAGAGCACGCCCCCCGAGAAGTCGAACCAGGTGGTGCTCGACCTCCAGGAAAACGGGACCTTCGTGAACAAGAACCCCGTGGGCAGCCTCGAAGAGCTGGAGAACCGGCTGAAGGACATCTTCCAGACCCGCTCCGACAAGACGATCTTCGTCAAGGCGGCGGACACGACGCTCTACGGCAAGGTCGTGGAGGCGATGGACATCGCCAAGGGCGCGGGCGTCGAGCGCATCGGGATCATCACCACCGAGCCGGCGGCGCCGGCACCGGCGGGCGGTGCCGTGGCCGGCGACACGACCGCGACCACGCCCCGCTAGGGCGCGGACGGTCCATGGTTTCTCCCCAGGAGACAAGAGTTCGATGACGCAGAGAATCCGTCGCGCGATCGTTCCGGCGCTGGTGCTGCCGCTGGCCCTCGTGGCCGGGGCTTGCGGCCAGGTCCGTTCCAAGCTCGCCTACAAGGACGGGACGAAGCACTACAAGCTCGAGAACTTCAAGCGGGCCATCGAGGAGTACGAGAAGGCCGTCGACGCCAATCCCGACATGCCGGAGGCCCACTTCTACCTCGGGAACAGCCACCAGGCCCTCTATCGTCCCGGCAAAGACACGCCGGAGAACCTGGTGCACCTGGATCAGGCGATCGCGCACTACGAGAAGTCCCTCGATGTCAACAAGGGCGACGACAAGGACGCGAAGTGGCTGCGCAGCCAGGCCCTCGGGTTCCTGTCGGTCATCTACTCCGAGGACCCGAAGAAGGACTTCGAGAAGGCCCACGGCTACGCCCAGCGCCTGGTCGAGGAGGATCCGGCCGAGACCAAGAGCCAGTTCGTGCTGGCCAACCTCTACGAGAAGTTCGAGAAGGTCCCCGAGGCGGAGACGATCTACAAGAAGGTCGCGGAAGACAATCCGACGGACGCCAAGGCGTGCGGCGCGTTGGCCGGCTTCTACAACAAGCCGCTGTGGGAAGGCCGCGCGAAGTTCGACGACGCCGTGGCCATCCTCGACAAGTGCGCCGCCCTCAACCCGAACGACGAGACGGGCTACTACAAGCTCGCCACGTTCTTCTGGGATCAGGCGTTCCGCGCCCCCGATCTCACCGCCGAGCAGAAGGACATGTACGCGAACAAGGGCATCGAGGCCATCGACAAGGCCCTCAAGATCAAGCCCGACTACATCGAGGGGCTCATCTACAAGAACCTCCTGCTGCGCGTGAAGGCCATGGCGACCACGAACCCGCGCGCCGCCCAGACGTACCTGGACGAGGCCAACATGCTGCGTGATCAGGCCACGGAGCTCAAGAAACAGCTGCTCACCGCGGGCACGCCGGAGAAGACGGACGAAGCGCCGGCCGAAGCCGGTCCCGCCCAGTAGGTCTACACTAGGGGTTGGCCGCCGCGCGACGGCGCCGACCCCATGACACCGTTCGAGCACGTCTATCAAACCGTACGGCGGAACCATCCCGGCGCGGACCTCCTGGTCCTGCGCAAGGCCTACCTGTTCTCCGCCATCGAGCACCGGGGCCAGCGGCGCGCCTCCGGTGAGCCGTATCTTGTGCACCCCATTGAGGTTGCGGCGATCCTCGCCGAGATGCGGATGGACCCGGCCTGCGTGGCCGTCGGGCTCCTCCACGACGTGCTCGAAGACACCCTCACCGAGCCGGACCGCCTGAAAGCGCAGTTCGGCGGCGACGTGCTGCACATCGTCGAAGGCGTCACCAAGATCAGCAAGATCCCTTTCTCGACCGCCGAGGAGCACCAGGCCGAGAACTACCGGAAGATGCTCCTGGCGATGGTCGACGACATCCGGGTCATCCTGGTGAAGCTCGCCGACCGCCTCCACAACATGCGTACGCTGCGCTTCCTGCCCGAGGAGCGGCAGCGGCGGATCGCCCGCGAGACGATGGACATCTACGCGCCGCTGGCGGGCCGGCTCGGCATGAGCAAGGTCAAGAACGAGCTCGAGGAGCTGTCGTTCCAGTACATCGACCCCGACACCTACCAGCAGCTCTCGGACCAGGTCGAGAGCCGCCGCGACCGGTCGATCGCCCTGATCGAGCGCCTGAAGACGACCCTGGCGGAGAAGCTGACGGCGGCCGGGTTGACGAGCGCGGTGGACGGCCGGATCAAGCGCCTGTACTCGATCGACCAGAAGCTCCGCAAACAGCGGATCGATCTCGATCAGGTCTACGATTTCGTGGCCCTGCGCGTGCTCGTGGACACGATCCCCGACTGCTACGCCGCCCTCGGCGTCATCCACAACGTGTGGAGGCCGGTGCCCGGGCGTATCAAGGATTTCATCGCCATGCCGCGGCCGAACGGCTATCAATCCCTGCACACCTCGGTCATCGGCGACGAGGGCGCGCCCTTCGAGGTGCAGATCCGAACGCGCGAGATGCACCGCGTGGCCGAGGAGGGCATCGCCGCTCACTGGAAGTACAAGGAGGGCCGCACCGGCGCCAACAAGGACGACGACGCCTTCGCCTGGCTGCGCCAGCTCCTCGAATGGCAGCAGGAGGTCAAGGATCCGCACGAGTTCCTGAACTCGCTGAAGCTGGACCTCTATCCGGAGGAGGTCTACTGCTTCACGCCCAAAGGGGCGGTGAAGACGCTGCCCCGCGGCGCGGGACCTATCGACTTCGCCTACGCCATCCACACGGACGTGGGCCACCACTGCACCGGCGCGCGCGTGAACGGCAAGATCGTGCCCCTGCGCTACAAGCTGAAGAACGGCGACATCGTCGAGATCTTGACCTCGCCCGCGCAAAAACCGAGCCGCGACTGGCTCGCCCTCGCCGTCACCAACAAGGCACGCTCGAAGATCCGCCAGTACCTCAACACCTTCGAGAAACAGCAGGCCCTGGAGATCGGCAAGCGCCATTTCGAGCGCGAGCTCAAGCGTTACGACCTCACCCTCAAGAAGGTGGTGGCGGAGGCGGCCAAGATCGAGGCCATCGCCCATGAGCTCGGCGTCGGCACCAAGCTGGACGACGTGATGATCGCCGTCGGCTACGGCAAGGTGTCGGTCAAACAGTTCCTGGCGCGCCTGCTCCCGCCGGAGCGCCTGGACGCGCCCGCCCCGCCGTCCGACGGCGCGCGGCCGATCGCCGATGCCGTCAAGCGCCTCTTCCGCGCCGGCGACGAGCGCATCACCGTGCGCGGCACCGACGACCTCCTCATCGCCCGCGCGAAGTGCTGCAGCCCGATCCTCGGCGAGCCGATCGTCGGCTACATCACCCGCGGCAAGGGCATCTCCGTGCACTCGCGCAGCTGCCCTAACGTCGTCAACCTGATGTACGACCCGGAGCGCCGCATCAACGTGGAATGGGAAGGCAGCACGGATACCGTCGCCTACGAGGTGCGGATCTCGGTGGAGGTGCAGGATCGGCCGGGCCTGCTCGCCGCCATCACGACAGTGCTGGCCGGCATGAACACCGACATCCGCAGCGCGGATGCGCGCACGTTCGACGACCGGACGGCGGCCATCGAGCTCATCGTGCGCGTGCAAGACCTCAAGCACCTCGAGCGCGTGACGAAGGCGATCCGCGGTCTCGCCGGTGTCATGAAGGTCGAGCGTCAGACCGTCGCGCGCTGATTGCTCTTCCCTCCCGCGCCGGGATAGGCTGGTGGCCCAGCCGTATCACGCCGGACGTGGAGGATCAAGGTGAATCAAAAGCGCATCGAGACCACGAGGGCGCCGAAGCCGGTCGGGCCGTACTCACAGGCGGTCGCCGCCGGCAATATGTTGTTCGCCTCCGGACAGATCCCCCTCGATCCGGAGACCGGGCAGATCGTGGAGGGGGACATCGAGGTGCAGACCGAGCGGGTGCTGAAGAACCTGCTGGAGGTCTTGAAGGAAGCCAAGATGTCGGCCTCGAATGTCGTGAAGACCACCGTGTACCTGACCGACCTGACTGACTTCGGCCGGATGAACACGGTGTACGAGCGCTACCTGGGGAAGGAGCCACCGGCTCGCACGACGATCCAGGCCGCCGCGCTCCCTCGTGGAGTGAAGGTCGAGATCGACCTGATCGCGACGTTCTGAATTCAGGGGGAAACGCTACGTCGCGTTTCCCCCCTCCGCCCCCTTCGCGCCGCTCCGCGCGAGTGAATCGCGCTCCGCGCCGCTTCGGGTACCGCCCTCGTGGACCTAGGCGGCGGTGGATGTCTTCGCGGTCTTTGTGGCCTTCGCGGCGCCCTTGGCGAGCGGCTTGGGCTTGACGACCTTGCCCGTGCGCAGGCAGCGGGTGCAGACCCGCACCTTGCGCTGCACGCCCTTCACCACCGCGCGCACGCGCTGGAGGTTCGGGTTGAAGCGCCGATGCGTCACGTTGTGGGCGTGGCTGATGCGGTTCCCGAACTGAGGTCCCTTGCCACAGAGCTCGCATCGCTGAGCCATTGCTGGTCCTTTCGGCGCGTCTTTCCCGACACGCAAAACTCGTATTCTAGCCGTAGGACGCGAGGTGGTCAACGTGGGGCCTACATAAGCTAGAATCCCCGCGCGCAGGAGGCCCATCGATGCCGCTACTTCGGCTCATCCCGACGTCCGGCGCTCCCATCGAAGTCCACAAGGACTCCGTGGTCGTCGGCCGCGACCCCGCGACCGACGTGACCGTCGCCGACGGGTCCGTCTCGCGAAAGCACGCCCGCCTCGAGCGTCGGGGTGACCTCTGGTTCGTCGTCGATCAGGGCAGCGCGAACGGCACATTCCTCGACAGCGCCCGCATCAGCGAGAGCTCGTTGCGGTCGGGGCAGGAGCTCCGTTTCGGCGCGGTGCCCTTCCGCCTGGAGATCGAGGGCGGGCCCGTGCCCGACCTGGCCGCGACGATCCCCCCCGAGGACTCCGGGGCCACGATCGTGCAGCCGATGAGAGCCCCCGCGCCTCCGACCCGGCCGGTGCCGTCTCCTCCGCCCCCCCCACCACCACCGCCGCCGCCGATGGCCGCGCCGCCTCCACCGCGGGTGAGCCCGCCGCCTCCTGCTCCCGTGCCGCCGTCGCGCCCCATGGGCTCCGCGCCGCCCCTCTCCATGCCGCCGTCGGCGCCGAAGAAGGGCAAGAGTCCGTTCCTCTGGATCGGCCTCGGGTGCTGCGGCTGCTTGATGCTCGGCCTCGCCATATTCGCCGCGATCTTCGGGGCCGCCTGGTGCGCCACCGGCGCCCCGGTGGAAGCGGTCCGGGCGCAGCTCACGGAGCTGAAGGCCGGCCAGATCGACGCCGCCTACGCGCGCCTCAGCGAATCGTATCGCGCGCAGTTGTCGAAGGACGACTTCGCCGCCTTCGTCGCCGCCCACCCCGGCCTCGGCCAGAACGCGGACTCCACCTTCATGAAGCGAAACGTGGAGAACCAGGTGGCGCATCTGAGCGGCTATCTGACCGCCACCGACGGACAGCGCGAGGAGGTCGAGTACGAGCTGGTGAAGGAAGGCGGCGGCTGGGCCATTTCCGCCATCCGGTTCGCCGGTGACGTCAACGTGCCGCGCGCACCGTCGTCGCCGGAGGCGGGCGGTCCGGTCTCGGGCGGCGGCGGCGGTGACAACCCGGGCGGCATGACCGTGAGCGCGGGCGATCTCGAGAAACAGCAGACGGCCGAGGGCACTGCCGTATCCTTCGTGTTGAACGTGACGGGGGTCAGCACCCGCCCGAAGGGGTCGGCCTACGAGGCCGATCTCGCCCTGGATCTAAAGGCGTTCAATCCCAGCGGGTCCGAGGTCTTCCGCAAGAGCCCCTTCCGCGAGATCCAGGGCCCCACGAACAACGTGGTGGAGAGTGCGCAGTTCACCGTCACCCTCACGCTGCCGCATGCGTTTCCGCAGGGCCGCTATCGCGCCGACTGTGTCGTGCGCGACAAGGTCAACGGTGGGAGCGTGCCTCACCAGGTGTACTTCGACATACCATGACGATCATGGTGTATCCCGAGCCCGTCGAGGTGACGCACGAGAAGTCCGCGCGGCGGATCGTCGTGCGATGGGATGACGGCCACCTCTCCACCTACGAGCTCGACTACCTGCGGAGCTGGTGCCCCTGCGCGGGCTGCCAGGGACACGCGCCGGAAGCGAAGTACCTCGACCGGCACGGCGAAGATCTCGTCCACCTCGACGTGGCCGGCAACTATGCCCTCGCCCCGACCTGGAAGGACGGCCACAACACCGGCCTCTTCAGCTTCCGCCTGCTGCGCGGGTTGTGCCCTTGCGAGGATTGCGGGGGCGAGAAGCGCTGAGGCCGGCTAATCCGCCGGCTCGAGGTGGACGACGACGTCCACGATCTCCGGCCGCGCGCGCATGAGCGCCTCCTCGATGCGGTCGGCCACCTCGTGGGCCGCCCGCAGGGAGAGCCCGCCGTCGACGTGCACGATGAGATCCACCCACACCGCGTCGGCGCCGCCGCGCGTGCGGACCTCGCGGCACGAGCGGACACCGGGAACGGCTCGCACGATCGGCTCGAGCTGCTCGGCGGGGATTACCGCGCGGTCGGTCAGCACGTTGAACGAGCCGATCAGCAGCCGCACGGCGAGGACGGCGATGAAACCCGCGATCACCGCCGCCACCACCGGGTCCACCCAGGCCGCGCCCGCGCGGGCACCGGCAAAAGACATCACCACGCCCAGGGAGACGTAGATGTCCGAGCGTGTGTGGGCGGCATCCGCCAGGAGGTACTCGCTGTTGAGCCGCCGGCCTTCCCGGCTCTCGTACCAGGCCACGAACAGGTTCGACAGCAGCGTCACCCCCATCACGACCCAACTCCCGACTCCGATTTCGGGCACCGCCTGCCGTCCCAGGTGGGAGAGCGCCTGCTCGACGACGCGATAGGCGACCGTCAATAGCGCGAGGCCGATGAAGAGGGCGGCCGCCGTCTCGAATTTCCGGTGGCCATACGGATGGCCCGAGTCCGGCGGGGCGTAGGCGAAGGCGGTGACGACGAGGCCGACGATGTTGTTCGCCCCGTCCATGAGGCTGTGGAAGCCGTCCGCCTCCATGGCCATGCTGCCGGTGGCGCGGCCGACGAGGATCTTGGCCACGCTCACGACGGTATTGAGCAGCAGCGTGATCCAGAGCACGCGCCGCACGGCCGACCGGGTGACCTCGAACGTCGCCGGAGACGCGGTCGACGTCATTTCATCCGGGCTCCCTTTTCCTCGACGGCGAAGATCCAGCCCACGACCTTGCCCGGCTGGATGAGCCCTCCCTCGCCCCAGAACTGGCGGTCGCGCAGGAACCGCGACGACGTGTCCGTCGGCGGGATGGCGGCGACCTCGGCCTGGATCCGCTCGAACCGCCCCTTCCATGCCGCCATGTTCGCGACCCGCAGGTCCACCCAGCCGGCCCACGCCCACGTCTCGATCGCGTCCGGCGTCGGATCGAAGGCGTCGGCGGGATGGAGGCCGTGCGGCACCTTCATTTCCGGTCCGCGCAGGAGGCGCCCGTCGGGCAGGAGGATCGGGATGCCGATCGACACCGTCTCCCGCCGGCGCGCGGGGCTTCCTTTCAGCTCGGCCTCCGCGCGGCGAGACAGCTCGTGGGGCGAGGCCGCGCGGACGGCGTCCATGGTGCCGAAGGTGGCGCGCAGCAGATCGGCCTCGAACAGGAGCTTCGACAGGCGCGGCGGCCCGACATTCTCGAAGGCCACGCTGCGCACGCCGTGTTGTGTCTCGAGGTCCCGCAGCTTCTCGAGGGCCCAGTGCCGCATGAGGCCGGCACGATAGGTCGGACCCATGACGGCGTTGTCCAACGCATTGATGACGTCGTGGCCGGTGTTGCCGCCGGACAACTCGCGCACGACGACGTCGGCGATCTCCTCGGGGGTGACGAACTCCATCTGCTCGCCGGTGGTGATGGCGCTGAATTCCTCCAGCGAGAAGATGCCGTTCTCGCCGGTGTCGACGAAGACGTTCCGCAGCCTCTCGCCGGTGGCGCGGCCGAAGGCGGCGTCCACGGGCCGGAACGGCTGGCCGGCGACCAGCGGGCGAGCGTCGTCGATCTCGACGTCGTAGAGAGGCACCGGACGGAACGCTCGCAAGATCTCGCCGTAGCCGATCCGCTTCCACGCGATGGCCGCCGCCGGCTTCACTTCCTTCGTGATCGGCCCGCCGGGCGTGCGCGCCATCAGGAACAGCAGCATGGTGTGGGCGCCGGCGAGCGCGCTCTTCGACAACAGCACCCGTGACGGTTTCTCCTCCGAGTGCGTGTACGGGATGTTGAAGCCCATTCCCCCGGTGCCCGACGTCCCGATCTTGATGTACGCCCGCGTACCCGCCTTCACCATCGCCTGGTAGAGGACCTGCACGTGCCGGATGAGCTGCGGCACGTAATCGGTGAGCAGGAGCGTCTGCAGGTTCTCCGCGAGACCGGTGCCGGTTTTGAGCGCCTCGTAGGCATAGCGGCTCGTCGTGTAGATGTCCTGGTACGCGATGGCGGTCGCGGTGTTGACGGAATCGATGACGACGTCCGGCCGATCGGTGGTGAGCAGCTCGTGCAGGTAGTACTCGGCGGCCATCGATTCCGAGAGGGGCTCGAGGAGGCTCTCGATGAGACGCGTGCGGTAGGCCGCGTCCGCCATCGCCTCCTTGCGCGGACGGTCCTTCACGCTGCTGAACGCGAAGATGTCGCCCCAGCGCGGCTCGATCAGGACGCCGCCGCGCTCGGCTTCGAGGCCGCGGCACGCGTCCTCGGCCTCCTCGCGGCGCAGCGAGAGCATCAGGATGCGGCGCGGCGCCTCCCGCAGCAGGCGGCGCGCGACCGCCTGGCCGACGAGGCCATACCCGCCGAGAACCAGGACCGTCCGATCGCGGATGTCCACGCGGGCCCCTTGCCGACCTTACGCCGACTACTCCTCGGCGAGCACCTCTTGCTCACCCACGAGCGAGGGCCGGTCCATGTTCTGGACCAGCGAGAGCCCCGCCGCGTAGAAGAAGCCGAACTGGAAGAGGAGGATGAACGGCAGCGTCCCGAAGATCGCGTTGTCGACGGCGTAGACCGCCATGACCGTGCAGTACAACGCCAGCGCCAGCTCGATGTACGGCGCCAGGGTGAGGGTGCCGCGGTAGCGCCGCTGCTTCCAGTCGTCGCCGGCGGCTTCGACCCGGTACTTCGGCGTGCGGGTGAACGGCGAGTCTTGGCCGATGAGCGCTTCCAGCACCGCCTTCGCGTTGTTGACCGACAGGCCGATCCCGGTGGACAGGACCGCGGGCAGATACCGCAGGCGGCTCTTCCATGACGTGCCGAAGATCTCGCGCTGGCTCACGAGGTAGAACGAGCACACCGACAGCGTCGCCCCCATGAACAGCGGCACGTCGATCATCATCATCTCGTACCAGCCCATGTTGTAGCGGATGACCATGGCCGGGAACATGAGCAGCGTGAGCATCACCATCAGCGGGTAGGCGAAGTTGGCGGTGAGGTGGAACGCGGCCTCGATCTTGATGGGCAGCGGCTGATCCGACGCGAGGATCTTGGGGAGCAGCTTCTTGCAGGTCTGGATCGAGCCCTTCGCCCAGCGGTGCTGTTGGCTCTTGAAGGCGTTCATCTCGACGGGGATCTCCGCGGGCGAGACGACGTCCTGCACGAACACGAAGCGCCAGCCCTTGAGCTGCGCGCGGTAGGACAGGTCGAGGTCCTCCGTGAGCGTGTCGTGCTGCCATCCGCCGGCGTCCTCGATGGCGGTGCGCCGCCAGATGCCGGCGGTCCCGTTGAAGTTGAAGAACCGCCCACCGCGGTTGCGCCCGCCGTGCTCGAGGATGAAGTGGCCGTCGAGGAGGATGGACTGCACCTGCGTCAGGAGCGAATAGTCGCGGTTGATGTGGTCCCAGCGGACCTGGATCATCCCCACCTTCGGGTCGTCGAAGTGGCCGATCGTCTTCTCGAGGATGTCCGCCGGCGCGATGAAGTCCGCATCGAAGATCAGCACGAACTCACCGGTGGCGGTCGCGAGCCCGTGCTCCAGGGCACCGGCCTTGTACCCCGTCCGGTCGGTCCGATGCACGTACTCGACGTCGAACCCTTCCTGCCGGCGCCGCTCCACCGCCGCCGATGCGATCGCGGTCGTCTCGTCCGTCGAATCGTCGAGCACCTGGATCTGAAGGAGCTCCCTCGGATAGCGGATCGCGCAGACGGAGTCGAGCAGGCGCTCCGTCACGTACATCTCGTTGTAGAGGGGCAGCTGCACGGTGACCCGCGGCAACGTAGCCGGCAGCGGACGCGGCTGCGCACGCCGATCCTTGTGGCGGAAGTACAGGTACACCATGATGTACCGGTGCAGGCCGAAGATGGCGAGGATGACGAGGATGAAGAAGTAGAGACCGAGAACGGCCGACTCCAGTGGGCTCATGATGGCCGGACCAGACCTCCTCCTCTAACCTTGACAGGGCTTGCGGCCCGCAGGGAACGGCAGCGCGAGAGGCTTTTGAATCGCGCCACCGGGAACGCCGGAACCAGCTTGTGGCGCGTAGATTTCATTATACTCGGACCTATAGTCCGGTCCAGCCTGTTCATGTCATGGATCCCCTCGATCTAAAGCGCCTTCTCGACGATGTGGCCGAGCGCCGCATCTTGCCGGACGATGCCGCGCGCCGCCTCGCCACGCTCCCCTACGAGGACCTCGGGTTCGCCAAGATCGACCACCATCGCGCCCTGCGGCGGGGCTTCCCCGAGGTGGTTTTCGGCGCCGGCAAGACCCCCGACCAGATCGTCGCCATCGTGGGGCGCATCGCCGCCCGTGGGCAGGCGGTCCTCGTGACCCGCACGACAGCCGAGGTGTTCGAAGTCGTCCGGCAGAACCATCCGGCGGCGGCGTTCGATGCGACGGCGCGGTGTCTGACCCTCGGAGGTGCTTCACGGCCGGCGATGCCGGGTCGTATCGCGGTCGTGTGCGCGGGGACGTCGGATCTGGCCGTGGCCGAGGAGGCCGCCGTCACGGCGGCATTCTTCGGGGCAACCGTGGACCGCGTCTTCGACGCCGGCGTGGCCGGGCTGCACCGGCTGCTCGAGAACATGGGACAGATCCGCCAGGCCGACGTGGTGATCGCCGTCGCTGGCATGGAGGGGGCGCTGCCGTCGGTGGTGGCCGGGCTCGTCGACGTGCCGGTCGTGGCGGTGCCGACCAGCGTCGGCTACGGGGCCTCGTTCGGGGGCCTGGCGGCCCTTCTTGGCATGTTGACCGCGTGTGCGTCCGGCATCGGCGTGGTGAATATCGACAACGGATTCGGGGCCGCCTACCTGGCCGCTTCGATCTTGCGCATCCGTGCCCGGCCGGCGGCTCCGCCCGACGATCGTCCTTGACAAACTCGTTGGTGCTCCACATCTTGTAGGGGGGTTCCCGCCGGTCGGTCGGTCCGCCCACTTTCCATGAATCGGCATACGTTCCGTACCCTCGAATTCGAGGCCGTCCACGCCTGGCTGGCGACCTACGCGGGCTCGCCCATGGGCCGCGCGCGGATCCTGGCGCTCGCGCCGCTCGTCGAGCCCGACGCCGTGCGCGAGGCGCTGCGGACGACGACCGACGCCCGCACCGTGCTCGAATCGGCCGGGCGACAGCCGTATCACGACCTCCCGGACGTGACGCCGCTGCTGACGAAGGCGGGGTGGGAGGGTTTCGCGCTCGAGCCCCGTGAGCTGCTGGACGTGGCCTCGTTCGCGGAGGGCGCCACCGAAATCGGCCGGCGCGTCACGAAGACGGAGGTGGCGAGGATCGTCGCGCGGTCGCAGCGCATCGCGGACTTCACGCTCCTCGCCGCGCCGCTCCGGCGGGCCATCCTCCCGTCGGGCGAGGTCGCCGACGATGCCTCGCCGCGGCTGGCGGAGATCCGGCGCGCCCTCGTCCGCTTGAAGAGCCAGCTCCAGTCGCTCATGGAATCGTTCGTCCGCGACAAGGATGCCGATCGCGTGCTGCAGGAGAAGCTCGTCACCACGCGGAACGATCGGTACGTCCTCGTCATCAAGGCCGAGCAGCGCGGCCAGCTCCCCGGCATCGTCCACGGCCGCTCCGGATCCGGCGCCAGCTTCTTCGTCGAGCCGCTGGCCGCGGTCGACATGAACAACGACATCGTCTCGCTGCAGGAAGACGAGCGCGCCGAGGTACGCCGCATCCTGGAGGCGCTGACCGACGCCGTGGGCGCGCGGCGCGACGAGCTCGAGCTCGCGGCCGCGCTCCTGGGCGAGCTCGATGCGCTGCAGGCGATGGCCATGGCCTCCAAAGACGTCGACGGCATCGAGCCCGTGGTCGCGAAGGACCTGCGCCTGGGTTTGCGTCGCGCGCGGCATCCGATGCTGCTCTCCGCCGTCACGGAAAGGCTGGGGCAGACGCGGCGATCGCGCCGCGAGGCGGTGCCGATCGACGTGGTGCTCGAACCGACGGCCCCCGTCCTCGTCGTCAGCGGTCCGAACACGGGCGGCAAGACCGTCGCCCTCAAGACCGTCGGCCTGCTGGCGCTGATGGCGCAGTGCGGCCTCCACATCCCTGCCGCCGAAGGCAGCACGCTGCCGGTGTTCCGCCGCGTGTTCGCCGACATCGGTGACGACCAGTCGATCGCCGAGAGCCTCTCCACGTTCTCGGCCCACCTCGCCGCCATCCGAGAGATGACCCGCGATCTGGCCGCGCCGGCGCTCGTCCTTCTCGACGAGGTCGGGGCGGGGACGGATCCGACCGAAGGCGGCGCCCTCGGGGTCGCCGTCGTCGACTACTTCCGCGGGCGCGGGGCCATGGTGCTCACCACGACGCACCACGGGCTCATGAAGGCCTACTCGCAATCGACGCCGGGGGTGGCCTCGGCCTCGTTCGGCTACGAGCCCGAGACGTTCGAGCCGACCTACGAGCTCCGCCTCGGGCAACCGGGCCGGAGCCTGGCGCTCGAAATGACGGAGCGCCTCGGCCTGCCCGCCGAGATCGTGAGCGATGCCCGCGCGCGGCTGGGTCAGAAGGAAGCCCAGGCGGAGGCGATGCTGCGCCAGCTCGACTCGGAGCAGCAGGCGCTGGCCGACCGCGAGGCGCGACTCGCCGAGCAGGAACGCGAGCTGCGGGCGGCCGCCGAATCGCAACGCGCCGCGGCGAGGGCCGACGAGGCCGACCGGCAGCGCCGCCTCGACACCTTCGCCGCCGATCTGCGCCGGCAGTCCGAGGACATGGCCCGCAAGGCGGCGGACGCCGTACGCGAGGCTATCCAGCGGATCGAAACGTCGCGGCGGACGGCGGCGGCGGAGGGCAGCCGCGCCCGGACCCGCGCCGTCGAGGCCATCCGCGAGGCCCGCGACGCCGCCCTCGCCGACATCGGCGCGAGCCCGGCCGCCCCGCCTCCCCGCGGCCGCGATGCCGTCGCCGGCGACCGCGTCCGCATCGCCGATCTCGGCGTCATCGGGGACGTGGTGGCGGTTCATGACGACGGCGAGCTGGAGCTGGCCGTCTCCGGCAAGCGACTGCGCGCTCCCCAGCGCGCCGTGAGCGTCATCGAAACCGGAGGCAAGGGCGCCTCGCGGACAGCGGCATCGGCGGTGAGGATCACTCGGGGCGCCGGTGATTCCGCCCCCGTCGAGATCAACGTCGTCGGCTTGCGGGTCGACGAGGCGGTCCCGAAGGTCGACAAGTTCCTCGACGAGGCGGTGCTCGCCGAGCGCCGGGAGGTCCGCGTGATCCACGGCTTCGGCCAGGGCAAGCTCCGCCAGGCCGTCGCCGAGCTGCTGAACGGCCATCCGCATGTCGCGCATTTCCGCCCGGGGGGCGCGCGCGAAGGCGGCGGGGGCGCTACGATCGTGGAACTGAAGGACTAGTGGCTTTCCCCGACAGCTTCATCGACGACGTGCGGCGCACGGCGGACATCGTGCGCGTGGTGCAGGACCACGTGCCGCTGCGGAAGATGGGCAACTCGTGGAAGGGTCTTTGCCCGTTCCACAAGGAGAAGACGCCGTCCTTCAACGTCCGTTCGGATCCGCCCGTGTTCCACTGCTTCGGTTGTGGCGAGGGCGGCGATGTCTTCCGTTTCGTGATGATGCTCGACCGCGCCAGCTTTCCCGAGGCGGTGCGCAGCGTGGCCGCGCGATTCGGGATCCCGGTTCCCACGGAGTCGCGTGAGCCCGACACGCAGCGCGGCGAACGCGACGAGATCCATGCCGCTCTCGAGGCGGCGGCGGCGCATTACAGCCAGATCCTCTGGAACGCGGCGGGCACCCCCGCGCGCGAGTACCTGTTCGGCCGCGGCTTCGATCGGCCCACCCTCGAAAAGATCCGCACCGGGGCGGCGCGCGACGCCTGGGGGGACCTCACGGACGCGCTCAAGCACCGTTTCCCGCTGCCGCTGCTCGTGAAGGCCGGGCTCACGATGGAGCGCCAGGGCGGCAAGGGCGGATACGACCGATTCCGCAACCGCGCCGTATTCTCCATCGTGGGGGATCAGTCGAAGGTCGTCGGCTTCGGCGCCCGCAGCCTGGACGGGAGCGAGCCCAAGTACCTCAACTCGCCGGAGACGCCGGTCTATCAGAAGAGCCGCACCCTCTACGGCCTCAACTGGGCGAAGGACGCGATCCGGCACGAGAAGCGGGCCATCCTGATGGAGGGCTATCTCGACGTGGCTCGGGCCATCCAGTGCGGCGTCGGCGAGGTCGTGGCCACGTGCGGCACCGCCCTGACACCGGGTCATGCGAAGCTTCTGCGCCGATTCACGGAAACGCTCTACGTCAATTTCGACCAGGACGACGCGGGCCAGCGTGCGGCGCAGAAGAGCCTCGACCTGCTGCTGGAAGAGGGTCTGCGCATCCACGTCGTGCAGTTGCCCCAGGGACACGATCCGGACTCGTACCTGAAGGAATTCGGCGCCGACGTCTATCGGGAGCGTATCGCGGAGGCACCGTCGTTCGTCCAATGGTTGATCGAGCGCTCGGCGCGGGAGAACGACACGACCACGCCCCACGGAAAGGCCGCCTACCTGAACGCGCTGCTGCCCGTTCTCGCCAAGATCGAGAGCGCGGTCGAGCGCGCAGCGTGGCTGCCCGCGGTCGTCGAACGTGGGCGCCTCGACGGCCGCGCCGCCCAGGAGGAGCTGCGGAGAGCCCTGGCGGAACGTCGGACCGTGGCACCGGAGCGTGTGCTGGAGACGCCGCGGCCATCGGGAAAGGTACCCGAGCTGTTGCCGGCGGAGCGGCTCTTGCTAGTTCAGGTCCTCGGCGGCAAAGACGGGGCGGGGGCAGCCCTCGAAGCCTTGGAAGACGCTGATCTTGCGGGTCTCCGGATGGGGGATGTCATTCGCACGGCGCAGCGCCTCCACCGCAGCGGGACGTCACTGGATCTCGCCGCGCTCGACGCGGCGATTTCCGACGAAAGCCTGCAACGGGCCTTGCGGGAGGTGGCGCTCAAGGCCCCATCTGTGGGGGCTCAGAGCCCCGCAGAGTGTGTTCGCGAGCTGAAACACGTGGCACTGAAGCGGCAATTGGCCGAGATTCAGAGAAGACTGGAAGGGGCTCCTCAGGATAGACTAGAAGCTTTGTATCGGGAGAAGCATCGCCTGATGCAGCTCATCCGGGGCCTGTAGCGGCGTCGAGGGGGAAACGAAGACTATGGCGTTGTCCATCGAGGAAAAATACGACGAGGTCCGACAGCTCATCACGATGGGCAAGGAGAAGGGCTACCTTCTCTACGAGGAGGTCAACGACATGTTGCCCTCCGAGATCAGCTCCTCGGACGAGCTCGACGACATCTTCTCGATGTTCGGGTCGATGGGCATCGAGGTCGTGGACTCCGAGCAGAAGTACCGCGAGAAGGCGGAGTCGGACGGGGAGGGCGCTGAGCTCGACCTGACGCCGGGCACCCTCGACAAGACCAACGATCCCGTCCGCATGTACCTGCGCGAGATGGGCACTGTTCCGCTGCTGACGCGCGAGGGCGAGGTCGAGATCGCCAAGCGCATCGAGCGCGGCAAGAAGACGGTCCTCAAGGTCACCACCCGGACGCCGATGGCCGCCCACGAGATCGCGAACCTCGCCGGACGGCTGCAGGCGGGTGAGATCGGCGTCCGCGACCTCGTGATCTTCAACGAAGAGGAAGTCACCGAGGAGAAGCTGGAGGCCAAGCAGCGCGAGACGCTGAAGCTCACTGGCAAAGTCGCCGACGCCCACAAGGAGTACCTCCTCTACCGGAAGCACTTCCTCAAGCTGAACCGCCGCTCGCCGCGCTTCGTGAAGTCGAAGTGGCGTCTGGCCCGCCTGCGCATTGGCGTGTCGCAGGCCATCCGGCGGCTGGAGCTGGCCGAGCCCGTCAAGCGCCGGATGGTCGAGCGCATCCGTGAGTCGGTGGATCGGATTCGCGAAGCCGAGGACAAGATCGGCAAGCTCGAGCCGAAGCTGAAGCTGACGAAGCTCTCCGACGAGTACAAGAAGCAGGTCCGCCGCGAGATCCACGACCAGCGCGAGCTGCTGCGCGGGATCCAGGACGAGTTCGACAGCCGGCCCGAAGAGCTGAAGAACACCCTCGTCACCGTCATCGAGGGCGAGGCCCAGGCCGAGCAGGCGAAGAAGGAGCTCGTCGAGGCCAACCTGCGCCTCGTGGTCTCCATCGCGAAGAAGTACACGAACCGCGGCCTGCAGTTCCTGGACCTCATCCAGGAAGGCAACATCGGCCTCATGAAGGCCGTCGACAAGTTCGAGTACAAGCGCGGCTACAAGTTCTCGACGTACGCGACGTGGTGGATCCGCCAGGCCATCACCCGCGCCATCGCCGACCAGGCGCGCACCATCCGCATCCCGGTGCACATGATCGAAACGATCAACAAGCTGATCCGCACGTCACGCGCGCTCGTCCAGGAGCTGGGACGCGAGCCGACCTCGGAAGAGATCGCCAAGCGGATGGACATCCCCGTCTCGAAGGTCCGCAAGGTCCTCAAGATCGCGCAGGAGCCCATCTCGCTGGAGACCCCCATCGGCGAGGAGGAAGACTCGCATCTGGGAGACTTCATCGAGGACCGCAACGTGGTGAGCCCGTCCGAGGCTGTCATCAACATCAACCTCAAGGAACAGACCGAAGCGCTCCTCAAGACCCTCACCCCGCGCGAGGAGAAGGTCATCAAGATGCGCTTCGGCCTGGGCGACGGCAGCGAGCACACCCTGGAAGAGGTCGGCCAGAACTTCGCCGTCACCCGCGAGCGCATCCGCCAGATCGAGGCCAAGGCCCTGCGCAAGCTGCGGCATCCCTCCCGCAGCCGCAAGCTGAAGGCCTTCCTCGAAGGATCCCGGATCTAACGTCCTTCAACCACAAAGGCACAAAGGACACAAAGACGCACGAAGGAAGGAATGAAATCCTTCCGTTCTTTGTGCGTCCTTTGTGCTCTTTGTGTCTTTGTGGTTATTGCGGCTAGGACTGGCCGAGCACGCGGCTGAGGTAGCGGCCGGTGTGGCTCTTGGTGCTCTTGGCCACCTGCTCGGGCGTGCCGTGGGCGACGACCTTGCCACCGGCCTCGCCCGCTTCCGGGCCGAGGTCGATCACGTAGTCGGCGGTCTTGATCACGTCGAGGTTGTGCTCGATGACGACCACGGTGTTGCCGGCCTCGATCAGCCGGTTCAGCACGTGCAGCAGCTTCTGGATGTCGTCGAAGTGCAGACCGGTCGTGGGCTCGTCGAGGATGTAGAGGGTCCGGCCGGTTTCGCGGCGGCCCAGCTCGCGCGCCAACCGCACCCGCTGCGCCTCGCCGCCGGACAAGGTCGTGGCGCTCTGACCCAGGCGTAGATACCCGAGGCCGACGTCCATCAGGGTGAGGAGCAGGCGGTTGATGCGCGGATGCGCGACCAGCATCGGCTGCGCCTCCGCCACCGTCATGTCGAGGACGTCGGCGATGCTCTTCCCCTGGTACAGTACCTCGAGCGTCTCCCGGTTGTAGCGTCGCCCCTTGCACGCCTCGCAGACGACGTAGACGTCCGGAAGGAAGTGCATCTCGATCGCCCGGAGGCCGTCGCCCTGGCACCGCTCGCAGCGGCCGCCCTTGACGTTGAACGAGAACCGGCCGGGTTTGTACCCGCGAGCGCGGGCCTCCGGTACCAGGCTGAACATCTCGCGGACGAGGCCGAAGAGGCCCGTGTACGTCGCCGTGTTCGAGCGCGGCGTGCGGCCAATCGGACTCTGATCGATGGCGATGACCTTGTCGAGGGCCTCGGTACCGGTGATCTCGCGGAACTTGCCGGGGGGCAGCCGCGCGCCCTGCAGCCGCTGGGCGAGGGCACGATAGAGGATGTCGTTCACGAGCGTCGACTTCCCCGCCCCGCTCACCCCCGTCACCGCCGTCAAGACGCCGAGCGGGATGTCGACGTCGATATCGCGGAGGTTGTGCTCTTTCGCGCCGCGGATGGCCAGCCGAGCCTTCGGCTCGCGGCGAGTGCGCGGTATCTCGATCCGCAGCTCGTGGCGCAGGTACTTTCCGGTGAGGCTGCCGTCGATCGAGCCGGGCTGGCCCTGGTACATCAGCCGCCCGCCGAAACGCCCGGCCCCTTCGCCGAGATCGACCACGTAGTCGGCGGCGCGGATCGTCTCCTCGTCGTGCTCGACGACCACGACGGTGTTGCCCTGATCACGGATGGTCTGGAGCGCGCGCAGGAGCTTCTCGTTGTCGCGCTGATGGAGGCCGATCGAGGGCTCGTCGAGGACGTAGAGGATGCCGCGCATCTTGGCGCCGATCTGGGTGGCGAGACGGATGCGGTGCGCTTCGCCGCCGGAGAGGGACGTCGTCGGCCGATCGAGGGTGAGATAGCCGACCCCGACGTTCTCGAGGAAGGTGAGGCGGCTCGTGATCTCCTGGAGAAGACGATCGGCGGCGGGCCGCTCGCGGTCGCCCACGGCCAGCGATCGAAACACGGGGAGCGCTTCCGACACGGACAGGCGCACGTACTCGGCGATCGTCTTTTCGGCCACCCGCACGGCCAGGCTCTCCGGCCGCAAGCGCGCGCCCTTGCAGGTCTTGCACAGGTCGTGCGTCAGGTACGGCTGGAGGTCGAGGAAAAGCCCGGCCCGGGCCGCGGCCGATTCCCCCGAGTCTTCCGCGAAGGGATCCTCCGGCTGCAGCGCCTCGAGCTTCTTGTGCAGCGTGGGCAAGACGCCGGGGAAGCCGTTCCCATCGCCGTTGAGCAGCACGTCCTTGACGCGCTTTGGCAGCTCGGAGACGGGCACCTCGAGAGAGAAGTTGTGCCGGTGCGCGACGTCATCGAGCGCCTCTCGCAGCAGGCGCGGGCCATGGCGCTGCCACGGATGGATCGCTCCCTCCAGCAGGGAGACGCTCTCGTCGGGGATGATCTTCGCGGCGTCGAGACTCCAGCGGACGCCCATGCCCGAGCAGGCGGGGCACGAGCCGTAGGGGCTGTTGAACGAGAAGGCGCGCGGCGTCAGCTCGGGGACGGACTGATCGCACTCGATGCACGCACGGCGGCGGCTGTAGAAACGTTCGCCGCCTCCCTCGATCGAGACCAGCGCCACGTCGTCCGCCATCGCGAACGCCTTCGTCAGCCCGGCGGTGAGGCGCTTTTCGGCACCGTTCTCCAGGTGCAGGCGGTCGAGCAGCACCTCGATGCGATGGTTGCGGCGCGGGTCGAGCGGCGGCAGCGTGGCCAGGACCTGGATCTTGCCGTCGATGCGAGCGCGCGTGCAGCCGATGGCGGTGAGCTGCGACAGCTCCTTCTTGAAGCCCCCCTTTCGGCCGCGGACCACCGGGGCGAGAACGGCCACGTGGGTTCCAGCGGGATGCGACATCAGACGCGCGGCGATCGATTCGGCGCCCTGCGCTTCGATCGGCTTGTCGCAGCCAGGGCAGTGCGGCCGCCCGATCGCGGCGAACAACACGCGGAGGTGATCGTAGATCTCGGTGACGGTGCCGACGGTCGAGCGCGGATGACTGACGGTCGTGCGCTGTTCGATCGCGATGGCGGGCGGCAAGCCGGAGATGGACTCGACATCCGGCTTGTCCATCTGCTGAAGGAACTGTCGCGCGTATGTGGACAGGCTCTCGACGTAGCGCCTCTGACCCTCGGCGTAGAGTGTGTCGAAGGCCAGGCTGCTCTTTCCTGACCCGGAGGGACCCGTGATGACGATCAGCCGGTTGCGCGGCAGGTCGCAATCAACCCCTTGGAGGTTGTGAACGCGGGCGCCACGAATGGCAATGGCCTCAGAGGGAGACTTCACGCGACCTCGTAAAAGGGTCATCTTAGCAAATGCGGCGGGGGTGGTGGGACTTGTCGCAGGTCCGTCTTGTGGCTATAGTGACTGCGCCTAGAGTCGTTTATGGGGAAACCAGCACGCAGTAACGGCAAACGTGGGGCGGCGGTCGTGGAGCGGCGGCCGAGTCCGGCCGTAGACCTGTTTGAAAAGGCTCTCAAGGCGCTGAACCGCAAGGACTTCGAGCGCGCCCGGGACCTCTTCGATCAGCTCACCGAGTCGTTCCCCGACGAGCGCGAGGTCATCGAGCGGGCGCGGGCCTACAAGGCCATCTGCGACCGGTCGCTGGGGCGCCGGAACGCGCGCCCGAAAACCTTCGAGGATCTCCTCAAGTACGGCATCTATCACCACAACCGGGGCGAATACCAGGAAGCCTTGAAGTTCCTGAACCAGGCCGCGGAGATCCACCCGCGCAACGAGCATGTCCTGTATTGCGTGGCCGCGGCGGCCGCTCGCTCCGGGGATACCAGCATCGCCCTGAAGTCATTGAAGTCCGCCATCAACGCCAGCGCGGCGAACCGCGCACAGGCGCGGACGGACTCGGACTTCGACGATCTGCGCGCCCATCCCGACTTCGTCGCTCTCGTTCATTAGGCCAGGCGCGCGGCGTGCTACGATTTCTGGCGGGCGCCGCCTCGGCCCGCCACTAGCTTCCAATAACATGGGCGGAGGGTGAGTTCCTTGATCACCATTGAGCCTCAGGCCGTCATTCTGGCCGCGGGGAAGGGCACGCGGATGCGCAGCGACCGGCCGAAGGTGCTGCAGCCCGTGCTCGGTACGCCCCTGCTGGGCCATGTGTTGCGAGCGGTCGAGGCGACCGGGGCCGACCCGATCACCATCGTGGTCGGCCACAAGGCGGCAGAGGTCGAGCAAGCGTTCTCCGACCGCCGCGTGTCCTTCCGGCGTCAGGATCCGCCCAAGGGAACCGGGCACGCCCTGCAAACGGCCCAGGACGTCTTCAGCCGGCACCCCGAACAGACATTGCTCGTCGTCTACGGCGACACCCCGCTGCTCCGCGGACAGACGCTGGTGCGCCTGCTCGAGGCGCACGGCAACAGCCGAGCGGCGGCGACGTTGCTCACCGTTCGTCTCGACGACGCCGGCGCCTATGGCCGCGTCCTCCGCGATGCGAACGGGAACGTACGGCGCATCGTCGAGGCCAAAGACGCCACCCTCGAGGAGCGGGCGGTCAAGGAGATCAACGCCGGCATCTACGCGTTCCACGTGCCGTCGCTGCTCCCCGTCCTGAGCGAGCTCAAGCCGCAGAACGCCCAGGGCGAGTACTACCTGACCGACGTCATCGGCCTCCTCGTGGCCGGCGGGCAGATCGTTTCGGCGATGACTGTGAACGACCCGCAGGAAGTGGTCGGCGTGAACACGTTCGAGGAGCTCGCCCTCGTGAACCAGGGCCTGCGCGAGCGCGTGCTCGTGAGCCTGATGCAGAGCGGCGCACGCATCGAGGACCCCGCGACCACTCACATCGGCCTGGAGGTCGTGCTCGAGCACGACGTGGTGGTCCGGCCGTTCACGATGCTCGAAGGCAAGACGACAGTGCGGTCAGGCGCGTCGGTGGGCCCCTTCAGCCGCGTCGTCGACTCGGAGATCGGGCCGGGAGCGAACGTGCTCGATCACTGCTTTCTCAACAACTGCGTGGTCGAGGCCGGCGCGTCGATCGGCCCCTTCGCCCACCTGCGGCCCGAGACGCGCATCGGCCGCAACGCGCGGGTCGGGAACTTCGTCGAGCTCAAGAAGACGGTGCTCGGTGAAGGCTCGAAGGCACCGCATCTGTCCTACCTCGGGGATGCCACCATCGGGCCCTCCGTGAACGTGGGCGCGGGCACGATCACTTGCAATTACGACGGCAAGACGAAACACGCGACCCGCATCGAGAGCGGCGCGTTCATCGGCAGCAACTCGACCCTCGTCGCGCCGGTGACGGTCGGCGAGGGCGCGTACGTGGGCGCCGGCAGCGTCGTCACCGAGGACGTGCCGGCGGACGCGCTGGCGCTCGGACGCGCCCGCCAGGTCGTCAAACCGGAGTGGGCGCGCAAGAAGCAACGGCCGGAGCCGACCACGGCCGGCGAACGCCAGAAGTAGCGCGATGTGCGGCATCGTCGGCTACGTCGGCCCGCGTGATGGCGTGCCTGTCATCCTCGAGGGCCTGAAGCGGCTCGAGTACCGGGGCTACGACTCCGCCGGCATCGCCATCGTTCAGAACGGCCAGCTCCTGCGGCGGCGCTCGGTGGGCAAGCTCGTGAACCTCGAGGAGAGCCTGCGGCGGGAGCCGCTGCCGGCGGGCTTCGGCGTGGGCCACACGCGTTGGGCGACACACGGCCGGCCTTCCGAAGAAAACGCCCATCCGCACGCGGACTGCCCAGGCCGCCTGGTCGTCGTCCACAACGGGATCATCGAGAACCACGTGGCCTTGAAGGCGCGGCTCACCGCGGCCGGACACAAGTTCGTCACGCAGACCGACACCGAGATCGTCGCCCACCTCGTGGAGTCGTACTACGAGGGCTCGCTCGACACCGCCGTCCGCCGTGCGCTGCCCGAGCTCCAGGGCATCTACGCGCTGCTCTTCCTGCACAAGGACGAGCCGCAGTCCCTGGTCGCCGCGCGGCAGGGTCCGCCGATGGTCATCGGCGTGGGGAACGGCGAATTTTTCGTGGCGTCGGACATCCCGGCCCTGCTGTCCTACACCCGGGACTTCGTGTTCCTGGAAGACGGCGACGTCGCTGTCATCACGCCTGGCGCGCTGCAGGTCACGGACGCCTCTGGCGCCCCCGTGACGCGAGCGCCGAAACGCATCGCGTGGGATCCGGTGCAGGTGGAGAAGGGCGGCCACCGGCACTTCATGCTCAAGGAAATCTACGAGCAGCCGCGGGCGATCCGCGACACGCTGGCCGGCCGGACGCTCGTGGAGGAGGGCTCGGTCGAGCTGGGCGAGCTGGGTGAGGCCGCCAAGCCGTTCGCAGAGGCGCGGCGCGTGCTGCTGCTCGCCTGCGGGACGAGCTGGCACGCGGCCCTCGTCGGGAAGTTCCTCTTCGAGCAGCTCGCCGGTGTGCCCGCCGAGGTGGACTACGGGAGCGAGTTCCGCTATCGCCAGCCGTTGGTCGAGCCGGGCACGGTGGCCCTGGCCATCAGCCAGAGCGGCGAGACGGCGGATACCCTCGCCGCCTTCCGCGAGGCCAAGCGGCTGGGCGCGATCCCGATCGGTGTCACGAACGTCCAGGGCTCGATGCTGGCGCGCGAGGCGGCGGGGACCCTGCTCACCCACGCCGGGCCCGAGATCGGCGTGGCCTCGACGAAGGCGTTCACATCGCAGCTGGCAGGGCTGGCGCTCCTCGCCTTGTATCTGGGCCGCGTGCGCGGGCGGTTGAGCGCGGAGGCCGGACGGCAGCTCCTCGAGAGCCTGGCGCGGCTGCCCCAGCAGATGGAGCTGGCGCTGCGCATCGAGCCACAGGTGGAGGAGCTCACGCGGTCGCTGACGCGGGCCCGGGATTTTCTCTATCTCGGGCGCGGCGTGAACTACCCGATCGCCCTCGAAGGCGCGCTGAAACTCAAGGAGCTGTCGTACGTTCACGCCGAGGGATATCCGGCCGGCGAGATGAAGCACGGGCCGATCGCCCTCATCGACGAGGACCTGCCGGTGGTCGCGCTCTGTCCACAGGGACGCGTCTACGAGAAGATGCTCTCGAACGTCCAGGAGGTGAAGGCCCGCGGCGGGCGGGTGCTCGCGGTGGCCTCGGCGGGGGACCACGAGATCGCGAAGATCCTGGACGATCGCGATGCGCTGATCGAGGTGCCGGCGTGCGACGAGGTCTTCTCGCCGCTGCTCTTCATCCTGCCGCTGCAGCTCCTCGCGTATCACGTGGCCGTGAGGGCGGGGTGCGACGTCGATCAGCCGCGCAACCTGGCCAAGAGCGTCACCGTTGAATAGGAACCGGGACCTCTTCTCGCAGTTCGCCGACGCCGAGCCCGAGCCGGTCCCGACGCCCCCACCGGAGCCCGCCCCGAACCTTCTCGACGCACTCAACCCGCAGCAGCGCGAGGCGGTGCTCGCCACCGACGGCCCCGTCCTCATCCTCGCCGGCGCCGGCAGTGGCAAGACGCGCGTCATCACCCAGCGCATCGCTCATCTCGTCCTCGACAAAGGCGTGCCGACCGACGCGATTCTGGCCGTCACCTTCACGAACAAGGCGGCCGGCGAGATGAAGGCCCGGGTGGAGTCGCTGCTGCAGGGCCGGGCCCTGGCCGGCTGGGTCTCGACCTTCCACAGCTTGTGCGTGCGCCTGTTGCGGCGCGAGGCGCCCCACATCGGCCTGTCGCGCGACTTCGTGATCTATGACGACGACGATCAGATCGCCGCCGTGCGAGAGGCGCTCCGCCAGCTCGAGCTGTCGGAGAAGCTGAACCCGCCGCGGCGGATCCTCTCGCGGATCTCGTCGCAGAAGAACGCGGGGCGGGCGACCCGGGAGGAAGACGAAGAGGCCCCGAGCAGCCGGTTCGCGGACATCGCCGCGCGCTATCGGCAGATCCTGGACGCGGCCCACGCTCTCGACTTCGACGACCTCCTCCTCAAGACGCGCGACCTGCTCGAGCAGAACGCCCAGGTGCGCGAGTACTACCAGCGGCGGTTCCGGTACGTCCTCGTCGACGAGTACCAGGACACGAACCGCGCGCAATACGACATCGTACGGCTGCTGGTGGGACCGGGCGGAAACCTCACCGTAGTCGGCGACGAGGATCAGTCCATCTACTCGTGGCGCGGCGCCGACATCCAGAACATTCTCGACTTCGAGCACGACTTCCCCGGCGCCCGGGTCCTGCGGCTGGAGATGAACTACCGCTCTACGCAGGCCATCCTGGATGGTGCGTCGGGGCTGGTGGCGCACAACGAGCGCCGCAAGGGGAAGACGTTGAACGCGGTGAAGCCGCCGGGCGACCCCGTGCGGCTCCACTACGCCAGCGACGAGTTCGAGGAAGCGGCCTGGGTCGTGAACCGCGTGCCGCGCGGGCGCGAACGAACCGCGATCCTGTATCGGACGAATGCGCAGAGCCGCCTGATGGAAGAGGCGCTGATGCGGTCGGGCATCCCGTATACGGTGATCGGGGGCGTCGGGTTCTACGAGCGAAAGGAAGTGAAGGACGTGCTCGCGTACGTCCGCCTCGCCGCCAACCCGGACGATTCGATGGCCCTGCGGCGGGTGCTGAACGTCCCTGCCCGTGGGATCGGCCCACGCACGCTGGCTGAGCTCGAGACGCGATCCGGTCACGAACGGATCTCCCTGTGGCAGGCCCTCGAGCTGGTGATCGACGAGGCCGCGCTGCCCGCGCGGGTGACGCAGCCGCTGCAGCGGTTCCGGGATCTCGTCCGCGCGCTGCGGGACGACGCCGTGCGTATGACGCCCAAGCCGCTGATCGAGTCCGTGCTGGCGCGGAGCGGCTATTCGGCGGCGCTGGCCGAGGAGGATTCGCAGGAGGCGGAGGATCGCCTCGAGAACCTGGCCGAGCTTCTGTCCGCCGCCGCCGACTTCGAGCACCGCGCGGAGACGCCGTCGCTCGGCGCATTTCTCGATCAGGTCTCGCTCCTGTCGGAGCTCGACATCCCCCGCAAGGACGCGCCGGTGGTGCTGATGACGTTGCACTCGGCGAAGGGGCTGGAATTCGACGTCGTGTTCCTGGTCGGGATGGAGGACGGGTTGCTGCCCCACTCGCGCAGCGTTCTGGTCCCGGACGCGCTCGAGGAGGAACGGCGGCTGTGTTACGTGGGGATGACGAGGGCGATGGACCGCCTGCACCTGAGCTGCGCCCGCAGCCGGCAGGTCTTCGGCCAGAGGAAGGTCTCGCAGCCCAGCCGGTTTCTCGAGGAGATCCCGCGGGCCAACGTCGAGGTCACGGGGGAGCGCTCGGCCGCGGCGCCGTCCCGTTTCGCGTTCGACCGCGACTGGGACCGGCGGGCCGCCTCTCGTTCCGAAGCGCCGCCCGTGCCGCCGGCGGGCGACCTCGAAGGATTTCGGCCGGGCCTGAAGGTCCGCCATCCGCTGTTCGGGGTGGGGACTGTCGTTCGATGCGAGGGCGCGGGCGACGACCTCAAGCTGACCGTGTCCTTCATGGGGATCGGCGCCAAGAAGCTCGTCGCCCGCTATGCCGGCCTGGAGAAGATGTAGTCGGCGCGGCGCCTACTGCTTGGCCAGGCCGGTGACGACCCAGCGGCTGATGACCTTGGCGCCGGTGGATGACTTCACCTCGTACTTCTTGAGGGTCATCTTGTAGGGCTGCGGCTGACCGCCGATGGTCAGGTCGACATCGAGGTGCTTGGTCAGCACTTCACCTTCGAGGCCTTCGACGGTGTCGAGGTTGCCCACCGAGACCATCATGTTCTTCTTCTCGCGGTCGACTGCGCGCTTGGCCTCACCGAGCTGCCTCTTGAGATCCTTGTCCTTCTGTTCGAACTTCTCCCACTCGGTGCCGGTGTCCGCCAGCTTGGCGGGGATCTTGCCGCCGGACTTGCGGATCTCCTTGAACTCGTCGACCTCTTTGAGGTGATCGAGGTTGTACGCCATGTACTCCTTGCGGTTGGCGGCGATGTCGCCTTCGATCTTCTTCTGGGTGGCCAGGAGATCGGACAGCGGCGCCTTCACGTTGGCCTCGGAGGTCGAGCCCTTGATCTTCCACTTGTCGACCTTCTGATCGAAGTCGACGAGGGCGAAGCTGCCCAGTGTCTGTTTGTCCTTGGCGTTGACCGCCCCGAAGTATTTGTCGACCACGACGGCTTCGGGGTGGCCACAGGAGGCCAGGAAAACGGCGGCGATGAGGGCGGCGCCGGCGCGCCACCGCGGGAGACGGGTCATTGCGGTCCTCCTCATGAGTGTTCGCGGTCCTCGCCTTCCTCGCGTTCCGCGAGCCGGGCGATCGAGACCAGATGATCTCCTTCGTCGAGCTGGATCAGACGTACGCCTTGAGTATTCCGGCCGATGGCTGAGATGTCAGCGGTGTTCAGGCGGATGATCATACCCTTTTCGGTAATGAGCATCACCTCTTCGTCGGCACGAAGGTACTGGACGCCGACGACGCCGCCGTTGCGCTCGCTGGTCTTGATGTTGATGATCCCCTTGCCGCCGCGGCTCTGGACGCGGTACTCGTCGATCGGCGTGCGCTTCCCGTAGCCGTTCTCGGTGACGGTGAGGACGGTGCCGGCATCCCCGGCCACGACCTGGAGGGCGACCAGCGTATCGCCTTCGTCGAGCTCGATGCCCTTCACGCCATAGGCGCCGCGGCCCATCGAGCGAACGTCGTCCTCGTTGAAGCGCACCGACATGCCGCCCTTGGTGGCCAGAAGGATCTCGTCCTTGCCGGTGGTGAGGACGGCCTCGATCAGGGCGTCGTCGTCCTCGATGCCCTGGGCGATGATGCCGCCCGAGCGCGGGTTCGAGAAGGCGGCCAGCTCCGTCTTCTTGACGACACCCTTGCGCGTGGCCGTGAAGACCTGGCCGCCGCCGTCGAAGGCCTTCACCGCACAGACGCCGGCGATCTTCTCGCCCGACTGGATGTGGACGAGGTTGACGATGGCCTTGCCCTTGCCCGTGGGACCGACCTCGGGGATCTCGTGGACCTTCAGCCAATACACCCGGCCCCGGTCGGTGAAGATCAGGATGTACGAGTGCGTGGACGCGATGAACAGCTTGTCGACGAAGTCTTCGTCCTTGGTCTTCATGCCCACGCGGCCGCGGCCGCCGCGCCGCTGGGCGCGATAGGACGCGATCGAGGTGCGCTTGATGTAGCCGCCGTGGGTGACCGAGATCGCCACGTCCTCATCGGCGATCATGTCCTCGATCGTGATCTCGTCGACGGCGTCCTGGATCTCGGTGCGGCGCTTGTTGCCGTGGTCCTCGCGGACCTGCTTGAGCTCATCGCCCACGATGCTGTCGATCCGCTTCGGCTTGGCCAGGATGTCCTTGAGGTCGGCGATGAGGATCTTGAGCTCCTTCAGATCGTCGACGATCTTCTGGCGCTCCAGGCTGGTCAGGCGCTGCAGCTGCAGCTCGAGGACGGCCTTGGCCTGGATCTCCGTCATCCCGAACTGCCCCATCAGGCCGACGCGGGCGTCGTCGCGGGTCTTGCTGCTGCGGATGAGCTTGATGACCTCGTCGAGGTGGTCGAGGGCGATGACGTAGCCTTCGAGGATATGGGCTTGCTGTTCGGCGCGGCGCAGCTCGTAGACGGTGCGGCGGCGCACGACCTGCCGGCGGAAGTCGATGAAGAGCTGGCAGACCTCGAAGAGGTTGAGCACCCGCGGGCGCTGGTCGACGATGGCCAGCATGATGATCCCGAAGGTGTCCTGCAGCTGGGTGTGTTTGTACAGGTTGTTCAGGATGACCTGTGAAGACTCGCCCTTGCGGATGTCGACGACGATCCGCATGCCGCGCCGGTCGCTCTCGTCGCGGATGTCCGAGATGCCCTCGATGCGCTTCTCGTTGCTGAGCTCGGCGATCTTCGCGATGAGGGTGGCCTTGTTGACCTGGTAGGGGATCTCGTGGATGACGATGGATTCCCGGTCGCCCTTGCGGACCTCGATCTCGGCGCGGGCGCGCATCACGATCGAGCCGCGGCCGGTTCGGTACGCCTGGCGGATGCCGGCGCGGCCGAAGATGAAGGCCGCGGTCGGGAAGTCGGGGCCGGCGATGCGCGCGATCAAGCCTTCGAGGCATTCGTCGGGGGTCAGGTCCTGATTCTCGAGAAGGAAGAGCAGGCCGTCGACGACTTCACCGAGGTTGTGGGGCGGGATCTTGGTCGCCATGCCGACGGCGATGCCTTCGGAACCGTTCACGAGCAGGTTGGGGAAAACGGTGGGAAGGACCGTGGGCTCGACCGAGCTGTCGTCGTAGGTCGGCTGGAAGTCGACGGTCTCCTTCTCGATGTCCGCCATCATGCCGGAGCCGAGCCGCGTCAGACGCGCTTCGGTGTAACGCATGGCGGCCGGAGCGTCGCCGTCGACGGATCCAAAGTTGCCCTGGCCGTCGACCAGCATGGCGCGCATGTTCCAGTCCTGCGCCATGCGGACGAGGGTGTCGTAGATCGCGCTATCGCCGTGGGGATGGTAGTTGCCCATCACCTCGCCGACGATCTTCGCGCACTTACGGTAGGGCCGGCCGGGCTGCAGGCCCATCTGCTGCATTCCGTACAACACGCGGCGATTGGCGGGCTTCAGACCGTCGCGGACGTCGGGAAGCGCGCGGCCAATGATGACGGACATGGCGTAGGCCATGTACGACTGCCGCATCTCGTCGGCCAGGTTCGTCGGTATCTTGTGTAGGGCGATGCCGTCTGGTTCCATGTCTTAGGCGCCGTGTCCGGGGGCTTGGGGGGCGGTAGCCCCCCGCTTCACTGCGGCGACGAATTCATTTCGGCGCCGCATCAGATGTCGAGGTTGCGGACGTTCAGGGCGTTTTCCTCGATGAAGAGCCGTCGCGGCTCGACGGCGTCCCCCATCAGGGTGGTGAAGATGTTCTCGGCGACCTCTTCGTCCTCGAGCTTCACCTGGAGGAGGGTGCGTGTCTGGGGGTTCATGGTCGTCTCCCAGAGCTCCTCGGCGTTCATCTCGCCCAGGCCCTTGTAGCGCTGAACTGTCACGCCGCGTTTGCCCTCGTCGAGAACGTGTTTGACGAGCTCCTCGCGGGAACCGAGGACGGTTTCACCGCCGTCTACGATCGTCCAGGGCCCGCGGGCGTACTCGCGAATCTCCTCGTAGGTCGAGTAGAAGGCCTTGTATTCCGGTGCGACTACGAAGTCATCCCCGACACGGACCTCCTGGGTCTGGCCGGGCTCGCCGTGCTGGTACACGATCTCGAACGTGCCGTGCTCCTCGTCCTTCTCGAGCAGCACGTCGGCGCCCGAGTCGCGCAGCGGCTTGATGACGTCCATCAGCCGCGCCTTGTCGGTGAAGGCCTCCGCGTCCTTGACCTCGCCGCGCACCAGCAGCTCGGCCACGTTGCGCGGGATCCCCTTGCGCTGGATGAGGTCGAGGAGCTTGCCGGCGGCGACCATCCGCTCGACGACACGGATGAGCTTCGCGCCTTCGATCTCCATGGGAACGGACCCGTCGATCCGCAGCTTCCGGTTCTCGGCCGCGCGTTCCATGACGAAGGCGTCCATGGCCTGGTCGTCCTTGAGATAAGTCTCCGTCTTGCCGAGCTTGGCCTTGTACAACGGCGGCTGAGCGATGTAGAGGTGCCCGCGCTCGATCAGCTCCTTCATCTGCCGGTAGAAGAACGTCAGCAGGAGCGTACGGATGTGGCTGCCGTCGACGTCGGCGTCGCACATCAGGATGATCCGGTGGTACCGGAGCTTGCCGACGTCGAAATCATCGGCGCCCACACCAGTGCCGAGGGCGGCGATGATGTTCCGGATCTGCTCGGAAGCGAGCGTCTTGTCGAGGCGCGCCTTCTCGACGTTCAGGATCTTGCCCCGCAGCGGCAGGATCGCCTGGAACGTCCGGTCACGCCCCTGTTTGGCGGAGCCGCCGGCGGAGTCGCCTTCGACCAGGTACAGCTCGCATTTCTCGGGGTTGCGCTCCTGGCATTCGGCGAGCTTGCCCGGCAGGCCGGCGCCGTCCAAGGCCCCCTTGCGGCGGGTCAGGTCGCGGGCCTTGCGGGCGGCCTCGCGGGCGCGGGCGGCGTCCAGGACCTTGAGGATGATCCGCTTGGCGACGGGCGGCGTCTCTTCCAGGAACTGGGAGAGCTTGTCGCCCATCAGGCTCTCC
>Ga0114129_10001095_pt1 | contig 35580 bp, 26 predicted proteins | sample RhiMetdeltSRZDD1_FD_80071 | JGI IMG/M metagenome (GOLD analysis project Ga0114129, IMG submission 80071) | Populus rhizosphere microbial communities from Tennessee, USA - Rhizosphere MetaG P. deltoides SRZDD1 (version 2) (version 2) | ecosystem: Host-associated > Plants > Roots > Rhizosphere >...
AAGGCTTTTTACAAAAACATATACCTCGGATAAAGCAGCCGGCACATTGAGTGCAGCATGGGCCGCTAAACTGGGTCTATCGACCGATGTGGTAATTGGCGTAGGCGCCTTCGATGCCCATATGGGTGCCGTAGGCGGACAAATTGAACCCTACCATTTAAGTAAAGTAATGGGTACCTCTACCTGCGATATGCTGGTTGCACCTTTGCAGGAAGTACAGGGTAAGCTGGTAAAAGGCATTTGCGGACAGGTTCCCGGATCGGTACTGCCTGGCATGATGGGTATGGAAGCCGGTCAGAGCGCCTTTGGCGATGCCTATGCCTGGTTTAGGCAGGTGCTGGCATGGCCGCTGCAAAATGTACTTGCCCAATCGTCGTTAATCAACGCCGAAACAGCAAAAGCCCTTATCAACGAAACGATCGATAAACTGATACCTGAGCTCAGCAAACAGGCTGCCGCTTTACACTGGGACGAAAACAGCGAGCTGGCTGTTGACTGGTTCAATGGCCGCCGTACACCCGATGCCAGCCAGGAATTAAAAGGCGCCTTTACCGGTTTAAATCTTGGTAGTGATGCCGTACGCATGTTCCGCGCTATTGTTGAAGCTACCTGTTTTGGCGCCAAAGCCATTGTTGACAGGTTTAACCAGGAAGGCGTACCGGTAAAAGGATTGATCGGCTTAGGTGGTGTGGCCAAAAAATCGCCGTTCATTATGCAAATGATGGCCGACGTTATGAACATGCCCATCCGCATTCATAAATCAGAACAAACCTGCGCACTCGGCGCCGCCATGTTTGCCGCCACTGCTGCCGGTATTTACGAAAAGGTCGAAGATGCCATGAATGCCATGGGCCAGGGTTTTGACGCCACTTACTATCCCGATAAAACGAAAACAGCGCTGTACCTTCAGCGGTATAAGAAATATAAGAGCCTCGGAGGATTTATTGAAAGCACAGTGAAAGCGAAGGAAGCAATTGGTGTTGCTGTTGGTTGATAAGTTCACAAGTTGATTAGTTAACAGGTTGAAAAGTTAATGCACCCTGCGATGGCGGGACAATATGAAATAAAGAAACAATGAGCAAGTACAAAGATATTCAACAGGCATGCTACGAAGCCAATATGCAACTGCCTGAACTGGGTTTGGTATTATTCACCTTTGGTAATGTAAGCGTAGCCGACAGAAGCCAGGGGCTTTTTGCCATTAAACCCAGCGGTGTGCCGTATAAAGACCTGTCGCCCGACAACATGGTGATCGTTGATTTCGACGGCAACATTATCAGCGGCAATCTGCGTCCTTCGAGCGACACCAAAACACATGCGGTATTGTATAAAGAATGGAATAAGATCGGCGCCATCGTACACACGCACAGCACGTATGCAACAGCGTGGGCACAGGCACAGCGCGATATTCCCATCTTTGGCACCACCCATGCCGACCATAATACCGTTGATATTCCCTGCGCGCCGCCTATGAGCGACGACATGATCAAAGGCGATTATGAATACGAAACCGGTTACCAGATCATCAATTGCTTTAACGAAAAAGGGTTATCGTACGAAGAAGTTGAAATGGTGCTGGTAGGCAATCACGCCCCTTTTGCCTGGGGAAAAAATGGCGATAAAGCCGTGTACAATGCCGCTGTGCTCGAAGAAGTAGCGCGCATGGCCTATTTAACCGAGCAGATCAATCCAACTGCCCCACGGTTAAAAGATGCCTTAATCAATAAACACTGGCAGCGGAAGCATGGGAAGAATGCCTATTATGGACAATAAAGACGTGAATGGTGAATGGTCAATGGTCAATGAATATTCATCATTCAAAATATTTTATTAAACAATCAAAAATACGATCATTCAGGTAAATGACTTTTGGGTTTGGTTGACGATTGACCATTCACTATTGACCATTCACCATTGACCATTCACGACAAAACACCGACATATGGAAGATTTGAAAAAACTGGAAGTTTGGTTTGTAACAGGTAGCCAGCACCTGTACGGCGAAGAAACCCTGAAACAGGTTGCCGACCATTCAATGCAGATCGCAAGGTCGTTCGACAAAGATGCAACCATACCTGTACGCGTAGTATTTAAACCCGTGGTAAAAACACCCGAAGAAATTTACCAGGTTTGCGTTGAAGCCAATACTACCCCCACCTGTATCGGTATCATTGCCTGGATGCACACCTTCTCCCCCGCCAAAATGTGGATCGGCGGTTTAAAAGTGTTGCATAAACCTTTATTACACCTGCATACCCAGTTTAACAGAGATATTCCCTGGAGCAATATAGATATGGACTTCATGAACCTGAACCAAAGCGCCCATGGCGACAGAGAGTTTGGTTTTATGGTAAGCCGTATGCGCCTGAACCGGAAAGTAGTGGTAGGCCACTGGCAAGACACTGAGGTTTTAAAAAGCGTAGCCGTTTGGATGCGCGCCGCCGCCGGCTGGAACGACTGGCAAAATGCCCGTTTTTGCCGTTTCGGCGACAACATGCGCCAGGTAGCAGTTACCGAAGGCGACAAAGTTGAAGCTGAACTGAAATTTGGTTATTCTGTAAACGGCTTCGGCGTTGGTGATCTCGTAAAACGGATCAACGACGTTAGCGACAGCGCCATTACGAAAACAGTTGCAGAATACGAAGAAGTATACACCGTTGCCGCTCCCCTGCGTAAAGGCGGCGACCGCCACCCTTCATTGCGCGAAGCTGCTAAAATTGAAGTGGGCCTGCGCAATTTCTTACAGGAAGGAAAATTTAAAGGTTTTACCGACACTTTTGAAGATCTGCACGGCCTGGTGCAGCTGCCCGGTATTGCAGCGCAACGCTTAATGGCCGAAGGTTACGGTTTTGGCGGCGAAGGCGACTGGAAAACCGCAGCCCTTGTGCGCGCCATGAAAGTAATGGCCGCCGGATTAAAAGGCGGTAACTCTTTTATGGAAGATTATACCTACCATTTTGATCCCAACAACCAACTGGTGCTGGGCGCCCATATGCTTGAAATTTGTCCTTCTATAGCCGACGGAAAACCTTCGTGCGAAATACATTCACTCGGCATTGGCGGCAAGGCTGATCCCGTACGCCTTGTTTTCAATTCTGCTTCCGGACCCGCTATCAATGCATCGATCGTTGATATGGGCAACCGTTTCAGGTTACTGGTAAATGAGGTAGTGGCTGTAGATCCTATCGAAAGTTTGCCCAAACTGCCCGTAGCCCGTGTATTGTGGAAACCTTATCCCGACATGAAAACCGGTTGCGCAGCATGGATACTGGCCGGTGGCGCTCACCATACCTGCTACAGTCAGAACTTAACGGCCGAACATATGGAAGATTTTTCTGAAATGGCAGGCATCGAGTACCTATTAATTGGCAAAGATTCCAATTTATACGATATTAAGAACCAGCTTAGGTGGAATGATTTGTATTATCGTCATTCTATTTAAAAATAATTTCACATCTTGCAGCTCTTTTGAACCCTGAACAACGTCAAAGGAGCTGCAGATTGCGCTGAACAACGCCGAAGCGCAATTCGCTGCTGAACTAAATAAATTAAACAACCAACTCAAACAAAACATTGCGGCCGCTATGAATACGCTTGCTACAGTCGACTATGTCATTTTCGTGCTCTATTTTATTTTGGTAGCCAGTTACGGATATTATGTATACAGAAAAAGGAAAAGCCAGGAACACGATTCCAAGGCTTTTTTTCTGGCCGAAGGTTCCTTAACATGGTGGGCGATCGGAGCTTCGCTGATCGCGTCGAATATCTCTGCCGAACAATTTATTGGAATGAGTGGTGAAGGTTTTTTTGTAGGTACCGCCGTAGCGGCCTATGAATGGATTGCAGCCATTGCTTTGATCATTATTGCCGTATGGTTTATGCCGGTGTATCTGAAAAATCACATTTACACAATGCCGCAGTTCCTCAAAACGCGGTATAACGAAACGGTGGCGCTGATCATGGCCATATTCTGGTTATTCCTGTATGTTCTGGTAAATCTTACTTCAATCCTTTATCTCGGTGCAACGGCCATATCGGGCCTTATATCGGATGTGCCCCACGATTCGGACCAGTATCAGGCCATATTACACACCATCATGATCGGCCTTGCGGTGTTTTCGCTGGTGATCACGCTGGGTGGTATGAAAGTGATCGGTTATACCGACGTAATTCAGGTGGCCGTGCTGATTGTGGGTGGTTTGGCTACAACTTACCTCGCCTTAACCGTGGTGGGCGAAAAATTTGGTATGGGTAAAGATGCCATTGCCGGTTTTAAAATGCTGATGCAGGATTCGCCCGAACATTTTAAAATGATATTGCCCAAACCGGCGGCCACTACAGGTACCATTAATACACCGCTGAACCTCGATATTCAGAAGTGGGTGGTGTTGCCTGGTATTGCCATGTATTTTGCCGGTCAGTGGATCGTAAACCTGAACTACTGGGGTTGTAACCAGTACATCACACAACGCGCACTGGGCGCCGATTTACAAACTGCCCGCACCGGTATCTTATTCGCCGGCCTGTTGAAATTAATGATGCCTGTAATTGTAATGTTGCCCGGTATCGCAGCGTATGTTTTATACAAGCACAATAACCTTCCCGGTTTTGGTGGTGGAAAAGACGGCGCCTATTCAGCCATTCTGGGCTTTTTGCCGTCGGGTTTGAAAGGTTTGTCGATCGCAGCCCTTACCGCCGCCATTGTAGCATCTCTGGCCGGTAAAGCAAATAGTATATCAACCATCTTCACGCTTGATGTATATAAAAAGTATTTTAATAAAGAAGCCGATGAAAAGAAGCTGGTGATCACCGGCCGTTTCACCGTTGTGGCTGCCATGATAATCGCCATCCTGTTTACCTGGAAAGACCTGCTGGGCATTGGTGGTGAAGGCGGATTTACCTTTATTCAGAAATATACCGGCTTTATCAGCCCCGGTGTATTCGCCATGTTCATCCTGGGTATGTTCTGGAAACGTACCACCGGCACTGCTGCCATTGTAGGTGTGGTATTAGGATTTGCGCTGGCCATCTTCTTTAACAACTATGCCGTTGACTTATTTGGTAAAGAAACCTGGTTATACACCGCTTACGAATACCAGAAAATGGAAAAAGGCGCTGTAGTTACCGTTACTGAAATTCCCTTCCTGATCAATATGGGATGGTCGTTCTTCTTTACGGTAGCAACCATGGTAGGTATCAGCCTCGCCGGTCCGAAAGTAAATCCCAAAGCATTTATACTCGATTCGAGCCTGTTCAAATTACAGCCCCGCACCATAGCACTAATTGTAACTACATTATTGCTGCTGGGTGCGTTGTATGTGAAATTCTGGTAAAGACCGAAGTCAGAAGTCGGAAGTCGGAAGTCTGAAGTCTGAAGTCTGAAAAGAGCAAAGTCCGAAAGTTGCGAATGCAACTTTCGGACTTTTTGTTTTTCATGAGCTATACTTTCCCTTTATTTTCTGATAATACTGTCTTTTTGGCTTTTCGGACTTCCGACCTCCAACTTCTGACTTCCGTATTAATTCATCCGCTCAACAGCTTTATCAGCTGGTTTGTAATAGGGGCGAATGAAAGGAAATTTTTTATTGGAAACAGGGGTTTGCATTCCTTTTCCGCAAAGCACAATAGCAACGCCTGTTATAAAAACACAAACGAAGTTGAAAATAATATGTGATCGTAATGAAAGCGATTGCAATACTTCTCCGCAATCGCATGGCAGGTTATACTTATTATCGAGCATGCATGTGAGATAGATCGTATATACACTCAATAAAAAAAGCGATGAAAACAATCCCTTAACACGAAACGATGGTATCAATAACAAACCGGCCATCCCTAATTCGGTTACTGGTACCAGCCAGGGATGTTGCTGTATTACCGGAATTGAAACCGGAAATTTTTGTAACTGCAAATAGAAAATAGTATAATCATCGAGTTTGCCAACGGCAGCATAGAAGAAAAGCACGGCAAGCGATACAGCAATTAGCCTGATTAGGATTTTAGTAGTCATAGGAGCCAGGGCAGTGTTAGGGTATTAATTAATGAGTTTATGTATAAACGTTATACCTCAAAAATATTGTGCTTAATTCGATAAGTCACATTAAATCATATTAATTGACACTAATCAATAACAATCTAAAATCCCGGATCACGCAAACTTCGTACATGCTTTTTTGTTATTATGTACCCTTCGCATCTACACGCATTTTTGCAGGCTAAACATGTATAGCACGTGAATTTAGGTTTATATTATTGATTTTGCCAGCAGAAACGTGCACGCGCATACTAAAATACCCAAATAAGTTAACTTTTGCAATACCTGTCAGGCGCCGTAAACGATTACATATCTGCGCCAGTTCCCCTCCAAAACCGCTGATTGTCAGCGAGGCGTAAGAAAAGGAAACGAGGCAAACGAGGCAACGAGGCACAAGAAAGGCAACGAGGCAAAAAGGCATAAAGGCAACGAGAACGGTACAAGATTTAAGTTACAAGGTCCAGGTAACAAGGAAGCCACCCTGGTGCGCCGGCGCCGAAACTATGGCGCAGGCGCCTAAAGCTTGAGCAACACGCAGACGATGAACAAGCAAGGCACAAGGAACAGGAAACAAGGTATCAAAGATGCTTCTCCCCTTTAGGGAATGGGGGCAGGGAGGGCAGTTTTCGCCGAATCAAAGGAGAACAAAGGCACCGCATTTCATGTGATATTGCCGGCAGGTTAATCAACCTTTATACGTACGTTATCACTGTTACCCGTTGCGGCCCTGATATAAACCACCTTCTTTGCCGCATCATAAAACCATCCTGCAGCGTTATTTAATGCACTTTCAGAAGATACATTGGGCAACGGCTTATTGTTTTCGGCAATAACCGATGGCCGGTGATTTACATGAAACTTTATCAACCAGTTGTGAGCGGGAGGTATAAATGCGCCGGCAGGTTTATCTATTTCGATGGAATAACCGTTATCCAAATCGGCACAGATCATTTTTGTTACAGCATATTCACCTTTCTGATAGGCAAGGGTTTTTCCGTCATCTTCATACAACTCAAATGCCGCATACCCGCCCGGATATACATCGAGTGTTATTACATCCACAGGCTTCTCCCCTACATATTTCATTACCGGCTGGGTGGCGATAATGCTGCCGTCTTTTACAAAAACAGGCAGCGTATCGGGCGGGGTTAATACATTCAGGTAACAGCCTCCTGTAAATTCTTCTCCCGTGAAATAATTATACCAGTTTCCCCGGGGCAGATAAACCGTGCGGGTTTGCGCCCCTTTGGTAGTAACCGGACAAACCATCATTGCAGGGCCCAGCATATACTGGTCGGTAATATTGTATACATTTTCATCGTTCTGATATTGCAATACCAGCGCCCGCATCAGGGGCATGCCGGTTTTATACTGCGTGTACGCATTGCTGTATAAATAAGGTAACAGCGCATAACGCAGTGAATCATACTTTTTAAAATTGCGCAGGGCGTCAACGCCATAATTCCAGGGCTCTTTATAACCCGGATGGTCCATACCAAACACCATCGCCAGCGGACTCAGCATGCCAAACTGCACCCAGCGGATGTACAATTCGGGATCGGCAATGTGCTCAAAGCCACCCATGCAGTGCGTCCAGTAACCAACACCGCTAACACCAATATTCAAACCGGCAGTAATTACCGCCGGAAAATATTGCCATTCGCTGGGCCAGTCGCCCGCAAAAATAAATGGATAGCGCTGAATGCCGGCATAGCCTTCGCGTGTATGGTTCAATCCGCGCAGGTTACTGTATTGCTGAAATTTTTCGTAGGGCGCTTTGGCATACGCGATAGGAAACAAATTGTGCAGCGAAGGAATGTTGTTGCCCTGCGGACCAGTTTTTTCGCTTTCATTGGCCAGGGCGCCAAAGGCGCTGCCTTCATCTGTTTTTAAAAATTTGGCGCCTATCGAAGCAACCCGCATTACGCCATGCTGCCACCAAAAGTTTACAGCATTACTATCGAAGAAGTTCACAAATTCACCGGCATAATTACCTTCGGGATAGGTGTATTTTAATTGCTGTGCGGTGTCAAGCAGTTTAATGCGGTTGCCATTGTCGAAACGAGGCCGCAAATGCAAACCCACCATGCTGTAATGCAGTGCATACAAGCTGTCGAACATGGCAGCGGGATCTTTGAATGTTTCGCGCCATTCAAAGGAGGTGGCCCCTTTGCCGCCGGTTTTTCCAAAGATGCGCCAGGTACTGTCGAGCCATAACAGATCGGCGGGAATGCCCATTTCGCGCAGCTTCTTTGCCAGTTGAATCACGTATTCATCTGATGTAAGCTGCTCATATCCCCAGGTACCGCCACTGTAGGTTCCCACATGCAAACCCAGCGCAAACTGAGGCAACAGGGGCGAACGCCCGGTGAGCGAGGTGTATTGTTCCAGTATCGAAGAAAACAAAGGGCCATCAATAAAATAATAATCCAGCTCTCCCCCATCGGCCGCAAACGAATAGCTGTTGGGCTGTGAAGCGCCCATATCCCACCGGGTGGGAAATGAATTATGAAAGAAAATGCCGTATCCTTTTGTGCTCATGAAAAAAGGAATGGGACAATAATTGGCTTCGAGCACATTGTAAGCGCCTATGATATGCGGCAGTCCTTTACCGCGGCCAACATTCAACGTTAGTTTCTTTTGCCGGCGGTCAAGGAAATCCATGCGTTCGCCAAATCCAAAGAAATGTTCATCGGCAGTTAGCTTTTTTACACAGGCAACGGTATCACCATTTTTGTACATGCCCTGGTTATCGGCGCTGAGCAATGCTCCCTTGCTGTTATATACTTCTATACGAAAAGGTTTTTTATTCACCTTTATTTGTAGCGCAGTGGTGGTGAGCACAAACTGAGTCCCGGTTTGCTGCGCAGTAACGGATACCGGAGAAAATTTATATTGAACAACCATCCAGGGTTCGTTACCTTCAAAAGTTCCGTTCCAGCTGCTTCGCACCCTGAACACCGATGGTGTACAAAACTCAATGATTACTTTGCTGTTGGTATTGGTGAAGTAAAAGCGATTGTCTTCGCGTTTAAAACCACTCTGATAATTGCCCGCAGGTTGTTGGGCTGCAACAACGAATGCATTGACAACACAAAAAACAATCAGCAACAATCTTCTGTTCATGCCTTATTTTATTTTTACTTTGTATAGCTCGCTACCGGCCAACAAAAAACATCCCAGGCCATAGTCTTCAAAATCGGGAATATGATCATATGAAACCGGCTGTCCATCTTTCGGTTCTTTACCGGTGCCCTGTACATAGCCCAGCATGCCATCGGCATGCACACAATCGGCTACTATGGCATTCCAGGCTTTGAGCGCAACAGGCCAGTATGTTTTTTTATCGATCATATTGTTGTTGATGCCCCAGGCCATGCCATACACAAACAAAGCCGTACCGCTTAGTTCTTTACCGCCAAAATGGGTGCTATCGTGCAGACTCACATTCCAGAAGCCATCTGCACGCTGAACGGGCAACAGGACCTGTAACATATCTTTATAATCCTGCAGATATTCATTATAGTGGGCATCTGTTTTGGGCAGCATTTGTAACACACGCACCAGGGCAGCTACCACCCAGCCATTGCCACGGCTCCAGTAACAATCGCCACCGTTGGGTTCTGTATACGGAGGATCAAAATCCTTATCGCGCCACCACAGGTGTTCAGCGGCATTATACAGACCTTTATCGCCCTGTTTGTATTTGGTAAAGGCATACATCTCATACATTCTGCTGTAGTAACTGGTATCGTTGTATAAAACGCCCAGTCGCACAAACACCGGCATGGCCATTTGCAGAGCGTCTATCCAGGTCCAGTCATCTACTTTTTCGGTTGCCTTCATGGCATCTATAGATGCTTTGATATCTTTTATGCGTTCTTCTTTTTTATCGATATGGTACAGGTCAATGTAGGTTTGTGCGCAACACTGGTTATCGGCATTGCGGGTTTCAATGCCACTGCGCAATCCCCATTTGTGTTTGGCGCCCCAGTCAACCGCGTAATTATAATATTCCTTTTTTTTATCGATCGCATACAACGCCATTAAGCCTTCGTAATAAACGGCGCGTGTCCAGATATTGCTTGGGCGCTCCATATTGGTAACGATGCTTTTTCCGGCATCGGGCCATTTGTTCATGAAGTACTGGTTGGTGAGGCGCATTACTTTCAGCACATCTTTTTTTGATGGTGGCTTTTGCGCGTGTGCTGCGGCCATGACCAATACACAACCTAATACAAGAAATAATTTTTTATAGAACATAGTGTTCGTTGTTTTTAATTCTAATTCACCTTCGGCTTCAACTCATCCGGACTACCATTCGTATACGCATTCCACGTTTCGCGCGAAGGTTGCGTGAATAAGGCCTGTATGGCAGATAGCTCTACCACTGATGCAGGGTTAAATGCTTTTGACTGCACATAATTTTGCAAACTGAATAATAACTGCCGTGCCGCCGGGCGGCTGCTGAGGTTATTTTTCAGATCAACACTGCACAGCAACAGTTTTCCTTTACCAACTTTCGCCTCCAGTATCAATGCCAGCTTACGGTTCATGAACCAGGTATCGATGGGTTGCAATAGCGGTTCAAACCCTTTTGGAAAATCTTCGAGATGCATTGCCTGCGCTCTGTTTACAATATCCCACCACTGCAAATCACTGTGGTATGTAGCGGGAAAATCATGAAAAGCAGGATGTTTGGGATCGCACAAAATACCCAGCGTATGCGGCGGGCGCATTTTAAACCAACTGGTATTCCAGAAAACCGGTGTAAAATAACTCACGACTTCTTTTCCCTTCAAAATTTTACCGGCTGCCTGCAAAAATACCGTTCCGCCGTTTTGCAGCAGGGCGGTGGCTGTTGAATCGAGACTATCGCAATAATAAACATTCGTTGTATTCGATACTTCGGGTATGGATGCCGGAAATACCCAGATGTTCCAGTCGTTGCCATACGACGTACCGGCTACGGAAATATCGAGGTTTAACCGGGTAGCTGTTTTTATGGATGATAACGGATATTCAATTTTACCAACCGGTAAGCAGTTGCCGAGCGGATAATCTTTTTTATCAAACGATCCTTTGGCGATTAGTTTGCCGGTACTGTCTTTCAATATCCAATTGATAACTGTATTCTTTAATTCATTGCCGCCATAATTAAACAACTCCACTTCGGCAGTGAATGTGCCATCGCTGGTATATTCGAACGAAGGGGTGCGTATTAAAGGCACTACGGCATTACAAAAGCGTTTTATCTGTTGTGGCGTTACATAAGGTTTGCTTTGCCATAAAGCATTCAGCATACCAACAAGCGCCGTACCCTGACCGGGAAAATCCTGCAGACCGAGTAACTGAAAACCTGCCAGTCCTTTTGTGCGCAAGGTTTTTTCTATTTCATTTTTATAACACAATACCTGCAGTTTACCACTGGCCATTAAAAACTGTTTTGCTTTATTAGCCATACCATGTTCTGCCAGGTCCTCCTGAAACACTTCAAAGTTTTTGGCTTTGTAAACACCCGTGTATTTGTTTATTTCAGAAAAATCGGGAAACGCACACCACTGCCCCATTTCGTGCACCACATAAGGAACGGCAAAATTCTTTATGGCTGCATAATAATCCGAATCGCTTTCAGGCCGGGCGCCTGTCCACTTTAAACCACGGGCCCCTGCCTTTACCATATATTCATTGTCGGGCACCAGCGGCCAACTGTTGCCCACCGAAGCACCAGTGTACACACGGCGCTTGTCTTTTGCCTGCCAGTAATGAATAAACGCGGTTAAAAATTTTACCTGGTTACGACCGGCCGGTTCGTTGCCTCCCGGCGCCTCCATACAAAAAGATGCATAATTGCCATACCAGGTTGCCATGCGATTGGTTTCTTCGTACATATAATTGTCAACCGGGCGGCCATCTCCTAATGAGGTGCCGTGATTTACCCAACCTGGCCCTTCGGGCTGTAAATAAAAACCTGTTTTATCGGCCGCAATAAAGGCCGCTTCGGGCGGACACCAGGAGTGAAAACGCATATGGTTCAATCCATGTGCTTTGGCGGTATTGAATAACCGTTCCCAGGCCGCTACATCCATAGGCGGATAACCGGTTAACGGAAATTCGCAGTTGTTAACTGTGCCTCGCAAAAATACAGGTCGGCCATTGACCACAAAGCCGGTGCCCTGCGTTTTAAATTCACGCATGGCAAACTGAATATCCTTTTCGTGCTTTATGCCTTTGTTCGTTTCAACCCTTACATGCAAATTATACAAAGCCGGGTTAAATTCATCCCATAACTGCAAATCATCTGTAATGGGTAACTCTATTTGCAGTGCTTCTGGTTTTGCTGTATCACCACTGGCTGTAAACGCTTTGCTTTTACCCCGCGTCACACGTTGCGCTGCGGTATTAATTGACCGGGTGCTTACCGATACTTTTCCTTCAGCAGCCTGCATACTTTTAATGGTCAGCTGCACCAGCGCTTTTTTATTGGCTATATCGGGATATACCTGTACATCGTATATCCATACAGGTGCAGTAGCATGCAAGGCTATTTTACCAATAATGCCATTCCAGTTGCCTTCGGTATGATCGGTTAAACTATGCGAGTCGGGCCCTACATTGATTTCCTTTATGCGGTTGTCGATGCGAACGGTAATAGTATGCTTGCCAGGTGTAAGGTATGATGACAGATCATATACATGCGGCGCTACCAGGCTGTTTTGCATGCCGGTTTCCTGATCATCGACCCATACCATGGTTTCGGTATGACATCTTTCCAAAAACAGTTCAACATGCCTGCCTTTCCAATCTGCCGGAATGATCACTTCTTTCTGGTACCAGGCCGCGCCGGTATAATATTTTGAAGGCGTAAGCCAGAATGGAAATTTAAGGTTGCCGGGCTGCCGGTATTTTGCCATACGCGGATTAAAAAACCAGCTGCTGTCGTAGATGCTGCCCGTCCATTTTGTTTGCAGGGTTACATCTTCACCTTTTCCATTGGAGAGCATGGAACCGGGCAGTTGTATATTATCGTTTAGTTTTTTGGTGAACCACCGCTCGCCGATGCCTGCATCGTTGCGATCGATCTGAAATTTCCAGTTACCGGCGAGGGAAATAGATTGGGCGTTACTCATAACCGGGGAGCATATGATCAGCGCATGGATTAGCCAACGCCAGGCATTCTTCTTAATCATCATCATTTCTTAAGGTATTTTTTCAGGTCGCATTTTTTTAAAGACTGAATGCCTTTCACCACCATTTCGGCATTTAACTGTGATCCTTCTTTATTGGGATGGGTATGGTCCTTAGGAAAGAACAGCTTTACCGAATCGGCGCCCATTACATCGTATTGGTCGGCAATAAGGTCGTTCAAAGGAATAAAGAAAGCACTATTGGCTGCAGCAACCTCTTCGGCCCATTTGCCATAGCTGCCATTGGCGCGTACGGTTTTGCCATCTTTAAAATCACTTCTCGGCACCGGCGAACATACAATGGGCACAGCACCTTTTGCTTTGGCCTCATTGATGTATTTACGCATATACCAGCCATAAGTATGCACTACTTCATTCACTTTGCGAATGGGATTGTATATGGCTGTTGAATCTTCTCCGGTTCCTTTAATAGTGCCTCTGGCGCGGGCAGTGTCATCGAGCGGACCGGCATCGTTATGTCCGAACTGCATTATTACATAATCACCGGCCTTCAGGTGTTCGAGTATGCGGTCCCATCTGCCTTCTGTGATAAATGTACGGCTGCTTCTTCCGCCAATAGCATGGTTCTGCACCTGAATACGCGTGGTATCAAAGCTGCCTGCTATCAAACTACCCCAGCCCCATAACTGGTCTTTACCCGATCCATCACCATTTCGAACCGTTGAATCGCCGATGATGTATAAAACGGGCTTTTCGGTTCTCCATAATACAAAAGACGAAAATACAAGCAGCAGACTGCCGGCTATGAACAAACGGAACAGCTTTCTGCGATGGGGGGAAGTAATCATGCTATTTATTTTTTGCATTGTTGTTATTCAACCTGTTTTCGATAATAGTTATATTCGGATGCGGGGGCATATTCATACCATCACCCAAATAAAAACCGGCATGCGGCGGCTGGTTATACGCCACATTCTGCCATACAATACTCAGCCGGTATTGCGGGTCCTGCATTAAGGTATACAATTTATAAGTAGTAGGAATGGTAGTGGTGAAAATGCGCAGCTCGCTGTTATCTTTTGTGCGATAGACCAGTTCTTCGCGCCAGTCGCCCAGTATATCGGCCGATAAACAGGGATTTGATTTGGTGCCATTATTCTTTTCACAATTAAAGTCTCTTGCATCGAATAGCCTGGACATTGAACTTTCACTATAATTCCATTTGCCAACCATGGTGCCGTTTAATATTTCGCTCAGCACATCGCCATCCCAGTAAATGCCCATATTGCAGGGCGGTGTTTTATCGGCTATTTTGTTGCCTTTGCAATCGAACATACCGGTAATACCGGCGCCGGCCACCCAGCATTCGTAACCTTTGTAGCGCGGGTCGATATCAAGCGACAGCGCGCGGCCCGGACCTTCGCCATCATCACCGGCAGCAATTGAAGGTTTCTTCCAGATCACTTCACCCGTTTTTGCATCCCTGAAGTTAGCGCCCGCATCGTCGAAGCGTTCCTGCGTTGAAAATACTTCCAGGCCGGGCCTGTCGGGATCAAGGTCCGAAACATGTAAGGCATCGGCATGGCCGATACCGGTTGTGTACAGCCCCTTACCATCATCATCAACCGTCATTTGTCCGTATACAATTTCATCTTTGCCATCGCCATCAACATCGGCAACAGTTAAATTATGATTGCCCTGCCCGGCAAAAGCGGCCAATCCATTATCTGTATCAAATACCCAACGTTGAGTGAGTTTGTTATCGCGCCAGTCCCAGGCAGCCAGCACCGTGCGGCCATAGTAACCGCGGCACATGACCAAACTGGGATGCACACCATCGAGATACGCCACGCAGGCCAGAAAGCGATCAACCCGGTTGCCATAGCTATCGGTTCGACCAATGCCCCAGCCATTAATTTTACCCCGCGAGGGTACATAGTTGGTAGTATATAAAGAAGCGCCGGTGCGGCCGTCAAAAACAGTGAGGTATTCGGGCCCTTCGAGAATACGGCCTTTGCTGTTGCGATAATCTTTTGTTGAATCGCCGATTACTTTTCCTTGTCCGTCGATGGCGCCATCGGCCGTTTTCATAGCGATTTCGGCCCTGCCATCGCCGTCGAGATCGTACACCATAAATTGCGTATAGTGCGCGCCTTCACGAATGTTTTTACCGAGGTTGATCTGCCATAAAAAATGACCGTCTAACGTATATGCCTGAATAATGGGCGGATCGGTAAAGCCGTTCTGCGAATTGTCTTTTCCCCGGCCGGTTTGATGCAATATTATTTCATAGGTACCATCGCCGTCGAGATCGCCCACACTGGCATCGCCGGGCGTATATCCTGCAGGTGTTTTTAAAGGGATAGATATATAAGCAGGTGCACCGGCTTTTGCGGTATAAGAGCGGCTATCTTTTTGCTCTTTGCCGTTTATAATGGCCACCACCTGGTAGGTATATGTTTTGGCGGAGTCTGTATTTTCATCTAACCACGATGTAACAGCGGTAATGGGTTCCGCATTTACTTTCACTGCTTTGGCGCCATCGACCGACCGGTAAATATTGAAAGTAGTGTTGTTACTATCTGTTGCGAGTAATCGCCAGCTTACAAAAATATTTCCCTTTCCGTCGGGCATGGCAACAAGGCCGCGGTTTAAAAACTCCATATTCCGTTGAGCATAAATACTACCGCATAGCAGCAATGTGCAAATGAGGTAGCTTATATGTTTATTATGGCGAAGCATGTTTGTGGTTTGTGGTTTTACAAACTCATTCTATCTGAGTTCGTCACCTGCAGTTGTGCACCGTCGGTTCCTTTGATCAATACATTATTAAATTTCCAGTCGCTTCCAAAGCTCACGGCGCCGGCAGTATTGCCCTGAATATCTACATTATTAAAATGAAAACCCTGTAACAGCGATTCTTTTAAGCCGGCTGCATTGATCACTTTTTTAACACCCACGGCTTTTATATCAGATACAAATACGTTCTTAAAATGAGGTATGCCTTTTTCAGAAGGCTCCACTTTGGTGAGCATTACTTTCCAGTGATGCGGTAATGAATCATAATTATAGCCGGCAGGCAGGGAGGAATAACTATACGAAGGGTTCCAGTTCATAGTAAACTGAAAAGCAGTGCCTACACTGTCCATTTGTATGTTCTGAAAATGAATATCGTCAATAGTACCACCGCGGGTAGTGGCCGATTTAATATGCAAACCATTGCCGGTGCCCTTGCCGTGTAAACCGGTGGCAAAAACATGCCGTATACCGCCGCTGGTTTCGCTGCCGAGCGTAAGCAGACCGCCACCCTTGCGGGCAATGCAATTGCGGATCACTACATACTCTGTTGGACGGTTCACCCGTAATCCGTCGTAATCGCGTCCGGCCTTTAAACAAAAATCGTCGTCGTTACAATCAATATCGCAGTTTTCGATCAGCACCCACGACGAGGAATCAACATCAACCCCATCGGTACTGGGACCTTTTCCGTCATCGTTGTTGCGAATTATTATTCCGTTTACCGTAATGTATTTTGAATATAGCAATTGTACCGTCCAGAAACCGGCATTTTTAATGGTTACTTCCTTCAATGAAACATCAGCTGCATTTTGTACCAGGATGGTGCGAACGCGTTTGGCATCGTAGTCAACGATCCAGCGGAGGCCTTTAGGTTCATATTCTTTTCGCATGGCCCAATACTTATCCCAGCAAAATTTACCCCGGGCGTTGATGGTGCCGCTGCCCGTGATGGCCACATTGCTTTGATCAATGACGTTGATCAGCGCAGCCGGCCATTGCATTTCAATACCGGCAATGCGGGTATTGATCTCAGGATAATCGGCAAAGTTCTGACTACCGAGCAGTTCAACGCCTTTATCGATCTGCAGCTGAACATTGGTTTTAAGAAAAATGGCGCCGGTTACATAACTGCCGGGTGAAAAAACCACTTTGCCGCCGCCGGACTTTGCACAGGCGTCGATCGCGGCCTGTATGGCTTTGGTATTGAGGGTTTGTCCGTCGGCTACCGCTCCGTATCGGCTTACATTGACTATTTTTTTGGACGAAGGGAATTTGCGGGCGCCTGTTTTCCGGGTCCAGTCAGGCTCTTTATTACTGAATGAAGTAGCTGTTTGCTGTACAATTGCCTGTTGCGCTGTTACTGCATCAATTGTATTACAGACAATAAAAATAAGTATAGCAATTCTGAATAAAAACAACCGCTTGATCATGGGCATAGCAATCTAAGACCTTGTAAAATAAAGGTTATAGAGAGCGCAGCTATCCTGAGGCGTCCTGTTAAGACTCAAGGCACAAGGTACAAGGCACAAGAATTAAGGCACCCGCCTTCGCGAAAGCTACGGCGGGCAATGCAATAACAGATCTTCATTTTGATTAATGTAATGCTTCGAGGGGGTTCGGGGCAGCCTGTGCACTGGCGAGGCTTTTATTGAATGCGTGCAGTTTTGCAGTAACGCCGGTGACCAGTTTTGAAATGGCAATGATGGCAGTGATGAGCAGAAAGGTTAATACAAACATACCGGCGGCTAACAGCAGGTTGTTTATTGAATAAGGTTGAACCGCATTGGTTCCGGAATAGTGCGGTTCAATTGTCGAAACGCCGCGCAGTTTAAATTCAATAAATGCTCCTGTTACCAGTAAGGAGTTTAGTAAGGAAGCCGCTACTAAAAAAGGCCAGTTGTTTCGCATGGGAGAATGGTGTGAAGGTTATATAAATAAGGTTAGCTGTTTACATGTTAATGTCGTCGTAGTACACCAAAAACCACTTTCCATTTTTAAGTCTGAACCGCCGCTCAACCTTGAAGCCGCTTTGATCTATCCAGAATTTTTCGGTAACAAGCGTATCGGTCATTGTAAGACTATGTCTGCAATCGAGGGTATCTACTTCAAGGCTCACGGGTGTTTTTAGAAATTCCCAGTTTTTGTTTGACCAGGTGGTATTCTCGAGATCATTAACACATTGACCGCCGATGGGAAACTTTATTCTTGATAACTGAAAGGAAGAGTCGGAGTGAAACTTAGAATTGAATTCGTCGAACGATTCCATGCCCGCCTGGTTGGCAATATTGGTTAAACCGGGTGGCGCCTGAATGGGAATGGGAGCAGGTTTTTTGCTACTCCGGTTACAGGCAACCAATACGCTCACAATCAGGAACAGAAACTGGTAAGGTTTCATAGTGATTAAATTAAGAATTAAACTAATATCACACACCATCCGTCTGTTCCTTTATGAAACCAAATTCCGTTCCTGATCCATTTAATGGGGAAAACTTATTTCATATATATTGGGCCACATTTTACCGGTTACATAAAAAGTATGCGTTGTTGAGTCCCATGCAATGCCATTCATCTCCATGGCGCCGGGGTAGCGGGTCCTTGCCTCCTGAACGAGTGAAGTACAATCGAGGCGGCCAACTACTTCGCCGGTTTGTGTATCTATTTTAATGATGTTGCTGGTAGTATAAATATTGGCATACAGAAATCCGTTTACATACTCCAGCTCATTTAACTCCATCACCGGATCACCCAACTCTGTTATCCTGAGTATTTTGGCAACCTTATAATCTGATGGGTTCAGGTAACTGATGTTGCTGCTGCCATCGCTCATGATCAAACTGGTACCGTCGGTAGTAAGCCCCCACCCTTCTGCGCTGAACACGGGAAACGAGTCGAGCAATTTGAAAGATCTGGCATCATACACAAACCCCTTTTTGGCTTTATAAGTTAGCTGGTATAGTTTATCGTGCAGAAATACGATGCCTTCGCCGAAATAGTTTCTGTTGATCTCAACCTTTGTATCGATTTTACCGGTAGTAAGGTTTACCGGGCCGGCTATTGACCGGGTTTGCAGCAGATCGGGCGGCGAACCAGTGCTTTCGAACAAAGCGCCGTTATGAAACAACAACCCTTCGGTATAGGAAGTGGTATCGTGCGGCAAATACCGCTTTACTGAATAATTGATAACAGGCGTGGTTTTAACCGGTTTACCGGGGTTGTCATTGCCTTCACTGTTGTTACAGGAAGCGAGTACAAACACTGCGAAGCAAAAAAGCAAAACGTTTTTCACTACTAAAATATTAAAGATAAAATCTGATTTGAAAAGGGCATTAAAAGGGCAATAATTATTGATTCTGTAAGCCAAATATAGCCTGCCCGCATGTTAAATAATAATTTCAATGCTACATCTATTATAATCACAAATATTAAAACCGGTAGAACCATATAGATGTATAATACGCTCCACCCATCGGACCTTTTCATCTGAATTATGCTGATGACAAATACAACAAGGCAAACCACGGCCACCAAAACGCAGGGAGTAAGGATGTAAAACCAGTTTCTTTTCATGAGGGAGGTATTAGCCATGGCAATTTCGTATATTTAGTAACGGCTACAATGAACCGGTTTACAATATAATCATTAAAAATTTAACCTATATGACCAGACTATTGCTTTCCTTTTTACTCGCAACAATGCTTCAAAGCGCATTTGCACAAAACAGGGATATTGAAACATTAAAACAACTTAACCAGGACAAGCTGAACACTCTCCCGAAAAAAGACGCCGCCACCCTGAGCAAATTATTGGCAGACGACTATGTATATATAGATTCCAGGGGAATAAAATGGAAGAAAACTGATTTTTTGTATCTGTTAAGCATATCAGAAACCATTTCAGTAAACATCGACAGTTCTGAAGTACGAATACTTGCCGATAATGTAGGGGTTCTCACTGCCTATACAACTTTTGTTATGAAAAATGGCATTAAAGAAATTATCGGGCACAACTGCTACCAGGATATTTATGTAAAAAGAAATGATAAATGGATGGCTGTTGCTACCCACATGAACCTGTTGAATGCGAAATAAACCGGCCCGGCTGAGTTGAAGCGACTGCAATCAGGGTTTGGGCCGCTGCAAACTGGTTTTACATGTATGCAGCGCGAGTTTGAGCTAACGCAATCTGAATATAAGCGTCTGCCAATTTAATTGAGGTTACCGCAAACCGGATTTGAACCTTCACCAACTGAATTGATGTTACTGCAATTCGTTTTATGATTACTGCAAACTGATTTACAGCTTCAACTTGCCGGGAGTAAGCTATTGTCGCACGAGTTATACCTTCTGTCATACGTGATCATGCCACCAACAAACATGTTGCAGGGCTAACTCAACGTGCAACAGGTTAAACCCGCGTTGCAGTGCATTATAAACAACTTGCCGAAGCTTCAACTCAACTCGTCACAGGTTAAAATCGAATTGCAGGAATCAAAGCCCGAAATGCATACAGCTAAACGCAACTGGTCAGGGGTAAAAAATCAATTGCAAAGAGCTAAACGCAGCAGGTCGTAGACAATTTAATAAACAGTATGTTTCCGGCCCTAATCATTTTCCATTGCTCGAATAAAAGCAGCAGTTTGCCGGCAAACCGTGGCTAAAACTAAAAAGTATTGTAAAGTAAAACCCGTACGATACCATTGGGAACCCGAACCAAATTCTTCCCTGATTACAACGCCAATATCTGCTCCCACACCTGCCCCACTACCGGTATCCCATGTTCCAGATTCCGCTTCCTCGTTTGCAGCACCCGCTCGCCGGGAAAGGTGATGGATTTTTGATCGTCGGGTATTGATCGGTGATAATCTGATATGATGTTCTCAACCACCTGTGCAATGGCTGAATGATTGCCGAGCTTACTGATGTCGATCGCAATGAATACCTGCGACAATGATATTTCAGTTTCTTTTTGTGAAATTTCATGAACCGATAAACCACCCGATAACACGGCGGCCAGTATATCGAGCAACAAGGCCAGGCCTGCTCCCTTCCAGTAACCAATGGGCAGCGGACGGCGTGATGCCCGAATAGCAGCAGGATCGGTGGTGAGTTGTCCGTTGGTATCGTAACCTCCATACACGGGCAGCTGTTCATTTTTCATAGTGGCCAGCTCCAGTGCACCAAATGAATACTGGCTCATGGCCATGTCGAGCACAATGGCTTCGTTGTTATAAGGCAGCGCCATGACGAGCGGATTATTACCCAGCTTATTGTCTTTAGCTCCCCAGGTGGGCATCAGGCTGGTGGTGTTCGTCCAGCCGATGAATACAAAACCGGCTTTGGCTGCCTGCCACCCATACGTACCGCCACGCATCCAGTGATTGGTATTGGCCAGCGCTACACAGCCAATGCCATGCTGTTGCGCCAGTTGCATAGCGCTGTTGGTAGCATGTACGGCATTCAACACACCGGGGCCCATATTACCATCCCACTGCTGCACACCGCCCCACTGATGTTTTAATGAAGGCTCTGCAAGTATATCGATAAAACCTTTTTGAATATACTCTACAAAGCGCGGAAACCGGTTTACGCCGTGTGTGTATACGCCATCTACGCTGTTGGTGGTGAAAATTTCGGCACACTGCAATGCCCTGTCGGGCGTAAATCCACGTTTGATGAAAATGTTGTTGAAGCATTGCTGCATTTCGCCGGCGGGAACGAGGATGGTGGTTGACATAGTTGCAATTTACAGCGTCTGCAGGGAACAAAAAAGGCATCCCGATACAATCGGGACGCCTGCTATATGGTCGCATTTCGACTTCGCTCAATGCTTTGAACAACCCATTCGACCCTTCGACTTCGCTCAGGGCGCTCAGGGCTTTTACCGTATAATAAATTTATACTTGCCCGAACCTATTTTGAAAACGGCCCGGCCATTTTGATAACCCATCGATTTAATTTCGGGGTGCATGGCCAGTGGCGTATTGCTTTCTAAAATGGTTTTACCGGGAGGAGTAGGCAGGTAAATGGTTGCCGTGGTATTAACAGGTACCTGAAAGGTAAATACATGGAACGAATACTGGTGGTCCCATTCTGAATAAATGGTGCCGTAGGGCGATTGAAATTTTACATTCCCTTTGTCCAAACCCAGTATTGGCTCGGGTGCAATAATAATATTCTTATAGGCAACAGAAGTATCCTCCTGGTGTATACCGCCAACGCCATCAAAGAACCATTGCATCAGGTGTCCCAGCATTAAATGGTTATTCGACACTTCTTCAAGCGCGGCCCATGATTCGGTTAAAGCAGTAGCGCCTTTTGCCAGCTGAAAACCATAACCAGGCACTTTACTGTCGCTGGTCATATCATATACGGTTTGCGCAGATCCATTTTTGGTCAACGCTTCTACCAGGAAGTGGAACCCGATATCACCGCCTGTTAAGGCATTTTCATTGGTAATGATGTCGGTTTTCAAAGCATCCAGTACGCCTGCTTTGTTAGCATCATCAACCAGTCCTACCGCTAAAGGCATAGCCATAGCCGTTTGGCTACCGGTTGCATATTTTTTGGTGCCGGCATTGTAGAACTTATTATTGAACGCTGTTTTTACTTCAGTGGCCATGGAAGCATATTGTGCTGCCTCTGCTGATTTATTCATCAGCTTTGCCATTTTCGATAACAGGCTGATATCGTAATAATATATAGCCGTTGTAGTCAACTCTTTCGGCGTTAACTGTGTTAAACCCGGGGGCTTGGGTCCCAGGTCGTACCAGTCGCCGAGGCCGTGCGACAGGATATGTCCATTGGCTTTTGTTTTCAGATAGGCAACATATTTTGCCATCATCGGCCAGGCTTCCTGCATGGCGGTTTTGTCGCCATACCATTGGTAAATGAGCCAGGGTAATATAACCGATGCACTACCCCACTCCGGTGAATCTTTAAAACCTTCATCAAACGCAATAAATTCAGGGGCAATATCAGGCACAAGTCCATCGGCTGATTGATCAACCATCATATCGGCCACTATCTTTTTGTATAAACTGTATATATCATAGTTGAAATGGATCGATTCGCCCATCAGGTAAGTTTGTTCGAGCCAACCCAGTTTTTCGCGGTGGGGGCAATCGCTCAATACGCTTTGCATATTACTGCGAATGGCCCAGTCGATCAACGCATACGTTTCATTAAACATATCGTCCCGGCATTCAAATTTACCGATCTGCGGTGCTGAGTTGCGTGTATGCAGCATCTTTATATCGGTAATGGCCGCCATTTTTTTCACTTTCATGGTATCGGGTGCGCCATTAGATACTTCGGCATACCGGAAGCCATAATACGAAAAGCGGGGTTGCCATTCTTCGTCACCGGTTCCTTTACAGGTGTAAGAAAAATAATAGGGTTTTCCGCTTGCTTTTTGGTTAACACGTTTATCTTTTGTGATCAACTCGCCGGGATAAATTCTGATCACCTGTCCTTTTTGACCTCTTACGATCAATTTTACAATACCACTGGCGTTCTGGCCAAAATCGAAGAGCCAGGTTGAATCGCTGTTCTTCACAGCTGTTTGGGCTGCCATAGTGGCCATAACTTTCACCGGGGTACCATTTTCAGCCACCAGCTTACCAGTAGGCGCTTTCACTACCATTGCAGCTTTCCAGGCGCCATCATTAAAGGTGGCTTTATCCCATCCATCCTGTTCAAGGTTGGCATTGTAGTCTTCACCACCATATATACTCGAAAACGTAATGGGGCTTTGTGCTGTTTTCCAGGTATTATCGGTTATTACTTCTGTTTTTGTTCCATCGGTATACTCTACCACCAGCTTCATGATCATTTTCGGATTGCCGTAGGCGATCAATCCTTTGCGATACCGGTCGTTCGGCACATTATAAAAGCCATTGCCCAGTAGTACGCCAATGGCGTTGTTGCCGTTGGCAACCAGGGGGGTAACATCCAATGTATTGTATAAAACACGTTTATCGTAATTGGTCCATCCGGGGCTCAGAAATTGATCGCCAGCCTTTGTGCCGTTAATATGCAGTTCATACTGACCAAGACCGCTGATAAAGGCAGTTGCCTTGCGAACCGGTTTGCTTACGGCAAATGATTTACGCAAAATGGGCAGAGTATGGTTACCGCTTACCACGCTTTTATACTCTTTTAGGCTCGCGGGTGCATGCACACCGGGCACATATCTTTTGGTGGGGTCCAGTTCATCATAACCGATCCACTGGGCATTGCTCCAATCGGCCGGTTGCAACAAGCCTATCGTAAACTGACCTACTTCGCTCCATCCCGGGGCGCCGCCCTGGTTATCCCATACCTGTACTTTCCAGTAATAACTCTTCGACGGTTGCAACGGCTTACCGCCATAGGGAACCCATTGCGATTGATCGCTGGTCACTTCTTTGGTATCCCAAATAGTACCGGTATTGAGAGCCGCCTGCACCGAATCATCTGAAACAATTATGCGATAACGGGCCTGGAAAACACTACGGGCGGTTGATTGCAATTGCCAGCTGAAACGGGGCTGCAGGGTTTCGATGCCGGCAGGATTGGTAAGATTTTCACAGCGTGGATTAGATACCTTGGCTTGTGCGCTGGTTTGTGCGCTAACCTGTACTATTGCAAACAAACCTGCACACAGCGAAACGAGTATGTGTTTTTTCATATTGGGATATAAGATATTGAATGGGTGTTTTTTCTATTATATAAAAAACGGTATAAGTAACGCATTATTATACTGATTATGTGCAGAAGGTTATAAACCCACTGAAAATCAATATGCAATATAATATGCGGGTCAAAGTAATAATAAAAATGTGAATTAGGCAATAGGGCCCGCCCCCTCAATTCCCATCGGGTTTTGTACTGCTCACCGAGGGGCTTAACGGCCAATACCAGTTTTGCAACGGGTCGGGGTGCGCAGGATCAAATGAAATGGTTTCTTTTACCAGGTATTGGGTGATCGGCAGCTTCGCCTGCACCATTCCTTTTACAACACAACGGGCGAGTTCATAGGCGCCATAGGGGCTGAAATGGGTATTATCCTGCAAGGGCTTATCCTGGCCGGGAAATGAATTGGCCGCATAATGCACAAATGCTTTGAGCGATTGTTCGGGCCCCCAGGCTTCGTACAACATTTTGCTCATGGCGTTCAGATCGATCACCGCCACGTTTTCTTCATGGGCTGTTTGCCGTATGGCTTCGGGATAATCGCCCAATGTATTAATGATCTGACCGGTTGAATCAAAATTTCTGCGGTGCATGGATGTTACCAATACGGGTGTGATGCCTCTTTTGCGGGCTTCGGCAATCCATTCCCTTACGGTTTGTTTATAGGTGGTAAACGCATCGAGGTGGTTGCCGCCGGGTTTCTGATCATTATGGGCGAATTCAATAAATAAATAATCGCCGGGTTTAGCCATGCTCCATATTTTTTCGAGCCGCCGTTCACCTTTAAATGCTTTCAGTGTTTCGCCCGACTCGGCATAATTGGCTATTGCAATGGCGCCGGGTTGAAAAAAACGTGGTACCATTTGTCCCCACGCGGCCCAGGGTTCGCGGTCCTGGTCAACAACGGTTGAATTACCGGCCAGAAAAACAGTGGTGGCTTTTGTGTTTGGTGTTATTTCAAGGGCGCATATCTTAGGCAACGAATCATTAAATTCAAGCGTAAGCAAATTATCCCAATGCCAATAACTAACCTCACGGGGTTTTAACTTCACCCGGTTAATTACAGTTTTGTGATCATCCCTGATGAGACTGTCTTTTACATGTACCGTAAAAGATGCGTTGATCACTTTACCATATTCGGTCCTTATATTCTGCAGCATCAGCCGCCGGCATTCGGCCCGAACGGTAGTAGCGGAGGTTCCTTTGGTATCGCCCAGCATTATTTTCACATCGTAGTTACCCTCGGGTAGTTTTATCGAAAAATAAAAGGGTTTATCACCGGTAATATAATCACTGGCAACTGATTTATTGCCGCCCCTGTCTACGGCCTTTACTTCGGATCCCCTATCAAAACCATAGCCGGTAGTATGTGAAAATGTTGTTGCAGGCGTAACCGCTATATAACCTTTGGCTGCTTTGCCGCTGCCGAAATCGAATTTGAAACTGGCAGGTTGTTGGGCATTGGTTGTGAGAAAAAGAGCGCCTGATAATATTGTTGTGAAAAATACTTTCATTGATTACGTTACTTAAGGGATTACCCGAAATCACAAAATCTCTCTTACAGGTCTTTCCAATTATAATACTGCAGCGAACTATCATTGATCTTAAACGGATTGTTCCTTACCAAACGCAGCATTTCGGCGCCGGCCAGCAACACCGGTCCATAACCATGAGCGGCGTATACATTAACAGGACGGTGATAATAAAATGCCGGATCGAAAGCCATGCCGGTACCAACACAAACGCCTTCAACCTGACCCGTTTCATTTACTTTGGTGGCTACCGCATTCCAGGCCAGCATGGCCATGGGCGCATACGCCGCCGCATCGAGCCAGCCTTTGTTACAGGCATGCGCAATACAATAGGCATAAATCGCAGTGGCAGATGTTTCGAGGTATGAATCGGTGCGGTTCAATAACTGATGCCAGAAGCCTGAACCGGATTGTAATGCAGCCAGTCCTTTGGCATGTGCGCGCAACTGTGCTAACACAAAGGCGCGGCCGGGATGATTACCGGGCAATACATCGAGCAATTCAACAGTTGCCATAAGGGCCCAGCCATTGGCGCGCCCCCAGTAAAAAGCGGGATGCGGTTCCATACCCTGCACCCAGCCATGCATGTACAATCCTTTTTCTTTATCGAACATGCGTTGGGCAAATTGCCTGATCTGCTTCACCGCATCATCATAATATTTTGTATTGCCGGTTAGCTTTCCCATTTGCGCCAGCGCCGGTACGCTCATGTACAGGTCATCTAACCATAATGTATTTTTTTGCGGACGGTTACGCGCCAGCGTACCATCGGGCAAACGATATTCTTTTTTGCTGATGTAATTGATGTAATTGTCGATCAACGGGCGCAGCTCGTTGTTAATGCCGGCCCTGGTGGCTTTGATCATAGCGGCACATACAGCGCCTGCATCATCCAGAGCATGCGGATCAACAGGCTGCCGCAATACATAATTGCCTTTTAATGCTCCATCGGCCACTTTCTTTTTTATGGCCGGCGTCCATTGCGCAATAAACGACAAGCGCTCTTTTACATAATCGCTGTACCGTGCATCGCCGCTGGTTTCGGCAGCCAGCAACATGCCGCTATAAGTAACACCCCATTCATAGGCCGTTAACCTGAAATCGCCGGGTTTAATGCCATATGCCGTATCAAACGTTGAGGCATCGGTCACCTGCTGCCCTGTTTGCCGGTTGATCATTTGTGCAGGGGTAACTGAATCGAGGTAATTAAATACTTTATTGAGCACTTTCTTAATATCACCCGAAGACATAGCGCCATAGGGCACCGGGTAATCGGGTTGTAAGGAATGCAAGGGAGCGGTAACATCGTTGCCCGGTTTTTGTACCTGGGCGGCTGTGGTAAGCGAAGCTGAAATGAAAAGTAATGTCTGAATCGTTTTCTTCATACGGGAATCGTGATGGTGAATGGTCAATAGTTTAAAAGTACTTGCACATCATATCCTGTTCATCCTGTTCTGTCCTGTTAATTATTGTTAAACATACAGCAAGTTCCTGACTCCGGAGACGGAGTAGGGAAAAACAGGTACTTTGCGGTCTGTTAAAATGCATACGCCAGTTTTATACTGATGGGAATACCGGGTATAAAATAACTACCTTCTTTTGAAGCCATATAGTAAGCGTTAAAATGCCGCGGCGCTTCCATTTTATCCGACGGTATCAGCCGGTTAAAATGCGTTATGTGTTTGTACCTAAGCCCAATGCCGGCGCTTATATCAAAAATTAATCGCTTGCTCAGATTATATTGAAAACCTGCTTTAAAATTGAGTGATACCATTTGCTTGCGCACTGCGAATGAATCAGAATAATTATTTAAATATGCTACAGAATCATCCGACCGGCTTTCAACACCAAACCAGGCTACATCATTGTAAGCAGATTTATAATAAACAAATTGCGCAGCAATGTACGGGCGGCCAAAGTCGCTTATATCAAGATCTAAAGCAGCGTTACGACCAGACACTTTTAAAAATCGCTTTTCTTCAATTCCTATCGAATACCCTTTATAATTTGTAAAAGGAGTAGAATGAATAAAATTGTGTAACCAGGCGACTGATAACTGGGTTGACCACCTGCTGCGATGTTGTTTTTCAACACTAAACTCCAGTCCCGGATTTACCAGATCAATGGCCTTTAAAGGAGTCCATTTTACCTGCCTGCTATACGGCGTTTTGCTGTTTTGTGCGTATGCAAACAACAGCTTTAATAATAGAAACGGCAGTAAAATTCCCTGTTTATATAGAAGTCGACGCATACCTTACCTTGTTTTTACTTTAATCAATCCAAGCTTAAATCCGCCGTGAGGCGTTACCCATGTATGATAAAATATGTCTTTCTTATAATCATACACGTTGCCATTAACAAACCCGTTACGCTGACTATGAGCGAGAAGACTAAATAACAGTAAACAGATGAACAGACTGGTTTTGGGCTTATTCATAAAAGGGTTTTAACCACGCTTCAGCGTGATAAAAAAATTGCCTGTCTGAATCTTTTGCCCGCTGTCTTTAAGGTTTTATAGAGGGGAATTGAGTAGACAATATATAAGTAAAAAATGTTGCATACTATAAAACAAAGTGTGATAAAAGAAAGCCCGAGCCGCATATCCATCCCCGCATCAACGCTGTATTACACCCGTAGTCGCTCCATATACGTCCCGTAGTCATACCAATATTGTTTATAAAAAAATGCGACCCGATAGAAATCAGGTCGCATACTTCTTAAACGATTGCTTATTGTCTCCCGATCGCTTTCGGGATATTTTGCTTATTGCTTATTGCCTACACTAATTGCCTTTCGCCTGCCGGTTTATAAAATTGCAGCTCGATCAATTCGGGCGAAGCGATTGTTTTATTCCAGGCATTGTGCACAGCCAAAGCAGCGCCCAGTGCCGATGCCTGCGCCATGGAGGCGGCATACACTTCATGACCGGGAAATGCATTGGCGAGCAATTGCATGTATAACGGGTTTTGACTGAACCCGCCATCAACGAATATTTTTTTAACCGGACTATCATGCAACACGAGGTTCAGCGAAGCTACCTGCTGGTTCATTAAATCGCTCATGAACTGATGATAGGCTGCTTCGTACGTAGCAAAGCCGCTCAGGTCGCGCGCGCCAAAGGCCGAGCCCTGCACCATAGCGGTTTTGCCACCTTTGTTATCGGCCGTCATACCGGCTACCGGTGTAACACGGGGCAGCAATGCAGCATCGAATGTTACTGTTTTATAATAGTCTATCGATACATTGAAGTGTGCTGCCAGCCTTTTCGTTTGTTGCTCATGTTCATATCCGGCAAACAGGCGCGAGGCCTTTATCGGTTTGCCGCGATATTCCATATAGCACAAACAGTCCTGCTGCAGTTCTTCATAGGTTAGCTTTGTTTGATTATATGGGTTCAAACTAATGCACCAGGTACCTGTTGATATAAGCACAAACGGCTCGATAAAATAAAACAGGTAAGGGATCAGCGCTGCCGAACTATCGTGCAGGCCAACGCCGGTTAGTAAAGCATGGCCCTGCCATTGCGAAAACATCAGCTGGTCTGATGGAAAAATGGGAGCCAGCTTTTCATTGATCCCTTCGCGGTATATCCATTCGTGATAATGATTCTGCGCGTAGTTCCACAAAGCGGTATGACAACCAATACTCGTAATATCAGAATAAGCCCTGCCGGTAACCAGGTAGCTCATGTACTGCGGCAAATGCAGCGAGTATCGTATCTGGTCGAACAGTTGGGGCTTCTGGTGTTTCAGGCGGTACAACTGTAAGCCTGAGTTTAAACTGCCCAGTGTTGGCGATGCCGTGTGAATAGAAAAAGTTATTTCACCGCCATATTTGAGATAAAACTCCTCCTGTAACGGCGCCGGATAGGCCTTCAGGTAATTATACAGTGGTGTTGCCGGATTACCATCCCTGTTGATATGTACAAAGCTGGCGCCATAGGTTGAAAAATTCAATACGCGTATGCGCAGCTTCTTATTTAAAAATATCTCCTGTAAACTTTGATTTACCCATTGCGTGAGCGCTGTAAGATTTTCACAGGCATCGCCGTCTTCATCGGTAATCTCATTAAACTGTTCCGATTTTTCGAGCACGATGTTGTATTGCTCATCAAACAGGAACAACTTTTTATTGGTTTTTCCAATATCAAATATCGCTATAACGGAGGTCGTGTTCATGATCGGCAATGAGCAGTTACTGGTAACGGTATTACAAACCTGTAGCCACTGTTTTCTGCCCTCTTTCTTTTATTAAATGATCTCTTATTTTTAACTGACGGAACAATTGCAACGGATGTAAAGCGGCGCCGGCCTGTAATCCTGCTTCGGCAACCAGCGGTCGTACATCGGTGCGATAGGCCTGCTGTAAAATTTCCTGGGCTTTGGCCACATCATTGGCATCTTGTGCGGCTGCCAGTGCTTTTACATCAACCAGCAATGCCTGTGCATAGGCAATCTTAATGGCTTCTACCGATTGCAGCAGATCTTCGAGCGGATCTTTTACGTTGTGCGATGCATCGATCATCCAGCCCAGGTCGGTGGCATGGTTCATGCCCCGGGCATCCATTCCTTCGGCCAGTTCGTTGAATATTAAAAACAACTGATAGGGATTGATGCTGCCCACGGTTAAATCGTCGTCGCCGTATTTTGAATCGTTGAAATGAAAACCACCGAGTTTGCCTTCGTTCAACAACAGGGCAACGATCTGCTCAATATTGGCATTGGGCAAATGATGTCCCAGGTCAACCAGCGTATATGCTTTGGGCCCCAGTTTGCTGGCATACAATAACGACTGGCCCCAGTCGCCTACTGTCATTGAATAAAAGTTCGGTTCAAAGGCTTTGTATTCAACAAACATTTTCCAATGGCCGGGCAATGCGGCATATATTTCGTGCAGGCTATCGAGCGTACGCTGAAACGCCTTGCGAAAATTTAACTGTCCGGGAAAACAACTGCCATCCGATAACCAAACGGTAATAGAGTCAGAACCTAATTCTACCCCCTGCTTAATTACGTCGATGTTATGTTGAATGGCCTGCTGGCGCACGCCTTTATCAACATGCTGCAGAGAACCGAATTTGTAACTTAATTTCTGATCGGGCTGGTCCTGAAAGGTGTTGGAGTTAACGGCATCAAAGCGTAACCCATGTTGCGCCGCCAGCGCTTTTATTGCCTGTGCGTTCTTTGGAATATCCCAGGGAATATGCAATGAAATGGCGCCGCTGCTCTGGTTCAGTTTGTGCAGCAGTCCTACATCTTCGATCTTTTCTTCGAGTGTGCGGGGCTCGCCGCCACCTGAAAAACGTCCGAAGCGGGTACCACCCGTTCCCAGCGCCCAGCTGGGTATGGCTATCTGAAATGCGATTAGCTTCTTTATTATTTCATCTGCGTTCGAAACACCTTCTGCCACAAAATCGAACCGGCGTTTATGTTCTTTCAGAACGCTGTTGTTGTATTCGTCTATTTTATATTTCTCTATCAACATACAATCGTGTTTGAATCCTCCGGCCTGAAGACCGGAGCTATGGTAAATAAAATACTTCCTTCAACGGAATGCTCACCGGCGAATTATCGGCATTGCTTTCCATGATATCTTTCATATACGCCCACCATTTTTGCATCACCGGATGAGCGGGTAAACTGTCGAGGTTAACCGGGTTATCGATCTTTAAAAAACCGAACAGGCTGTTGGTGGTTTCATCAAGAAAGATAGAATATTCACTGATGCCGGTCTTCTTCAGCAATTGCTCCAGCTCGGGCCACAAGATTTCATGGCGTTTTTTGTATTCATCTTCGTAACCTTTGTGTAGTTGCATCCTGAAAGCTACCCGGGACATTTGTTGCTTATTTTTTGATGATTACTCATTTCATGTGAAGTCTGAAGTCAGAGGTCTGAAGTCTGAAGAACCCCTGTATTTGATCACTTCTTACTTTAGAAATCAATCATCGGACTTCTGACTTCCGACTTCCGACTTCGTGCTTCTATCGAACGAAGGCAGTAGCCACTCCCCCATCTACATTGATCACATTACCGGTTGATTTGTTCAACAAACCGCCGGTGATGGCAAAGCAGGCATTGGCAATGTCTTCGGGTAATATAATTTCATTGAGTAAGGTGCGTTTGGCATAGTAGGCAGGTAATTCTTCTACCTTAACGCCGTAGGCTTTGGCTCTTCCTTCGGCCCACGCCCCTTCCCATATTTTACTATCTGAAATTACGGCATCGGGATTTACCACGTTCACCCTGATGTGGTCTTTTCCTAATTCAGCGGCATTTAAGCGGCTCAGGTGCAACTGGGCAGCTTTGGCCGAACCGTAACCGGCATTATTCGGACCGCTCATTAAAGCGTTCTTACTTACAATGTTTATTACATCGCCGCCAATGGCCTGTTTACGCATTACTTCAACAGCTGCCTGTGTTACAAAGAACTGGCCTTTCACTAATACATCGTATAACAGGTCCCAGTCTTTTTCGGTATGCTCTTCAATGGGTTTTGATACCGATAAACCGGCGCAGTTCACCACAATGTCTAAGCCGCCAAAAGCCAATGCAGCGGCATCACAGGCATTGCGAATATCTGAAGCGCTGGTTACATCCAATTGCACTGCAGTAAACACATCTTTACCATATGATTTGCCAAAGTCTTCTCTGGCGCTTTCGAGCCGTTTGGCATCGTTGTCGTTGATGATCACACAGGCGCCTTCGTCGGCAAATTTCTTTGCAATGGCTTTACCAATACCGCCGGCGCTGCCGGTTACCAGGGCAATGCGGCCCGTTAATGCTTTGGGCTTTGGCATGCGTTGCAGCTTGGCTTCTTCCAGTAACCAGTATTCGATATTAAATGCTTCCTGGCGGGGCAATGAAGTATAGGCCGATATAGCCTCGGCTCCGCGCATTACATTAATAGCATTGATATAAAATTCAGCAGCAACGCGTGCTGTTTGCTTGTCTTTCGAAAAGGTGAACATGCCTACGCCGGGATACAGGATCACAACAGGGTTGGGATCGCGCATAGCCGGACTGTTAGGATGTTTGCAGGTATTGTAATATTCTGCGTACATGGCCCGGTAGGCTTCGAACAGCGGTGCCAGTTTTTCTTTTATTTTACTTACATCGGTAAGGTTTTCGTCGGGTGTAAGGGTCAATACCAGCGGACTGATCTTGGTACGTAAAAAGTGATCGGGGCAGCTGGTACCCATGGGCGCCAACCGGTCAAGGTCTTTTGAGTTGATGAAGTCCAGTACTCTGTCATCATCGGTAAAATGCCCCACCATACCCCCCTGTTGTCCCCCCTGAAGGGTGGAACTTGAGCAAAACCCTCTTAACACAGGCGCCAGCGCAGCTGCCTGTTTTGTTCTTTGCTCTTTAGGTAATGAAGTTATTTTGGCCCCTCCGAAAACGGCTTTTTGCTTACGCACATTTTCCTCGATAAATTCAGCGCAACGTTCTATTACTTCGAGGGTATTGATATAACTTTCATAAGCGGTATCGCCCCAGGTAAACAAACCATGCGATCCCAGCATAATGCCACGGATACCAGGATTTTCTTCAACACACTTCGCCAGTTTTAACCCAAGGTCAAAACCCGGACGTTGCCACTCGACCCAGCCAATGGTGCCATTGAACAATTCCTGCGTAATGCGTTTGCCATCTTTTGCTGCTGCAATAGCAATGGCTGCATCGGGGTGCAGGTGATCGATATGCTTAAAGGGAAGAAATCCGTGCAGGGGTGTATCGATCGAAGGCGCTTTTGAACTGAGGTCAAAAATGCAATGGTTGAACAATTCTACCATTTCATCTTCATGTTCAATGCCCCTATAAACATTTTTCAAACTGCGTAAACGGTCAACGTACAACGCAGCAAGGCCGCTTTTTTTCAGCGTGCCCAAATCGCCGCCCGATCCTTTAACCCACATTACTTCGGTTTCTTTTCCGGTTAACGGATCTTTGGCAATAGCTTTACACGAGGTATTACCACCACCGTAATTGGTGAGCCGCAAATCGGCGCCCAGCAAATTTGAGCGGTAAATTAATAAAGCCACTTCATCTCCTTTCAGAGAAGCTGCTTTTGCATCGTCCCACAAATAGCTAACATGCTTAAACTTAGTTCCTGTAGTCACTGACATATTTGTTCCCTTTTAAAATAATATATGTTATTGGTGAATGGTCAATAGTGATCAGGCAATCGTTTACAGAATTATTATTTCAGCGAATTTCCATATCCCACCAGTAACACCGAAACAATAATGGTTATAATACCTATGATAACCGTTGTTTTGGTTTTTTTGCTCACACCTGCCCATTCCTTCAATACCAGGCCCCACATATTGGCCGTTAAAATAATGAAGGCCATGTGAAGGATCCAACTGCTGGGACCGTTGCCCAACTTGCTTTCGCCCATGCCATAAAAAAAGAATTGCAAAAACCAGGTAGTTCCTGCCAGCGCTGCAAAAATGTAATTGGACAGCAGTGGTGTTTTTGAATTCGTATAATCGCCAAAGGTTTTATTACGTGCATTTAAGATCATGCACCAGATAAAGTTGGTAGTAAGTCCGCCCCACAAAACAACCACATACACCACGTTATTCCGGTACAAAAACGATTCCTCACCGGGATGGGCAGCTAAATACAAACTGTTGGCTATATCTGCCATTGGCTTTCCGGCCTCGAGCCCGAAGTTGAAACAGGCGCTTAACACACCCGATATAATAGACACCAGCAAACCAAGCCCGAACTTAAACTCGGTGCTTACCACCATTCCATGCGAATCGGTGGCAGGTTTTAACGGGTCTTTTGCCATTTGTTTAAGATAAGCGGCTTTCGACAACTCCTTTTCTTTACGGGTACCGGCCCTTCCGCAGATTATAATTCCAATTATACAAAGCGCCAGCCCCAGTAAAACAGTAAGCCCCCATTGGTGGCCCACCATGGCACTAAAGGTGTCTTTGCCGGCAGCCGGGAAAAAATCATAGTATATAGAAGGAATAAGGGCGCCAAACACCATGCAAAGCCCCAGGATGATGCTGCTGCCGAGCGATACGCCCAGGTAACGCACTCCAAGACCATAGGTTAAACCGCCAATACCCCACAAGATCCCAAACAGAAACGTATAACCTAATACCGAACCACCAGCCTGGCTGATAATTGTTGAAAAATTGGGAATGGTAAGCCAGGCTGCGAGTGGCGGAACGATCAGCCACGAAAACAACCCTCCAATAATCCAGTAACTCTCCCAGGCCCACCCTTTTACTTTTTTGTATGGAATATAGAAACTTCCGGACGCAAATCCTCCTAAAAAATGGAATATAACCCCAAGAATAACATTCATTTGAAGCAGTTTTTCAATATGGCCAGCAGATGCCGGATAAAAAGTGAAAGTATAAGTTACCGATTAT
>Ga0114129_10001096_pt1 | contig 35569 bp, 32 predicted proteins | sample RhiMetdeltSRZDD1_FD_80071 | JGI IMG/M metagenome (GOLD analysis project Ga0114129, IMG submission 80071) | Populus rhizosphere microbial communities from Tennessee, USA - Rhizosphere MetaG P. deltoides SRZDD1 (version 2) (version 2) | ecosystem: Host-associated > Plants > Roots > Rhizosphere >...
GCCGCGCCGTAAATGGAGGACAAGGGCGTTTTGATGTCATGAGAGACGGCGCTCAATAGTGAGTTCCGCGTACGCTCCGATTCAACTGCAATTTGGGAGCTCAGCACTTGGGCGGCCTGAGCGCGGATTTTGAATGTAAGAGTACTTATAACCAGGGCGACAACCAACATCGCAATGAGTGTCAGGACGTAATTAGAGTTCTCCAAAACGAAGCTGTCCCGAAAAGGCACGCAAAAGTAATGAAAAGCTGTAACGCTTAATAGCGCGTTCAGGATTGCTGCGGACCGGCGAAGTCTCATTGCGACCACGACGACTCCAAGCAAGTAGAGCATCGCGAATGTTGCGGTCTCTAAACGATTTCGCAGCAGCAGTGCAACGACCGTACAAGTGCCGACAACGGCGATGCTTATCACGCAATCCACTATTAGGGATGTGCTCGATTGCAGCGACACTCGCGATTGATCGTTAATCATATTACGATGCGACGGCTTCAACTGCGAGGGCGAGGCCCATGCCGCCGCTGATGCACAGGGTGGCCAGGCCGTAGCGGGCATTTCGTTTTTGCATTTCGTGGACGAGTGTTGTGACGATTCGGGAGCCGGTGCAGCCGATGGGGTGACCGAGCGCGATCGCACCACCATTCACATTGACGCGATTGGGATCGACCGGTAAATCGCGTAAACACGCGATGACCTGTGCGGCGAACGCTTCATTAATCTCGACCAGATCGAATTGGTCCAACTTCATGCCGGTCTTCGCGAGCAGCTTTCGCACAGCAGGCACCGGCCCGATACCCATAATCTTCGGATCCACCCCTGCGACGCTGTAGTCGATGATTCTCGCTATGGGCTTCAGATTGCGCCGCCTGGCTTCATCTTCGGACACGAGAACCGTGGCAGATGCACCGTCCGTGATGCCCGACGAATTGCCTGCCGTGACCGTTCCGGTTTTCGAGAAGACTGGCGCAAGTTTGGTCATATCGGAGAGCGATGCGTCCATGCGTACGTGCTCGTCGAAGTCGAGTTGCCTGGTCTCGCCTTTTTTCCCGGACACCGATACCGGAACTAACTCTTCCGCAAATCGCTTCGAGCGAGTGGCGGCGGTAGCGCGCTGTTGGCTTCGCAAGGCGTATTCGTCCTGCTCTCCGCGCGAAATCTTGTAAATAGTCGCGAGATTCTCGGCCGTTTCGCCCATCACGAGTTCGGCAAGTGGGCAATAGAAGCCGTCGCGATACATGCCGTCGACCAGCTGCTGGTTGCCCAGCCGGAGACCCCATCGCGCCTGATCGATGAGGTATGGAACGTTGCTCATCGACTCCATGCCTCCGGCAACGATGACTTCTGCGTTACCTAAAAGGATTTGCTGGGTCCCCAAGATGATCGCCTTCAGGCCCGAGCCACAGGCTTTGTTGACAGTGTATGCACAGACCTCTTGGGGGATGCCGGATCGGAAACCAACCTGCCGCGCCGGATTGGGGCCATTGCCCGCCCCCCGAGCATGCCCCATTATTACTTCATGGACCATGGCGGGCTCGAGACGGGCATGGATGAGGGCCGCCTTCACTGCGATCACTCCAAGGTCAGCTGCGCTTAGAGGTGCGAGCGTCCCGCCGAATTTTCCAATCGCGGTCCGGACGGCCGACGCAATGAATACCGGTCGCATAATTGTCTCCCTACTATAATCGCTGCCGATGAAAACGGAGGATCTAAAAATTCTCCTTGCGCTAGAGCCGAAATGGACTGTTTCCCTTAATGGGCTTGAGTTTCTGACGATGCGATCTTCCGACATTACTTTGGAAGACTCCGCAATTCGAGTCGCCGGCCATTTCCGCCGGATTGTGAAACTGGAGTGGCTGCGGCCCAATGTTGTTCGAATTCAGGGCCGCTCTAAATTCCGAACAGGACTGGACGCGATCACGCTATACGCCGGCGAGCGATTGCCCTCCGCCATCGATCTCCAGCGGCGCCGCAGAGCTTTCCAGGTGGAAATCGGTCGAGCGCTCTGCTCTTACTTTGGTGTGCGGAGAATCGAGCGACATATGCGCCACTCGGATCGCCAGCATGGCATCGGCGGTGCCTATCCAAGATTTTTGGCGGGTGGGAACGCAGTGATCGCGGTGGATCCCGACGAATCTTCGGCCGTTATCAACGGATTGATGCGAGCATCTCTGCTTTGGGCCGCGCTCGTGCACAAACGTGTCGTCGCGGTCGTTCCAGCCGGCCGGAAGCAAACGATTTGCAGCAGATTGCGCATGATGGCAAAAGCTCGGCGCCTGGTCCAGTGGCTGGAATGGGACGGTGTAGGCATCATCCCGCTGCAGGAATCCACCTCTGAGCCGGTGACGGATATTCAGGAATTTGCGATCCCCGATGTGGCAGCCGAAGTTGATCGGATCTGTAGTCTTGCACCGGAACTGTTGCAACCGGTTCCCCACATCGCGGGCAATGGCATATCTGTTCGATTACGGGGAATTGAGATTGCACGCGTGTCTGCAGAAGGAACCACTTATCCGTTAGGTGAACCGCTGTCTGACGTGATCCGCGAGATCGCCGCGGTTCGGCGCGAAGGTCACTCCCATCCCCTCTCGCGCGCTCACGAAGAGCGGTGGCTGGAGTCCAACTTAATTCGTGAGATCCGCCAGCTGCTGCCCTTTGTGGACGCTCGCTACATTTATCCGCAAGTCCCGAGCTTTGTTGGTGAAGAGCGCAGCATAATCGACCTTTTAACCGTCACAAAGGAAGGCCGGCTCGTTATCATCGAGATTAAAGCTTCCGCGGATCCGGAGCTCCCGTTTCAGGCTCTAGATTATTGGATAGCGGTGGAACGGCATCGTAAAGCCGGCGACTTTCGAAATAAAGGCTACTTCGCTGGGTGTGAATTGCGCAACGAACCCGCGCTGCTCGTGTTGGTCGCTCCGTTGCTCGCGTACCACAGGACGGCCCATCGGCTCATTTCGTTTTTCCCAGACGAGGTGCCAGTGACGGAAATCGGCATTAATCAGAGATGGAAGGGACAGATACGAATCTTGCGCCGTAGAGGGATGCTCGGTTAGGCTGAGGATGGAGAATCAATATGACAATCAGGCATTTGCTTGTTTTCGTGATCGCTGTGCTGCTGGTCACAAGCATGTCCATGGGCTCTTCACCACAAGGGCCAAAGAAGGACATCGGCAAAGATGGGCCGGTGTCCGTTGGCCCGTCGGATGGAAAGAGCACACCACCATCAAAGGGTGACGATCAACTGCCGAGGACTACTTTATCGATTGATGTCGATGTTGTGACATTTGACGTCGTCGTCACGGACCAGAGTGGCAACCCAATCGGCGGTCTCGAGAAAAAACACTTCAGGGTTTTCGAGGATGATGTTGAACAAACGGTGACCAATTTCAGCCCGACCGAGGCGCCGCTAACGGTTGTCATTCTCGCCGAGTTCAGCAATACATTTGGTTACTACTTCGACGATGTCGTCGGCCCCGCTGCGGGATTCATCGAAAGTCTTCGCCCTGACGATTGGGCGGCGTTGATCGCATTCGATATTCGGCCGGAAATTCTGACCGATTTCACAAAGAACAAGAGAGAACTGTTCAGCGGACTCAGCCGCATGCGCATTCCGGCCTACAGTGAAACATGTCTCTACGACGCGGTGTATGACACACTTCAACGCCTTGAGAATGTCGACGGAAAGAAAGCTATTTTTCTGCTGAGCACAGGCCTCGATACCAACATCAGCAAACACACGTATGGGGAAGCTCTGAAAAAAGCGGAGTCGTCGGACACCATGATCTACTCCGTTGGCATGGGACAGCTGGCGCGTTTGTATTACGAGACACGGTTGTCCAGCCTCGACCAGATCACGTTCCTGCAAGCTGATAACGTGATGCGATCCCTCGCCGAGGCTACTGGAGGCTACGCCTGGTTTCCGCGTTTCCAAGGGGAATATCCCGGCATCTATCAGCAGGTCAGTGCAAATCTCCGAAATGAATACAGCCTCGGCTTCGTACCGAAGGTTCGCAAGACCGACGGAAAACTGCACAAGCTACGAGTTGAAGTTCCCCCGCTCGACGTCAATCACGACGGAAAGCCGGATAAGCTGAAAGTACGACATAAGAAGGGATACTACGCGCCGAAGAGCTAACTGTTGGCGCCTGTTAATTCCCAATTCTATGATTCGCAAACCGGCAGTCTCAGGTCGGTTTTATCCTGCGCAGCCCGCGGCGTTGATTGAAACGCTCGATGGGTTTCTACACCCCGCACAGCAATCAACGGCGTTTGGCGTCATCGTGCCACATGCCGGATACATGTATTCGGGACATGTGGCAGGCGCCGTCTACTCACAGATTCACCTGCCTCCGCGGATCATCGTTCTTTGCCCCAACCACACCGGTTACGGAGTACCGCTGTCGATTATGAAGTCGGGCGCGTGGCAAACGCCGCTCGGTTTGATGCAGATCGATGAGGAACTCTGCACGGCGCTGATGTCCGCGGATTCGCATTTGCAGGACGATATCGAAGCGCACCGATTCGAACACGCTCTCGAAGTTCAGTTGCCCTTCTTGCAGCGCATCAGCGGGAGTTCGCTTCGTTTCGTTCCCATAACTTTAGGCACTGGCAATCTACAAAGGCTGCAGGAGCTAGGCAAAGCGATTGCAGAAACTGTTGAGTCCGTCGCACCGGATTCGCTGATTGTCGCCTCGAGTGACATGAATCATTACGAATCGGACGCAGTCACGCGAATCAAAGATCGCAAAGCCATTGATGCAATTCTTGCAATGGATCCTGAAGGCCTTTACGACGTTGTTCGGCGAGAGCACATTTCCATGTGCGGCTACGGTCCAGCGGTATCGATGTTGACTGCCGCGAAACAGTTGGGGGCCTCGAAGTCGACACTGGTGAAATACGCCACATCCGGCGACGCATCCGGGGACTTCGACCGCGTGGTCGGATATGCCGGAATTATCGTTGCTTGATCGGAACGTGGATAGGATCCGACATCGGCGGCACGATCTGGTTTGGCTGATAGCCCGGGCTCGTCGGATTGTTCACCACCGGAGGTACGATGGCGCCGGAATCTCTTGGTTGGCGGCCGCGACCTCCTCTCCGATCGTCTCCCAGGGAAAAGGGGTAAACGTAATATGTCGGGGGGAAAATGTAATCCCCATACAGCACATTCGGCGGCAGGCTCGGCGCCAAAAGCGTCGGAAGAGGTGGCAACGGCAAAATATCGATCGGTCTTTCCATGGTGGCCAAGGCGGTGTCCGGTATTGTTTCTTTCGCCGTAGCTTCGATGTTTGCGGCCGAGACCACTTTCATGCTTCCATGTTGTATCGACGGCATTTCGCCGGAGTCACGAAGTTGAATTTCCGTGTGCTCCCGCAGGGCGATGACCTTCTTGGGACCCAATTCCAGCGCGGCTGTAGAACCATCTGCCGCACGGACACGTTCCGTCGGACCCACTTCGTCATCAACAGATAAGGGCACCCAGCCGTTCGCTCGATGAACCTCTACCGTTCCGCTGCGAGCGACGAGTTTCACGCCCGTGTGCGAATCCTGCTGGGCGCCCAACGGCGCAACACCGAATAGCGCAATCAACAAAACATAGGCAAGCTGTCTCATTATTTTTTCGGTGCCTGAATCTGTTTTTTCAGGCGGCCCGCCTGCGTGCGAGCATAGTTGACAATCTGTTGATCGTTCTCGATTTTCTCCAGTACTGGTATAAGACGCTCCGGGTCGGCGATTCGGTTCGCTTTGAACTCATTTTCCAGTTGTTCAAGGCGCTTCGGCACGCTCAACCGTTCGAATTGCATAGCCGTAACGATATCGAAGCTAAGAGTTTCCTGGTTGATCAAGTTCTCGAAAAACGTCGAGAGGTCCGTAATATCTTTTCGGAGAGAGTAATTGAACGTGCCCTCCCGTTTGCCGGAAGGTACTTCGACAGTAAGCCGCTTCTTGCCGAGATCGGCGATTTTCTTTCCCGATTCAAACGTTTCCGGATTTTCCAAGTAATTCGTTGCTGCCAAGAGCGATAAAAACTTTTCGCGCGCCAACGGCGACAGCTCGAACGGCAATTCAACGTTGTCCGCTTGGCGTCGTTTGAACTTGATATCGCCTTTTGCAGCCGCATCAAGTTGTATGCACTGCATTTCATATGGGCCGCGTGTGTTCTCGTGGCAATAACTGAAACTGGAAAAATCGGCCAACGTCAGCAATAAGATGAAAAAAGCAGAAGAGATCATAGATGTGCTGCAACGGTTTTGTTAGATCTGTTGGAGTGAACGTGGCAAATGGCGACAGCCAGCGCATCCGATGCGTCGAACGGTTCGGGGGACGCATTCAATCTCAGAAGCGCTCGAACCATTTGCTGAACTTGCAGTTTTTCCGCGCGGCCATAACCGGTGACCGCGCTTTTGACTTCCAGTGGTGAATACTCAAAGACCGGAAGATCTGCGTCGGCGGCCGCAAACATTGAAACGCCACGAACGTGTCCAAGCTTAAGGGCGCTCTGCACATTGGTTGCGTAAAACAAGCTCTCGAAGGCCGCGGCCTCGGGCTGGAATTCACGGATGATTTCGACGATGGAATTGTGGATAAATCTCAGCCGAACAGCTAAGGCGTCGGAAGACTTTGTGCGAATGATTCCACAGCGAACAAAAACACAATCGACGCCATCCGTATCGATGACGCCGTAACCGGTGACACGGGACCCGCAGTCGATTCCCAGCACCCGCATGCGCTTACGAAACAGCTTCGGCGAGTTCGGATTCCTCGATATCGAAGTTGGCGTAGACATGCTGAACGTCGTCATGTTCATCGAGCGCTTCCATCAGTTTTACCACCTGCTGGGCCGCCTTACCTTCGACTTTCACGTAATTCTGAGGAATCATCGATACCTCGGCGGTCTGTGGCTCGAGGCCTTTCGCCTTCACGGCACTCAACACCTTATCGAACGCTTCAGGTGGTGTGTAGATCTCGTATGTCGATTCTTCGCTGGAAAAGTCGTCCGCGCCGGCATCGATTGCCAGGTTCATCAGCGTTTCTTCGTCCCCTTTCGATTTTTCAATGGCGATATATCCCTTTTTGTGGAACATCCACGAAACCGATCCGGCTTCACCCATATTCCCGCCATTTTTGGAAAAGACGTGCCGAATCTCACTAACCGTACGGTTTCGGTTGTCTGTGACCACCGTGACGATCATCGCCACACCACTTGGCCCATAGCCCTCGTACTGGAGTTCTTCCAGTTGTCCGCCCTCAAGCTCTCCGGTGCCCTTCATGACTGCCCGCTTAATGTTATCCGCGGGCATGTTCACTTCTTTGGCATCCGAAATCGCCTTGCGAAGGCGAGGGTTGCCTTCCGGATCACCGCCGCCAATGCGCGCTGCGATAGTTATTTCCTTAATCAGTTTCGTAAACGCACGTCCACGCTTGGCATCGATGGCGCCCTTTTTGTGTTTGATACTGTGCCATTTTGAATGCCCGGACATAGCTACTCCTTGATACCTGCCAAATTTCGGATCAGTTTAACAAACCTGACGCAGTTCGGAAAGATTGGGAGCCCCAGGAATGCGCCAATTCTCGATTCCTAATACCCAACTCTCAATTCCCATCCGCCGGGAATTGGGAATCAGGAATTGGGAATTGAGAATTATCTACTTTTTCTTGGTGGTCGACTTCAACTTCGGATCGAGAGCAGGGGCCTTGTTGTCGGAAGAGGGCGCCGAGTTTGTACCGTCACCGCCTTCAACGGCGTCGCCGAATGTAAGTTTCACATCGGCTTCGAATTTCTTGTAGTTCTCGTACTTAACGATCTGTCGAATCCGCTGAGCTCCCGTCGAGAATTGCAGCGTATCGACGGCTCGTGTGTACGTTGGAAACCAATATTTACCGTCAATCTGCTCGCGATAGGTCTCGAAACGCGGAAAGAGATTCTCGTTATTTTTCGTCTTCTTGTCTGGTACGGCCTTGCCATACGTCTTCACAATCTGAAGATCCTTATCGTCTACCCAGATCTGGCCTTGAAAGTATCGTTGATCCTTCTCAATGGTCTTCGGCGCCACATCAAAGACGTAGCTATCGATTTCATCGACTTTCTCTTTGCCGAGATATTTGAGGTTATATTTTCCGATGTCGTCACTGGTCAGAACGAAAGGCTGGATCTCTCGAAGGTCCTGTAAGTCTTCGGGGGTGAGAGAGATCGATTGTAGAGTGTTTTGCGGTGCTGAAATGACTCTCTCGACCCGCTTACCCGATTTGTCAAACGTGACATCCCACACCTGGCGCCACTCGCCGGTCACGCGGTCGTTTGCAGTCAAAGTCTGAACCCTATTGTCCTGGCGGTACGCGTAATTAGCCCGGGCCGTTTTGAAGTCCTTTTCCTTTTGCGCAAACTTGCTGATGATTTCATCAACCGGAATGGACGGCTCTTCCTTTCGTAGCTTTCCCGGTCCTTGAGCGAGTGCTACGGAAAGGGCGGAAAGGATTGTCAGTGACACAAAGAGGGAAAGTTTTCGGGACATACGTCCTCCATTATACAGTAGGCTTTAGACCCATCACGACTGCAAAAGGTTAATTATGAAGGACGATTTGATCACAAAGATTCGGGAGCACAGAGCAACGATAGGAGTCGTTGGGCTGGGATACGTGGGATTACCGCTTGTTTTACGGTTTGGTGAAGAACACTTTTCGGTAATCGGTTTCGATGTGGATCCTGTGAAGGTAGCAAAGCTGAATTCGGGCGAATCTTATATTCGTCACATTCCGGCCTCACGAATTCAGACTCTTGTCAAAGAGAAGCAATTTCAGGCGACCACCGATTTCAGCCGGCTCGCGGAAGCCGACTGCATCATCATTTGTGTTCCAACGCCACTCACGGCAAAGAAGGATCCCGACCTTCAGTACATTGAGAAAACCGCGGACGCGATTCTAAAAACACTTCGCAAGGGTCAGGTTATTTCGCTCGAAAGCACGACGTATCCAGGCACTACAGACGAAATATTGCTGGACCGTTTCCGCACAACCGGATTGGAAGTCGGCAGAGACTATTTTCTGGTCTTTTCACCAGAGCGTGAGGATCCGGGGAATCCCAAATTCTCGACCAAAAGCATTCCCAAGGTTGTGGGTGGCACGACATCCGATTGCCTCGATGTCGGCGTGACTCTCTATGGACAGGTCATCGATAAAGTGGTCAGTGTGTCTTCAACGCGGGCGGCTGAGTTGGTGAAGCTGCTGGAAAACATTTATCGTTCCGTCAATATCGCGCTTGTAAACGAGCTCAAGCTTTTGACAGAACGAATGGGGATCGATCTCTGGGAAGTCATCGATGCCGCCGCGACCAAGCCATTCGGCTACACGCCGTTCTATCCCGGACCTGGACTTGGCGGCCACTGCATTCCGATCGACCCGTTCTATCTCTCCTGGAAGGCGAAAGAGTACGATTTCTCGACACGATTTATTCAGCTCGCCGGTGAAGTGAATACAGCCATTCCCTACTATGTCGTTGAAAAAATCGGTGCCGCTCTGAACGACCGCTCGAAATCCATCCGTGGATCAAAAGTGCTTGTTTTGGGTGTCGCCTATAAGAAAGACGTCGATGACGTGCGGGAATCGCCGGCACTCGAAATCATGGAACTTCTACAACATAAGGGAGCTCTACTCTCATATAGCGACCCGTATATCGCCCGGCTCCACAAGATGCGGGCCTATGATTTTTCGCATATGTCATCGTTGGAGCTGACGAATGACGTCCTTCGATCGCATGACGTCGCAGTAATCACCACGGACCATTCCAATTTTGACTATCAAAGAATCGTTGAGACTGCTCCGCTTATCGTCGATACACGAAACGCGACTCGCAACGTCACTCGTGGGAGAGAAAAGATCGTCAGGGCATAGGAAATCTGGAACGCAAAAAGCACAAGAGGCACAAAAGGTTTGTGCTATAGGCCTCGACTGACTAAATCGTGCAGATGCACAATCCCGAGGACGCGGCGATTTGGAGTCACGACGGGTAAGACCGCTGTCGGCTTGTTCCTGGACCTCATGCTTTCGAGGGCATCCACAGCCCGTGGAGTGCTCAGCACCACCTCCGGCGTGGCATTCATGATGTCTGCGACTTTCATTTGAAAGATATCCTGCCCGGTTTCGAGGATTTTCCGGATATCGTAGTCGGTAACGAGGCCCAGCAGCTGCTCCTCGGCATCGATTACACACACGGCGCCAACCCGGAAGGCCGTGATTGCCACAAGCATTTCACGAACGGTGGCGTCGATCAAAACGACCGGCTTCGAATCCCCAGACCTCAGCACGTCCTCGACAGTGAGCAGCAACCTCTTACCAAGTTGACCGCCAGGATGATGCCTTGCGAAATCGTCCACCGAGACGTTCTTGAGCTTCATCAGCGAAACAGCGATGGCATCGCCGACTGCGAGCGCTGCAGTGGTGCTGGCGGTCGGTACGAGATTCAGCGGACACGCCTCACGTGGAATTTTCAAGTCGATTACAACGTCGGAGAGGGCAGCCATCGAGGAACCGCTGTTCGACGTGATCGCAATTACCGGCACACGAATTTTTTTGACGATCCGGAGAAACGTGTTTAGCTCACTGGTTTCCCCGCTCTTGCCGATCGCGAGAATGAGGTCATCTTCGCGTACTGTCCCTACATCGCCATGAAGGGCTTCCCCTGCGTGAAGGAATGTAGCGGGCGTACCCGTACTGCGCAATGTCGCGGCAATTTTGGTCCCCACAATCCCCGATTTTCCAATTCCGGAAACCAGGACCTGACCTCTGCAAGCGGCGATCATTTCGACCGCTCGAATGAAGGAAGGAGAAATGTTCTCTCGAACCGAGCGAAGAGCCTCGATCTCAATATCGAGAACGTTCGCAATTTCTTGCAAAATATTGACGCGAGCGGAAACCTGCAAGCTGGAAATAGGGTCCTCCGTGGCCACTGGCCTAACTACCAGCTGCATTATTACTCAAATTCGGAGGAGATGCCTACCCTCTAGCGAAAAGAATGGCGGACGAACGTCGTTCCAAATGACATAAGGCGGACGAAATTCTGCCTATCGATCGTGGTCACCTGACGAAACGCAACCAGAAGAAGAATATACGCCGGTGCAAAGACGCCAAACTCTGCTGCCATCTTTACTGGTGCGAGCCACCGCACAGTCTGCCAGCTACCGATTTGAGGAACAACATGCCGGAAGGCCAAAACCGCTAGCGTGGCAAAAACTCCAGCCGCAATCGGCCGTAAATACACCTCCTGCAGAACACTGCGCAATGACTCCTCAATGTAATTCCGTTGGAATGACGTGAGTAAATACGTCGTGGCAACCACAAACGCGAGAGTTGTGCCCGCCGCCGCACCGGCGGCGCCGAATCGCATAACGAGAATAATACTCAGCACTGGATTCAAGATCGCCAACAACACCGTGCTGCGCATGTCGAATTCTGGATGTCCCACCCCAGCACCCGTCTGGCTGGCTACACCGCCCAGGACGTTAGCCCCATAGCCGATAGCTAAAATCTGAACCAGAATTACGGAACTCTCGAATCCTGGCCCCAGCCAGAGCATAAGCACCGAGCGTGCCTCCAGTATTAGAAATGCGGTGATCGCGATTGTAAGCATTGCCACGTATTTCGAGGCGAGAACATACGTCCGCAAGAGCTTCTGGCGATCCTGGCGGGCGCCAAGCTCAGCCGTCGCGGGGATGAGGGCTGAAATGGAGATGAGCGGCAAGGCCCGCATAAATGAGGTCAAACGCGAACTGACCTCATAGAAGGACACCGAAGCTATGCCGAGAAATCTTGAAACGATCAGCTTATCGATGCGAAAGCAGATGAGCCCACCGACTTGGCTGATCTGTAGCTTGATCCCGTACGCGAACATTTCGCGCAGGAGCGGGCCGTCGAAATGCCATCGGAAAGACAGATTCGGGATGACCCTGGGCAAGGTGAACGCCGAAAGCAACAGCGCACAACACGCACCGATCAATGCATTGACCGCCAATCCGAAAACGCCCCAGCCGGCCCGAAGGAACAGAATTGTGCCGAGCGCCTGGACGAAACTGATTTTGATTTCGAGGGAGTTGGATTTGTCCATGCGCTGAACGCCTTTGAACACGGACAGCAACATAATCGAGATGTTCGAGACAGCGCACGATAACAGGACAAGAAAGTATGCGTCTGATGCACCGGATATGTGGAACAGCCGGAAGAGAGGCTTTTGAACCGACAGTCCAATGCCAATCTGAGCTAGGCCAAGTACGCCATAAAAAATGAGACCCGACCACAACACACGATTGATTCGATCGTAGTCATCATGCGTGTAGTACTGAGATATATGTTTCACGAAGGACGAGCCTAGGCCGAGATCGAGCAGATTGAAAGAGTTCATGAAAATGCTGAGCAGCACCCACGTTCCGAACTCATCTACCTTAAGGTGCGACAGAATGTAAGGAGTCAGCAGCAGCGTTACAAGAAAACTCCAGAACCGTCCGATAAAGTTGAAAAGAGTATTCGTAACGAGCTTTTTAGAAAACTCTCCCTCAAACGTCACCGGCTGGTGATGCAACTGATCCGGCACCCTCAAATCATTCATATTGTTGGGAGAAGGAGTGCTATAGCTCGCCCTTTGCTTTGACGCGATACTTTTTCGCTAAGGCCGGCTGCATGGAAGAGACACGTTGAGGTTGCCCTCGTTTCTGTTCTTTTGAATGGCGATGATATCCGAGGAAGAAGTGGTAACGAATCGACCACGTGTAGTGGACGTCCATCAAACGTGTAAGTGGACCGGTGCCTCGAGTGCTCTCCCACTTGGCCAATATCCCTAGGACTGGATCCATTACTGCTGTGGACCAGCCATACAACGAATGTACGTTCTTAAGATGCCTCGCTATGCGGCTACTCTCGACAAAGCGCTCCTTCAGTTCGGGATGCATCTGTATGAACTGACCGAGCGTGTAACCCGCTTGCTCCGAACGTTCTATAAAACTCCGATAACCCGGAAAGCTGTAGTGGATGCCCTTTGCATCGGGTGCAAAAACCATCTGCGAACCAGCTTTCTCCAGGCGATATCCTAACTCTATGTCTTCCATTCCATAGATCTGGAAATCTTCGTTAAAGCCGCCAACATCAAGAAGTACGCTTGTCGGGGTCGAAACGTTTCCGGTGTGATAGAAGGAAAAATCGATGGGCCCCTTGGAGGGGCTATAGGGATTTAAGATGCGATGATCGCGCAAGTACCTCAAAAACGGATCTGTAGTGTTTTCCCAGGGCATCCGGATAGAGCCGATAACCGAAGCATTCGGATATTTCTCGTGGTAATCGAGATGGGTCTGGATGAGGGAGTGTTCCGCCTCAACATCGTCGTCGACAAATAAGATCAGGTCCGCCTTCGCCATGCGCAAACCGACATTGCGGGTCGCTGCCGCGCCGGGCTTCTCCTGGATCGCATACCTGAGGTTGCGATAAGTTCGAGCCTTCTGTTCCAGGAGATTGCGGGTCTCATCGGTCGAGTCGTTGTCAATAACGATGACCTCGTACTGATTTTGGGGAACTGTCTGGGACTCGATGTACTCGATCGTATTGCCGAGCAATTCTGAACGGTTCTTGGTTGGAATTACTACGCTAATCCTCGGCATGACTAATCCGCTAGTGACGTCTCTTCAAACCGTATCCATGGATGCCGTGTAGCGCACCGCGTTCGAAGGAGATACGGAATATATCGGATGTGGTCCAGAAAAGCAAAAGCGTACAGCAACCTGCTGCGCAGTGAATAACGACCGAACAAAAAACGAGATAAGAGAAAATTATATAGAACTCTTTTGTCGTTCCAGCAGCCGAATCTGTAAAACAAGAACAAAGAATTTCGAAAACTGAAATAATTTTCGAGAATTCTTCTCTTACCGGGTGAGAGATCCTGCGTATAGTGGCGCACGACGGCTTCAGGAACGTAAATACACTTCCAGCCCCGCTGCCAGAACTTCCAGCTGAGATCCACATCTTCGCAGTACATAAAGAAAATGCGCGCATCAAATCCACCGATCTCCTCGAATGCTCTTCGGCGGACGAGAACCGCCGCACCAGTACACCAGCTTGTTTCACCCGTTTTGGGATCGTAAGTTTTCGGGTGTTCGCGCGGCTGCTGCCGCGCTTCACAGACGGCAATCTTGGGATCTACTTTCAATCGCGCCAACAGCCGCTCCAGACATCCTTCTTCGAGCTCCGTGTCCGGATTCAGCAAGAACAGGTATTCGGCGGCGCCCTGCTTAGCCAATAGATTCATACCGCCGGCAAAGCCATTGTTCTTGAGCGATCGAAGGAAGTAAGTCCTCATTGGAAATTGTTGCAGCAGGAGCCCAAGCTTCTCGGCAGTATTGTCCGTTGATGCATTGTCGAGGAAATAGAGCGTCACCGGAATGGTCAGACGCCGAAGGCTGTCGAGTAAGGGTTGGATGAATCTGGTGCTGTTATAAAGGACGATCAGTACATCAATCTCAGGCGTCACGGCTACCTTCTCGATACGCGACGATAATCAGCAGTGCGACGAATCGAAACACAAATGAGATCAACCGAATTATCGGTGACGATTTTTTCGGTTCGTCGCTAGCCACGCCGTTCCACCACATCCAGAAACTGCTGTCCTATACGTTCCCACGCAAAGTGCTGGAGCACCATTTGCTGTCCTCGGGCGGCAATTTGAGAACGTAGATCTGCCGAAGAAACAAGTGCCGTAAGACCGGCACGGAATTCGGACGGCGTATCCGCGATGACGGCTTCTTTTCCGCTCACGACGGGAAACCCCGCGGCACCCAGAGACGTTGTGATTACCGCGCTGCCCATTGCGAACGCCTCGAGGAGTTTGACTCGCTGCCCCGTACCGGAAAACATAGGCGCCGCGAAAATGGTATTCGAGTGAAACAGTTTCCGTGTGTCGCCTACATAGCCCGTAAATTTTGCATTCGATCGTTGCGAAAGCCCGTTTGGAACGTGCGATCCGGCGATCACGAAGGTTAGCTGCGGAAAATAAGGTGCGATTTCGTTTAACAAGAACGATGCGGCCTCGGCATTCGGCGTATGACGAAAGTTTCCAATGAATAGTATTTCGAGGGGATGCTCGACCGGATCGACCGTGGCGCGAAAATGAGCGGTATCGACTCCAATGGGTATCGCGCGAATGTTAGCGCGTCTGGCGTATGAGCGAAGATAGTTTGCGTCTTGAGTTGTCATGGTGACGACTCGATCAAACGCGTTACACATTGAAATCTCGTAGTTCAGGGTCGCCATCCATCGAGAAAACAACCGAAACTTCTCGACGGCGTCATCAGCACCGAGAAACGCCCGGTACGCATTATCCGATGCGGTTTCATGGATCGTCAGAATAGAAAATATTCCGGATCGCTTGTACTGCGCCATCTGCAAATACTCGCACTGAAGAACATCCGTCTTCTTTGCACGCAAGGCGTCATCGACTGCCTTATGCATCGCAGGCGTTCCAAACTCCCGAACCAGGAATGGCTTCAGCGAAAACCAGTGCGCCCCGAAATCCGGAATCCGGCGAATCACGGTAACGGAATCGCAGATCGACTCCACCGATTTCATGGTTTCGATTTGGTCCTCCTTCTCTGCAAATGAAAGCACGCGCACGCTGTGCTTCTCGGCGAGCAGGCGGATATTGTGAAACATTCGAACTCCGCCCCCGTGCTGATGCAGTACGGGTAGGTACGCCGTCACAAAAAGGATGTTCATGACTTCTGGCTGCGCGCCAAAACGTCGCGATCGGTAAGCCGGTACTCCGGGAGGTTATGCAGGCGTTTTCTCAATGCCTCCGGTAATTGTCGAAAAGCACGAAAGAAAGCACGAACCTCGGTGCGTGGTGGATGCTGAAGCATGGCACGGCCATGAATCCGTGGCAGGTTCAAAACGTGCTCGAAGACCATGACCGGATCAGTGACATTCTTCCAAACGAAAAGGTATTGGTTCTTCCGAACGGTATTTTCTATGTAATCGGTCCCGAATTTTTTCGCGCTCGTGCTCCGGTGTTTGTGAATGACGCGGCTTGCCGGTGCGAGCAAGGATTTCCATCCACGCTTCCAGGCTTGATAGGAAAGATCGGTGTCTTCGACATAGAACGGATGGTATAGAGAATCAAAACCGCCCAATGCGACATATTTGTGCCGATCGATCGCGCACGATCCACCGCCGGCCCAGAAGACCGGAATCCATTCTGCAGTGTTCTCCTGCGGATCTATTCCGTCGTGCCACAGATAGAAGAAGCCCTGTTCGAAGCGTGCGCGCGTTTTTCCTGTCTCTTCTCGGCGCCTTTTTGTATCGGCAAAGAAGATTTGCGACGTAACGGCAAAGACGGAAGGATCGGAGAAGCCCCTGAGGAGCGGTCCCAGAAAGGCGCGGTCCACAATCATGTCGTTATTGAGGAGCACAATGATATCCGTGCGCACTTCGCTGACGCCGCGATTGTTTCCACCGCTGAAGCCGTAATTTTTATCGAGCACTAAAATGCGAACCGATGGAAAGTGCTCACGTATGAATTCGACGCTTCCATCCGTACTGCCGTTATCGACGACGAGAATTTCGTGATCGCCGCCTTCATACCGAACAGCCTCGGCCACTGCGGGCAGACATTCTGCCAGTAAATGCCGGCCATCCCAATTGACGATGACAATCGTTGCGCGAAAATCAAGCCGATGCGTGGCTGGAAACGTATCGAAGCGTGCGGGTTTTGACTTTCGTCTCGAAACCAAAACACTCAGCGGCGAGAGGAGAAAAAGACAAAGAGCCACGATCAAATCAAACGGGAGAAGGACGATCACATACGGAAGCACGCGGAGCTTGGGACTCATTTCAAGTATGCCGCCAAAGCCTCGCGCCAGTGTTTCATTTGATTCAGCCCGAGTTCTTTCAGCCGGGCATTTTCAAGGACCGAGTACTTCGGACGGATTGCCGGCGTTTTGTAGACGTCCGACGTGGTCGGCGACACGTCTGCCTGCAATCCGGATAACTGGAAAATGGTTCGAGCGAACTCATACCAGGTGCAAGAACCCTCATTCGTCATGTGAAAGAGACCATAATGTTCTGTTGGAAGAACACGCGCGATCTGTTGTGCCAAATCTGCTGTCCACGTCGGAGTTACGGTCTGGTCTTCTACAACTTTGATCGCCTCGCCGCGTTTCGCCTTGGAGCGCATCGTCTCGACAAAGTTCCCGCCCTTTCCATGACTTCCCGCCGCCCCATAGAGACCACACGTTCGAATCAGAAAGTATCTCCGCGCCATGGTTCGTACGAGCATCTCGCCTGCAAACTTCGAATTCGCATAGACGCTTAAAGGAAACGGATCACTCTTTTCCGTGTAGGGCTCCCGCGATTTCCCATCAAAGACATAGTCGGTGCTGATATGAAGAAGAATTGCGTCCACATCGTTTGCGGCACGGATCAGGTTGAGAACGGCCAGAGTATTCACATCGTACGCAAGCGCCGGATTTGACTCGCAGTCATCGACTCGATGGTATGCGGTTGTATTCAAAACAACATCCGGCCGCAGGTCCATCAACACGGACCGGGTGCGCGCATGATCCGTTACGTCGAAGTCTTTCCGGGTAAATCCACGGACATCATGCGAGCGGAGCGCGTCCTGCAGGTCTCGGCCGAGTTGTCCGTTTGCACCAAGCAGTGCGATCTTCATCGGTTCACGAACATTACAACAGAATAACGCTCTGAAGCGTCGTAATCTCGATGCGCTTACCGCAACGAGGATTACTGCAACGTAGAACGTCGTCGACTCGCACCATATAGTCGCGGGCAGCCTTGAAACGAATGCGGTCCTCCTCATTGGCCCGAGGAGGCAGAGAAGGTTTCTTCGTCCGCTTTATCCAACGGATTTGATACTCTGCCACCTGTTTGCACGATGGGCAGTTGATCGAGTGCGGCCGTGTCTCAGTCTTCTCATTAAAAAAATCCCGTTCTTGCACACTATTCCCCTTTTGCGGCAATCCCTGGCTTCGTCATTCGCATGGGATCCAAGATCTCTTTCAATCGTTTTGGCGCCATGATTTTCTTCTCGAGAGCAATCTCCCGGACTGTCTTACCCGTTCTATACGACTCCTTCGCAATTGCCGCGGCGGCATCGTATCCGATTTCGGGAGCAAGTGCCGTACACATCGCGAGGCTCTTCTCGACCATTTCGTTGCAACGCTCGGCATTTGCCTCGATACCCGGAATACATTGCCGGCTTAGGTTCTCGGCAGACGCTGCAAGTAACCGGATGGACTCGAGGAGATTGTGTGCCATGACAGGCATCATGACATTCAGTTCAAAGACGCCGGACTGGCCGCTCAGCGTAACAGCGAGATCGTTTCCGATGACTTGCGCTGCAGCCATCAGAGCGGACTCGGCAATTACAGGATTCACCTTGCCCGGCATTATTGATGACCCGGGCTGTGTTTCCGGAAGCCGGATTTCGCCAATTCCACAACGCGGACCGGAAGCCAACCATCGGATATCGTTTGCGATTTTCGTCAGACTTACGGCAATCGTTTTTAGGGTTCCGCTTGTCTCGACGATCGCATCCTTCGCGCTCTGCGCCTCAAAATGATCTTCAGCTTCGCGGAATTTCAATCCGGTCGACCGCGATAAATGCTGAATCGTTTTCGACGCAAACTTTGGATGCGTGTTGATACCAGTCCCCACCGCAGTTCCACCAAGAGGCAGTTCCCCAAGCGAGTCGCGCAGTTTTTCGAGTCGCCGGATGCCAAGCTGCACCTGGCGTGCATAACCCCCGAATTCCTGACCGAGGCGAATGGGCGTTGCATCTTGTAGATGCGTCCTTCCGATCTTCACTATCGGGTCAAATTCCTTAGCTTTTGCGGCGAGGGACTTCTGCAGCTTTCGCAAAGCTGGAATCAAGCTGCGTTCGATCGATTCCATCGCGGAAATATGCATGGCCGTCGGAATCACATCGTTGCTCGATTGCCCGAGGTTGACGTGGTCATTGGGATGAACGGGTTTTTTCGAGCCGACGATCCCGCCGAGCAGCTGAATAGCACGGTTCGAGATAACCTCATTGGCATTCATGTTTGTTGACGTGCCCGAACCCGTTTGGAAAATATCGATAACAAATTGGGCGTCATGCCTTCCCTGAACTACCTCATCGGCGGCCTTGATGATCGCATTCCCGACGGCTGGTTCCAACAGCCCTAGATCCATATTTACTCGGGCCGACGCGAGTTTGATCAGTCCGAGCGCACGAATGAACTCGCGCGGGAATCGAAGATCACTGATGGGAAAATTCTCGACTGCACGCTGGGTTTGCGCGCCGTAAAGGGCATCCGACGGTACTCGGACTTCACCCATGGAGTCCCGCTCGATCCGGCTATTTTGGATTTTTCCAGCGATAGACTTCATACGAAAAACCTGTTCCGCGGAACCGGACGCCCTCTGCCATTAGCCGTTCTCGCTGCATCCACGCGTACTCGCCCGGAGTCCGAATTTTCCCGCCCGCGCCAACCACACGATGCCAGGGCACACCAGGCGGACATCCTCGCATAGCCGCGGCTACCTGACGTGGGCCAATACCTATAAGACGGCCGACCTCACCGTATGATAAGACACGTCCACGAGGAATCCTGCTAACGAGACGATAGATGGAATTACTCTTCGAACGCACATGTGCATTTTCTCACCATTAGCAGAAGCCCCTCGTCTAAAACCGAGAAATCGGACATAATCAACGGGAACGTTTGATCCCAAGCACCTGAAAGGACCATCAATGTTTAGTTTGAAACCCAAAGAAGGGGGGAGCACGCACACGCCAGTTACTCCGCCCGAGAATACCAACCTCTTGAAAGGTGGCATTATCCTCGCCCTGATTCTGATTCTAGGCGTCGGGTACAACGCATACTCGACGCGCTCAACTCTCGAAGGGCGAATTGCCGTTCTCGAAAAGCAATTGGCTGGACAGGTCGATGAAGTGAAGACCTTGAAGCAGCGCGATGTCGACATATCCGCGGACATCGGACTGGTCACGAAGAAAGTTGGTCTCACGGCGCAAGAACTGGACGCTTCGCGTAAATACGCCGAGAGGCTGAAAGCGGACCAGGAGAAGGCCCGGGAGCAGCTGGCCAGTGAACTCGCTACAAAGGCCAGCTCCAGTGACGTCGCGGCAGTCTCCACGAAGGTTACGGAAGTCCAGCAGGGTACGGACACAAAGATCGGCGCGGTGTCCGGTGAAGTTAAGACCGTTTCCGCCAACCTCGATGCGACCAAGAAAGATCTGGCAGACAGCCGCCGCGAAATTACCGATGTCAAGACGACACTAAGCGCCCAGATCGCTCGGAATTCGACGGAACTTAACGACCTTCGTAAGAAGGGCGAGCGCGACTACTTCGAATTTGACATTTCAAAACCGAAAAAGAATGAGCTCTCACGCGTAGCCGACATCCAGTTGCAGTTACGGCGAACGGATCCGAAAAAGGCGAAGTACGACATGCTGATTCAAGTAGACGACAGCCGCCTCGAGAAGAAGGATCGAACCGCTAACGAACCTGTTCAGTTCCTGGTCGGTAAAGACAAGCTGCGATACGAGATCGTAGTGAATTACGTCGACAAGGATCGGATCCGCGGTTATCTCAGCGCGCCGAAAGACAAAGCACTCGCCGCGGAGAGACCTGTCAAACCGGAATAGGAATTAGCCACACATCAATGTTCAATTCCCAATTCTTAATTCTCATCGGATGGGAATTGGGAATTGAACATTCTTAGAGCCGATGACCGGTAACGGCCGTCGCAACAATTAATCCCAGCGCGATTATCTCCAGAACCAACCATCCAACTTTGTAATCTTTTTGATCCTGTGCTTGCGCGGAATAACGCAGTCCCGCTACGGCCGCAATCACAATCGTAGTCGTTATCGCAAAGCCGGCGTGACCGGTAACAGCACCTTTATCAAGTCGAATCAATTCTGCAAGCTGAAGCCCGGTGCCAACTGCAGCAAGCGCGCCGGCAGCGGCCCACAGCGTCAGACCGTATGCCGTCCGATGCAACTCCGGTTTCTTCGTATACACCCCCCAGGAATCGTAGATGGCTGCGAGAATGGTTAAGGCGATCGGAAAGTGGATGATTAGCTTATGAATGGGAACGCCGAACATACTAATCGGCCGGTGGCTCGAAACAGAGGCGGCAGCGCGCCTCGTAGGCGTCTGTTGCGCCGACCAGTAGCCGGCCGGGATGCTCGATGAGCCGCTGGGTTCGATTCGCGGGTGCTCCGCACCGGACACAGATGGCAAGAGTCTTGGTGATGTACTCCGCAACCGATAGCAGCTGCGGCATTGGCTCGAAGGGTTTGCCCCGAAAATCCTGGTCCAGTCCGGCCACAATGACGCGCTTGCCGCTATCCGCCAGGTTATTGCACACGCAGACCAAATCCGCGTCAAAGAACTGCCCTTCGTCGATTCCAACTACTTGAGTTCTGCCATCAAGCACTTCGAGAATCTCGCGAGCTTGCGATACAAGTTGCGATTTGATTTTCATATCGCTGTGACTCACGATGTGATCTTCGCTGAACCGGCTATCTACTTTCGGTTTGAAAATCTGAACGCGCTGGCGAGCGATCTGGGCACGGCGCAGCCGCCGAATGAGTTCCTCGCTTTTGCCGCTGAACATGCTCCCGCAGATCACTTCGATCCAGCCGAGATTCCCGCGTTGCTGATGGAGTTGTTCGCTCATAGCCCTACAAGGGGACGCCATTATACTTATAATGGTTGCTGATGGCTGAAATTACTCGCAGATTCTCCATACCCGTAAACGTTGGCGGCATCTGGATTGGCGGCAATTATCCGATCGCGGTCCAATCGATGACAAATACCGACACTGCCGACGTAGCAGCCACAGTGAACCAGGTCGAATCCCTTGCCTTAGCTGGATCCGAGCTCGTCAGGGTTACGGTCAACACGCATGAAGCGGCGCGTGCGGTTCCCGAGATTGTTGCGCGTTTGCGAGATCGTCATTACACAGTCCCGATAATTGGTGACTTTCATTACAACGGGCACATCCTGCTGCGCGAATACCGGGCTTGTGCTCGAGCTCTGGATAAATACCGGATCAATCCAGGTAACGTGGGCATGGGCAGACAGCATGACGACAATTTCCGGTCGATTATCGAAATTGCCAATGAGCATGCGAAGCCTGTTCGGATCGGCGTCAATTGGGGATCGCTGGACCAGACGCTCGTCACACGTCTGATGGACGAGAACGCGCGAAGTCAGGAGCCTAAAGATTCCCGTGCCGTCATCATGGAAGCCATGGTCCGGAGCGCAATCGATTCGGCGGAGATGGCTAAATCTTACGGCATGGCTGAAGACCGGATTATCCTGAGCGCTAAAGTATCGGGCGTTCAGGATTTGATTGATGTTTATCGTGAGTTGGCCGTGCGGTCTCGTTATGCTCTGCATCTCGGCCTGACCGAAGCAGGGATGGGCCGTGGCGGGATCGTCGCCAGCAGTGCGGCACTGTCGATTCTGTTGCAGGAAGGGATTGGCGACACTATACGAGTCAGTCTCACGCCCGCTCCCGGTGGCGACCGATCAGAAGAGGTCCGGACGTGTCAGGATATCCTGCAGAGTCTTGGCATCCGGAGCTTTTCGCCTCGCGTTACGGCCTGCCCTGGTTGCGGCCGGACCACGAGTACTCTGTTTCAAGAAATGGCAGACGACATTCAGAATTATCTCCGCACGCAAATGCCGGCGTGGAAGGAGACTTATCCCGGCGTCGAGAATCTGAAAATTGCGGTAATGGGCTGTGTCGTGAACGGGCCAGGCGAATCGAAGCACGCCCACGTCGGAATATCGTTGCCGGGTACGGGCGAAGAACCAAAAGCTCCGGTTTATGTGGATGGGCGCTTGATGACAACCTTGAAGGGTCCCACCATTGTGGCCGATTTCATCACGATCCTGGACGATTACGTAGAAGCGAAATTCAAGGGGTAATTCGCCGCACAATGGCGGCCATTCATTAGGGGAGTCACTGATGCCCACCACGCTCGCTGCAAAGGAAGACCTCAACTTCAATCGCATCGTTTCCAAGCAGTTCGATCGCGCGGCGCAGTATTTGAAAATTCACCCCGCTCTTCTGAGTCAAATCAAGGCATGTAACAACGTCTACTACTTTCAATTTCCGGTTCGTTTCGGCGGCGATCAATACGAAATTTTCGAAGGTTGGCGGGCCGAACACAGTCAACACAAGAAGCCCGTGAAAGGCGGGACTCGCTTCAGCGAATTGGTCAACCAGGACGAAATCATGGCCCTGGCCGCGCTGATGACGTACAAATGCGCCATCGTTGATGTCCCGTTCGGGGGCTCCAAGGGAGGCGTTCGATTCAACCCGAAAAAGTACAGCGACGAACAAATCGAGAAAATCACCCGGCGCTTTACCGCTGAACTCATTCGCAAGGAATATATTGGACCCGGTGAAAATGTGCCCGGACCTGACGTCGGCACGGGCGAACGTGAGATGGCCTGGATGGCCGATACGTACGACACTTTCAATCCGGGCGGTATTGATAATCTCGCCTGCGTCACAGGCAAGCCCGTCTCCCAAGGAGGCATTCACGGCCGGCGTGAAGCAACCGGCCGCGGTGTGCAGTACGGCATCCGTGAGGCATTCCGGTATCCCGAAGACCTGAAGAAGATGGGACTCACGCCCGGACTCGAGGGAAAGACTCTCGTGTTCCAGGGCTTCGGAAACGTGGGTTACTATGCCGCAAAATTCCTTTCCGAAGAGGATGGCTGCAAGGTCATCGGCATCGCGGAATGGGACGCGGCTCTCTACAGTCCAAAAGGAATTCCAGTAGAGGAGTTGAACAATTTCCGCAGGGAAACCGGCTCCATAAAAAACTTTCCAGGGGCAGAAACGCTTCCCGGACCCGATTCGATTTGGGATATCCCTTGCGACATTTTAATTCCCGCGGCTCTGGAGAATCAGGTTAGTTTGCAGAATTGCGATCGCATCAATTGCAAGGTTCTGGCCGAAGCAGCCAACGGACCAACGACCCCTGGAGCTGAGGAACGGCTGCATTCCCGCGGAATTTTCATCATTCCTGATATTTTCCTCAACGCCGGCGGAGTGACGGTTTCTTATTTCGAATGGGGTAAGAATCTGTCCCATATGCGGTTCGGGCGCCTGCAAAAGCACTTGGAAGAGATGAAGAATCAAAAGCTGGTGAGCACGATCGAAAAGATGATCGGAAAACCCGTTCCCGAGGAGGATAAGAAATACCTGGTCCGCGGCCCGGATGAGATCGATCTCGTCAACTCGGGGCTGGAAGAGACCATGGTAAGCGCCTACCGCGAAATTCGGGACGTCCACCAAACACGAGTACCGACGGAGAGCATGCGCACGGCGGCCTTCGTTATAGCTATCAAGAAGGTAGCGCTAACTTACGAACAGCTTGGGATTTTCCCGTAAGACCCCCCACCTTTGTCCCATGCAAAATACTTGCATCCAAGTGTGCCACTTTTGATAAAGTGGCACGCGAATCGACATGAGGAGTGTCGTTGAGGAGTAACCAAATGAAGACAAAAGTCATATTGACGATGTGTGTTGTCTTTGTCTGGGGGATGGTCTCGATTGCCAATGCACAGGTAGTTGCCGGGAGTCCCGAGGATAAGGCGTTTCAAAAGATCGACGCAGAAAATAACGCTGACGCAAAGGTCGCGTTACTGCTGGATTTTGAAAAACAATTCCCACAGTCAAAAGCGCTGCGTGAAGCTTATTTGCAGCTTGTTCAGATCTATCAACAGAAGAACGATCAGCCGAAAATCATTGAGTACGGCGAGAAAGCGATCAAACTGGATCCGAACAATGTCGTCGCTTTGTTGACGGTGACCCGCGCCTATACGATGGACGGCAGGGCCGCGAGCCTCGATCGCGCAATTCAGTACGGGCAAAAAGCAGTTGATGAGATCACGAAAATGAAGAGCGGACCGCCCCAGCAAGGCTACACGGATGAGCAGTGGAAACAGTACGTCGACAGTAATGATCAGCTGGCAAAAAGCTACCTGGCATACGCGCGCAGTCTAAAGCGATAGGTAGAGGTACGGAAGAAACCACGAAAGCACCGCGGGCACCAACAGGTTCTGTTGCCTCTTGTGCCCTTTGTGGTTCTTTCCTTACTTGACGAACTGGGCAATAAAGTGGGTGGGATTTAAATCCTCACCCGTTGCCTTTCGAAGCATGGTGTTCCAATCGTAGAGTGCGCCGGGTTTGAACACCTTGCCTACGAGAAACCCTCCCACCGCTCGATCTCCCACGTAGCTTTCCGACTTCACGACCTGCTTGTGAATGTGCTGCAACAGTTGCGACGCCATCAATTCACCCAAGACATAGTTTTGATAATAGACCGGCGAAGTTGCGAGGTGGTTTTTGGAAGCCCAGTCCGAGCGAGACCGGTCGGGAGGCGGGGTTACCTTTTGGAAGCGCGCAACGAATTCCCACCATAGCTCATTCAAGTTTTGACCCGCATTGCGATACAACTCCCGTTCAAATCGAACGAGCGTTATGGCCCACCGCAAGAAGATCAACATCTCGGATCTCAGCGACTTGAATGCAGCGGCGCTCACTCGCTGCGCCTCGCCGGAAGAAAGACCGGCGATCTTAATCAGCCACTCTGTGTTCTTGGACATCCGGCCGTTGAGCATCGCGATCGCTTCGGTCGTCAGAGTATGTGCGGGAGTTCGTAGCAAGAACGGCAAGATGCGATCGTTGTACTTGTCGTAAACCGCGTGTCCAAATTCATGGAGCATCGTGCTCATCCAACGCTCGTTCTTACGAATATTACACAAGACGCGCACGTCGCCTTCGTGATCCACATCCATGCAGAACGCATGCTGTGATTTGCCCTCACGTTCGTAGAGATCCGCGCGGCCGAGCAGGTCTACGATATCGAGTCCGATGCTTTCATAATGTGAACGCGTAAGAGCTTCAATGTTCGCATCCTTGAAAACATCGTCCAGAGATTCGGATGCTCCGGCGCTGGGAAATTCCTGAAAAAATGGATCACTGTACAGCCACGGATAGCTTTCCCCATCGGTGATTCCATACTTTTCCTTCAATGCCGAATCAAGTTCCGCCTTCATGGCGGTAAACGCGGCGTCAGAGAGTTGCTCCAAGCGATCGAATAAGGAAAACACCCACTGCTCGTCGATCTCTTGCAGCTCGAACATCATCGCGTAGTAATCGGCATATCCTAAATTCCGAGCCTCGCGATTACGAATCGCAACGAGTTCGAGAAGCTGTGGCGCTATCTCGTGGCCGATCTGCTTCGACGCTTCCCATGCGCGGCGCCGCCGGTTGATGTCTGTTTCATCGCGAAGAATGTCACGGAGCTGATTGTCGGAAACGTTATCACCGTCGAAATTGGCGCGAAACGTGTTGAACAAGTTCTCAATCTGGGTTTCTCGCTCGACGATTTCGCGCAGAACGTGTTCGTCAATTTGATTGGGTAAGAAGGCGTCATGGACCAGCTTCAATAGGCGGTCATCGAATTCGTCCAACTGAAGGTCTGCGTGCTTCCACTCGCGTAACTGACGGAATTCTCCGCGATTGTTGTAAACCTTTAGATACCGCTCTTTTGATTCGACGAGGGCTTTTTCAAACTCTCGATTGTTGCCGGCAAGTGAGAGATCCCAAAACCGAAGGCTGTAATCCTTATGAAGAGGCGCAATCGTTTTCTGGTGTTGCCGGAGGTACGAGGTGACTTCCGCGCTCATTATGGTTGAGCTATGAAATTCATGACCTGACGGATCATGAGGGCTTTCTCACCTGAACTCCGGCGAGGTCCTCGAAAAACGTGATCACGCCGGAATGGTCCATTCCGCCGCGCCCACGCACACGAAGGGCGGCAAATAATTGTTCTACAAAAGCTGCCGTAGGGATAGGAACTCCAACTGATCGGGCAGCGTCCTGGATAAGATTCAAGTCCTTCGAATGTAAATCGATTTTGAAACCTGGAGCGAAGTCTCCGCTGAGAATCTTCTCGGATTTTTGATCGAGACATTTGCTTCCAGCAAGGCCGCCGGCGAGCGCTCGTATCATCTTTTGCGGATCGACACCGGCCTTCGCCCCAAAGACAAGTGCTTCCCCAATCGCCGTAAGATTGATGGCTACGATGATCTGATTCGCCAGTTTCGTGAACCCGCCCGATCCGATCGAACCCATATGTGTAACTGTTTTGCCGAGCGCATTGAAAACGGGGAGCGCGCGTTCGAAATCCTTGGCTTCGCCGCCCGCCATGATCGAGAGCGTGGCATCGATCGCCCCCTTTTCGCCGCCGCTGACCGGAGCATCGACCATGGCAACACTCTTCGCGGAGAACTCCTTCGCAATCTTCTGCGAAACGATAGGGTTGATCGTGCTCATGTCGATAAAAAGCTGCCCCGCTTTTGCGCCCTCGAGAATCCCGTTGGCACCGAGCGCGACAAGTTCGACATCGGGCGAGTTCGGCAACATCGTGATGATGATGTCCGAGGACGACGCAACTTCCCTGGGTGTGTTTGCAGCAGCAGCGCCTTCCTTCACAAGTTCGTCCACTTTGCTGCGGCTTCGATTGTGAACCACGAGGGGAAAACCCGCTTTGATCAGGTTTTTTGCCATCGGCTTTCCCATGATGCCGAGGCCAATGAATCCGATTTTTGATTGCATGCGCTATTCTTCTTCCTCTTTCAGTTTAGCCAGGACGGAAAAGTCCTCCAACGTTGTCGTATCACCCATAGTTGTCTGTCCTGAAGCCAAATCACGTAAGAGCCGACGCATTATTTTTCCGCTGCGCGTTTTCGGAAGAGCGTCTGTAAACCGGATCTCGTCCGGTTTTGCAAAACCCCCGATCGTTTTTGCCACGTGACCTTTCAGATCGTTTTTCAGCTCAGGTCGAGGATCATGACCGGCTGCCAAGGTTACGAACGCCACAATCCCCTGGCCTTTCATATCATCAGGCCGCCCGACAACTGCCGCTTCGGCAACGGTTGGATGGCTTACCAGTGAACTTTCCACTTCCATCGTACCGATGCGGTGTCCGGATACATTGATGACATCATCGATGCGGCCCATGATCCATAAATAGCCTTCCTCATCGCGCCGCGCCCCGTCGCCCGTAAAATACATACCCGGGATCTCACTCCAGTATTGTTTCTTGTAGCGTTCCGGATCTCCGTAAATAGTTCGCAGCATAGACGGCCATGGGCGCTTTAAGACGAGAAAGCCACCTTGATTCGTTCCAACAGAATTGCCAAGACGATCGACAACATCGACTGCAATTCCGGGCAGCGGCAGTGTGGCCGATCCCGGCTTGGTCGGTACTGCGCCGGGAATGGGAGACACCATGATCGCTCCGGTTTCCGTTTGCCACCAGGTATCCACGATCGGGCAGACATCGCGCCCAATATGCTTCCGGTACCAGATCCACGCTTCGGGATTAATGGGCTCGCCGACAGTTCCCAAGAGTCTCAAGCTCGAAAGATCGTGCTTAGCCGGCCAGTTATCCCCCCATTTAATGAACGCTCGAATAGCTGTCGGCGCGGTGTAGAAGACATTCACACGATATTTTTCGATGATCGACCATAAACGATCCGGTTGGGGGAAATTGGGCGCTCCTTCATACATCAGGGTCGTCGCGCCGTTTAACAAGGGGCCGTACACGATATAGCTATGGCCAGTCACCCACCCGATATCCGCAGTGCACCAGTACGTGTCTTCCTCTTTCAGATCGAATACCCATTTCGTGGTGATATATGTACCGGTCATGTAGCCGCCAGTGGTATGAACCACACCCTTCGGCTTACCGGTGGTCCCGCTCGTATAAAGCATGAACAAGGGATGCTCGGCATCCAGCGGCTCAGCAGGAAAGTCGGCCGACATCGGAGCGATCGATTCATGCCACCAGACATCTCGACCGGTCGTCATGTTGATTGGTTCGCCCGTCCGTTTGAACACTACTACTTTCTGGATGGATGGAGTATTGGCGGCCGCATCGTCCACATTTTTCTTAAGTGGAACTACAGTTCCCCGCCGGAACGCGCCATCGGCCGTGATTAGTACCTTCGACTGCGAATCATTGATACGATCGCGCAACGCTTCGGCACTGAACCCACCAAAGACGACGTTATGAGTCGCACCCAGACGCGCACACGCCAGCATGGCGATAACCAGTTCTGGAACCATTCCCATGTAAATCGTTACGCGATCGCCCTTCTGGACACCGAGTGCTCGCAGCGCATTTGCAAATCTGCACACCTCATAATGGAGCATCTGATAACTCAGCGCACGCACGTCACCAGGCTCACCTTCCCACAAGATGGCCACTTTGTTTTTCCGGGGCGAAGTTAAGTGCCGATCGAGACAGTTGTAGGAAATGTTGGTCTTTCCACCGACAAACCATTTGGCAAACGGTTCTTCCCACTGGAGAACTTGTTTCCACGGCTCGAACCAGTGCAGGTCCCTGGCGATGTCCGCCCAAAACCCTTCGGGATCGGCCGCGGCCCGCTTTGAAATGGAATCGTAAGCTTCGCGGCTTTGGATGTGGGCTTGTTTGCAAAAGTCCGGGCTGGGTGGGAACACCCGCTGTTCCTGGAGGAGGGATTCAATGTTCGTCTCAGCCATAGATGAGACCTCCACGCGCAAAAGACACAAAGAAGGGCCGCTCAACTGACCTCAATGGCGGCCCTGCTCTGTGTCTCTTTGTCTTGATCGGTATTACTGCTACTTCTTCGTAAGGCCGTAATGCTCGTAGTTCATCGGAATATAGTTCTGCCACTGTTCCGGAACATTGTCCTCAGGGAAAATAGCGGTCACAGGACAAGCCGGCTCACACGCCCCACAGTCAATGCATTCTTCTGGATGAATATAAAGCATCGTGGCGGCCTCGAACTCAGCCTCGTCCTTTTTCGGATGGATACAGTCCACCGGACATGCATCTACGCAGGCCGTATCCTTCGTGCCGATGCAGGGTTCGCAAATAATGTATGTCATAGAATCTCCTTGGGTGTGTTAGTGCCGTAAACCGGGAAATAAAACAGAAATTATACATTGCGAGAAGAAAAATCCAAGGGAAGCAATTCATGCCGACAGCATTCGCTTGAGGATCTTCCCCGTTGGCGTGCGTGGCAAATCCGGGACGATTTCAAAGTACTTCGGCACTTTGTAATTCGCCAGATTCTCCCGGCAAAATGCCCGCAATTCTTTTTCCTCCAAGACAGTGCCGTCGCGGGCGATGACGAACGCCTTCGGGACCTCACCCCGCACCTCATCCTTGACGCCGATGACGGCGACTTCCTTCACCTTTGAGTGTTGGCACAACAATTCCTCTATTTCGCGAGGATAGATGTTCTCGCCTGCAGAAATAATCAAGTCCTTCTTGCGCCCCGTTATGGTGACGAAGCCTTCGTCGTCCAGCTTGCCAAGATCGCCTGTATGCAACCAGCCATTCGTAATCGTTCTTGCTGTCTCCTCGGGCAGGTGGTGATAACCCTTCATCACGTTCCGTCCGCGGACCATGAGTTCTCCGACCTCACCGACGGGCAAGGGCTGGCTTTGATCGTTCCAGATAGCGACCTCGACACCGGGCAACGCCCGTCCGATGGTCCCTAGGTTCCGGCAGCCAGGCACATTCAATGTGACGACAGGCGAGGCTTCCGTCTGGCCGTAGCCCTCATAGATCGGAACATTGAACCGTTTCTCAAAAGACTCCGCGATTACAGCCGGCAGAGGCTCGCCACCCGAGATCGGAAAGCGCACGGACGAAACATCGAAATTACCCTCGGTTATGGCGAGGACACGGTACATCGAAGGAATCGCCAGAAAGACACTGACCTTATGCTCTTGTATCAAACCCAGCACCTTGATCGGGTGAAACCGATCCACGAGAACCATTCTGCTCCCGCTCAGGAGCGGCAATAGGAATGTGCCGGTAATCGCATACGTATGGAAGAAAGGAAGCAGGCACAAGAATCCGTCCCGATAGTCAAAAAGGCCGGCCTGCTGGCAGGACTCAACGTTGGCAATCAGATTGTCATGCGTCAGGATCACGCCCTTCGGACGGCCCGTCGTACCGGACGTGTAGAGATTCAGCGCCGGGTCTCTATAGTCGCTGCCGACACTTTCCGGCAATGTACTGAGAAAAGCGGGATCGTCGGCCATAAGGACAACCCCTCTGTCGCCGAACAACGGCTTGATGGCAGCAAGAGCCTGATTAAAGGATTGTGAGGAGACGAGCCCCGACATTCCCGAATCTTTGATGATGAAGGCTAGATCAGAGGGTGGGAGCAGGTAATTGAGCGGCACCGCTGTCTTTCCCGCCTTCCAGATTCCAAGCATCGTCGCGAGGTACTTTTGTGAATTGAGCAGAAGGACCCCGACCGTATCTCCCTTTACTTTCTGTTTTATGAGGGCGGCGATCCGGCTCGATTCATCCGACAAATCCGCGAAAGTCCACCGACTGGCTTCTTCAATGACGGCAACGCTCGATGCTCTCGAAGCGACTACTCGTTCAAAAGCTTCCGATAAATAGGCCATTCCAAGCTCCCGTTGTAGAAATAAGTCCGGGAGTATATCTCAATTAAAAAAGAACCGGCGCCAATGACTTGCCGATTCTTGGCGCCGGCTGTGCGAGAGGTAAGTGAACTAGACGTTTTGCTAACGGGAAAGATTCAATGCCCAACTCTCAATTAGCGGCCCCGGCCGCGGGGGCCACCCGGGCCGCCAAAGCCGCCGCGGCCTTCGAAGCCAAAAAGAGGTAATCCTCTGCCGCCGTTTTCCGCCAGCATCATGTCCAACTTTTGCTGTTGGTCGCCGGTCAGTTGCTGCTTGACTTGGCCGATAAAAGCGGTCCTTTCGGCCTCCAATCTGTTTTGTGCCCCACGCAGCGCGATTGCTGCGTTTCCTACTTCCATAACATTCGGCGAAGCTGCATTAAGCAGACTGTCGAGGGCCTGCCGTTTCTGCTCGATATCCGTTTGTATCGATCGCATATTGGGCTGCTCCGCTTGGGCCAAAGCTTTGATAGACTCTACCTGCGCATCGGTAAGTCCGAGCGCATTTTTCAATGCACCGGACGGATCTCGAGGTGCCCCCGGTCCGCCCGGTCCTCTCTGAGCAACGAGTGCCACGGTCAGACTTACGACTGCGACCGCGGCAAATAAAATTCGTTTCATTCTGAAAATCTCCTTACGTTTCTGGTACTGGGAATTTAGACAAAGGATGTGCGGAGTCGGCGTTAAAAGATGTAAAAGCTGCGGCTGCAAGGACATGTAAAAATTTTTCAGCCGGCCTTAGCCCGTTTCGAGCGTGAAACGTCTATTAAATCCGGAGGCCCAAAATGTTTGTACGTTCGGATGGAGTCATAAAAAACCATTTTCCCTTTCTGTTTTGCATCGTTCTTTTAGCTTTGGTGGCGTTTATTCCAGGGTGTTCGAGCTCAACACCCGAACCACAGCCGCAAGCTCAGCCCAAAGCCGCAGAATCCGAGGCGCGGCCGGCCGTAGAAGAACCCAGGACGGCTCCTGCAGAAGAGCCTCACAGGCAGGTGCTCGATGCACCAAAGGCCAAGGCTGAGGTGAAAGATGTCCGGAAGGCTGCTGCGCCTCCGAAGCCGGTGAGCACAGCGAAACAAACGCCGGTTCCGGCCCCTGCACCGGCGCCAACTCCTGCACCATCCCAAACAGCTTCCTCGTCAACACCGGGAACACTGAGTTTACCTGCACCAGTGCCACCGCCAATCGAAGTGCCGGCACCACCCCGGGACGAGATAAAGCCTGTGGAACCGCCCGCACCACGCGAGGTGAAAATCCCTTCGGGCACGCTTGTGGCGGTCCGCATGATTGATTCAGTCGATTCGGAAACCGCGCATCAGGGTGAGACATTCAAGGCGTCTTTGGAAGAGCCGATTGTTATGGACAACGAAACTGTATTTCCCAAGAACTCTGAAGTTTATCTGAAGTTAACAAAGGTCCAGTCCGCCGGGAGAGTCAGTGGCAAAAGTGAGCTTCAACTGCAATTGGACCGCATTTTCTTAGGCAAGACGAGTTACGTGCTCGAAAGTAGCACGTACGTGAACACCGGCGCCGGTCAGGGCGGCAAAACAGCAAGGAGCGCCGGTATTGGAGCCGCTCTTGGCGCCGCAATCGGGGCGATCGCGGGCGGTGGTAAGGGCGCCGTGATTGGAGCGACGACGGGCGCCGGTGCTGGAGCCGGCGTGGAAGCGGTCAGGAAGGGCGAGCAGGTTCGAGTAGAGTCGGAAACGCGGCTGGATTTCCGCCTTGAGGCGCCGCTGGAAGTGACACTACAGTCTCCCTCCTCCAATACATCCCAACGTAATAATCCTTCCGGCCCTGTGAGGCTCGGAACTCGCCAATAATTTTCCTACCGAAAGCCGAGCGCGTATTCCACAACCGCGCTCGGCCTTATCGCGGCTCGCAATTACTTCGCAGTCGTTCCCGGGTTCAACTCCTTCTCGATTTCGATGTTGTTCCTCTTCAGCGTCATTCCGGTGGCACGGTCGACATCGACGAGCGATTTCGTGTAATTGACCAGCGACTGAAGCTCGTCGGTTTGAGCCTGAGCCACGTTGCGTTGCTCTTCGAGAACGAATCGAATCGTAGATGCTCCAAGATCAAACTTCTTCTGCTCCGCTGAGAGACGCTGTTCCGCTAATTCGCGAGCTTTCTGGGCCGCCTCAATCTTCGCCCGATTCATGTCGACTTGAGTGAGAGCGTTTCGAACCTCGAGGGCAATCTGTTGTGCCTGGGCGGTAATGCGGCTCTCTGCGATCCGTTTATCCGTGGCAGCGCGAGCATTGTCGCCCTGTGCCGCGCGGTTTCGCAGCGGAACCGTGAGATTAAATCCGACCGAATAGCCGCCGAAGTTATAACCGAAGATTTGGCCAAAGGCTGTGCCTAGACCACCAATCACATCCGGATTCGGCGGCTGACCTGAAATATTAGTAACGTTTGGATTTAACTTTCCTGCCGTACCGCTCTGTGTATATGTGCCGATCATATCGAAACTGGGCAGCAGTTGATTTTTCGTGTATTCGTAATCGATATTCTTATTTTCCAGATCGATTTGCAGCTGTTTCAGTTCGGGCCGATTCTCTAATGCAATCTTGATTGCGTCCTCCACTGACGGCACATCGGATGGGTCCGGTTTTCGCACTCCTTGCATCGGCGCCAGCTTTGCGAGAATCGTTCCTGGATCGCCTTGAGTCGTGATCAACTTCTTCACCTGATCTTGAGTCTGGACTTCGGTGTAAGTTGATGTCACGTATTGCACACGACGATTGGCCACTTCGGACTCCGCTTGAACCAAGTCGATGGGCGCGAGCGTTCCAATCTGAACTTGAATTTGATTATCTGAAAGCGTCTTTTGGGCCAGGTCCATGGACCGTTGCTTCACTTTGATATCTTCTGCCGAAAACACGAGATCCCAATACGAGCGTTGCCCCTGAGCAACAAGATCCATCATCTGCTTCTCGAACTGCACTTCCGACATCTTTTCGGTATTCTTGGCTGCCCGAATCAGGTGCGTGTTGGTTTTCCTGCCGAAGTCGCGCAGGAGATGCTGCGTTAAAGAGTAACGCAACGATCCCGCCCAGTTCGGGTTAATCGTGCTGAACAGGCTGTTCGACGAATTACGATTCATTAGCACGTCTACCCCAACGAGCGTGCCCGTGGTGAGATTCTGTTGGAATCCTACGTTGTATGCACCCTGCAAGGCGGTTTGGATCTTGGCTCCCGCCAAAGCCGTGGTCGCCGGGTTGTTGCTCCGAGTGACGGCGGCTTGGAAGTGAATCGATGGCTCAAACTGTTTATAAAATGTATTGATCAGATATTCTGAAGAGGCCGGCGCAAGCCGGTTCACGTTGACGTCGAGGTTGTTTTGCAGGATCAGGTTGATGAAATCTCCCATCGTTAATGGCAGCTGGCCATTCCGAATGAGCTCTGACATCACCTGCGCGTCCGCGGGCGTTGAAGCTGTCGACTGCACGGGGGCAGGCTTATACCGGGCCAGGAAACTCTTTACGAAGTTCGAATTGTTCTTCGAATCGTTCTGCGCTCTGGCCGGTGCCGCCATGCAAACAGCAACGAACATGACGAGTAAGCTGACAAGGATTTTCGATGCTTTCATTTGGGAACTCCTAGAAAAATTCGCAGGACAAAAAACTTTCATTCATACCGCAGCGCTTCAATCGGATCCAAGGCAGCTGCTTTATGAGCGGGATAATAGCCGAAGAAAATCCCGATTGCCGTCGCGAACGCAAAAGAAACCAATACAGACAGGGCAGAAACCAGAGTAGGCCACCCCAGAAATCTCGAGACAAGCGCCGACAGGCCGCCGCCGATAATCACTCCGATCAATCCACCCATTAGACTCAGGACCAACGATTCCGCTAAGAATTGCAGCCGCACATAGTTTGGTCTCGCACCCACAGCCATGCGGATTCCAATCTCCCGCGTCCGTTCAGTAACTGAAACCAGCATGATATTCATGATTCCGATGCCACCCACAACAAGTGATATAGC